>Ga0315320_10000396_pt1 | contig 35832 bp, 32 predicted proteins | sample M140m21515metaG_FD_203458 | JGI IMG/M metagenome (GOLD analysis project Ga0315320, IMG submission 203458) | Ammonia-oxidizing marine archaeal communities from Monterey Bay, California, United States - M1 40m 21515 | ecosystem: Environmental > Aquatic > Marine > Coastal | place: USA: California... | reverse complement strand
ATCTATACAGGAAGAAATGTATAGCTTGCCGCATAAGACAGTGGTGCACTGTGGTCACGGTCCGACGACAACTATTGGGCACGAGGCTAAGACTAACCCATTTGTAAAGGCAAAATAAGACATCCGCATCGTTATTCTATAGGTCAATGGAACGCGAATCACTTGAAGTAGATGTGTTGGTCGTGGGCGCTGGGCCTGCTGGACTATGCTTTGCTATCGAGCTGGCTAATAAGTCACAAGCGGCTGGGCAAGAGCTTTCGATTTTGGTCTTAGATAAGGCCGGCGAAATAGGTCATCATCAATTGTCCGGTGCGGTGCTTGATCCTCAGGCAATTCTGGAAATGTTCCCTGAGGCAGAACAAGAGGGTTTCCCGATTGACGCGAAGGTTAAAGACGATGCTTTGCTGTGGCTGACTGAAAAATCGCATAAACGAATGGCGGGTCTCCTTTGCCCGCCGCAATTCAAGAACCACGGTAACTGGATAACCTCAGCCAACGAAATGGTGAAGTGGCTCGAGCAAAAAGCGGAGGCTGCTGGTGTCGAGGTTTACGCGGGCTTTGCCGGCTCGAGTGTTTTACGCGATGACAGTGGTGCGGTATGCGGCGTGCGCTGCGTCGACCAAGGTTTGTCAAAGAGTGGCGAGGAAAAATCGACCTATGCGCCGGGCTACGACATCAAAGCAAGACTTACTGTCCTGGCCGAAGGTACACGTGGCTCCATCACTAAACAACTCATCGCCGAAAACAAGCTTGATGCCGATCGCAACCCACAAATTTGGGGAGTAGGAGTCAAAGAAATATGGGAAGTTGACCACGATCTCGAAGGCACAGTCCTTCACACCGGCGGATGGCCCCTAGGTACCGAGGTCTATGGCGGCGGCTGGATTTACGGCTTACCGAACAACCGTCTGTCGATCGGCTTTGTGGCCGGCATGGACCACGGTAATGCCTCATTCGACTACCACGCTGAAATGCAGCGCTGGAAGACGCATCCATTTATGGCTGATATGCTGAAGGGTGGCAAGCTGATTCGTTATGGCGCTAAGACAGTGCCCGAAGGCGGATTGTTCTCGATGCCACAATCTTGGGGCGATGGCTTTATGCTAATCGGCGACTCTGCTGGTTACATGAACGCGGCCCGCCTTAAGGGCTTGCACTTGGCCATTAAATCAGGAGTCCTGGCAGCCACCGCTGCTCTAGAAGCTTTGGCAGCCACTGAAGGTATCGCTCAAGGCGATAAGTTGAGTAAAGTCGACAAGCTGTTTAATGAGAGTTGGGCTTATACCGAATTGAAAAAGGTGGGTAATTACCGTCAAGGTTTTCAAAAAGGTTTTCTGTCCGGCTCCATTGGCGTAGCATTAGGTACTTTGACCGGGGGCGCCTTGCCTGGGGGCAAGAAGCCGATGAAGAGCGACATCGAACTTTATAAGAAAGGCGCCAAGCCAAATCCTTTACCGAGATTTGACGGCGAACTGACCTTTGACAAATTGTCCAGCGTGTTTTTGTCTGGGACTATTCACGAAGAAGATCAGCCATGTCATTTAGAGGTGCTCGACACGAGTATTTGTGTCGACAAGTGCACCGAAGAATACGGAAACCCCTGCCAGCATTTTTGCCCTGCAGCGGTTTATGAATTCGAAGAGGGCGCCCTTATGGTTAACGCTTCGAACTGCGTGCATTGCAAGACTTGCGACATAGCAGATCCTTACGAAAACATTAATTGGGTAGTGCCTGCAGAAGGCGGCCCAGTCTACACCTCAATGTAATAAATAATTAAGCATAACATGCGTACAAAACTAGTAAATTCAGCAGCAGCTCGCAGTAGCGAATTGCATGCTATCCTTGTTCCTGTTGGAGCAAAAATCAATTTGCCAAGTGATGCCCCTAAGGCAAATACTTGGAAGTCAGACTTTAGTGACAAGAATGGCTCATCAATCACATTGCGCGGTGCCGCTGGCAAGCGTTGGGTGTTGGTGCGTTTGCCTAAGGCCAAAGATGTTACCGCAGAAGACGTTCGCGGTGCTGCTGGCGTTGCGCGTAAAGTTTGCGAAGGTCTCGAAAAGCCAACGCTTAGTATCGACTTGTCATGCTTAAAGAATGCCGCTACTTTTGTGCAAGCTGCAATTGAAGGCTCGATGATGGCTGGCCACGATATGGCTTTGATGCGGTCCGACAAGCCGAAGTATCTTGTTAAGTCCATTCAGGTCGCCGGCGCCGGTTCGTCAAAGGCCGCCAGTCAAGCTCTTAAGCATGGCACGCACGGTGCGATTGCTAACTTGGCTACCCGTGATTTGCAGAACGCTCCAGCGAACATACTTACACCAAAAGAATTTGCTAAGCGTGCACGCAAGGTTTGCAGTTCTTCGCCAAAGTTAAGTTGTAAAGTTCTGGGCGAAAAGAAAATGGCTGAAATGGGTATGGGCTCATTGCTCGGTGTGTCTCAAGGCTCAGTTAACGAAGCGCAGCTAGTGCATATGGTCTACAAGCCAAAGGGCAAGTCAAAGGGCAAGTTGGCATTAGTCGGCAAAGGTTTGACTTTCGACACCGGCGGTATTTCTATTAAGCCGTCGGGCAACATGCAGGACATGAAGTTTGACATGTCCGGCGCAGCAGCAGTGCTCGGTACATTCGTAGCGCTGGGGAAAGGCGCCGAGTGTCAATACGAAGTGCACGGCATACTCGGTTGTGTTGAAAACATGCCGGGCGCAAACGCTCAACGTCCAGGCGACATCGTCACTGCGATGAACAAGATGACTATTGAAGTGCATAACACGGATGCCGAAGGGCGGCTGGTCTTGGCCGATTGTCTGACGTACACAGCTCGTAAAGTAAAGCCAATGCGCATTTACGATATGGCGACACTTACTGGTGCGGCCATCCATGCATTGGGTCACTTGCACTCAGCTGTAATCGGTACCGACCAAAAAGCCATCGATCAAGTGCGTGATCTTTCGGCTGAACTAGGCGAGCCATGCTGGCAGTTGCCAATCAACGAAGCGTACCGCGACTTAACCCGTGGCTCATATGCAGACCTGCAAAACCTTTACGCTCCGGGACAGGGTGCCGGCACTATAGCTGGCGCATGTTTCTTGTCCTTCTTCGTTGACGATGTGCCTTGGGTACATCTCGACATCGCTGCTACTGCATGGGAAGGCCCACCGCGTAGTTACATGAGCAAGGGCGGGCGCGGTATTATCGCGCGAACCATGCTTGCCGTATTAAGAAATTAATACGGTTACTTGCGGTCGCTAACCTCGACCCAATCTCTGCGTTCGTAGCCAGTGTAAATCTGGCGCGGACGCACGATTTTAGTAGAGCTATCTGCCATCATTTCATTCCAGTGAGCTAGCCAGCCAACCATTCGGCCAACGGCAAAGAACACGGTGAACATGCGCGCGTCAAAGCCCATCGCTGAGTAAATCAGCCCTGAGTAGAAATCGACATTCGGAAACAACTTGCGGCTAGAGAAGTATTCGTCTGCAACGGCAGCTTTTTCTAGGGCGATGGCAATATCAAGTTTTGGGTTGTGCCCAACTACGTCAAAAACATTCGCTGCTAACTCGCCAATAACTTTAGCGCGTGGGTCATAGTTTTTGTAAACGCGGTGGCCGAAGCCCATTAAGCGCCGCTCGCCATTCTTACATGACTCTAAGAAAGCCGGAACATCTTCGACGCTATCAATTTGATTAAGCATCTCGAGGACTGCTTGGTTGGCTCCACCATGAAGTGGGCCGTGCAGAGCAGACGCACCCGCTGAAACAGCTGAGTAAGGGTTGACGCGTGATGAGCCAACCGCACGTACTGCATTTGCCGAACAGTTCTGTTCGTGATCAGCATGCAGGATAAGCAGAGCATCCATTGCTTTTTCAAGAGCAGGATGGATTTCGTGTTCGCGCCCCTTGCGGCTTAGCATCATATGCAAGAAGTTGCTGCTATAGGACAAGTCGGTGTTCACTTCTACCGGACCCAAGTCATTGCGGTGACGGTAACCCATCGCTGCAAGCACTGGAGTAAGAGCAATCAATCGAATGATTTGCTGATGGCGCGATTCGGCGCTGAGTACGTCATCAATGTCATCAAACTCTCCGCCCAAAGCAGCCAGTGCTGATTCGAGCATGGCCATAGGGTGTAAGTTTTTGTTGAAGACATCATGAAGTTTCTGGATGTCTTGCGGAGCATAGGTAGCAGCGCTGATCTCGGCCTGGAACATATCAAGTTCAGCGGCAGTCGGAAGTTCGCCATTTAATAGCAGCCAGCAAATTTCAAGGTAAGTGCCTTTAGACGCCGTTTCTTGTATGGGATAACCGCGATATTCTAGAATTCCTTTTTCGCCATCAATAAAGCAAATAGAGCTTTTGCAAGTGACGGTATTCTTGAGGGCCGGATCATAAGACAGCATGCCGAAATCATCGTCGTTGACCTTAATCTCACGTAATTTAGTCGCGGGAATAGTGTCGTGCTCGATCGGTAGCGTATATTCTTTGCCCGTGCGACTATCTATGGCGCTAAGGGCATCTGAATTGTTTGTGGTGTCTTCTGACATTTTATTGTTCCGCTGGTGTGGTAGGGAGGATGGGACTCGAACCCACACTGGAAGGATTTTAAGTCCTTTGCCTCTGCCATTGGGCTACCTCCCCTTAATTATGCGATATCTGCACCTAAAATTGGGTGGAGCCGGCACCCAGATTCGAACTGGGGATGTTGGATTTGCAATCCAATGCCTTAGCCACTTGGCCATGCCGGCATCACAGGGGCGAATTATATTGTATTATGTGAAAGATACATCATGAATCCAACGTTTTTCCATCTGCTTTTCCTGTTTATGGCCCCTTTAATTTGGTTCAGTGGGAATAAAAGTGCACGACTGCTAGCATTAGCGGCGATTCCGTTGATTACACTGATTAATGTTGAGCTTGCACCGTATAGTATCGCCGGGTTTGTCGCCGCAATCAGCCTTGATCACCGGAAGGCATTTGCCTTGTCCTCTGCCATCAGCCGCCGCGCTATTGTCTGCTACACAGCCCTTTGCACTCTTCCGCTATGGATGTCATCCGCTTGGGTGTATTGGCCGGGGCAGTTGCTGTCAAATGCCCAATGGGACCCAGCGCGCAAGGGAGAGCTGTATGAGCAATTCGGTTCTCAGCAGGCTTTGCCAGATAGCGCGTTTTGGCAGCCGTTGGCTGCATGCGCAGTAGTGTCGATTTTGTTGTTCGCCTATGACCGGCTAGTGGCTATAATTAGAGCCACTTCGCATGTCGAAGAAACCAAAAACTAATAATGCAACGTCGCTTAATGTGTACTTTCCCTGAACGGTTGATTAAACAACCGTTGTTATTTACTCTTGTTAAGCGCTTTCAAGTAGTGCCAAATATTCGTGGCGCGAGCGTGACAGATACTATCGCGATATTGTCTCTTGAGCTAGAAGGAGACAGCGATAAAGTTGAAGAGGCAGTGCAGTACCTTCTAGAAGAAGGCGTGCTGATTGAATTCTTAGAAGATAACGACTAAGAACGGCCGCAAGGCCGCTTTTCATTCCACGACACTACGCTAGGTGTGTGTCCCGCATTATGCCATTACGCCCGAAAGGCTGTCGTCGGGCTAAAGTACAATAGTGCTGTTAAACAACTTAAGTGCAATAAAGTATTATAGAGAAAAGGTGTGGTCGCCAATAACTTCAATTTAGCTAGTCCGTTTTTGCCTGCTGGTGATCAACCAGCGGCGATTGAAGCTTTGGTCTCACGATTCGCTGCTAAAAATTCTCGCCAAACTTTGCTTGGCGTAACCGGTTCCGGAAAAACTTTCACCGTCGCCAATCTTATTCAAAACTTGCAAGTGCCGACATTGGTGCTTGCACACAATAAAACTTTAGCTTCGCAGCTATATCAAGAGCTGCGTGAATTGTTTCCCGATAACGCTGTCGAGTATTTTGTCTCCTACTACGATTACTATCAGCCAGAGGCATACATTCCAAGCTCTGATACATATATAGAGAAGGATGCCCGCATTAACGAGCGCATTGAACGGTTGCGTAATTCAACAACGGCTTCCTTGCTCACACGCCGCGATGTCATTGTGGTTGCGTCGGTGTCATGTATTTACGGATTAGGCGATCCTGAGACTTACCAAAACCTAGCGTTGCGCTTAGTGGTTGGTGGCGATTGCTTGCGCCAGCATCTTTTGCGCGAATTAGTGCGCACGCAACACAGTCGTAGCGAGGTAGGCTTCGGTGCCGGCACTTTTCGAGTTCGCGGCAATGCTGTCGAGGTGTGGCCCATTCACGAAGAGTCACGCTTTCTACGTATTGAGCTTGATGACGGCAAAATATCCGAGTTGATGTATGTCGATTCTCTGACAGGAGAAATACTAGAAACGCCACACAACGTCGCCGTTTACCCGGTGGGGCATTACGTTCAGCCAGAAGATAAAATACCGCAGGCTTTGGTGTCCATGCGCGCCGAATGTAGCGCGCGAGTTGCCGAGTTGAATAGATTGGGGAAGAACCTCGAGGCCAGCCGTCTCGAGCGCCGCGTGTTATCTGATATAGAAGATCTTGAAGAACTAGGTTATTGCGTTGGTATAGAAAACTATTCGAGTTTGTTTGAGCAGCGCGCCGATGGCCAGCCGCCGTTCACATTGTTGAATTACTTCCCATCTGATTTCTTAACGGTCATTGATGAATCGCACGTCACGTTGCCGCAAGTCTATAGCATGGTGCGTGGCGATGCAGCACGTAAAGAATCTCTGATAGAGCATGGCTTTCGCTTGCCGTCAGCATTAAACAATCGACCACTTGCTGAGCCAGAATTCGAAGGCATGATGTCGCGAGTACTTTATGTCTCGGCTACTCCATCGCACCGCGAAAGAGCGTTGGCTGGCGACGATTACGTTGAGCAAATTGTGCGGCCAACCGGTTTGCTTGAGCCGATCATTGAAGTTAGGAGTGCCAAGCATCAGGTGGAAGAGTGTTTAGCGGAGGTACTGAAATGTGTCAAACTCCAACAGCGAGTGCTGGTGACCACGCTTACCAAGCGTTCGTCCGAAGACTTGACTGAGTTCTTGCAAGAGAACAGAGTGAAGGCCAGCTATATGCATGCAGATATCGACACCATGCAGCGCTCAGAATTATTGCGCGATTTGCGATTGGGCGTCATTGACGTATTGGTGGGCATTAACTTGTTACGCGAAGGCCTAGACATCCCTGAAGTCTCGTTGGTGCTAATCCTTGATGCTGATCGTGAAGGTTTTTTGCGTTCAACAACTTCTCTGGTCCAAACCTGCGGACGTGCTGCGCGCAATGTCGATGGCCGGGTGATTATGTTTGGCGATAAGATGACCAAATCGATGCAAGAAGCCATCGACGAATCGCAGCGCCGGCGTGATATTCAGCATGCCTTTAATGTGGCGAACGGAATTACTCCGCGAACCATATCGAAACCGGTCATTGACTCGCTGTCAGGCATTTTGTTGCGCGAAAGCGATGAGCAACAAGTAGATTACCAGGCTATTGATTGGCAACAGCAAGGTGACGAATTACGAGAACAAATGCAATCCGCAGCTGCTGATTTGAAATTCGAATTGGCTATTGAGTTGCGTGACAAGTTACAACGTTTAGAAACACAGCGCTTGTCTCACGATGAATGACTTTCGTTCGCAGTTCGTAGAGCAACTGAAGGATGCTCCTTCAAGTAGTGGTGTGTATGTGTTTCGCGATAGGCGCGAGCAGGTGCTGTATGTAGGGAAGTCCAAGAATATCAAGCAACGCGTGCAAGTGTATTCCCGAGATGGGGCAGACGGCCGCTCGCGTCTCGAGGAATTACTCGAAGTAGTGGCGACGGCTGAATTTTTAATTACCGATAATGAGGTTGAAGCGATCATCCTTGAATCGCAACTCATCAAAACGCATTATCCACCGATGAATGTGTTGCTGAAAGATGACAAGACATTCTTATTTATTCGCCTAGACACATCACACCAGTGGCCGCGCCTTAGCTTGGTTCGCAATCGAAAGGGCCGTGGAGAGCACTTCGGGCCATATCCGAACGCTTCAACGGCGAGGCGCGCTAAGCGATTAGTCCAAAAGCTGTGTCAGCTGCGCGATTGTAGTGACTCCACTTTGGCTAACCGCAGCCGCCCATGTTTGAAGTTTGGTATTAAGCTGTGCCTTGCGCCTTGCGTCGCAAAGTGTGATGCCGAAGAATACTCGCAGGCGTTGGACAATACGCGTGACATTTTAAACGGCAATGTCGCGCCGCTACTTGCGAGTGAGCGGCAAGCAATGGCGCGATATTCACAGGAAATGGCGTATGAGAATGCTTTGCGTTGTCGTGACAATATTAAGGCTTTAGAATCTTTGCAACAAAAACAAAATGTACGCTTAGTATCTGGGAAAGATTTTGATGTGGTGGCTATAGATGTGCGTGGTGCATATGCTGTTTTGCAGTACCGCGATGGAGATTGGTTGCATTCCACTACCGGCTTCGTTCCCTTGTTCGATGATTTGCAAAACGCGATGTCAAAGTTATTAATTGCTTTGTATGCGGATGGCGCCGATGTCCCGCCTGAAGTCTTGATCGATATCGAGCCTAAGGACCTTAATCAAATTCAAGATGCCATAGCATCTAAGACTAACTCTAAGTTCGAATTGCTCATACCGCAGCGGGGGCAGAAGCGCGCACTGGTGAAGATGGCTCAGCGGAATGCACAATCTTTAAAGGGAGAACAACGGGCGTTGCCTTACTCTAGTGTGGCACGAACCATCTGTTCGCTATTTGACGTCCCTGCGCCGCATATAGTCGATTGCATAGATGTTTCGCATTTGCAAGGTAATCAGTGCGTGGCATCAAAGGTGCGTTTCGTGGATGGGCAACCTGAGCAAAGCTCCTATCGTCATTACCTGATTGCCGGTGGCACGGGTAACGATGATTTCGCGGCAATGCGCGAAGTGGTTTCGCGAGTCTTGGCACGTCGCGCAACGGAGGGCTTGCCAGATTTATTAATTTTAGATGGTGGTGCGCAACAACTAACTAGTGGCCAGCAAATCTTGGAGCGAGATCAAGTTGATTTGCCGCTGTTGTCTTTAGCAAAAGCTCGAAGTTCAAAAATTGGAATTCAGGCCGAAGAAAGAGTCTTCATGATTGGACGCGAGCAGCCAGTTGTGTTGCCACGTGGCACCGACATACGTCATTTTTTCGAGCGTATTCGTGATGAGGCCCACCGCTTTGCAATTAGTCATCATCGTCGCCGTCGCGAATCATTGCGTTTGATCCTAGAAAAAATTCCACAGATAGGAATGCGTCGTCGTCAGGTGTTGCTGGACTACTGCGGCGGAGACTTGTCGATACTAGCTAATGCGCAAATCGATGACTTGACAGCGCTGAAGGGCATTCATGCGGAATTGGCGCACGATGTCCAAAACTATTTGCGTCGCGAATTAGGCAGTGGCTAAGCGCGCGGATGATGCATCTTGTGAATGCTTTGTAGCTCTCCTACTTCGACGTGAGTATAGTGCTCGGTGGTACGCAAATCGGCATGTCCTAAAAATTCTTGCACGCTACGCAAGTCACCGCCTCCTAGTAATAAATGCGTTGCACAGGAGTGCCGTAAAATATGTGGATGGATGTCCTGAGTTAAATCCACTTGAGCCGCATACTTCTTGACGGCACGGTAAGCGAAGTGTCGATCAAGGGCCCGTGCGCTTTTGCTAAGTAACAAATTCGCCTCGGGAACCACGAATTTTTTGCTGCGTTCTTCAATCCATTCATTAACACGTTGAGCAGCAATACCACCGATCGGTACTAATCGCTCTTTGCTACCTTTGCCAGAAACGCGCATGATTCCTGGGCGATTATCGCTTGCTATATTAAGGTTGATGTCACCGACTTTTAAATCGATTGCTTCGCTAACCCGAAGGCCGCCGCCATAAAGCAGTGCAAGGAGGGCCCGATCGCGCAAGCCAATCCAGTGTTCGGCTTGCGGCGCGTTCAACAAAGCCATGGCTTCCTCGGGGTTGAGCACCTGGGGTAGCTTCTTCCAGAGATGGATTTTGCCAATGGTGCGCAGTGGATCACGTCCGGAAAAGCCGTGTTCAGCCCGATGCCATTTGAGAAATCCACGCAATGTAGAAATTAATCGTACTTGAGAGGCGGCAGCGAGTCCGTCGAGACGGCTAGCGGCAATGAGGTCGACAATGAGCTCAGTTGTGATGTCCTTCCAGTCCGAACAGCCTTTTTCGGCTAAGAATAGGCCACATCTGCTCAAATCTCTCTTATAGGCGGCGATGCTATTTCGCGCCAAGCCGACTTCTGCGGCCAAACCAGCTAAATAGTCAGCAATTATTTCTGAAAGGCTGGCAGGTAGTGTTTGACGTGGCATGGGGTTTTATTAAAATCTGCATCGAAAGTACTCTTGTGGTACCTTTAGAGGATACAGAAATGAAGAAGCTAACTAAACCCCAACAGAAGCATTTTAGCCCAATCCTGATTGCTTATCTTAAGCAGTTAGGCGCGAAGCTTGAACATCTAGAGGAAGCGGCATTGCTAATTGACGATGGCGCTGGCCCTGACGACGGTGACGATTTTGGCTCAGAAGGCCAATCACGCGAATTACAACTTGGCTTGATTGAAAACGAAAACCAAATCATTGAAGAATGTTATCGCGCGCTCGAACGCATTCGCGGCAATGTTTTCGGCAACTGTACTGCATGTAAAGAGTTGATCCCGGCCCGACGTCTTGAAATTCGCCCATACTCCGAGTTCTGTGTTGGCTGTAAAGAAAAAATCGAAAAAGGCGAACTCAACGTCGAGTAATAACGGATGTTGTTACCGCGCTTTGAGTTTAAGCATTACCTGTATATCGGCGTAGTCCTTTTAATCATTATTGATTTATGGTCGAAAGCGTGGGCCTTTGACAAGGTTGGTTTGTTCATGCCAGCCCAGCCAATATTTGGTGAATGGTTAAGCGTTTACTGCATTACTAATGCTGGCGGTATTTGGGGCATAGGTGGCGGCGGTGGCTTCACAAATATTCTTACGATAATTAGAATGATTGCGGTCACGTTTCTAATCCTATATATTCATAAGCAGCATCCGAAAAATAAAGTTGGCTTGTGCACTCTTGGTCTGTTGCTGGCTGGGGCATTGGGCAACTTGTATGACAATTTGTCGACGGTCATGCCATGGAGTGGCAATGGCGAAGTGCGTGATTTTATTATGTTCAAGGTGGCTTCGCCGACGGCTGCTCTTGAAAACGTCTGGATTTTCGATCCATTCCCAATTTTCAATTTTGCCGACGCTTGTATATCCGTTGGTTTCGTGTTGTTGCTCACCGGAGTTGCCAGGCTTGGTGATAGCTTTAAGCCTCCGCAACAGTAGAATATTGCATGCTTTCTACCAAGATAGCCTCGCTTGAATTCGCTTCGCCTCTAATGACGGCGTCGGGCACTTTTGGGCATAGCCCGGCCGCTTTGAATTTTATAAATCCAGGTGATCTAGGCGCGTTGGTATTAAAAACAGTTACCCCCGAGCCACGTCAAGGTAACCCTACGCCACGCATGGCAGAATTCATTGGTGGCATAGTCAATGCTATCGGTCTCGAAAACAAAGGCTTAGAGTACTGGCGAGATACCGTAGCGCCGACCCTCGAAGGCTTGTCCGTCCCAGTAGTCGCTAATGCCGGTGGTCATTGCGTCGATGATTATGCGCAAGTTGTCAGCACCTTCGATAGCATGATCGGCGTTTCAGCTATTGAGCTGAACTTATCATGTCCAAACGTAGTCGGTGGTATTCAATACTCGACAGATCCCATTGGCCTGGCAAAAGTCGTAGCAGCATGCCGTAAATTGAGTGATAAGCCAATGTTCGTGAAGCTGTCGCCGAATGTAACTGATATTCATCCTTTGGCAAGAGCAGCGGCTGACTCGGGTGCTGACGCGCTTACTGTGTGCAACACTTTGATAGGCATGTTGGTAGATTGGCGGGCACGTCGACCCGCGTTGGCAAACGGCACGGGCGGAATGTCTGGGCCAGCGGCCAAGCCGGTTGCAATGCGTTTGGTTTCGCAATGTGCAAATACGGTTGACATACCCATTATTGCGTCGGGTGGTGCAGAGTGCGCCGACGACGTCCTCGAGTTTATTGTTGCTGGTGCAACGGCTGTGCAAATTGGCACGGCCGCATTTCGCAATCCATCAATAATCTCACAGATTGCCAGTGATTTACGGAGTATCCTGGCTAGTGAAGATTTAACATTAGCCGAACTCCGCGGTTCCTTAAAATTATAATGGTTGACTTCGAAGCAATTACCGATTCACTCAAGGGCTTAGGCGAAGGCTTTGGCCGTGCCTTGAACAGTGTTTTCGGTTCTCAGAACACTCGTGTGGTGAAGCGCATGAAACCGTTGATTGATGAGATTAATTCACATGAGTCGTGGGCCGAAGCTCTAAGTGATGAGGAGATTCGCCAGCAAACCGCCAGTTGGAAACAAGAGGTCGCCGACGGCCGCTCTCTTGATGACATCTTGCCGCAAGCGTTCGCGCTTGTTCGCGTAGCTGCCCAACGCACTCTCGGTTTGCGCCATTACGACGTACAGTTGGTTGGTGGTATCGCGATGCATGGCGGCTCCATCGCGGAAATGGCAACGGGAGAGGGTAAAACGCTAGTTGCGACTCTTTCTGCTTACCTGAATGCTCTTTCAAGCAAGGTGTTCGTGGTAACAGTAAATGATTACCTGGCTTTGCGTGATTCGCAGTGGATGGCTCCGGTTTACGAGTTCTTGGGTTTGCAGGTAGGTGCTATTCAATCAGCAATGTCACCAAGTGAACGCCATCCTGTTTATGCTGGCGATATCATTTACGCGACCAATAACGAACTTGGCTTCGACTACTTGCGCGACAATATGAAGCAGCGTCTCGAAGATCAAGTGCAGCGCCAACTTGGCTTTGCAATTATCGATGAGGTTGACTCAATCCTTATCGACGAGGCGCGTACACCTTTGATCATCTCTGGTCCCGCGACCGGAAACTCTGAGAAGTATCGCGTTGGTATGCAGGTCGCACGCAAGCTAAAAGTTGATGACCACTTCGAGGTAAAAGAAAAAGAAAAGTCGGCGACTCTAACCGAAGATGGCATTATTCTTGCTCAGAAAGAGATGGGCGTTGACGACTTCTACACCGATGCTACCAATATGGAGTGGCCGCACATCATCGAACAAAGCTTGCGCGCCCTGCATCTCTATCAGCCAGAAGTTGATTACGTTGTTAAAGATAATCAAGTCATTATCGTCGACGAGTTTACTGGCCGTTTAATGGATGGTCGACGCTGGGGTGATGGCTTGCATCAAGCCGTTGAGTCTAAAGAGAATTTGCGTCCACGTGCTGAAAACCAAACCCTTGCAACGATTACTTTTCAAAACTACTTCCGGTTGTTCGATAAGCTGTCTGGGATGACGGGCACGGCGATGACAGAGGCTGGAGAATTCGCTAAAATTTACGACCTTGATGTTGTTTCGATTCCTTCCAATAAGCCGATAGCGCGTCTTGACGACGCCGATGTAGTGTTCTTGGAGATGAAGGACAAGTGGGTCGCAATAGCGAACGAAATCAAAGAAGCTCAAGATAAAGGCCAGCCCGTTTTGGTGGGTACTACGAGTATTGAGAATTCTGAATTGCTGTCTGGCGTTTTGACGCGTCGTGGTATCAAGCATGATGTGCTTAATGCTAAGCAGCATCAACGTGAAGCGTCGATCGTGGCGCAAGCCGGTCGCGCGGGGCACGTCACTGTTGCGACCAACATGGCTGGCCGTGGTACTGATATTGTGCTTGGCGGTAATGCCGAGGCGATGCTCAAAGCGGATGTAGATTCCCAGAACATCGAGGTCGGCGGAGAGAAATACCTAGAGGTAGAGGCTAGTATTAATGCAAGCCTCAAAGGCGAGCGCGAAACTGTGCTTAACGCTGGCGGGTTGTACGTGATTGGTACCGAACGCCACGAATCGCGTCGTATTGATAATCAGTTGCGAGGTCGCTCTGGTCGTCAAGGCGACCCTGGCCGTTCGCGTTTCTTCTTGTCACTGGACGATCCTTTAATGCGCCGTTTTTACCGTGATTGGGTAAAGAACTTTTTGTCTAAAGCTGGCATGGGCGATGGCGAGCCGGTCGAATCTAAAATGGTCTCCAATGCGATTAAAAAAGCGCAGAAGAAAGTTGAAGATTACCACTTTGAGATTCGTAAGAGTTTGCTCGAGTATGACGAAGTGATGAACGAGCAGCGCAAGATGATTTATACTCAGCGCCAAAGTGCTCTTGCAGGTGAGTCGTTGAGTGAACGTGTGTTGGATATGGCTCGCGAAGCTGTGCGCGTTAATCTCGAAAACAATTTAGGCGACGGCAACGAAGTAGAACCAGAATGGGAATTAATAAAAACATTTATTGATCGCCGCTGGGACAGTGCATTAAGTATTGAAGATCTTCAAGAGAGTGGTGTGAACCAGGTCGTTGGCCACGTTACCGAAGATTTCGAGACACATTATTCGGCGCGCTCCGAGCAACTAGGTGAAGAGCAAATGTCACGCCTTGAAAGTTTCTTGGTGCTCAATGCTATTGACACTAAATGGAAAGAACACCTCTACGTTATGGACGCATTGCGTTCTGGTATCGGCTTGCGTGGCTATGCGCAAGTCGACCCGAAAAACGAATACAAGCGTGAAGGCCTTGAGCGTTTCGAAGAGATGCTCCTTAATGTTGCTGAAGAAGTTTCGTCATTCGTATTACGTGTTCAACTAAAGAGCGAAATGGATCAAAAATCCGAGGTTTATGCCGGGCAACAGGCCTCACATCCAAGCTTTGGCGGTAACGCCTCACAGACAAGCGCAGGCGGTGGGCGTCCTGCGCAGCCGCAGCGGCAAGTTGCCGTAGGTTATGAAAAGTCTGCCCGAACTCCGCAACAGCCTGGTGCTCCGGCGGCTACTGCCCCAGCGAGTCCAAAGCCGAAGGTGGCGCGCAATGCGCCTTGTCCTTGTGGTTCGGGCAAGAAATACAAGCAGTGTCACGGTAAACAATAGATTTGATAGTTCAGCGTTTAGTCTTTTACACTTATAACTTATTGTTGTCCGTGCTAGGACTATTGTACCTACCTTGGTTCTTGGTCAAGTTGTTAGTAGATAGCGACGGCCGCCAACGTCGCCTAGAGCGGTTAGCTTTTGGTTGCTCGACATCGGGTGACATCGATGTGCTTTTACACGGGGTGTCGGTTGGCGAGGTAAAAGCCATACGTGGCTTGGCAGACCAGATGCAACGCGACTATCCAGATTTGAAATTAGCAATTTCGACGACTACAGCAACGGGCTATCAAACTGCAAAATCCATGTATCCCGATTTAGATGTATTGGTTTACCCTTTAGATATGTTCGGCGCATGTTCACGTTTTTTAAACGTTGTATCACCGGGTCTGGTAGTGCTTGCCGAATTAGAGCTGTGGCCAAACTTTTTGCGGGCGTGTCAAGCGCGCAAAATAGATGTGGCAGTAGTTAACGGTCGCATTACGCAAAGTTCGTTGGCAGGCTATTTACGGATAGGCCGTTGGTTGCCGCGTTTCGGTAACGTGCGTTTCTTTGGTGTGCAGACCGAACTGTACTCGCAACGCTTCGAACAACTCGGAGTGGACCCGAGTGACATTGTAATTACTGGTAACATAAAATTCGATTCCTTGCACATGCCGCAAGCCTCCTGCGAAGATTTGCCTTGGTCGCGATGGGCTAAGCATAATGCCTTGCTGCTTGCCGCCTCTACCCATTCACCCGAAGAGTCTCAGTTGCTTCAAGCGTATTCTGAGATTGAATTTGACAATAGCGTTTTTGTGTTGGTGCCACGCCATCCACATCGTTGTGAGGATCTGATTATCGCATTGCAGCGGCAAGTCCCTCAGCTCAAGATGGAATTGTTCTCTGGGGTTAGCGATTCGGAACAGCTTGATTGTGATGTTTTGATAGTGGATGCTTTGGGGCAACTCGAACAAGCTTTTGCTCATTCTGACAGTAGCTTTATCGGCGGCTCTCTTATTGAGCATGGTGGCCAGAATTTGCTCGAGGCCGCAATTAGCGATTGTCCGTTGGTCATGGGGCCAAGTCATCACAACTTTGAAGACGAGGTCGCACTGTTACTTGCGCATAAGGGCATGCATCTTGCCAATAACGCGACGAATGTGCTAGAATTGATGCGAGATTGGCAGCTAAATCCTGAGAAAGCTGACTTATTGGTCCGAAATGCACGTAATGCTCTTGAATCGCAGCGCGGAACCGCGAAAATTACCCTTGCCGCTATGCGTGACCGCCGCCTATTGCCATTAAAATGAAAAAACTGTTTACCTCTGAATCTGTCTCCATGGGACACCCCGACAAAGTCTCTGACCAAATCAGCGATGCCGTGCTTGATGCCTGCTTGCGTAAAGACCCTAATTCGCGTGTGGCCTGCGAAACCTTGGTAACTACAGGAACGGTTGTACTTGCGGGTGAAATCACGACCAAGACTTGGGTGCATATGCAGGAAGAGGTGCGTAATGTTCTGCAAGAGATTGGTTACGTCCATGCCGACATTGGCTTTGACGCTCATTCTTGCGGCGTGCATAATCTGATTCACGGTCAATCAGAAGACATTGCTCAAGGAGTCGATGAAGGAGAAAAGGGCGTCACTGGTGCAGGTGATCAAGGCATGATGTTTGGCTTTGCGTGTCGTGAAACGGAAGTGCTTATGCCAGCGCCTATTCACTGGGCACACCAACTGATGGCGCGTCACGCTGAGTTGCGTTTAAACGGCGAGCTACCCTGGTTGCGCCCCGATGCTAAGTCTCAGGTTACTTTTAAATATGAAAACGACAAACCAGTAGCAATCGATGCTGTGGTATTGTCGACTCAAACCGAAGACCTCGATTTGAACTTCATCCAAAAAGAGGTTGAAGAGAAATTGATTCGTGAAACGCTTCCAGCAGAATGGTTGTCAAACGAAACGCAGATGCACATCAACCCGACCGGAAAGTTCGTTATAGGTGGGCCACACGGTGACGCCGGATTGACCGGCCGTAAAATCATCGTCGATACTTATGGTGGTTACTCGCGTCACGGCGGCGGCGCCTTCTCAGGAAAGGACTGCACTAAAGTAGATCGCTCAGCTGCCTATGCCGCACGCTGGATTGCCAAGAACATCGTTCAGGCTGGGTGGGCCGAGCGCTGCGAGGTTCAACTTGCCTACGCAATTGGAGTTCCGCATCCCGTTTCTATCCGTGTCGATACTTTTGGCACCTCTGCTGGCTTAAGCGACGAGCAAATTGCTGAGCACATTTCTAACCTTCAGGCATTCGACGGGCATGTTGCTTTCACTCCCGACTGGATTATCGGCCGCCTTGGCCTCCGTACTCCAACGGGCTATGCCGATTCCAATGGTGACGTTGAGCCGAATGGCTGGACTTACCGCAAAACCGCCTGCCACGGCCATTTCGGTCGTGACATATTCCCTTGGGAAAAACTCAATCTCGTTACCGAACTCCACTCGATGTCTAAACTAGGGGCATCTTGTTAATTACATGACTACAACCGAACAACTTAACTACAAGGTCGCTGATTTGTCTCTAGCTGCCGAAGGTCGTCTACTCATCGATTGGGCGGAAGCCCGCATGCCAGTGCTAATGTCATTGCGTGAGAAATTTGAAAAGACCAAGCCGCTTGCTGGCCACCGTATTACGGGTTGCTTGCACGTTACCAAAGAAACAGCCGTGTTGATTCGCACGCTGCGCGCTGCGGGTGCTGACATCGCTTGGTCGGGGTGTAATCCTCTGTCAACGAACGATGCGGTTGCTGCGGCTCTCGCTGAAGACGGAATCAAGATGTTTGCTTGGTACGGTCAAGATACCGAAGAATTCTACTGGTCGATTGACCGTACCTTAGATTTTAAGCCGACCATGACTTTAGATGATGGTGCTGACTTAATCTTCCGCGTGCACAACGAACATCCGGAATTGTTCGCCGACATCGTTGGTGGCTCCGAAGAAACGACGACAGGTGTTCACCGTTTGCGGGCTATGGCCGCTGACGGGAAACTAATGTATCCTGTAATTGCGGTAAACGACGCTGAGACCAAATGGGATTTCGATAACGTTTATGGCACAGGTCAGTCCTCTCTAGATGGCATCTTGCGCGCGACATCGGTGTTGCTGGCAGGTAAAAATTTCGTTACCGTTGGTTACGGCCATTGTGGTAAAGGTTGTGCAATGCGTGCCAAGGGCATGGGGGCTAATGTTATTACTACTGAGGTTAAAGCAACCGCTGCGCTTAAGGCGACTTTAGAAGGCGTCCGCGTTATGAAAATGGACGACGCCGCAGAAATCGGTGATGTGTTTATTACCACAACAGGTATGAAAGATGTCATTGTTGGGCGTCACTTTGCAGCAATGCGTGATGGGGCGATTGTCTGTAACACTGGTCACTACGATTGTGAGTTGAACCTCGGCGACCTGAAAGAGTTGGCCGTTTCTTCTCGCGAGATGCGTGATAACTGTGTTGAATACACCTTAGAGAACGGAAACCGCATTTACGTGTTGGCTGATGGCCGCCTTGTAAACTTGGCCGCTGCAGAAGGTCATCCGTCCGAAGTAATGGACATGAGTTTTGCCAATCAGTTTCAAGCAATGATGCTGCTCGCTGAGCAAGGCGCTGATCTTGCTAATGGTGTTCACGAGCTTCCTGAAGAGCTTGACCAGGAAATTGCTAAAATTAAGCTCGACTCAATGGGGCTCGGGCTCGATGAGCTCACTCCAGAGCAAGTCGCTTACGCTACGGACTACTCACAAGGTACATAATGAATTCAAAACTCGCTTCTTTTAGCCGCAAGGGCTTTACTCTTATGGAGATGATGGTGGTGTTAGTCATCATCGGTATTCTCTCTTCGGCTTTGATGCCAGCAATAAATAAGGCGCTTGACAGTGCCAAAATGACTGCCTCGGAACGAAACATGACTAAAATGTTTCAGGATTTAGTCATGTACCGCACCAATGGTGGTGGGACTACTTGGCCTCGCGAGAATGGACCAGAATTCTTGTTGGCTCCATGGCGCGCTAAAATATTCGAGCACACGCCGAAGAACGCGGATGTGTATTTCAGCCCGTCCCTTCCTTTCGAAGAAATCGTTATGGAAAAGGACCTTGATATCGTTGATTACCTAGATGGACCGATTGGTGCTTACGGCGAACCAAACGTTATCTCTTATGCCGGTTTTACAATGGATGGCGATAGTAGTGTGCGTAAAGCACTAAACAGAAGCCCTGGCTCAATAACCATTGCTTCGGATAGTGAATGGGTTCATCGTTCGGCAATCATTTACATGCGTGGTGATGGTGCAGTGGCGCGTTACCCTGCACTCGAAATCGAAGAAGAGACCGGTCTCGAATTTAATTCGGAAGAGATATTTGCTCCTGGTCCTGGTTGCGGAATCCCAGAATTAGAAACGGTCTCTAGTTACTAATGTCCCGCAGCTTTCACCTCCGAGTCTTTGGCTGTCAGATGAATTTCTATGACGGCGAATTGATTCGTGCGGCATTCATTAAGCGGGGTTGGGTAGAATCCGAGGACGCCGAGAAAGCGCAATTGCATATGTTTCACACTTGTTCCGTGCGTGAAAACGCTGAAGAGCGGGTACATGGTTTGCTGGGTGAGTTGCGTCGTTTGAAAAAAAATGACCCGTCCATTGTTATCGCGGTTATTGGCTGCATGGCCGATCGCGAAGGCGAAGAATTGTTCGAGCGTGAACCTCATGTAGATATTGTTTGCGGCTCGCGACATTTCCCTAAGCTACCCGACTTGGTTGCAAAGGTGGAAGGTGGCGAACAGCGAGTCTGCGTGCTCGGTGAGGCTAAAGAAGTCGTCGATGAACAAGAGCGCGACTTGACAGGACGCGTCCCTGGTTATCAGGCTCACGTTGCTGTGATGCGCGGTTGCGATATGAACTGCACTTATTGCATTGTTCCAAGCGTGCGCGGACGGGTGGAGTCGCGTCCACAAGAGACCATTCTTGACGAGATTACGCGCTTGGCTGAAGGCGGTGTTACTGAGGTACATCTGCTCGGGCAAACGATTGATTCTTATGGTCGCGATCTGCCTAAAGTCGGTCGCCCGTCATTGGCTAGTTTGCTTGACGCGATTGAGCACATTGAAGGTATCGCACGTATTCGCATGGTTACCTTGCATCCGTCATACATTGATCAAGAGTTGGTCGATGCAATGTCACGTTCAACAAAGTTTATGCGTTTCCTGCCAGTTCCAGTACAGTCCGGTTCGGACCCCGTGCTGCGAGCCATGAAGCGTGGGTATAACTTAGAAATGTATCGCAAGCGTATTAATTTGCTTCGCGATGCCATGCCAGACCTCGAGTTAATTTCGGACTGGATAGTCGGCTTTCCTGGAGAAACGGACGACGACCATTTGGCATCTGAAGATGCTATGCGCGAATTTGACTTTTTACAGTCTTATGTCTTTCAATATTCTCCACGTCCTGGCACTGTTTCACATGCGGGTAATGACGATGTCGTTCCGCAGCAGAAAGCGCGCCGCAACCACCGCTTGCTTGATTTGCAGCGCGAAATCGCCAAGGCTAAAACACCTTTAATGGTAGGTGGAAAATCTCAAATACTCATTGAGCGACCTGATAAGAAAAACCCAGGTTATTGGTTTGGTCGTGTCCATAACGGCCATTACTGTTTGCTGCCGAGCCGCGATGGCTTTGCCCCGGGGCAGCTTTACAATGTTGACTTAGTCAGTTACAACGGCAAGGCGCTAATTGGCGCTGATAACTTGAGTGACGATGAAGCTGCTAAGCTCGCTTCTTCTGTAACCACTCCAAAAGTTTCTGAGTTCAGCGTTTGAGTAATCGTGACTTCAACCTTATGCAGCGCGCCTTTGCTGAGGCCGCAAAAAGCGATTGGTTGTTTACGGCTCCGAACCCACTTGTTGGCGCAATAGCGCTTTGTGACGGCCATGTCGTAGCGTACGGTCATCATCAACAATTCGGCCAGGCTCACGCAGAAGAAATGGCTCTGCAGGATTGCCCGCAAGCCGATGAACTATACGTCACTCTAGAGCCCTGTAGCTCAACAGGGGGCGCCAAGAAGAGAGCCGCATGCGTCGAGTTGATTCGCAAGTCAAACGTTAAGCGTGTAGTCATCGGCGCGACGGACCCTGATCCGCGCCACGCAGGTCGTGCCGTAGAGTTATTGCGCCAGCAAGGTATTGAGGTAGAGCTGCTAAATTGTGACGAACAATTTGCTGCGCAGAACCTAGCTTTCTTATCACATCTAACGCGCAAAGTTCCGTTCACTCTGGTTAAGTGGGCATCGACAGCCGATGGTTTCATCGCATCAAGCGGTGGTAAATCGAAATGGATAAGCAACGCTGAGTCGCGAGCAGAAGTGCACCAATTACGGTCAGCCTCGCAGGCTATAGCTGTTGCGAAGGGAACCGTTGTCACCGACAACCCAAGTCTTACTGCGCGTGACGTTGAACATAATGTTTTGGACACGAAAGTTCTTATAGGTTGCGCAAGCGCCGTTGATAACGACTTTAAAATATTACGAGATGAGATGCAGCGACTATGGTTTGACTCAGATGCGTGTTCGCCATCATGGTCGACCGATGCCGATACCTTTCATCAACAAGCAGACCTTGTTGAAATATGGGAGCAACTGTCTAAGCAATACCACCTAAACCGTATATTAGTCGAGGGTGGCCCACGCTTTATTCATTCGCTGATTCATCTCGGACTAGTTCACGCCATAGTCAAGTATGAAGCGCCATTACTCTTTGGCGGTGGTATGCCAGCTATTGCTGCCGACGGGTTTGATAGCCCTCAGCAGGCCATGCGTCTCGAACATGAATTGCGTCGCGGCCACGACGGAGACTTGCGTCGTGCTTGGTTAATAACTTAGTTCGAGGTCTTGCAGTAATTCCATCGAGTCGATTTGATCACAACTGCTTTTGACTAAAGCTAGGTCTAGCCGCGCGGGATGACTGCAGAAATTGCGTTCGCCCAAAAACAAACACGCTTGCGCTAGACGCCGCAATTGCTTGCGTCCGATGCAATCATAGCCACCAAGCCAGCTAAAACTTGTGCGCGTTTTGACTTCGACTATCGCTAAATTACCATGAGGGTCTTTGGCGACAATATCTAATTCAGCGAACGGCGAACGGTAGTTACGCTGCAGCACCTTCCATCCTTGGAGAGTGAGTTGTTGGCAGACATAGTCTTCGCCACGCTTACCGATGGTCTGTTGTGTGTTACTGCTCATATTGCTTAGAGCAGCAACAAACTTTATTTGCCTTGCTCAGGAGCTTGTGTAGACGCGCGGCGACTCACAGCGACACGGTCAAATTTCATCCGTGTGCTATCGCTAACCTTCAGTGTGATCGTGTGCTCGTCAAGCGAGGCAATTACGCCGTGCAGACCACCAGCGGTGACCACGTCGTCGCCCTTAGATAAATCACTTTGAAATTGAACACGTTCTTTTTGGCGCTTCTTTTCAGGGCGAATAACGAAGAGGTACATGAAGCCAAATAAAATGGCGATCATTACCCAGAAGCCCATGCCGCCGTCTGGGGCAGCTGCGGCGCCGCCGACGTCCGTTTGAGCGACTTCGGTCGTAGCTTGTGTGGATTCGGCTTTACCGTTAGGGGCAATAGTAATCTGAAAGTCAGATTCGATGGTATTGGTGGTGTCTAGGGCAAACATTTCGATTGAAGTTGGCATGTTAATGAGGAGTGAGCGATAATGCGTCGAGCTATTCTAGCACATTGACCATCATGGAATCCAAGCGTGTACTTGTCGCTCTTTCGGGAGGTGTTGACTCTAGTGTCGCTGCTTACTTACTCAAGAAGCAGGGCTATGAGGTGATAGGTGTGTTCTTGCGTAACGGCGTGGCAAAACCTGCTGCCTCTAGTTCTAATAAACAAGGCTGCTGTTCGGTAGAAGATTCGCGCGACGCTGCCCTGGTTGCCGACCATCTTGGCATTGACTTTCATGCTATCGATATGCACCAAGAGTTCGAGTCCATTATTGACTATTTCGCAGAAGAGTACCAACAAGCGCGCACACCAAATCCATGCATGCGCTGTAATCGCGACATCAAATTTGGCAAACTTTGGGATTTGGCAGCAGCGGTTGGTGCCGAATATTTAGCAACCGGGCATTACGCGCGCATCATCAACGTTGATGGACAGCATCAATTGCATCGCGGCGTCGATATTAGCAAAGATCAATCCTATGTGGTTTTCCCGCTTGGACCAGATACGCTGTCTAAAACTTTATTGCCGATTGGTGGGCTCGACAAAACCCAAACGCGTCAAATAGCAAAAGAGGCTGGTTTGCAAATTCACGATAAAGCAGAGAGCTTCGAAATCTGCTTCGTGCCAGATAATAACTACCGTGAGTTGCTTGCTTCACGTGACCAGCTTGGTAAACCAGGCCGCATCATCGATGCAGAGGGTAAACAACTCGCAACTCATAGCGGTCATGCGGGCTTTACCCGCGGACAGCGCCGTGGTTTAGGTTTTGCCTCAACCAAAGCAATGTACGTTATTGATATTGATCCTCAAAGCGGTGACGTCCTGGTTGGCCCGCGTGTTGCGACTACATGTAGTTCGCTTACGGCTAACGATTTCCATTGCTTCGGCCTCGAACTAAACGTCGGCGACGAATGGCACGATGTCACCGTTCAATATCGCTCGGCATTCCAGCAATTCCGCGCGGTATTGAAATGCACCGCTCCCGGAACCGTGCAAATAGATTTCATCGATAGTGTTGAATCGATTAACCCTGGTCAGGGTGTGGCTGTTTATCGAGGCAATCAATTGCTTGGCGGAGGATTTATTGCAACGGTGAGCTCGCAACATTTTTTGCAGGTTTGATGCTTTATAGATTGTTATTCGCTCTGTCGACGGTAGCTTTCGCACTGTCGTTTTTACCGCCTAACTCTACTCACGCAGGCAACACTTGGTTCTTGTTCGACCAGTCGCTCAGCGCAGGCGCTAGTCGTCCTTTAAGTGACTACAGCGCGTTGCCGGGTTTCCCATTAGATGAATGGGCGGCGGCGTCTAGTCATGATAGGGTGCGGGTTTTCCCCACAGAGCAATTCTCAAATTCTAGTGACTTGTCATTAGCTTTAGCTGTCATGTCGCAACTGCTAGTGCCTTCTGACCGGCTGTATGTGGTTAGCGACGGCCGTGCTTTGTCGAAGATAGAGGATGACGTCTTAGAGGGGGTAGACATCGTTCATCTACAGTCGCCAACCTTCGGTGTGGTTCGCCACATCCAATGTCCAACTTTTTTTGGTGGGCAATCCTCTTTGCAAGTGGATATTTTGTTGCACGACAACTTGACAACCCCTTTGCAGTTTGCTGTTGAAAGCCAGCACGAGATGCTGACCGTCCCACGTTTTGATTTTTTGCAAGAGAATCATCTGCAGTTGACTCTGCGGCCACTCACCAGCAACAAAGACTTTGAATTCGACATTACTTTAAACGGAGAAATTGTTGAGCACTTCGTCGTTGCGCACACTCAGCTGCCACCGCTCAAGTTGTTGACACCACCGGTAAGCGCTCAGCAGTTGCAAGAACTATTGGCTTCTGGCGTTTCTTGCGTCGTCGAATACCCGACGGCCTCGTCAATCGATGCTGTCGCCAAGCAGTACCGCGCATTCACTTCGCAGCGAGAATCACGGCCTACTGTGATTTGCTTGCTTGATGTTTCCGGAAGCATGGAAGGGGCTGGGCTTGATCAGGCTATCCGTGCTTTGCAGGACATCGGCAAGGATGAAGGGGCAGTCAATATTCAAGTGATACCGTTTAGCTCAACACTACAGCAACCCTTAACAAATCTCGCAGAATTGAAAAGCATCCAAGCTTTCGGAGCCACGGATATCGGCAACGCGCTTGAGCAGTTAAGCACTTTAGATTATTCGCCACGACAAATTGTCATCCTCAGTGACGGCCAAAGCAAAGCCCCGTCAAGTGGATGGCGTCCACTGGTGCAAAAGCTCTTCGCGGAAACACCCATTTCGGTGCTGCCCTGCAGCGCTGATGCTCAACTTGAATCTTTGGAACAGCTGGGTAGTCTAGTTACTGAGGGGCACGTGTCGGAACGCTTACGCGCTGAGGTAGACCGTGCGGCATTGCGCAATCATTCGGTGGGTCACTTACAAGGTGCAAACTTCTTTGATCTTGCGAAGCAGTTCTTGTTGAAAACGGCACACATCGTTTTCGCTTTAAATCCACGCAGCAACGCCCTGTATTTTGATGAGCAGGGTCACCCGCTAGTGGCGTTAGATATTTATTCTAAGGCACGCTTGTTCTCAGTGGCCGGAACTTGCGATTCAGAAGCCCTCCGACAATTGGCAGAGATTGAGAATAGCATGCGCCAGCACAAAAAATTACGGCGCACCAACGATGGTTTGCTCATTTACTCGAGCGTAATCCCTAGTGTAAAGCAACACGAATATTTGCGGGAAGTTCGATTGGTTGATGCCACTGCAAGTCAAAACTTGTACATAGCCGACATAGATCCGTCTGAAATCGTAGTCGTTGGCGGGGTAGGACTCGATACAGCACTTTATCTGCAACCGCGAGTTTCTCTCGAATTCAGCGCCTCGCCGCAGCGATTCACAGCCTGGTTGGAGAGCCGTTCCTTGGCGAACAAAGAATTTAATATATTGGCATTGTTTTGCGCTCTGTCCCTGTTTTTAGCCGGCTATTTCGTCTATCATCGTAACTGAGATGACCGAGCTTTTCTTCTGTAATGTATGTCAACAATCTGTGCCGCAGATTAGCCTTGATACTGGTAACGCGGTTCGCCATGGCGACCGAGTGATTTGTCCTGACTGTGCCGACACGTTGGTAATAGCTACTGAGCTAGAACCGAGTAAGAGAGAGTGGTCCATCTCGCCAATTGTGATTGTGTTCTTCACGATAACTTGGGCGGTGTTCGCCTATATGTATGTGGAGCAACAACGATTCTTTGATGCGGTTACCGCATCAAACAAAGAGGCTGTGTTGAATAATAACCGACTCAGCGCAGCGAATGCCGAATTGCAGTCTGTGCTTGAAAACAAAATAGGGGACTCGGCAACTCGCGCAAAAATAGAGCGTGATAAATTGACTAGCGTAATTGAGAATGGTGACAATAAATTGCGCGATGCATTGTCGCGCCAAGCAAATGCTTTGGCTGAATTCGAGTCGCTGCCGTCGCAATTTTCGGCAATGTCAAGTAAGTTGAATTTGTCACAAGTCGAAATATCTACTATTGCCGACAGTGCTCGGGAAATCCGCGCCGGGCAGCTCGTGTTGCGTGACAAAGTTTCAGCCGTAGAACGTCAGGTGGCTGCTGCGCCAACGCCTGTTGACGTTGAAGAATCATCCTTTGACTCGCGCGTGCAAAGTATTCTTCAAGGCTTAGAGAGCAGCGATCCTAATACTCGCTTCGCGGCCCTCGAAGATATCGCTGACCATAATGACCCCAACTTGGTGCCGTATGTAGCGCCCTTGTTGTACGACAGCTACGAGTTCTGTCGCTATCAAGCCGCCACCACTTTGCGTCAATGGTCGGCACTGTCCGCCACGCCGCAGTTGATTGAGGCCCTTGATGACACTTTCGAATTTGTGCGCAAAGAAGTGAATGCTGCCTTGGAAGCAGTCACCAAAAACAGTGTTGGCTACAACCACAAAGACGACGATGCCGCGCGTGCAGCCTCTCAGCAGGCATGGCGAGATTGGTGGAAGAACAACGGCTAGTTAGGCTGTTATTATTTACAGAATAGGGTAAAATTCGCAACATGTTAGTTGTCAGACACCTCAGTTCTGGCCTTAACCCACTTTAAAACATGAAAGTAACAGTAGTAGGTGGCGGATTCGTTGGCATGACATGTGCACAACGCTTAGCCGAACAAGAAGTGGCCGAAAACATTGTCTTAATCGACGTGATTGAAGGCCGTCCACAGGGCATTGCGCTCGACCTTAACCAAGCGGCAGCCGTCGAAGGCTACCAAGCGTTAGTTACGGGTACCAACGACCCAGCCGACACATACGGTTCTGATTTGTTCATCATGACTGCTGGCTTGCCGCGCAAGCCGGGTATGGACCGCTCCGATTTACTTGAAGTTAACGGTAACATCATCAAAACAGTTGCGGCTTACATCAAAGAGGGTTCTCCGGATGCCAAGGTAATCGTGGTTTCAAACCCACTCGATACCATGGTGTACCTAATGTCTCAAGCACTTGGCTTTGCAACTAAGCGCGTGGTTGGCATGGCTGGCGTCCTCGACTCGGCGCGTATGGCATTCTTTATCTCAGAGGCCAACGGTGGCGGTATTAAAGATGTGCGCTGCATGGTCCTTGGTGGTCATGGCGACTCTATGGTGCCACTGCCACAGTTTTCAACGATGGACGGCGTCTCGGTGCAGGCTACTTTGCCTAGCGAAGAAATCGATGCTATTAACCACCGCACTCAGCATGGCGGCGCCGAGATTGTTAACTTGTTAAAGACCGGCTCGGCTTTCTATGCTCCCTCTGCGGCTGCAGTAGCAATGGCGAAGTCAATCCTGCGCAACGAGCGTCGCTTGCTGCCGTGTGCGGCTTACCTCGATGGACAGTACGGTCTTGAAGGTATCTACATGGGCGTGCCGTGTGTGCTTGGCGCCGATGGCGTTGAAAGTATCGTCGACCTCGAGCTTGATGCGGCGGGCCGCGAAAAACTTGACGCTTCTGCAGCTGCTATTCGTACCGATATCGAAACGCTTAAAGAAAAGGGCTTATTGTAATTAACGATGCTCGAAAAGCCAGTCGCTCGCACCAAGATACTCGCCACCCTCGGGCCGGCGTGCGCTTCGTTAGCTAAAGTCAAGTCCATGATTCAAGCCGGGGTTACTGCCTTCCGTTTGAACATGAGCCATGGCGCTGACGAAGATCGTCTTGAATATATTGGCTACGTGAAAGCAGCGCGTAAAGAATTGAAACGTTCCGTGGCGATTCTTGTCGACTTGCGTGGTCCACGCATTCGTCTTGGCAAGTTTTCTGGTTTACGCACCTTGGTTAAGGGAGACAAGATAACTTTAAAGGTCACAAAGAGGAGTACCGATGTAGGTGTCTTGCCCATTGACTATAAAAATTTCGCGAAAGACGTGGTCGCTGAGCAGCGGGTGCTTATTCGTGATGGCCGTATTGCGCTTGTTGTAGATAAAGTTATTGACGATAAGACCGTTGCGTGCACCGTGCGCCGCGGCGGAGAAATATCTACCAATCAAGGCGTGAATTTGCCTGACACGCTAGTCACGGCGCCAGCAATCGCGGCTAGAGATCGTAAAGACATAAAGTTCGCAGTTGAGAACGACTGCGATTGGCTCGCTCTGAGTTTTGTGCGTAGCGCTGAAGATGTCACAGCTGTGCGCCGTGAACTTGCAAAATACGATTTGGCTATACCTGTCATGGCTAAAATCGAGCACCCGCTGGCTATCGAGAATCTGAAGGAAATCGTCGCCGTCTCAAATGGGGTGATGGTTGCACGCGGAGACCTGGCTGTTGAGATGGGGCATGAAATTGTGCCAACTTTGCAGAAGCGTATCGTGCGTGAAGCCATAAAGCATGCCATCCCAGTGGTGGTTGCTACTCAGATGCTTGAATCCATGATTGACTCTCAAGAGCCGACTCGTGCTGAGGTTTCTGATGTCGGCAATGCGGTTCTTGATGGAGTCGATGCAGTAATGTTGTCCGGCGAAACTGCTGTGGGGTCTTATCCCATCGAGGCTTGTCGAATCATGCGGCGCACCGCGCGACGCACTGAAGAGTGGCAATTCCATGATAATTGGCGCCTGCGCCCAAGCATTATGCCAACCGCCGGCCTGCCTGAAGACTCGCCAGATATGGCGATAACCAATGCTGCGGTCTTTGCCGCACATAAATCTGAAGCCGCGCTAATAATAGCATTTACACAGTCGGGCCGTTCTGCTAGACTGTGCAGCTCATTTAGGGCCAGGTTGCCAATTGTTGCTTGCACCATGAATGAACGTTCATTTCACCGGATGTCTCTGTTTTGGGGGGTCTCTCCAGTATGCATACCTAAAGTGTCTCGAATTCGAGACATGAATAAATACGCAGCTAAAGAGCTTTCAGATCATCGCTTCGTCCGTCCCGATCAACTGGTAGTTTCATTGACTGGCAATTTTGCAGTTTCTGGCGCAACCAACACTGTCCGGCTAATTCCTTTCAAGCGATTAGGCCCGGCAACCACATAGTAAAATGCCTAAAGGCCGTAAAACAAAAATCCGTAAGTCGAATGCGAAACGTCGTAAGTATGGCTTTCGCTCTCGCTCCAAGACCGCTGGCGGGCGTGCTGTAATTCGCCGTAAGCGTAACAAGCGCGGCAAATTCGTTAGCCCAGCATAAATCCTAGTTTATTAACTAGGCCTTGATGAACGCACGCAATGTGATGTTGTGTGCGTTTAGTATTTGTTTTAGCACTTCTATTTTCTTTTCGCTGAGATTTTTAAGCACATATATTTTCTCTTTTGCGCTGTAGCCTGCTAGGCCTTTCAGAAAATCAATAAGGTCTTCGGTGATCGAAGGTTCGATACCTTTTTGTTCGAGCTCAATCAAGTCTTGAGGATCACCGTCAAGTAGCGCTAGCTTCAGCTTATTTTTCGCTTTGTCAGCAAGGTTGACTTGCCTGACCGCTTGCTGTAATTTCAATTGAGCTTGCTTGTTAAAGTAGGTTGGTTGTAAAGAGCTGTAGATGGACGGCTTTGCACTGACGGCAATGGCTACAACTCTGGACTTGTTCTCGGCCATCTTGGAGATTGGTGGACGAGACTTTGAAGTCGCAGGCTTTGTTGACTTGACGTTATCCAACAAGTTATTTTGCGCTACGAAATTGAGGTCGTAAGCAACTTGATGGTTGTTACGAACAGACTCCGGCTTTGAAGATGCTTCAACAACTTCAACAACTTCGGCATTCAACTCTTGAGTGCTACTTTCGGTAGCGACCCATTCGTTGTCTTCAACCATTTCGGTGGCAAGGGCGACTGCAGGTATAGCTTGGTCCGCGCTTACATCCTGGACCATTGGCGTAAAGCTTGAAAATGCAACGACTTGGAACGCCGGCATTTCCGGATAATTACTAGTCTTCACAGGCTGCTGAACAGCTATGTTGTCCTCGGCCCCAGGCTCCTGTGACGTAGTTTCGAGTATTGAACTACACAGCATCTCGCCAGCGAATGAAAAGATGAGTAATACTACAGCGATGCACACTAAGACGAAGTTCGGGCGTGGAGTCGTATTCATGTATATATGTGACTGCCCCATTCGGGTCGCTGTTCCTAAAATTAGGGACAAATCTGAACAATTTCGAAGTCGCAGAAGTATCCTATTGCCCTCATTCCCCTGAATTAACCAATGAAAGTTCACGAATACCAAGGAAAAGAAGTCCTAGAGCGCTACGGCGTACGCACACAGCGAGGAATTCTTGCTACCACACCAGAAGAAGCGCAAGCTGCTTTTGAACAACTAGCTTCACAGGGGCATGAATTAGCCGTAGTTAAAGCTCAAATCCACGCAGGTGGGCGTGGCAAAGGCGGCGGTGTCAAGCTTGTTAAGAGTGCCGAAGAAACCCGCGAAGTTGCCGTAACCATGCTTGGCATGATGCTTAAGACGCATCAAACTGCACCAGAAGGGCAGAGAGTACGTAAGCTGTTTGTCTGTGAGGGCTTAGACCTCGCGCGCGAGCTTTACGTCGGCATCGCTCTCGACCGTGCTTTAGGCCTGCCAGTATTAATGGCATCGGCTGAGGGTGGCGTCGAAATCGAAACAATTGCCGAAGAGCGCCCTGAAGCTCTGTTGCGTTTACCAATTATTCCAGATACAGGTCTCACGAGTGCGCAAGCTGCCGAGGCAGCCGATTTCTTGGGCCTCGTCGGCGATTTGAAGACCAACGCTATCGATTTTTTGATTTCACTCGCCAAGGCTTATATCGAGCTTGACTGCGAAATCGCCGAAATTAATCCATTGGCCATTACCGAAGACAATCAGGTTGTTGCACTTGATGCAAAAATCAACTTCGATGCTAACGCGCTTTATCGCCACCCAGATATCGCCGCGATGCAAGACATTCACGAAGAGGATGCTCGCGAAGTGGAGGCTGCGACGTTTGGCTTGAACTACATCACGCTTGACGGCTCAATTGGCTGCATGGTGAATGGCGCGGGCCTAGCGATGGCAACTATGGACACTATTCAGTCACACGGTGGCACAGCAGCCAACTTCTTAGATGTGGGTGGTTCGGCAACCGAGGAGGCTATCACCGAGGCTTTTCGTATCATCCTTAGTGATGAACACGTGAAAGGCATTCTGGTTAACATCTTTGGCGGCATCATGAAGTGTGATGTGATTGCGCGTGGCGTGATTGCAGCAGCGAAGAATGTCGATTTGACTATTCCGTTGGTCGTGCGTCTCGAAGGCACTAATGTTGAGCGAGGTCGCGAACTGCTCAATGGCAGTGGTCTCGATTTGATATCGGCCGATTCACTCGATCACGGCGCAAAGTTAATTTGTGAGGCTGTTAAGTAATAGGTAAAAACATGGCTATTTTCATCAAAGAAGACACTAAAGTAATTTGCCAGGGTTTTACGGGCAAGAATGGTACTTTTCACTCCGAGCAAGCGATTGCTTATGGCACGAACATGGTTGGCGGTGTGACTCCGAAGAAGGGTGGTCAAACACACCTTGAGTTACCTGTTTTTAATAAAGTTGCAGAGGCGAAAGCTGCCGTTGGCGCTGACGCGAGTGTGATTTATGTTCCCGCGCCTTATGCAGCTGCGTCTGTAATCGAGGCCATTGAAGCCGAGGTCGAGCTAATTGTTTGTATCACCGAAGGCATCCCGATAATGGACATGGTGCGCGTTAAAGCGGCACTGAAAGGTTCAAAATCGCGTTTGGTTGGGCCGAACTGCCCTGGCGTTATTACACCTGGCAATGATGGGAGCGGTTGCAAGATCGGTATCATGCCGGCTTACATCCATAATCCTGGCACTGTTGGCATTTTGTCGCGTTCAGGAACACTGACTTACGAAGCCGTTTGGCAAGTCACCCAAGAAGGTCTTGGGCAGTCGACTTGTGTGGGCATCGGTGGCGATCCAATTCCTGGTACCAATTTCATTGACGTATTACGTGCTTTCCAAGACGACCCCGAAACCGACTCCATCATCATGATCGGAGAAATCGGCGGTACTGCTGAGGAAGAAGCTGCTGAATTCATTCAGTCAGAGGTCACTAAGCCAGTTGTTGGTTTTATCGCTGGTCAAACAGCTCCTCCTGGCAAGCGTATGGGCCATGCTGGTGCGATTATCTCTGGCGGAAGCGGAACTGCTGAGTCAAAGATTAAAGCACTCGAAGCAGCGGGCGTGCGCGTAGCACCAACTCCTTCCGACTTGGGCTCAACTTTAACAGCATTGCGTGCCGAATAGTTTTTCATACCGTCATCCTGATACTGGTGAATGGGCACATAATATGTCCTCCAATATTGAAGACGACGTTTGTAAAACATATATCGATCCCATATGGGACAAACTCTTAGCGAAGGGCTTGTCTCATATTCGCGTTTTAGAGGTCGGGTTTGGGCGTGGATATAACTGTGCAGAACTGATTAAGCGTTGCGAAGGCAATCCTGCCGTCAACCTCGAGCTGATCGGTCTCGAGCCGTACCCTGAAATTTTACAGCCATGGCCACCACAACCAGATGAATGGATCGCGCCGTGGTGGGGAGAAATGAAAGATAGATATTCTGATGCAGATGGCGGCTGGTCCTTGGAAATCCGCCCGCTTTCAGCACAGCACCCAGATGCCTTCGCTGGCGAAGCTATTGACGCTTTCATCGTCGATCTGTTCTCCATGAAACTTCACGCAACACATTGGGAGCAGCCATTCATCGCCAACATGAGCGCGTCGGCCGCTAAAGGGGCTATATTGTCCAGCTACGCCTGCGCTAGAAGCTTTAGAGACGCATTAAGCGCATACGGATGGCATCCTCAGGTGCTGCGGCGTGAAGGGTGGCGCGATACTCTTGTGGCCGTTTTCGGTGGTTAATTTATGCGGATATTTATATACTATATTAAATCATGAAACTACGCCCATCACATTTCGTTGTTGCTCTCACCTTAGCTTTGTTGCTTCCTAGTTGCACTATGCCAGGCGGTGCTGAATTGGCAATTATTGCCTTGGTCGTGTTGCTAATGTTTGGTGGTGCAAAACTACCGAAATTGATGCGAGGAATGGGTTCGGGTATTACCGAATTCAAGAAAGGCCTTAAAGACGGCGACACTAACGATGGTGACGACGACACGGCTGCCGATGACAGCGAAGGCAAGAGCGGCGAAGATTAATGAGCGAGTTGCAATCCGTGCGGCACACAACGTGGGGCGGATTACTCTTGGCAGGTGGTCGGTCGCGCCGAATGCATGCCGACAAATCTCAGCTGCGTAGCGACAAGTTGGCCTCGGCGAGTCTGGTTGAGCATGCTTGTCAACAACTTAGAATAGTGAACGATAATAACTTCTTTCTTGCTCAGTCTTCTACTGACTGCCCTGACGACTTTCGTTTTGTGGCAGATGGTGCCGTTGCTTCTGGCCCATTGCGGGCGGTGCAACAGTTTTGCACGGATTGTGATTTAGACTATTTGCTATTGACGGCTGTTGATATGCCGAAGATCAATGCTTCGCAATTAATGGCTTTAATGCGTTACGCTCAGTCGGTCGGCTCAACCAGCTTGGTTTGCGAAAACGAATCGTCGCAAATGGGTTTTCCAGTAGCACTGCATCGTTCTTCTTTTGTAGCTCTATCTGCAATCGAGCATGCGAGTTTATTCAAAGCGCTGGAAGAGGTCGGCGTTGGCAAGGTGCCACACGCGGTCATCAGCACTGATCAGCAGCTTAATATTAATACTCCTCAACAATGGCTGCAGTACTGCGAGATGAGTAATGACTAGCACTTTGCCTAGTAGTCTCGACGGAGTCTCTGAACAACTCGACGTGTCATTGCAGCAAGTTCAAGATTTCATTGATAACGATTTGCTGAGTGGTAGTGAGGCTATGAAGCCGCTGCTTGATTATGCGGCTCAGTTCCAAGGTAAGCGCTTGCGAGCAATGACCGTGTTGCTGATAGCTAATGGCTTTGGCAAGCTTAAGCAGCAGCATGTTCACGTTGCGGCATATGTCGAAATGATTCACGCCGCAACCTTAATGCACGATGATTTGCTCGATTCCGCCAGCCAACGCCGTAGTTTAGATTGCGTGCATGTTAAGTGGGGTTCGCATGCGGCAGTGCTTCTAGGCGACTGGATGTACTCCTCTGCTTTTGGCTCAGCGACATTCATGGATGACCAAACAGCGTCACGCGTCTTGGCAGATGCTACTAAACGTGTGTGTCGCGGAGAAATTGAGCAGAACCTGTCGCGCGGCAATTTCAATCTTTCCGCAGAGGATTATCTCAGCCACATTGATGGTAAAACCGCCGCGTTATTCGACGCCGCTGCTTTTTTGGCTGCGCATTATGCTGGGGCTAGCCCGAAGGACTGCCAGTCGATGTCATCATTCGGTTTGCTTGCGGGTCGCGCCTTTCAAATAGCGGATGACTTGCTTGATGTCGCAGGTGATGAAGGCGTGGTCGGGAAATCTCTTGGTACAGACTTAGGGAATGGTAAATTAACATTACCACTCATGAGATTGCGCGACAATTTGTCAGAGACCGAAGCGACCCAACTTGAAAAAATGTTTGGTGACGAAAAAAACTGTGATGCCAATCTTGCTGCAATGTGGCCAGAGGCATGGGCGATTACGGCAGAACAAACCCGTGGTGAATTGCGCGGCTATATTGATTCGGCGGTGTCGCATTTAGATTGCCTGCCTGATTCTGATTATGCTAACGTTTTACGCGATATAACGTATTTCTTAGGTGACCGAGAACTGTAATAATGCAACGTAAAGAGATTAACAAACTAGCAAATAGCTGGACATACTCCAAGGCAATACTCGGATGCGTGACCTTGTATTTGTGGGCTGAAGCGCTCATGGCTTCCGCAACACGAGTCGTGGCTGGCGGGGCGCCAACAGGGGCGAGCATCATGATGTTTGTATTGCTGCTGCCAATGTTCTGGTTACTTGTTTACCGATGGTACAACTGCCTTAGCTTCTTCCGGTCCGTGCGTGTGGCTGTAGTGAATTTTTGCTTCTTGGCCCTTGGTGCGATGGTCGGTGTGCTGATTCAGCAAGAAGATATCAATGCCCCAACGACTGCCGGGGATATCCAAGAGCTAGTCTTATTAGGTGAACTAACGTCTGTTGACGGCGTAACTGTTTCGGCAGGTGCCCGTCGTGCTTACCAGCATTTTGAAAGTTTCCGTGAAGCAGAATCGTTTTTCTTGTATCACTTAGGCAACAACACTGGTTTCAGAAACTGGCTAGGATTCGAGGGTGATGATGCCGGTGATGAAGAACAGATTCAGGAAATGCTGGCTAATCTCGAGTACCGATTGCCAGAAATAGCGGCGCGCTTTGGTGCAGAAAAAGCAGCAGCCATTCGCAGTCAATCAGAAACGGGCCTGCGCACCCGTGCAAAGAATGGCGAAATCCGTCAGCTCGAAGAACGCCTAAACGACAAGCTGTTCTCGTTATTCGTTATCGCTGAAAAACTTGATTTGCGACGCGCCTATCGCTCGGATTGGTATTCCATGATGTGGGCGATCCTGTTCTTCGGTGTGCTCTCAAGCGTGTTGCGTAA
>Ga0315320_10000393_pt1 | contig 35844 bp, 27 predicted proteins | sample M140m21515metaG_FD_203458 | JGI IMG/M metagenome (GOLD analysis project Ga0315320, IMG submission 203458) | Ammonia-oxidizing marine archaeal communities from Monterey Bay, California, United States - M1 40m 21515 | ecosystem: Environmental > Aquatic > Marine > Coastal | place: USA: California... | reverse complement strand
GATTCCCTCTTGGGTCAGGTCCAAGGGGTTGAGTGTCTTGTCTACATGCCGAATGGATGTATCGGTCCACGGCAATGCCCATAGGGTCAGGGCTGCCCCTGATACGACCGCGCCACCCACAGCGCAGGTGAAGAGAAGCTCGAGAAGAGAGGGGTTCATCAGTGTTTCCATGTCAGACCTCGTTGGATTCGGCGGGAAGATGCTCGCGTTTGGATGCAATGTCAAGGGCTTATATTGAAAACACATTAACTAAATTCTTATTCCTTTCAATTAACCAAGTAAAAAGCCCCCGAATCGTCGGGGGCTTCCTGTGTAAATGTCTATGGAAAAGTTTTAGGCGCCCAGGATCTCTTTCATCTTGGTGCCCATTTCCGATGGACTTCGGACCACATGAATGTTCGCATCTTCCATGGCCAGGAATTTCGCCTCAGCGGTACCTTGACCTCCCGAGATGATTGCTCCTGCATGGCCCATTCGTCGACCAGGAGGAGCGGTTGCTCCTGCGATAAAGCCAACAACGGGCTTGGTCATATTGGTTTTGGCCCATGCACATGCCTCTTCTTCTGCAGATCCGCCGATTTCGCCAATCATGATGACGGCGTCGGTATCCGGGTCGTCATTGAACAGCTTCAGCGAGTCGGTGTGATTGGTCCCAATGATGGGGTCGCCACCGATACCGATGCAGGTTGACTGCCCCAGTCCGACTGCGGATAGCTGGCCGACCGCCTCGTATGTGAGCGTGCCTGAGCGGCTGACCACTCCGATTCGCCCTGGCGTATGGATGTGACCCGGCATGATACCGATTTTACATTGACCGGGTGTGATGATGCCCGGGCAGTTGGGTCCGATCATGCGGGTGTTTTTACCGCGCATGTAGGCCCATGCGCGTGCCATATCATTGGCTGGGATTCCTTCTGTGATCACGATGATGAGCTCAATGCCCGCATCGACCGCCTCACAGATTGCATCGGCAGCAAAAGGTGGAGGCACAAAGATGACCGACGCATTGGCGCCAGTTTCTGAGCGTGCTTCTTCCATGGTGTTGAAGATTGGAACCGAGCCTTCGAATAGCTGACCGCCCTTTCCGGGTGTACAGCCGCCCACAAGGTTCGTTCCGTACTCCATCATTTGTTTGCAATGGAAAGAGCCTGCACCACCGGTGATGCCTTGGCAGACGAGTCGTGTGTTTTTATCGACGAGAACAGCCATGTTTATGCCCCCTGAATTGCGCCAACGGCGTGCTTGGCAGCATCCGCCATGGAGTCTGCTGTGAGGATGGGTAGACCGCTCTCTTCGAGCATCTTCTTTCCGAGTTCAACGTTGGTGCCTGCAAGACGAACAACCAGGGGTAGGTCCAAGCCCACATCCTTGACCGCTGCAATCACACCCTCAGCGATGACATCACACTTCATGATGCCACCAAAAATATTCACCATGATGGCTTTCACATTTGGATCGGCACTGATGATCTTGAATGCGGCTTTGACTTGTTCCACTTTGGCGCCACCCCCAACATCGAGGAAGTTGGCGGGTTCGCCACCATACAGCTTGATGATATCCATGGTCGCCATCGCGAGCCCGGCTCCATTCACCATACAGCCGATGTTTCCGTCGAGCTTGATGAAGTTCAAGTTGAACTCTGCAGCCTCGACTTCAGAGGGGTCCATCTCGCCCGAGTCATGAATCGCGGCGATTTCCTTTTGTCGGAATGCTGCATTGTCATCGATGTCGACCTTGGCGTCGAGCGCGATCACTTCACCCTCGGATGTGATGATGACAGGATTGATCTCCAACATAGAGCAGTCGGCAGCCAAGTACGTCTTGTACAGACCCTTGAAGAGCCTACAGGCGTCTTTAAACGCGGCCCCAGAGAGTCCAAGCTTGAAGGCCAACTGACGGCACTGCCAATCACCCAGTCCGGTCGCAGGGTCAATATGAGCTTTCAGGATGGCATCTGGATTTTCTTCTGCCACTTCCTCAATCTCGGTTCCACCTTCCGCGGACACCATCAAGACCAGTTTGGACTCTTGGCGATCCAGCAGTACGGCCGCGTAGATTTCACGCTCGATATCGGCACCGGTGGTGACCAGGACGGTCTTTACCGTGACGCCAGCGACGCCAGTTTGCTTGGTGACCAACGTGTTGCCAAGCATCATTGCGGATGCGGCGTGTACGTCGTCGATGCTCCGACAAAGTTGAACGCCACCCTTTCCAGGGACATCCGCTTCGCCACGAACAACGCGGTCGAGAATCTCTGCGGAGTCGATTTCTTTGAAGCGACCCTTTCCGCGTCCACCGGCGTGAACCTGGGCTTTCACAACCCAGAAGTCACCACCGAGTTCCTTGGCGGCAGAAACAGCGTCAGCTGTGGTGGTGGCAGCGATGCCGGGAGGGACCTTCACGCCGTTGGCGCGCAGAATGTCCTTTGCCTGATACTCGTGCAGCTTCATGGCTTGACTCGGAGCTTTGGTGTGGAGCGCTGGGTCAGCCCAGACGCTTAGGATCTTGGTTTTCGGCGATATAGGAACACCGGTAAATCGGTACGCCTCGCCCGTTTCGCATATGAACACGTTCATCTACAATCTGGGCCGTGATTCCCGCGATGCGGGCAAATCCGAACAGCAGCGTGTAGTAGTCAGCATTTTTGAGTCCACTGGCATTCAGCAGTGTCCCGGAGACGGCATCTACATTCGGGTACGGGTTGGAGATTTTTGGGTTCTCCTTCAGTACCTTGACGGCCCGTTCTCGCATGGCAAGTGCGGTTTGAAACAGGGGATCGTCACCGCAAATTTCTTGCCCGAGCTTGTATTGAACCGTGGCCCGTGGGTCTTCTGCACGAAGAACAGCATGTCCAAAGCCAAAGATCTTTCCGCCACCGGCCAGCGTGTCGCGGACAAATTGTTCGATCTCGTCGGGGTTTGTGGTTCCCACGCTCTTCACAAAGTTGAGGCATTCTTGGTTCGCCCGACCATGCAGTGGTCCGTACAGGCCAGCCATGGCAGCAGCAAGGCTTGCATATTGGTCGGCTTGACCGGATGCGACCGCCTTTCCTGTGAAGGTGGAGAGATTGCCACCCCCGTGGTCCATGTGGAGTACGTAGAAGGTTCGAAGCAGCTTGGTGAGCTGTTCTTCATCGGCGTCTGGAACGCCCATCATGTGGACGAAGTTCTCAACCAAGCCCAGGCTTGGGTTCGAGGGGATGGGATCTCCCCAGCCGGATCGGATTCGAAAGATGTTGGCGATGAGTTCGGCACTTCTGGCGACCAGGTTCAGCCCATCTTCGTAGAAGTCGCCCGTTTTTCCCGTCATGCCGAGTAGGCTGAGCCCGGTGATGAGCCATTCCATTGGGTGGCCATCTTTGGGAAGGCCCTGCAAGATTTCGATGACTTTCGGGTCTACGGTTGCGCGTGAGGCCAATCCAGTTCGACAGTCATTGATCTCGTCGCTGGTGGGCAGGCGCTTGTTGTACAGCAAAAAGATGGCTGCTTCTGGGTCGAGGTTGGCCAAGTCTCCGATCGGGTAGCCAACATAAGAAACACCCTCCTGCGGATCGACGCGGCTGGTGCGGACGCGCCCGACTGGAAATCGGCGTAATCCGGTGTTCAGGTGTTTCTCCGTAATCTCGAAGAGGACCGTTTCGTCGCTCATGATGCGCATCTCCAAATTCTGGTAACACTGGCCTTATCCGACAGGAGACATCTCCGCCGATCGAATTTCACCCCATCGGACAGTGTTTTGGGAGAAGGGGAGGAACTGTCTATAAAATGTCTTGTAGTCCGCGCTTGATTTGCCCGGCCAAATCGCGATCTACTGCCTTGGCTGCAACCTTGATCGCATTTCGGATGGCCCGTGGATTGGAGCGGCCATGGGCTTTGATGACAACCTTATCGAATCCAAGCAATGGTGCTCCGCCATATTGCTTCCAATCGGTCATCACGCGAAGCTGACGCAGTCCTTGAGAGAGCATGGTGAGTCCCAGTCGCCACAGAAATTTTCGGGCGTAGGCATCTTTGGCAAGATCTGTCACGACCTCACCGACGCCCTCAAGCATTTTGAGAACAACGTTCCCCAAGAATCCTTCGCAGACCACCACATCCACGGTGCCTCGGGGAATGTCTAAGCCTTCGACATTTCCAGTGAACTGAATGGATGGGTGTTTGAGTAAGATTTGATGGGCGGCCTTGATGGCCTCTGTACCCTTGCTGGCTTCCGTTCCATTGGAGAGCAGTGCGACGTGTGGGTTGGGGTTGTCGGAGATGATGTTGGCGTAAGCGGATCCCATGATGGCGAAGCTCACCAGGTCTTCTGCCGTCGCGGTGAGGGTGGCGCCGACATCCAGGATGAGCGCGAAGGGGTCGTCTTTGGGGCCGTGCCGCTGTTCGGTGGGGTAGACGGCGGCGAGTGCGGCCCGACGGATGCCAGGAAGTCGTTCGAGGTGTTGTGATGCAGCAAGGATGGTGGCTCCTGTGGAGCCGGCGCTTACCAGCGCATCTGCATCTCCCTGTGCTAGGGCGGCCATGGCGACAAGAATGGAGGCATCGGGGCAGGCTTCAAGCGCCGCCCGCGGGCTGTCACCCATGCCTACAGCGGGCCCGGAGTGGGCCACTTGCAGTTTGCTGGGGTCATGGGCTTGATTGCCAAGGGCATCCGTGATCTCGTCCACATCTCCAACGAGGAGAATCTGGATGTCGTTTTCTTCTAGCGTCAGGCGCGCCACGCCTTCGATGACTGCACTGAGTCCAGCATCGCCTCCCATCGCATCGACAACAACCCGGGCCACATTTCACCTCCCGCTTAGTCTACCGGAGGCGGCGTGTTTGAGGATCACCCAATCAAGAGTCGGTTTTTTCCAACACATCGACCCGTCCCCGAAGCCGTTTGTTTTCGTTGCGCAGTTGATCGAGATCGCGCCGAAACTGGCCAACAGGACCACCATTTTTGTTGGACTTGTTGATTTGTTGAATGGCCTCGTAGGCATTTCGACGAACCCGGCCGTCGGATTGGCCTTCATGGATGTTGCGCAAGACGGAGAGTCCTGCGGGAGAGCCCGCGGTGCCCAGCGCTGAAACGGCGGTATATTTGAGACGGAATCCACCGGTTTGAACCAGCTCAGCGAGACGCTCGACAGCAGCGAGGCGGATGGAGTCGACGTCTTTGGCCATCCGTCCAAGTCCTGCTGCTGCAGTACAGCGCGCGCGTTCTGGTTTGTCCGATTGCGTCCATTCCAAAAGATGGGTGGCCGCTTCCTCGTCGCGGGTAAGCGCAAGTGCAGTCATGGCTCGGCATGCCAAGAGGGCCCCCCAGCTTGGGCGCTGTGCCACTTCGAGAGCCAGGGCGATGACGCCGGGGGCCCGAAGTCGGCCAAGGGCACGAATGGCGCTCCCTTCAACTTGAATTGAGGGGTCTCCATCGCGGACGATACCGGTCAGAACTTCGATGACGTCGGGATGCGACGGCAAGTGCCCAAGTGCATCGACGATCGGTGCCCGAGCCTTGGGGTCTTCGTCCTTGACGCAGGACAGCAGGGCGACGCGCGCATCGGTGGTTCCATGCTTTCCAAGGAGTTGGGCGATGTCGCTACGAACTCCCCAGAAGGTCTCGTTTTTAAGGGCATCGGCGAGGGCGCTGATGGCCTTGGGTGAGCCGTCTTTGGCCAACGCCTTCGCGGCACGAATGCGGCCAACGACAGAGGCATCATCCTTCAACGAAGCCATCAGCAGTTCACGTGAGCCTTCGACGGTCATATTGGAGAGGAACCGGAAACCGTGATCGATCTCGACCCGGCTTGGTTTTTTGTCGAGTGGGATGGCCCAAGTGCGACTTCGTTCAGAGACGGGCAGGGTCACGGACTGCTCTCCGTCGGATGTGACCATGAGCAGTGACAGTGGGAAGTGGTACGCCTGTGGAACCCCTTCGCCCTTTTGCCGTTGGGTCACCGTGACTTTGAGTAGGCCTTTGGCCCACGCGGTCTTTACGGTCAGCGCAGGGTGTCCAGGGCTGTGAACCCAGTCGTTAAAGAACCCGTCGAGGTTTCGACCACTGGCTTCTTCCATGGCCACTTGGAAGTCTCGCGTGTGGACGGTGGTGTGTGCGTTGTCGTGCAGGTAGTTTTTGACCGCGGCCCAAAACGCGGTTTCTCCGAGAATGGTACGGAGCGTATGGACCACCAGTGCTCCCTTTTCGTACAGGTGCCGATCGAACATGTCGATCGGCTCACGGAATTGGTAGCTGACGATGGCACGCTTGTAGCGGCTTGCACACTCAGAAAGATAGTTTTTCAGATCACCGTACAGGTGGTAGTCGGCCTCTTCTTGGCTCAGGTCTTCCACCTTCCATAGAATCTCGGAATAGGTCGCCCATGCCTCATTGAGGTAGCCTTGTGACCAGTCTTGGCAGGTCAGGAGATCGCCGAACCACTGGTGGGCGAGCTCGTGGGCAATCAGGGATTCCGAGTTCCAATCGATGGCCGCCCGTTCATCGGTGAGGACCAGGTCGGTCAGTGTGGTTGCTGCAACGTTTTCCATGCCACCGAAAATAAAGTCATGTACAACCACTTGGTCGTACCGTGGCCATGCATACGGGTGGCCATATCGTTTCTCGAAGAACTCAATCATGGCCGGTGTCTTGCCGAAAACGCGCTTGAGTGTGGCGTCGTCCACGCCAGCGGGGGCCAAATATCGGACGGGAATACGGGTGTTCTCTTCGGTATAGATGGCGAAGTTTCCAACGCAAACCGTGAACAGGTAGGATGGCATGGGTTCTGCTTGTTCCCATTTCCATGTGTTGCCTTCCGTGCTCACATGTTTTCCATTCCCGATGGCTTGCATGCCTTCTGGAACGGTAAACGACAACGACCAAGCACATTTGACCGATGGGTGATCGATGCATGGAAAGAAGAAGTGCGCATCTTCATCTTGGCATTGGGACCACGCCATAAAGGGGCGATCGGGCTCAGATTCGGTGGGTCCAGTGAAGTACAGCCCGCGTGTGGGTTGACCGTGCCAATGGATGGCGATCTTTTCACCGTCTGGATGTACGCCATCGATGGTAATGGTTCCATCGGAGGTGTCCCAGGCCAACGCTTCGCCCGCACTGTTCTTGACCGAGTCAATGGTCATGTCATCGAAATCCAGCGTGACTTCACCCAGGCCGATTTCCAAGGGGCGGATATCGAGTACAGCTGAGCCCGTCAGTGTGCCGGCAGCGGGGTCAATGTGTAGGTCGAGCGCGATGTGAGCCAACTCGAACCCAATGTCAGGCGCATAGTGAGGTTCGATGCCTGGTTCCGCGAACTTTGGAGACCCATCCAAGGCGTATCCGTAAAAGGAAGCCTCGAGTGCCAGCGACTTATCGGTCAGGAATTGCGTACTCATTCGACCCCCCCACAATAGATCGGGCGGCTATCGCAATGAGGGACGCTGGGCCAGTCTGAGTGGCAAATCGAGACCGCTACAGGCTCAGTCGCCCAAGCGATCGTGGAGTGTATCGACCAGGATGTGATCGTCGGTGTCATTGGACAGTTCCCAGAACATGGCGCCAGCCAATCCAGTCTCTACCAAGTAGTCGAGTTTGTGACCAAAGCTTGTGGGGTCGTCGTAGGTAATGAACACCCCAGTGGTTGGGTTGTAGGCCCATGGCACCATGCTTTCTTCGTGAAAGGAACCAATCCAGACGGGGTCCGCCATCATGGAGACGATGTCGGAGTAATCGTATAGGCCGGGCTCCCATGAGCCTGGCGCGACGTCCGTGGCGGGCTGGTAGAGGCCATCATCGGTGCTGGGAACACCCGACCACGCTCGTCCATAAAACGGAAAACCCATCACGATCTTTTCAACGGGAACACCGGCATCGATGTAGGTCTGAATGACTGCGTCTACATTGAGTAATGCTTCATCGACAGCGGGAGAGGTGCTCGACGGATATAGCGGGGCTTGGAAGTTTGTGGTCATCTCCCATCCTCCATGCATGTCGTAGGTCATCACATTGAACCAATCCAAGGATGCGCTCAGTCCGGGCAAGTCCATGTGTGCGATCGTGCTGGGTCCCGCGGGTGCGGCAATGCTGAGCAGGTGACCTCCACCCAAGGCATCGAGAGCGTCCCGAAATTCAGCCATGAGTAGCGTGTAGTTTTCCGTGTCGGCCGGCATTCCGGTCGCAAGGCCCCCTCCCACCGGGTATTCCCAGTCGATATCGAGCCCATCGAAGCCATGGGTGGTCATAAAGTTGACGCAACTCTCCACCATGGCGGTGCGTCCTTCGGCCGTGGATGCGACAGAAGAGAAGTGAGTTGAGAGTGTCCATCCGCCCACAGAGATGAGAACTTTGAGGTGTGGGTGAGCCTCTCGGAGGGCGCGCAGTTTGGCGTAGTTTCCCCCTTCGCGTTCGAGCGCGGCCCACGAATCGTAGACAAGGCATTCTCCGTCGGCGTTGAGATCGGCGAAGGCGTAGTTGATGTGGGTGAGTTGGTCCGCTGGAATATCGCTCACCTGGTAGTCGCGTTCATAGATTCCCCACTCGGCAAAGTAGGCAACGATATGGCCGGGTGTCGTAGGAGGCGGCGGCTCAACAGTGCCAGTATCGCCAGCGTCTGCGTCGTCCGCGTCCCCATCGGCTTCGCCAGTATCGCCAGCGTCTGCGTCGTCCGCGTCCCCATCGTCCGCGTCCCCATCGGCTTCGCCAGTATCGCCAGCGTCTGCGTCGTCCGCGTCCCCATCGGCTTCGCCAGTATCGCCTGCGTCCGCGTCGTCCGCGTCGGCTTCGCCAGTATCGCCTGCGTCCGCGTCGTCCCCATCGGCTTCGCCAGTATCGCCTGCGTCCGCGTCAGCATCGCCTGCGTCCGCGTCGTCCGAATCCTCGTCATCCCCGTCGTCCGAATCGGCATCACTGCCGTGGTCATCCGTGTTTGAGTTCACATTTCCCGTGTCCGACGTCTCTTTTGACGCTCCACACCCGGCGATCCATATCCCAATAAAAACGATTAAAACCCGCATCAAGCTGCCCTCCGAGGCCGGAGTGTACCCTTCGGAAAATCGGTTCTGCGGAGTTTTTCGTTTTCGGGGTCAGTGGACCCTTTAGATTGCTTACTCAGCTTCTGCTGGTGCGGCAGCCGTGGTTGGCAGCAATACATACCCAGTGTCTTGATCACCAAGGTAAGCGCAGTCTTCCGGGCCACGAATGTTGAGGTATGCGGCAGTGTATGCACACAGTGTGGCTTCGAGTCTCTCCTCGAGCTCTCCCACCCGGCTTCCGTTGCAGCTGGGGAGATCCGCATAGATCAATTCGTCGAGGGCCACGGACTCCACCAGGGGTGGATGGGCGTCCCACAGTACGTTGGAGAGCGTTTCCCGATAGCGCGCGACCGCATCTTTGCGGGCACCAACGGGTCCAGTCTTCAATCGAATGGGACGATCGACGCCAAACAGCAGCACCTGGGTGGCCTGGTTGTAGGTCTCAACGACCCGGTCCCCTTCTGCCGCTGGATTCTTATCGAAGCCCATGGTCATCATGGCGCGACCAATGGTTCTCGGGTGCGAGGCGTTGACCAAGTTGACTTGGTATTCGTCGACTTGATGGGTGTGAAAGTGCTCGTGAAGCTGGGCATCACAGGGCCGTTGTCCACCCATGTTTTCAACAATGAGAGGGGCATTGACGGCCAAGGTTACACCGTCGCGTCCACGGTTTCGTGCGATCCAGGAGAGGATGTCCTCATGGGCACGAAGGGAGCAACTAGAGATCAGTTGTAGACCATCTTCATGGAGTTCCATGACAGCACCACCCGATGAATGGCGGGGTGCCCAAGCGAGGTCTAAACCGAGATAACGGGGGGGGCGGGGACGACGGCTCACGATTCTTCCTTCCAGCGACGCATCAATCCAGAGAGAACTTGACCCAAAGCGGGTAACCGGTTCCCGCCAGAACGCGAAAGTTCGACCAATCCAGAGGTGACATCTATCAGTGCGTCATTATACGGATACCACCACATTTCAGGTTGTTTTGAGCGATCTACGACCACGGTTTTGGGGCGTGTCATTTCGTACAGCGCGAACCGTGAATTCGTTACACCATGTCCAGAATCGCGGACACCACTCCATGCAGCTGAGGCGAGAGCGCCGGTGAAACTGTGGTTGTTTATCGTGATCACACCACATTTAAATTGATCGCCCATGGCTTCCCCAAAATCTGTATCTTGGGTCCAAATTGACGTGGTCAATCCAAATGCCGTCCCGTTCACTAATCCTGGAAGATCATCTAAATTATCAAAAGGTACGATCGGTAAAAGCGGTCCAAAGGTCTCTTGAGACAGAATATCGGCATCTGGGTGGAGATCAGTCAGCACGGTGGGAGGGTAAAAATAGCCGGGACCCTTGGTCGCACCACCACAGTGAACGGTGGCTCCCCCATCGACAGCTTGTGTGAGTTGTTGGGACACGATGCCGAGTTGTGCCTTCGTGACCAATGGGCCCACATCAATCAAGGGTCTCAATGACTTTGTATGCGCGACGACGGCTGCGAGGAACGGTTCGTATACATCCCGGTGGACATAGCAACGCTCCACTGCTGCGCAGTTTTGACCGGCAAAACCGAAAGCCGCCCACGTGATCCCCTTTGCGGCACGATCGAGATTGGCATCGGCCAACACGATCGCCGCATCTTTGCCTCCCAACTCCAGTGTGGCGGGAATGTTGGCTTGGGCAGCCATTCCCTGGACTGTACGCCCTGTACGAACACTTCCGGTAAAGAACACGGCATCGATTCCTGATTCGACCACCGCCGCCCCTTGTTGCCCATCGCCTTGAATGCAGGTCACGAGATTGGGTTCAAGGTGTGTGTCAAAGAGCTGAGCGAGCAAAGCCGATGTTTGTGGCGTGTGTTCGGAGGCTTTCCAAAGCACACCATTGCCGCTCAAAACGGCCGGTATGATGGTACGGAGTGGGATGGCAACAGGTAGATTCCACGGTGTGATTAGCCCCAGCACTCCGAGAGGATCGAGTCGGACGTGCCCTCGTTTTCCCGGGTAGTTGATGGGGTTGAGATCGATGGGGGTGGCGGTCAACAGATCATCGATGTTGCCCAACCACCAACCAAAGAGTTCATGATTGGCGACGATCTCTGCGGTCCATGCTTCTCCGGCAGGCCGGCCACATTCTTCCGCCAGTGTCCGTGCGACCTCGGCTGCTGCGGCCAAAAAGCCCTGGTGAAGTCTGGATACTGCGTCTTTACGTTGCTTGAGTGTGTACTCGAACCATCCAAGCTGAGCGGTACGGACCGCATCCAGTTTGGATGCAATTTCGTTCACGGGAGTGGCTGCGACGGTGGCGCATTGTTCTCCTGTCCTTGGGTCGATGCAGGCGATTTGTCCGTTTTCTATCTGTCCCATTACCGGGCCCTCAATCGTTTGCCACCGGTGTAGATGCCGGCGAGTAAGATCGCCGCTGCGAGTCCTTGGATGGCACCCACAATGTTCATCACCCCGGCCATGTCTGACTGGTGCAACGGTGCAGTTTGTCCATTCATGAACTCAACAAAGCTTCCTACGGCCATGTACCGATCAAGGCTAAGAATCCATAGACCACCCAATATAAGTGCGCCCGAAGCCAACACAGCCACGCCCCCAACGGTGCTGCCTCGCTGAAGAAGTACGGCCGTCAATGTGTGGCCCGCCAAGGCGGCCATCACCAAACACAGTGCGAACAGTGCATGCACCGCGCCCATCGGGAGGGTGTCTGCCGGTACAAAATAAGACAGCATCCAGTCGGGTTCATTCCATACAAACCACGTCACCGATGCCCAAAAAATTAAGGCGTAGGTCACCGATGCCCATGCACTGGGCCCAAATGGATTCGGTTTCCGGCTCACCAACCGTCGGCGGCCGACGATGGCAAAGAGACTGCCAAGGGTGAACAGAAAGGGTGGGTCAATGAGGAATGTTTTGCACCTCCGGCCTCTTGCCTAACGCGTCTGGGTCCACCCATGTTCAAGTGCGAAAAGGGTTTCGTGCCTTTGGACTGTTTGCCGCAAACCACTGTTCCTGATCTGGAGGTAATGGTTTCATTGTAATGCAGACAGGTCAATCGTTTGGGGCGTGTTGGCACGGCTGTGGCAGGGATGGTTTGCGGAACAGCCCAGGTTGGCTGCACCTCAAGCGGACGTGCTGCTTCTGCCCATTGAGTCCAATTCGGGCTTTGCGCAGGGCTCAGCCCATCGGGGTAGACCCTGTTCTATTGTCGGTGTTCCAGCCACTCGTGAAGAGCAGGCCAGACATGGTCTGGTGCTCGCTTGCCCAGCACGATGTCGAGATGTCCCCAGTGGGTCAGTCCATCGCGGTCATCGAATATTCGGAGTGTTTTGTCCCCACCACCTGCCCGGTCATAGGCGGCTTGTCCTTCTTCTGGGAACAGCATTGAGTCGCGATCTCCCAGGACGACCAAACACGGAGTCTTGGCTTTTCGCCACCCGTCATCCCATGGAACATTGTCGGCTTCCACCCAGCTGGCCATCTCCTGCCAAACCCGCACGGGAATGTAGTCAAACCCTCGTCTCATGCGCTCTTTGGCCAGCTCAGGTTCGACACTCCCAGGCCACCATCCGGCAATCGGCATGCCGTAGGCTGCCATGTCCACAATCGGAAACAGGCGTGCCATGATGCGTCCAGAGAGACCGGTGTGAACTTGGATGTCGCCCAGGTTCACCGCCAACGGGATTTTTCGTGTGACTCGGCTGACTGTGGGCAGGATCCAGCCCGCTTGACCAAAACGGTACAGACCCCCGATGCCGACGACCCCCCGTGTTGGAGGGGACTCATGGGCGTCGGCCACCGCTGCATAGGCCACGCTTGCCCCCAAGGAATGTCCGATCCAGAATGCCTTTTCGGACATGGCGTCGGCGAGGCGCAGCAAGTCGTCTGGATAATCTGAAAACATGGTGGCTTTGGTGCCGCCTCGTCGTCGGCTTCTTCCGTGTCCCCGCAGTTCGAGATTCCACACATCCCAGCCACGTGCGGCGAGCCATGCGGACAACGAGCGTGTTTTGGTGTCCCATGAGAAACGGTTTTGGGCGAATCCATGAATCAAGACCACAGGGGGTCGGTTCGGCCCTTCGGGCAAGGTGGTTCTCGCGACCCACAGGGGTTGCTCGCCCGGTAGTTCCAAATCCATTTGCCGAAGAGATGCCACTTCACCCATATGGATGTGCATTGATTCGACTTCGTCACGATGGACGACGAAGCGGTCGCCCACCGCATCCCTCATGTGAGTACCGCCTCGATCTCTTGGACATTTTCAATGTTGCCAATGATCAGCGGGGTGCGTGCATGCAATGCCGTGGGGTCTACATTCAGGATTCGGGTGTGGCCATTTGATGCGGCGCCACCGGCCGCTTCGGCGACATATGCGAGGGGGAAGGCTTCATACAACAGTCGAAGTTTGCCCTCAGGATTGGATGTGGTGGCGGGGTACATGAACACCCCACCCTTGATGAGGTTGCGGTGAAAGTCGGCCACCAAGGAGCCGATGTACCGCGCGCGCCATCCTTCGTTGGAACGTTTGATGTCATCGACATAGGTGCGCAGCTTTTCATCCCAGGTGTACGCATAGGCTTCATTGACCGAGTAGGTCTTGGCTTTGGGCGCGAGACGGATGTCGGGATGGCTCAGGAAAAATTCACCCACCATCGGGTCGAGCGTGAAGCCGTTTACTTGTCCGTTCACGGCCAGAACCAGGACGGTTCCAGAGCCGTAGACGACGTAGCCTGCGGCCATCATCTCAGTTCCGGGTTGAAGAATATCGGTATCCGTGGCCTGACTGCCCTCTTCAGAACGGCGGCGAAAAACGCCAAAAATGGTTCCAATGGTTGCGTTTACATCGATATTGGATGACCCATCGAGTGGGTCCATACAAAAGATGTAGCGTCCTGAATGGAACCGATCGGGCGTGAGCGTTGCTTCTTCGTCTTCCTCGGACAAGATGGCCGCGCATACCCCCGGGTGTTCCAATGCGCGCTTGAAGCATTCGTTGGCATAGGTGTCGAGCTTTTGTACATACTCGCCTTGCACATTCATTTCGCCGGTAGCGCCAAGCATTCCTGCGAGTCCGGCGCGGTTTACCCGAGCGGAGACGAGTCGAGATGCGAGCGCCACTTGCTTGAGCAGTGTTGCGAATTGACCGGTCGCATCGGCGTGCTCGCTGGTGGTCTCAAAGATGAATCGATCGAGGGTGGTGCCTTCTTCGAACTGCCGTTGCATGCTCTCTCCTCAGGAGTGTGGCGGTAACCCGATGCCGGCTTGCCGGCAGACAGCTATGATGTCTGAGGAGAATCGTTTGTATGCGCCCCTTGCTTGTCATTGCTGTTCTTGGCCTTTGCGGATGCCTTCCGCCACCACGGGCATGGCTGGAGGCGTACCCGTCTGGACCTCCACCGCCAGGATCGGATGACACGGCGACCTCAGGCGATGACGGTGCGCCGGATGAGCCGCCGGTCAATGACACAGGGTTTCCGCCCCAAGACACGGGGGTCGCACCCTTGTTGTGTCATTCGTTGTCCTTCGAAGACAACGGACATGTTCAGATCACCGCCGATGCACTTGGCGTGGACACGGTGTTTGATGAGAATTCGGTCACCATTGAATCGTGGGCCTGGTTTTCGGAAGAAACGGAAGCCGGAACCTGGTTGTTGGCGGGCTTGGATGGCACGCGGTCGTGGCGCCTTGGTGTAGAAATCGGAGAGCTGGTTCTGCGGGCCGGGATTTACACGTTGTCGATTCCTCTTCCAGCCCATGGTTGGCGGCACATTGCGGGTGTCATCAACGGAGATGAAGGCCTTCTTTCGTTGTACGTGGACGGTGAGTTTTCGGGTTCCCGGACTTGGAATCCACCCATGGTGACCTCCTCGGATGATCCCACGATCCATGTGGGGAGTTGGGATACGGCCGGTGGGTCATGGCCGAGCGTCATGGACGAAGTACGCTTTGCGAACGCCGCATTGCATACAGGGCCAGCACCCATTGCGTTTGATGCGGAGCGTCCTGTGGCGGAATGGCTTGGCGTGTGGCGCTTCGATCAGAATCTGAACAATGCAGTGAATGGGATTGCAGTGTCTGGAGAGAACATTCTGTACACCGATTCCTGCCCCTAAAATCAGGGTGGGACCACCCGGAGTCGTTCCTGAATGGCCCGGCGATGTTCGGCCGCACTCAGTGTGCCGCGGCGGCGCATGCGGTTCAGGACTTCATTGACCCGCTGAATGGGCACTTTTTTGGTTTTCGTGATTCGCTTGTGCCACATTTGAGGAGCGGGAAGAATGGAGGCCAAAAATGCGGCTTCGCGAGCGCTGAGTTGGTCCGGGTTTTTCATGAACCATGCGTTCGCTGCCTCAGAGATCCCGTGAATACCCGGCCCAAATTCCACGACATTAAGGTACAGCGCCAAGATGGCGTCTTTGGACATCCGAGATTCCATGTTCAAGGCGAACACCAGCTCTCGGAGTTTTCGAAGCAGCGTGCGGCGGCCATCGAGGAAGAGGTTTTTCGCCAGTTGCTGCGTAATGGTGCTGCCGCCACGCATTCGCTCTTCGTTGACCGAAGCATCGAGCGCTTCTTGGATGGCCACCAAATCAAATCCGGGATGGGTCCTAAAGCGGATGTCTTCGGCAGCGATGGCGGCCTCGGGCATCCACCCGGCTTGATCGAGGCCCACCCATCCCATCACGCTCGGTCCCGTCTCGTAGGCCACACCGTTTCGGCGCCATCGAATGCGGTCGCCACCAAAGTCCGCAGGCAGCGCGTCTTGTACCGAGAGCTCTTGGGCCGCGGGTTCGAATGACCAGGTCCATGGCGGACCCGTGATGTGTGCAGCCAAGCCGAGCGTTCCGGAGAATGTTGCTTCTTGGGCTTCGGGGATCAGTGGATCAAACAGTTCAACCACCGATGAGAGTTCCGTCATGGGTACCCGAACCCGGATGTCGTGGGTCTCGGTATCGGTGGTTCCAATCGCGCTCCATGCCACGGTTCCAAACGTACCATCGGCCGCGATTTCGCCGGTTTCAGGCTTCCACACCATGCGAACATTCAATGGTCGACCGGGCATCGGTTCATTCATGAGGAACGGGTGTGTTGCGACGGCTTCTGGGCAGGTCAGTGAGACCTCCAGAAAGTCAGCCAATTTGAATTCGATGGTGGCGGTACCCGTGAGCCCATCCCAGGGCAGGGCCATCGAAGCATGACCGGCCCAGTACCGGGTGTGTTTGGGGTCTTTTTGGGCCGTGAAGTGATCTTCTCCGCGCGCCAGCGAGACCTGCGGGTAGAGTTGGCCAGACAGTCCATCGACCCATTGTCGATCTCTCCAGGAAATGGCGAGATTTTCTACGTGTACTTCAGTGGCTACAGGAGGGAGAGGTGGGTCAGAGCGGGGCGTTTTGGGGGGCTGAGCAGTGGTCGTCTCTGTCGAAAGTGTCAGCTCCGTTGGGTCGATCACGGCGTCGTGTAGCTGAATGTGAACGGGCCAGGCGGGGTGGATGGCCAGGCGGCCGATCGAGATCCCAGGACCCGTGAGTTCGTCCCATTCGATGTGGGACAAGGAAATGCTGCGGTGGGCCCATTGTATGTCCCGCTTGCTTAGACGATTCTCGACAGATTGGATGGCGAGAACCATGAGGGCCGCGATGCAGAGAGTGAGACCCAGCCCCAGGCCCAGTACAGCGCGTTTCACTCCCTCACCTCCCTAGCCAGTGTGGCCATGCTGGTGTTGGCCGAGTGCTCGAGTCGAAGTTGCATTTGGGTGACCAATCTTCCACTGGCATCGGTGTTCAGCCATCGGGGAGCGGCGAGACTTTGCCATGCGCGGAGGACTTCACCCGCGGTGATGTTCTCCGGTGGGTGTGCCGGTAGCCAACGGCGTGGATTGGTGCGGTGTACGACGCCCGCATCTTCCAAGACCTCCAACGCCTCTTGGGTGTGGTGTCGTGGCACCCCGGCCAGGTCGGCGATTCGTCCCACCCCCGCCGGTCCTTCCAGTGAGACGTCATACAGGGCGAGCAACACACCGACGGCAAACAATCCATCGGGACGCCGTCTCCATGCGTGGGGGTCCGATGCTCGTTCCCGCTGCACTTCCAATAAGGCGGAGCGCTTGTCCACCACGTAGGCCAACTCGACCCCCACTAGGACCACAGTCCACACCACGTTCAACCAGACCAAAAAGACAGGAACAAAGGCCACCGACCCGTACAGCCGGGTCATGCTGTCGCGCGTGCCGAGAAGGTCGGTGTACAGAGTGAAGCCGCTTTTTGCACCCTCGAATAGTGCAGCGGAGATGAGTCCACCGATGATGGCAGAACGCCATCGAACGGGTGTATTTGGGAGGTACTTGATCGCTGCGGTGAATGCCAGAGAGGTCATCAGCCAAGGAACAATGAAGGCCAGTCCGGTGGTGTCCTCGGGAAGCCATGCGGTGAGCAGGATCCCACCGGCCACCAAGATGGGTCCAATGACCACCGATAGATTGAACAAACTGAAGCGCCAAAACCAGCTTCTCTTCAGTGGTGTAGCGAAGATATCGTTGAACGCCAATTCCACCTGAAAGTAGATCTGGCTGGCGATCACCATCAAACCAAAGACACCGATCCACCCCACGGTCTCGAGATCGACCTGGTTGAGCATGCCCTCGATGATGGCGATAATTTCTACGCCGACCGCTTCAGACAGGACGGTGTCGTACAGAAGGTTTCGAACGGATTCGATTGTGGCATCTTTGACGCCGAGGGGCCCTGCAAGCGCAAAAGAGAGAACCAGCAACGGCACGGCGCCGACTGCAGACCAGTATGAAAGCGTCGCTGCACGCACGGGGATTCGGTCCCGAGCCGTCTGTTGGGTCACGATGACGACCATGTGGACGATATCGAGCAGCAGTCGGGCCCAAGGGGTGTTTGAAAACGGCATCTCTCCAGATGCGGCCCTCTTATAGATTCGTTCGATCGCGCGCTTCATCGTGACGAGCCTATCGTACATGTCGTGTTAGGCGCCGCACATGATTCAAGTTGTGAGCGAAGTTGGTCGTCTACGTCGCGTTATCGTGCATGCGCCCGGCGCTGCCTTAGAGCGCATGTTGCCGGAACACATTGATCCGGCGAGCCCAAGCTATTTGCTGTTCGATGACCTTGTCGATGTTCGCGCATCGGCCGATGAGCATGCGCAATTGTGTGATGTCCTGGGCACTGTGGCTGAAGTGTTGCACTTTCAGGATCTCCTCACAGAGACGCTCGATAGTGCATCTCACCGTCGCTCGCTCATCGAAGATGTGGCGCAGTTGGAGGGCTTGGATGATCGCGCCTTGGCGAAACTTGAAGGGCTGACGACTTCTGAGCTGGCCCAAACGATGGTGGTGGGAACCGTGGGCGGTCGACTGGACGGAGAGCCGCTCTTTGCCCCGGCTCCCAACCTCATTTTCACGCGGGATCTCGCGGCAGTGGTGGGTCAGACCGTGGTGGTTGGGAATGCCAACAAGGCTGCTCGCCGCCGTGAGACGATGCTGGCATGGACGGTCTTTGAAGGGCACCCCATGTTCGCTGAGTCGCGGATTGCCCAGAGTTCGACCCGGGTCCATGAGTCGGGTGGGTCGGCGCCGCTTACCATTGAAGGTGGTGATGTTCTGGTTGTGTCGGACACGTTGGCCTGTATCGGCGCATCGGAACGAACCAGCTGGGCCATGATTGTTCGGCTGGCCAAGGAATTGTTGGACCACGGACTGACCCGAGTGTTGGTGGTCGAAATGCCCAAGCAACGCAGTTCGATGCATCTGGACACGGTCTTCACCATGGCGGATCGCAATCTTGGTGTGGTGTATCCACCCCTGCTTGACGCGAGTGGTCCCGAGGAAGCGAAGGTCTTGCGGCTGCGCCGTGTGGGCGATGAGACTGTGATCGACGATTTGGATTTGCATCTTCGCGATGCGCTCGCCGGTGAAGGCCATCCACTGCAGATGGTGTCCTGTGGTGGCGGGCATCCCATCCATGCGCGCCGAGAGCAGTGGACAGATGGCGCCAACTATGTCGCACTCGGGCCAGGCTTGGTGGTGGGCTATGCCCGAAACCATCGCACCGCTGTGGCGATGGGTGATGCCGGTTTTGAAATCTTGAGTCCGTCCGGCTTTTTGGCGGTGTTGGCGGCGGACTTCGGTGGCGATGTAGAAGCGCTGTTGGCCAGTGGTCGCCGGATTGCGGTCCACCTGGTGGGCAGCGAGCTCTCTCGCGGTCGCGGCGGTCCCCGGTGTTTGACCTGTCCCGTGGAGCGAGACGCATGAGCGACAAGCTCACCCATATTGACGAGTCCGGCCGCCCCCACATGGTGGATGTAGGCGCGAAAGAGATCACCCATCGTGAGGCCACGGCCGAGGCATGGATTCGGATGTCGGTCCAAGCCTACGAAGCGATCACTGAAGGCCGGGTCCATAAAGGTGATGTGCTTCGGATTGCAGAACTCGCAGGAATTCAAGGCGCCAAACGAACCAGCGATCTCATTCCGTTGTGTCATCCTCTCCCCATCGATGCGGTGGAGGTTCGGGTAACGCCGGAATCGGGCGCCATTCGGGTGGTGGCCATCGTCTCTGCTCATTGGCGCACCGGTGTGGAGATGGAGGCGCTCTGTGCAGTGAATGCGGCCGCGCTTACTGTCTACGATATGACCAAGGCCATCGACCGAAGTATCGTCATAGACGGCGTCCGTTTACTGAAGAAAATGGGCGGTCGCAGCGGAAGTTGGACAGCATCAGGCGCGTGACATCCTCGATCTTCTTATTGACCCAGGGGGGTTTTGGAGGCTAACTTCCGAAGGTTGAAACGGATCCGTTTGTTCCGTGCGCGTCACGACGTGCAAAGTTTCTTGTCCCACTCGGAGTGGTCATGCGTCATTTGTTGCTCTACCCATTGCTCGTTGGTGCTCTTGCCGGGTGTACTGAAAACACGATTTTCAAGAATGAGGATGAGCTTGCAGGACTCGACCCAGGCTCGATTATTGGTCGGGTGTGCTCCCCCTCTGGTCGTACCTGGCTCGCCGATGCAATGGCCTACGCTCACTTGATTGATGCCGATGGTCGACTGTACGACACCCGCATCTCCTACACGGACCGCGATGGGTTCTTCTTGTTGGATGACATGCCTGCGGGTCACGCCTACACAGTCTACGTTCAGTTTGGAGACGAGATTTTGGAGACCCATACGGTCACGGTTGATGAGCGCGAAGATGTACAAATCGATGAGCCAGACTGTTTCGATCCGCTTGAACTCGATGTTGCGGTGGTGACCGGTGACTACGATGAGTTCCAGGATGTTCTCGATCACATGGGCTTTGCCAACTACGAGCTCATCGACGGTCTGTATGCGGCTGAGATGGCCGGCTTCTTGATGGACTTGGACACCATGCTTCAGTACGACATCATTGTGTTCAATGGTGGACACGTCGAAGAAGGCATGGTCTACGAGATGCCGGAAGAAGAAGAAGAGGACGATGGTCCAGGTTCGATCTTTGACGGTGATGACACGGGTTCCGCGGATGAGCCTGAGCCCGAGGAAGACACCGGTGGAGCAGACGATGACGGCACGGACGAGGCGGGTGAGGACGACACGGCAGCCGACGACGATGCGGATGGTGAAGATCCAGACGATGGTGGACCCGGAGATACGCCCAGTGTCAGCTACAACCATGAAGTGATTCACAACAACATCAAGGCGTACGTAAACTCGGGTGGAGCGATCTACGCCAGTGACTGGGCCTACGATGTGGTGGAGCAAATCTGGCCAGAGGCCATCAACTTTGTGGGCGCGGATGAGATTCCAGACTCGGCCCAGATGGGTGAGTACGGAATGGTCACCGCCACTGTGGCCGACGATGCCCTCGCAGAATGGCTGGATGCCGACTACACCCAAGTCGAATTCGATCTTCCTGTGTGGCCGCCCATCGAAGGTGTGGCCGATACCGTCAGCGTTCACCTGACCGGAAACATCGAGTATCGCGAAGGAACCAACATCTTCCCGCTGACAGCATCCCCGCTGCTGGTGAGCTTCACCTCAGGTGAAGGCAAGGTGGCCTTCTCGACCTTCCGGGTCGCCAAGAACGCAGACTCTGAGATTATTCTGACGCTGCAGTACATGATGTACTCACTGTAGTCTCGACTCCCATCGGGAGAATTAAGGCCCCTCGGACCTGCGGTTCGAGGGGCTTTTGTTTGGGTCCGCCTAGTGTAGACTCCCACCCTCGGACGACCCATGCGACTGGCACTGATTTCGTTGTTGATGATTCCTTTGGCTGTTGGCTGTGATGGCGACAGCGACAAATCCGGTGATGACACCAGCAGCGAAACTGATGCTGAGGCGGCGTCAGCCAGACCGACCGAACTGTGACCCAAGTTTGTGCAACCATCTGTGCAACCATAGCCGCAGATAGCCGCAATTTGTATGCACAACGCCGCTCCCCACACCCGCTAAAACGCTGACAGAAAGCCTGGCCAATTCTTGGCGATACTCCCGTTGGGAGTACCATCTCCTGAGCCAATGCTGACACCCCGAGTTGTGTCGGTCAGTTGTCCAGCACCATCAGGGAATCCTATTTTTCCGAACTCGTCAACCAGTTAAGCGAGTGGCCAATGGAGGTCCTATGCGCACATTACCTTTTCTGTTTTCACTGTTTTTAACGCTCACAATCGGTTGCGGCGGGGATGACGACAAGCTCTATTGTGGACCCGGTACAGTCGAACAAGATGAGGAATGTGTCAGAGCCGATTCCGACGGTGCCGATTCCGATGGTACCGATGCCGACGATGCCGACGATGCCGACGGTGCCGACGGTGCCGATGCCGACGATACCGGCGGTTCCAGTGGCTCCGGCGAAGATGCCGATGATGATGGCGTATTCGAAGCCGATGACTGTGACGATACCGATGCTTCACTTGGCGACCGCGCCGATGATGCCGATTGTGACGGTCACCGAACGGCGGAGGATTGCGACGATACGGATGCCCTTTCCACAACCCCATCCACGGATGGCGACTGCGACACCATCGAAACGGCAGAAGACTGTGACGATGAGGACCCAGACCGATTGCGTCTTGGCGGTGACCGCGATTGCGATGGCGATGGACTCACAGACGAAGATGAGAGTGCGATGGGCACCGATCCCCAAGATATCGACTCCGATGGCGATGGAGAAACGGATGGCATCGAGGTGTTCGCAGGCACAGATCCACTCAATGCAACAAGCTCGATCGCCGCCACGGGTGAATGGGCGGCATCGTTGAGTCCCGGAGACACGTCGAGCGGCATCGTGTCGGCTACGCCCACAGTGGGTGATTTCGATCTGTTTGTACTGATGGATACAACCGGGTCGCTGTCTGGTGAGATTAGTAGCCTCAAGACGTCCTTCAGTGGTGTCTATGATTCACTCGCACTGGGCATCCCAACCGTGGCGATGGGTGTGGGCCGGTACGACGACTTCCCCGGTCTTCCCATGGGAGGTCCTGCCGATGTACCATTCGAGTTGGTTCAACGAATCACCACAGATTTCGGGCTCGTTGAGGATGCAATCTTTTCGTTATCCGCCGCCGGTGGAGCAGATTTTCCCGAAAGTGGATTTGAGGCGCTTTACCAAACGGCAACGGGGGCTGGAATCACCTCCATTGCCTATGATTTGGATCCGTTCAACCCACTCTTCGGGTTTGAATCGAGTCTTGGTCATGGGATTATTGGCGGTGCAGGCTTCCGCACATCGGCAATCCGGCTTGTCATTCAGATCACCGATGCGCGGAATCACAACGCACTGGGTGGAGAGGACGCGTACACGTTTTCCGGCGCGGCGGATGAAACCAGCGCACTGAACGCGTTGAATGAGATTGATGCCTATGTCGCTACCGTTCTTTCTGGAACGGACGAGAGTGCCCGAGAGCAGGCGTTGAGAACGGCTGAACAAACCAATGCGCGGGTCCTGCCAAGTGCATTTGGCTCCATTGACGAGAGGTCGTGCGCTGAAACGGAGTGCTGCACAGGAGAGGCAGGATTCGGAGAGATACCGGACAGTGATGGCTTTTGCCCACTTGTGTTCCAGATAGACGGGAGTGGTTCGAGTCTCGAAACCTACGGCATCGTTGAAGCGGTGGACGCCCTGCTGAATACGTACACAGTCGACACGCTACACATTGAACCGGTTGACGACGTGGAATCCGTGTTTGAAGAGAGTTTGTTTGTTGAAAGTGCCATCGCCGATGGCCCTCATGCAGACACGCCCGATGGCTGTGTCTTGGTTGCAATCGACCGGTTCGCTGCAGCCACTGGGGAGCTCTCTGAAGATGGGCTGGCGGATACTTATGTAGACGCTCCTCTTGAAGACTGCAGCGCTGATTTTACCGTCACAATCGCCAATGGAACCGCGGAAGCCCCCGTGGCTGAGGTCGCGTGCGCGGACACATTCTATCGGGTTGAGCTCGCTGCAGTTGAAAACGACAACCCAGCCCGTTCTCCAAACGCTCAGACGGTCTATGTGCGTGTACCAGGCGATGAAGCATTGTGTTCGCCGGACGTACTCGGAGAAATCGAGACCAGCGATGATGAGGGTACAGACGACGATTGAGCCGCTGGCTCACAGCGCAAACCGCAGGTGGTGTGGCGGCATTTTTATTGGGTTGACTCAGTGCTGGTTCTGACCCAGCTACGGTGGTTCGGTTCGTTATAAAATGTCCAACTGCAGCTTGAGTTTGTGCTGTATACTGCCACCAATGGAGTTCAATATGCGTTCTTTGATGGCGGCTTTTTTCGGTTTGTGGGCGGGTCCGGCGGCGGCTTTTTGTGGAACCTATGTGTCGAGCCCTGGGGTCGAACTGACCAACCAGACCAGCCAGATCATCATCACGCGCCAGGGTACGCGGACCACGTTGTCGATGGCCAACGACTACTCGGGACCACTTGACGATTTTGCCATGTTGGTGCCGGTCCCCGAAGTGCTGTCGGAGAGTGACATTCAAACGGTTCGGCCCGAGTTGTTTCAGCGGTTCGACAACTACTCCGCCCCGCGCATCGTCTCCTATGAATGTTCCGACTTCGAGTGGGATTATTATGACGACGGATGGATGGATGGCGGTGGCGGTGGATACGATGATGGGTGGGAAGAAGGCCCTCCTGACGTGGTGGTTGAAGCCGAGTATTCGGTGGGTATCTACGACATCGTGATTCTCTCTGCGACAACGTCCGGCGGATTGCTCGAGTGGTTGACGTCCAATGGGTATGGTGTCGATCCGGCGGCTGAAGACTTGCTCGGTGAGTACATTGACTCCGGAAGCTACTTTTTTGCCGCGCAGGTGGATGCGGACGCCCTCAGCTTTGATGAGGAAGGCGCAACGATTTTAGAGCCCCTGCAGTTTGGCTATGAGTCATCGATCTTTTCGTTGCCCATTCGCCTTGGAACCATCAACTCTCCGGGTGAGCAAGATGTCGTGATGTACATCATCACCGATGAGGACGATGGTGCGGTCGGCATTTCCAACTACACAGAGATCACCGTGGAAGATGAGTGCATGGTGGACTTTGATGAAGAGGGTGGTGTGGATGTCTACTACGGGACCAAGTTCGCCGAGGCGTGGGCTGCTGAAGACGGTGAGGGCTGGTTGCAAGAGTACGCTTGGCGTACGTCTTCGTGTGACCCGTGTCCGACCGATTCGCCCGACACCGAAGAGCTTGAGGAAGCGGGCTATGATGGGTACTCTTGGGAAAGCTATTTCACCCGAATTCGCTTGCGGTATACCCCGGATGGGGCGGATGAAGACGTGATGTTGTACACATCCGGGATCTCCTCTTCAGAGCAAATTCGGTACATCATCTACAACAGTGAAATGGAAGACCGCTATCCCGTCTGTGGCTGGGGCATGGTGGACGAGCCTGGGACCTGTGACGACGACGAAGATGGGACCGATATTTGGGAAGATCCCCCCGATGGTGATGGCGGAACTTCGGATGCCGACGACGGTGCTTCGGATGCCGACGACGGTGCTTCGGATGCCGACGACGGTGCTTCGGATGCCGACGACGGTGCTTCGGATGCCGACGACGATGATTCGGATGCCGACGACGATGATTCGGATGCCGACGACGATGATTCGGATGCCGACGACGATAATCCCGCTCCCGAGGACGATGAGTGGGATCCCGAGGACGATGATTGGGATGCCGATGGGGATTCATCTGATGGTGCAGGCACCTCAGGTGGTCTTGTGGATGACGCGGACGACGACGATGATGCCGATGACAAAAAGAGTGGTTGCAGTTCCGTGGGTTCCGTTTCCGGGAACGGTAGTTTGGTGTGGCTCCTCGGGGCCATGTGTCTCTTTGGTCGCCGACGCTCTACGCACACATAAATCATAGCCGTGGGTCACTACGCTCCACTTTTGATCTCCACCCACGCTGTTTTGGGTGGAGAAATCACGGCCTGATTCTATTTCATCTATCGTGTACGCTTCATGGGTATGGTTGGCTGTTTTGTCACCTTGTATCTGTGATTCGGACATATACGGTGTGCAGTCTCGGTTCTCATTTTTTCATGACACACCCCCCACCGCGCGTATTCTTTGGGGTGTTCGGTACGCAGTGGTAGACGATTGGGTATCCGATTTAATATGCTTCCATCCTGGCGTTTGATGTTTCGATGAGGGGGGCGTCAGTTCACATCCTATGAAGCCCAACGATCCAAACAAGACCACGGCACCCTCCCCGCTTGCGGTTCAATTGCTCAGTAATCTAGAGAAGACGCTGCGGTCGTATCGGTTGTATGAGGCCCGAGGCCCCCAATACGAAGCCCACATGGACGGCTTGAATACCGCGGTGGTACAGGCGACAGAGCATGAAGCCATTGCCATCAATTTAAGCCCATTCGGACCCTATTTGGATGGCGCTGCCGCACCGACAGGGGGTGACTATGCACGGCAGTGGTTCGACCTTTTTGAGGAAGGTGCCCGTCAAATCGTGTTTAGTTCTGGAGTCTCCTCGGAGGAACTCGGTGAATTGATGCATGTGCTGTGCGGAGACGATGCAGAGAGCGAAGACATTGTGACCGCACTGTGGCGCAAGAACTTGCATCACATCCACCTACAGGTGGCCCGTCTCTTGATTCACCACCCGGACACGGCGGGTGAACGTACCCAGAGTTTGGAAGATCAACTGGGACGATGGCGGCAGCAAATTGGAGGGGATGCATTCACGGATGCATCCATCGCATCACAAGAGGACCGTACGGCGCTTCAGCCGGATGACTTTCGCCTCTTGGCGATGGATGAAAAGACTTTTGATTGGTGTCGGATCGCCCAAGAAGTGGCGCCGGATGTACGGGCGGATGCTCGTCGTCCTCGTCTGGCCGAAGAGATCGATCGCCAGAGCACCGACTATGAGCGGTTTCTCGATATTGTGGATGCGGCTGAAGGCGAGTCGCAACAGCTATTGTTGAATGTGTTGAGCGCCATGACGCACTATGGAAACGTCACGGAGCTGCGCCGATTTTTAGACATCTTGAAGGCGCATGACGGCATTGGGTCGAGTGCCATCAAGGCCCTGCAGGAAGACCATGAGTTGATGGAACAACTCACGCCCATCCTGGAGTCTGCCCCCGATGTGTTTACAGGGGTACAGACCGATCTTGGCGGCGGAAGAATGGGTACGAAGAGGTCGTCACCAGAGGAAGAAGACCCGTCTGAGGCACCGACGGAGATTTTTCAGATTGTGGGCAAGAAGGCCCCTGTGGATCCGATTGGCGCGCACCGGAGTGGCGTGTTCGATCAAAGCCCTCGGGTGGCGTGTGAATCGGTGAATGCACTGTTCACCATTGGAGTGGATGAGGCCATTCGTGTGGCATTGGGAGCCTATGCGGCCAAGTCAGTGTCCGTTCGCCAACTGGTGGTCATCCGGGTGCTACGGAAGAATCTGGAGGACAATACAGAGTCGCTATCGGCCGATTTGGAACGGGTCATTCGTCATGCGATGAAGGACTCCGATACCGGCATTCGAAAATTGGTATGGGAGCATTTCTTAAACCACTCCAATGAGTCCCGTTTGCGGGCAGTGATGCGCATCATGAGCCTCGCAAGTTTTGCGGCCCGCCCGATCGAGGAGCGTCTTGTACTGCTGCAGATTGTGAGTCGGTACGATCACGATCAAGAGGTGGCAGACTATCTGTGTGATCTTTTACTGAAGTATCGATTGTTCAGTTCAGATGATGAACTTCAGTTTCAGACGGGTGTGGCCAAGCATTTGGTGCGAAGTAAAAATCCCAAGGCTGCAGCATCGATCATGAAAGTTTTGAAACGCTGGACGGTCCCTTCACAGGTCAAAGCGATCATTCAGCAAGAGGTCGACGCGTACGCCAGTGAAGAGAAAGAGATTGAGGGGGAGGCATGAATCAACCCCATCAACTCGATGTGTACTGGAAGACCTTTGGGACGACCGTGGTGTTGGAGCTTGCCGTTTATCTTCGGGCGCTGAGAACCTATGAGAGCAACAATGCATTGGTCACCAACTCTCAAGCTCAATTGCTGCGGACACTGACCACTCACTTTGCCGACCGAAAAGAGCCCATACGGCTCCAGTTTTTGGAGTGTGAAACCTTCATCAACAGCAGTTTGATTGGGATGGGCTTTCAGGAGTTTTCTCGGGCCTCCGAGTTGGCCCGTATGTTGCGTGGATTTGGTGTGGGTGAGGTCGTTTTTTCGCCCAACACATCGGCCAAAAGTCTGACTGAACTTGCAGATGCCGTCTCCGATGCCATCCATAAACGGACCGATGATTTAGCGACAGAGTTCGATCAGATCGCGTTGCGGCCGCTCCATGTGGAAGCGATGGGGGGGGCTGGTGCCGAGACCCACAAGGTGTGTGTCTGGTTGTTTGCCGGGATGTTGAATGCACTGCAGGGGCTGCAGCAAATTCACGATGGCGGACTCGTTCCGCAGATGCTTCCCTTCAAGCGTCATCTTCGGCTTACCGCAGAGATTATGACGGAGCGGTCGACCGTATTTCAGCTGCTTACCGCGAACCGGACCCAGCGAATGATGGACGGAGACGCGCTGCACTGTACCCTGCGAACATTTGATGTGATGGGTTTTGGTTCGGCATTGGGACTGAGTCGACCGGCCCTGATGTCCTTGGGTCTGAGCTCCGTGCTCGATCAATTGACGGCCAATCAGGGGACACGAGAGATGTTTGAAACCGTTTCACGGGTTCAGAGTTTGGGCGATATGGCGCCGGGTGTCCTGATGAACCTGTGGGATCTGGAGGTCATTCGCGAGAATGGTAAGGGTGGAAAACTAGCCCAGATTTTGGATGTGGTGGACCACTACGTTCGGCTGACCCATGAGCAGCGCAAGGAGCGAGAGGTATCGGAGTTTTGGGCACAGCTTCATCGGCTGGCCCCGCGCTCACGGTCCATTGTGAATCAGTTTCAGGCCTGGAAGGGAACATTGCCGACCGGAGCCATCGTGCAGCATCCTGATTTGGGCCAAGCATTGGTCATCGATCAAGCGGGTCAAGAGGGCGCCCTTCGTTTGAGTCCCTTTACCCAGTGGGGTGTAATGTCCGACCCGGTAGAAGCGCCGACAGCGGACATAGAAGGCTCTTCGTTGGGACCGATTCATGCCCTCCGTTTACCGACAGATGAACGGACGCCCACCAGCGAACGTTCGAACAAGCCTCCGTTTCCGTTGCCGGAGTCCTATGGGCGAAAAGCGCTCACGGTGGGAGATCGGTTTGGTGGAAAGAAAGGCAAACGGTTCGAGGTGATCTCGGTGGCCGGCCAAGGAGCCCAAGCCACAGTGTTTCGAACCAAAGACACCCGATTGGATCGCCAGGTGGCATCGAAGGTGTCGAGTGTTCCGAGTCCCGCCATGCGGGCCAAGCAAATGGAACGTTTTGAACGCGAACTTCGCTTGTCTTCGCGGGTCAACCATCCCCATGTTCTGCAGGTGTACGATTGCGGTGAACTGGAGGGTGGAACGCCCTTTATGTTGATCGAGTGGATGGAAAAAGGGGACTTGTCAGCCTTTCTGCATGCCGCATGGTCCGTGGGTCAGCATCTTCCCATCAAGTACATCCACTACTACGCCCTCTCGATTGCATCGGCCCTGAGGGCCATCCACCAAGCAGAGATCGTGCATCGGGATGTGAAGCCAGCCAATGTATTGATTCGAGCAGACGGCGTCGCAAAACTGACCGATTTTGGAATTGCCAAGGACCTCAGCACACAGAATGAGCTGCTCACAGAGGTGGGCCGGACGGTGGGTACGCTTGGGTTTATGGCCCCCGAGCAATTGGTTGGTTTGCCGGGGCCGCAGTCGGACATCTTTAGCTTTGGGGTCACCCTGTATCAGATGCTCACATCTGACCTGCCCCCACAGAAGATAAAAAATACAGTCCCAACGGGTCATATTCTGGATGAGGCGTGGGATATGGTGCCTCCAGCTTGGATCGGACTGTTGAAGCGCTTGACGGCTCCGGATCTCGATGACCGTGTCACGACCTTTGATGAAGTGTGTCGATTGCTGATGGATGTCGATGTGGGACAGCCGAATTCGAGAGATCTATTGCGGCGCTCCTTGCTCCCGCCGTTTCCGTCACGGGAGCTGCAGTCGATCAGTGGATCCTTCAGCACACCGAGTCCAGCAGGCTCAGATTCAGGTCTTCCCAGGAGCGAACCGCCAGACAATGACACCGTGATCATCGATGATATGCTGCCTGATTAGCGTCGAACCAGCAATGCAAACCATCCCCGGTCCCATCGCGGTCGCTCCGGTGTGGGCTGTGTTGTCGGGTCTGCCATGGCCAAGTCTTCGTCTCCGACCACCCACTCGACTTTCCAGTCGGTGCTTTCCAATAGCTTCAGTGTGCGTCCGCCATCTTCACCCGACGCGCCCACGCTGTTGATTAAGACCGCGGTAATGTCATCAGAGATGGGACCCAGCCACGGAGAGCCAAGTGGCCGGGGTGTGAGCCCGGCTCCCAAGACCACGCTTCGCCCGGAGAAATCTGTCGCCACCACGCCGTTTTCGGGCACCGATCGCGTGAGCATCACGGTGGCCAATTGAGCGCTTTCTGACCCTTCCACAAAGTATGGGGGTGGCGACTGAAGTGGTGTGAAGTGGGCTTCTATCAACACGATACCGAGCAGAGCCAACGGTGCCCACCGTGGCCACGATGGGCGGAAGTTTGCGATCCCAATGGCCGTCAGTGCAACAAGCCCCGGCATCAAAAACAGGTAGTTTGAGAGCGGTCCTGCTTGGTCTTTGGCCATGGGGGCAGCCCCGATGGCCAGGGGTGTCACAACAATAAGTGCGAGGGTGAGCCAGCGTCGTCGTGTGGGCAAGACGCCCCACAATCCACGGCCAGCAAACACGACACCCATCACCCCTACAGCCCCCAACACCGTGAGTGCCATGCCCATGAGACCCGACGGTATGGTGACCAACAGGCCCAAGATATCGCTCAGTGTGGGTTGTCCATCGACCACCCCGTGCTCGAGGGCGGCGAGGGCAAATCGTCGAAACTCGGTGGGTACAGATGCCGGCCCAAAGAGGGAGAGTATGTCCCAGGTGGACCAAGTTCCATACCAGGGTCCATACAGTTGCTCATGGCCCGTCATGCCCCGCAGCGAGGACCGCAATGCGAGGTGCGGCAGCAGGGTGAGTACGCCAGCCCCAAGCGCGTGCTTCCAGCCGCGATGCAGCAGCCAGACACAGCCCGCGGCAATCACAGGCAGGATGATGCCCTCGGGTCGCGCCAAGGGAGCGAGGGCTGCGAGCAGCAGCATGGCGGTAAGTCCACGATTGCGCAGCCCTTGATGGACGGCTGCGGCGACAAAACCCGTGGTGATCAGGGCACCGAGCGGTCGGGCATCGAGAACGGGACCAAAAGACCAGAGCATGGGCAGCAGCAGATACAGCAGGACGGCCCTCCGTGCGGCGTGGCGATCGGCCAAACAACAGGTGAGCACATGAAGCGGCCAAATCGTGAGTCCCCACAGGACCTGGTTGAGCAGGTGGGCGCCGATCACGGGCTGTCCGAGTGCGACGGGTGGGATGTTCAGTGCCGACCAAAGTGGTGGCCAAAAGTGAGGATCACCCACGGTGGTTCCATGCCCCAACCACTGACCGGTCAACCGCAGCATCTCCAACCCATCGGGGCTCTCAATGGTCGGATGAAGCACCAACAGAATCAGGATGGTACCCAGTGTGGTCCATCCCCATCGTTCCGTTGATTCTGTGACTGTGTGCACCCACGCTCCGTACGGGTCGTCGACCTGGGTGGACGGTGCGTGTAGACTGACCATCATGGCCGCACGCATCCCGACGATATCGCTGATTCTAATCGCATTGGCCGCACTGCTGTCATTTTCGATGCAGCGGACGGAGCACTGGCAAAGCCAGCAAGCGATGCAAGCCTGGGCCGATTCGCATGCCCGATGGTCGAATCGAGCATCCTCCGAGTTGCCACCCAACCCCTATTGGCGGTGGCGCGCTCCGGTTCGCGGGGACCGGCTTTCCGAATTTGCACGCACGTCGGCATTTGAGTTTCTTCAGATGGGTGCGGGTCAAGAAGTATGGGTGGTCAATGAGGCGGCACAGGTGGAACACCCATCGATTGCGGCCAAGAACATTCCGCTCATATCGGTGTCGACAGCCTCATTTCTTGGCGTGCAGATACCCGATGACCCCCGGGTGTTTGAGACGCTCTCGGAGCAGGTCGTCGCCGGATTGGACCCGTGGCGACAGCGACTCGAAGATCGGTGTGGCTCCTGTGCACCCGCTGCCCGTCCATTTCCAGCCCCCTCCATCCACCGTGTTGCTGGCAGCGAAGGGATCGCGGCCCGGGGTGCCATTGGTATCTCCATCGGTGTGGAGCAACATCGCCGTACGGCCCGTCCCATTCCCGCTGAACCCTCCCCGATGGTGACGATGGTGAAGCGCATTCGCGAGGGGGGAGAGCCCACGGCACACGAGTGGGAAAGCACAGGGTTGGCGGGCATGGCGGCCTTGGAGATGTCGGTACAGCGCAATCCAGCCCATGCAGAGCGGTTTTTACACCTGGCTCGACACGGCCCAAGTCGTACGGATCAAATCGCGGGTCTGTGGGCCGCCAAGCAAGTGGGGGCCACCGACTCTCTCTTGTCTCAGATAGACTCCAAGCTGTAGACTGCTCAAAGTAATTAGTGCTTGGGGCACCCAATGAAAAAGTACTTCTACATTGCTCTTCGAGCCAGCCCTCTTGTGCTGGTGGGGCTTGCAGTCTTGGTGACGGGCTTTCACTTCGCACGGGGCGGTATGCCCCGGGTATACGTGTGGATCTTTTCCGTCATGGGACTCATCCCTATTCTTGGTACCGTGGGCATACTCTGGAGTGGGGTGTCTTGGGCGATTCGCCGTCAGATGGCTTGGCTTGATTGGTCGGGGCTTGGAGTCAGTGTGTTCGCTTCGCTCTTCTGGGGCTTTGCGTTCGGTTCCTACCCCATCGCCTTTCCTGCGGGCGATGGAAGCCCGGAACTGTTGATTCGGCCGCCGATGGATGGCCCCATCCGTGTGGGGTGGGGTGGTGAAAAGGTGTCCCAGAACTACCACGCGGCATTCCCCGAACAACGCTGGGCGTACGATCTGCTGGTGGAGCCTGCAATGACGGGTTCGGACAAGAACGAAGACTACGGTTGTTTTGGTAAGCCCGTCTATGCACCCACAGCAGGGGAAGTGATCGTCTCCACCCGCGATGCTCCCGATGAGGTTCCAGGTGGTTTGAATCCCGACCGAGAGGGGCCTGCATGTGGCAACACGGTGGTGTTGAAGGTAGCGGAAACCGGGACCTACTTGGAGGTGTGTCACCTGAAAGAACAGTCCGTTCAGGTCAAGGTGGGTGACGTTGTTGAAGAGGGTGATCCCCTGGGACAGTGCGGGAATTCGGGAAACACCTCAGAACCCCATCTGCACATGCACCATGTTCGAAATGACCCCAGAGAGGTCTTGTTTCCGGGCGGGATGTTGAATGAGGCGCTCCGGCTCGGGTTTCGGTCGGTGGATGGTCCGATCCGTCCAACTGGTGGGCTTGAGGTGGAAGGCGAGGAAGTCCTTTTGCTGGGGGATGTGATTCAGTTCAAGTCGGGGGAATGACCTCGCTGTTCACCCAATGACGGCAGTCGGGGTACACTGTGAGAGTGGAGGCTGTATGCGGGTGTGTGCACTGTCAGTGTTGATCGTTGGTCTGTCTGTGGGCTGTGTTGAGGGTAAGTCAGACAGCGGCGATGAGACGGAAGAATGGGAAGACGGTTCCTCGCCTTCATCCGATGTCGATGACGGTGTAGATGACTGGGCCGATGCCGGTGGTGGTGACGAGGGCGATGGCGATGGTGGTGCGGATGACGCCGATACCGATACCGATGCCGATGTCGATGCCGACGCCGATGCGGATGGCAGCGATGACGCCGATGCCGATGATGGTGCGGATGGTGATGACACTGGCACTGGCACGGACGAAGGCAGCACGGACGAAGGCAGCACGGACGAAGGCAGCACGGGTGGCGATGAGGCCGATGATGGCAGCACAGACGATGGCAGTACGGACGATGGCAGTACGGACGGCGATGAGGCCGATGATGGCAGCGCGGACGATGGCGGAACCGATGGTGACAGCCTCGACGGCGATTCAGACGACAGCGCCGACATTGATCCGGATGCACCGGTGGCTTCATGTAGCGTGAGTCCTTCGGTGGTGGAGGCGATAGCAGAGGCCGCTACCTGGTCAGGCGGCGGTTCCATGGACCCCGGAGGTTCCCCCCTGACGTACGAATGGACATTGGTATCTCAGCCGATGGGTTCGGCCGTATCCATTCCTTCAGGTCCGCCGACTTCGCCCTCTCGAGCCGACTTTTTTGCAGATTTGGCTGGGGAGTATGTGGGTCAGCTTGTTGTGACCAATGCGGAGGGATTGTCTTCACCTCCGTGTGAGGCCATCTTGATCGCAGAACCCAACGCCGATCTGTGGGTGGAAATGTTTTGGGAGTACCCGGGTGACGACATGGATCTGCACTTGGTGGCACCCGGTGGCACGCTGCGTACCTCGAGCGATTGCTACTACGTGAATTGTGTCGAGGGCTCGTGGTCGGGGGGGCTTGACTGGGGGGTGACGGGTGTCGGAATTGATGACCCGTCGCTCGATCTGGATGACATTCCAGGAACGGGCCCCGAGAACATCAACATCGAGGAGCCCGAAAGCGGTATCTACACGGTGGTGGTGCACGATTTTCCGGGCACGGTCCTGATGCACGGCAATCAAGTCACGGTCTACATCTATTTAGAAGGGGTCTTGGTATGGGGAACGTCCCGGATGATTTCCGGAGAAAATACCGATACTTATTTCGCCGAAATCGATACGAATATGGGCGCAGTCACACCGCTGTAAGCGTTCATGTCGCTACGGGTTTTCCGGTACCGTGTGCGTGTCTGCGGTTGGGCAGACCATTTGTTTTCCGGCTTCATCCCAGCAGCGAATGATGTGGGATGTGCCGTCCATGTATCGCGCCATAATGTACCGTTTTCCGCTGGAGTACCACTCCTTCCAGGTACCGTGAGGCGCGCCATCTTTGTAGAACGCACGGGCCTTGCGGGTGCCGTCGGCGTACCACGAGAAGACGGGTCCATCGGGCTTCCGGTTTCGCCACGTTCCCACCTCTTCGAGCTGTCCATTGTCGTACCAGTGCCGAACCATGCCCGTCTGGGCACCGTGTTCCCAGCTTCCTTGTGATTGAAGGGTGCCGTTTGGGTGCCAGGTGGTCAGCGGACCGTCGAAATCACCATCGGCCCAGCGACCGGTTGCGGCCGCTTTTCCGTTTGGGTGCCATGCGATGTAGCCCCCCACGGGGGTGCCCATATTGCTGAAACCCGCCCCTTCCTTTCGTCCATTGGCATGCCAGGACACAATGGGTCCGTGAGATTCTCCCTTGGTGTAGCAAGCCATCCGTACCCCCCCTCGCTCTGTGGGTTCGAGAAGTCGAACGGCCTCGTCCCAGCAGGAAAAGTCACAGGATGTGGCACCCTCACATGCAGCAGCCAGGCTTTGGGCATCTGCGATGGTGGGCGACCATGCAGGTACATTTTCAGCCTGCGCAAGGGCAAGGCTTGTCACCATCCATATCCACACGGCTGCTCTCCATTTTGTACGGTGTTGCGCATGCATCATGCCGCGTTGTCTGGTGATCCTCAAGTCTTGAGTTCATGAAGAACGAGTTGGATCATTGTGCCTGTTGTGGCCTCGATTGGGTACAATCAAGACTACTCTTCACGGGAGTCTGATTATGCGGTGGATGTTTGGGTTCGTATTCATCTTGGGGTGTGGGGCGTCCGAAGGGAAGATTTCAGCCTACAACTCATCCCCCATTGCGACGATTACCTCGCATACGCTGGGTCAGATGGTCCCGCCTGGAGAGTCGGTGATCTTTACCGGAAATGGTTCCGATGCCGACAACGGGGCCACAGAGCTCAGCGCCTCGTGGTTTCTCAATGGTGCGACTTTATGTGAGGGTGGTGGCTTGGGTGATGCGGGTGAGACCGTATGCGAAATGGTGATGCCCGATGAAGCACCGGTGGTGGTTCGCCTTGAGATTCGAGATCTGAGCAATGCGCTGGGTCTGGCGACGATCAGTCTGGAACTGGAGGAAGCTACCGATACGGACGCCGACGCTGACGGCACGGACGCTGATGCTGACGGCACGGACGCTGATGCTGACGGCACGGACGCTGATGCTGACGGCACGGACGCTGATGCTGACGGCACGGACGCTGATGCTGACGGCACGGGCGACGCGGATGC
>Ga0315320_10000392_pt1 | contig 35913 bp, 40 predicted proteins | sample M140m21515metaG_FD_203458 | JGI IMG/M metagenome (GOLD analysis project Ga0315320, IMG submission 203458) | Ammonia-oxidizing marine archaeal communities from Monterey Bay, California, United States - M1 40m 21515 | ecosystem: Environmental > Aquatic > Marine > Coastal | place: USA: California... | reverse complement strand
AATACTCTAGTACTAATAAAAAATATCTGTTACCCAACACCTCTCTGTTTGTCATCATCTTTTTTCGAGTGGCGCATAATTGGAAACAGGTATAACTATAAATATAGGTGTATAAGGTTTTACACTATTATGCCACATAATATATTTTTTGTATATTTGCAATATGATACCAAAAGAATATAAAAACGGTAATACGCAAATCAATAAAGAAAGAGATTCTTTTAATGAGCGTGTGAATAGGTTTAGTGTGCTTGGTAAGACCAAGAAAGTACAATGGGATGCTTGTAGAAGGCATCGTAATATTTAATACAATGTGGACAAAAAACTGCACTACATATGAACAAGAAGATAACGGCTCTTTGCCAAGAGATTATTGGACTCAAACAACGACGTGGGACGAAGATTTTAATCCAAAAACTACAGCAAAAAATTGATAAAATTGTGCGACAAGCAAGTGACAAACAAGCGACACGCAAAGGTGATTGATAATCAGTCGTTTATGTATCATATTATAGGTAACTAAAAAAAAATGTCTAAAAAGCGACATGCCTATATAAGAAGAAGAAAAGAAGAGAAGAATTTAATTAAACTAAATATATATACATGATAGAAAAAGAGATAGTTTTTGATGGCGAGGGTCGTAAAAAACTTAAAAAAGGGATTGACATCCTTGCTGAAGCGGTGTCCTCTACACTTGGAGCGTCTGGTAAGACAGTTATAATAGAAGATGAGTTCGGAAATCCACACATAACAAAGGATGGGGTTACTGTAGCAAACAGTATTATACTTTCAGATCCAATCGAAAACTTAGGTTGTAGTATATTAAAGCAAGCCTCACAAAAAACCGCCAGCGAAGCTGGAGACGGAACTACTACTTCAGTTGTTTTAGCAAAAGCTATAATCAACAGGTGTTTTAAAAACATAAGTGACATCGAAAATGTAACTCAAGCAAAGGAAGGTATTGAAGCAGCGGCTAAGGAAATAGTCAAACTATTGGAAAAAGGTAGTAAATCTGTAAATCAAAAAACATTACTTCAAGTCGCTACAATTTCAGCCAACGGCGATTCTTATATTGGTGCACTAGTCTCAGATGCATATGAACAGGTTGGTAAGGATGGTATAGTTAATATGGAGGATTCATTGTCTGGTATAGACCATACAGAGATAACTAACGGAACTAGAATTAAACGAGGGTATGGAACTCCGTTTAGCATTAACAACTTAAGATCAAAGTCTGTTGAGTATCAAAACCCTTTAATTGTGATAAGCGACACAAAGATAGATATGCATGAAAGACTGCATTTTGCCTTTGAACAGTCGATTAAACAAAAAAGACCTCTACTTATTATATCAGAGTTAGACGATAGAGTTAAATTATTTGTAGCTCAAAACATAAATAAAAAGAATCTTACCTGTAACTTCATACATCCAGAGGGTGTAGGCATTAGTAAGTTTGAACTTTTGGAAGACTTATGTATGATGACTGGCGCTAGAATGATTTCAGAGCTTTCTGGAGATTCAAAAGAGAATATTGACCAAAGTTACCTTGGAACTTGTGCTAGTATGGTGTCAAATAGTAATGAAACTATACTTGTTTTTGAAAAAGATGAAGAAAATACTAAAAAAACAGAGGTAATCTCTTACTTAAAAGAAGAAATAGAAAAAACATCTAACAGAAACATAAAATATCACCTTAAAGACAGGTTAGCAAAACTTTCTGGAGGTGTGGCAACCATAAAATTAGCAGGAAATTCAGAAATAGAGCTAAAAGAGAAGAAGGACAGGGTGGATGACTCCATCCATGCAACTAAAGCAGCCTTAGAAGAGGGTGTAGTTGCTGGTGGAGGTGTAGCACTTCTTGACGTTTACGCAAAAATCGACTCGAAACCTCATCGAAGCAGTTCTTTGTCTTTTCAAATGGGATATAAAATGATGATTGACTCAATTCCTGACGTTTGGAAGAAGATTATATCTAATTCTGGTCAAGACCTAACGGTACAAGAATCAAAAATGATGCAAAACAGAAAACCAAAGCAAGGATTTGATGTAAAAAACAAACAATTTGGGAATATGTTCACTTTTGGTATAGTCGATCCGTTAAAAGTAACAAAAAACGCTGTTTTAAACTCAGCATCTGTAGCTTCTACTATTTTAACTACTTCTTGCGTGATTTCAAATAAAAGAATTAAAAAAAATTAAGTATATGAAAACACTTAAAAGAATATGGAGTCATTTATTATGGCTAGACAACAAAAGAATTGAGTGTTCTATAAAATCAGGAAGCCCAGGACCCTTAATGTAATTAAAATTAACTTAAATTAAATAAAATTATGCCAAAACACGAACACCACCCATTTGAAAATCAAATATTTAATCATTTTCGAACAGAAGCAAAAAAAATCAATGATGCTATAACTCTTGTAGCTAAACATGGATATACTGTAATAGATCTTGAAGGTCAAATTATTACTAAATGGAATATTGATGATAAAAACAAGCCAAACACGAACTATAATAGAGCTCCAAAATTACAACAACACTAATGAAGGCAGTAGGTAGCTATATTATCGTAAAAGACGAAGAGGTTATTCAAAAGAATGATCTAGGTCTAATAATAACAGAAGAATCTGATAATAATATCAGGTATATCATTGGTGAAGTTGTAAGTGTTGGTGCAGATGTGAAAGAAGTTGAAGTAGGGGGTAGAGTTTACTTCGATAAAATAGCTGGGTCAAATCTTAGGGTAAATGGAATTAAATTTAAAGCCATAAGAGAAAGAGACGTGGTTGTTATTCTAGATAATGCTGATTCCGTTATTTAATTACAACGTATATAGAATAATAATGGAATCCCCTTTTGTTTTCAAAGGTAAGGATTACCTCTATTTCCCTGATGGGTGTAACTTCTACACCCTTTACAGAACTACAAGAAAAATAAACACTTTTTCTGAACTAGAGTATATTGCTGAAAAGTTTATACACCTCAACCCAGAATTTGATATATATAAAATGAAACTTCTTTTTGTAGGGTTATCTGATAGAGGGTCTGGACACATAATAAGAACCTATAGCCAAGACAGAGTAGAAAATATGATAGAGAGAGTGTTTTCTAAAAGAAAACTTCCGTACTGCGCTAGAAAAAGAAAAATCATATTTAATCCATCTAAAATGATGGACAGAAAAACTAAAATGAAAATAGTAGGTGCTGTAATAGGAAGAAGAAACAGACCAAGCATTGATGATATAGATTCAGTTGTAGAAGAGCTTTGGTTAGATAAAGATAAGATTACCATAAGCAAGGTAGCAAGTAAGTTAAATAAAACTCGACACCTGGTCAGGTGGTATTTCGATCAAGACAAGCTTGATCAGTTTAAGTCATTGAATATTGAGATAAAGCAAGAAAACGACATGGCTAAAGCTATAGAAGCTATTGATGTTTTAACTGAAGGTGGAGATAAGCTTAAAATGAGAAAATTAAAACAAATCACATCTATAAGAAATTATTCTATACTAAAAAAAGCAGTTATTCGTTATCAGGAGAAGATTTAGAATTCATTTTACTTATAACCCTTTTATATATCTTATCCATGTAGTTTTCGTTTTTATATAGTGGATTTGACCTAGGGTCTTCTGATATAGGCTCCTCTTGTAATAGCTTTTTATATGTTAAAGAACATATAGTTTTTCCTTTATGTGTAAGTTCGTATATCTTTGATCTACCATATTTTTCTTTTCCTGGCCTCCACTCTTTTATTAAACCATTAGAAATCATTTCGTAAAATCTTTTTTTATCCCAAGACATAGTGTTGCCGTAATAATTAAAATCTTCTTTTTTAAAAATTGGCTGATCATAAAGATAAAGTAGCATATCAAGCTCCATTAAAGATATATCATATTTTCTTTTTACATAGTATCTAACTATTCTCCAGTACTTTAGAAAGTTATGAGCTCTTTCCCTAGGCTGTATCTTTGCTGACTTACTACTACTTCTAGTATATAATTTGATTTTATTTTCTTTCATTTATCATTAAAATAATGAAAAGTTATTTTATTTATCTTTGCTGTAAATATAAAACTTATTATTATGCCATACGCAAAAAAATCAGAAGCAAAGAAATTGCTTAATAAAAAAAAGAAGAAAAAAGTTGCAGGAAAAAAGAAGTCTTATGGCAAGTAAAAGAAAGAAAAAAAAGAAGGGGAACAAAATTTGTTCAGCGGGTATAGCTTGGGCAAAAAGAACCTTTGATACATACCCTTCAGCATATGCGAATATGGCTGCAAGTAAATATTGTAAAGACCCTAATTACGCTAAAGGTTCTAAAAAGAAATAAACTATACATAAGGATCACAATAAGATAAGATAATTAAAAAAACTATACAGATTGGGTGAATTAAAAAAATGGCGTGATGAAAAGTGGGTTCGTATTGGAACTGATGGCTCTATAAAAGGAGCTTGCGGAACTAGTAAGAATAAAAAGAACCCAGACAGATGCTTGCCATTAGCTAAAGCTAAAAGCATGTCTAAAGCCGAAAGAGCAAAGACTGCTAAGAAAAAGAAAAGAGCAGGAGCAAAAGGGAAGACTGTTGTATCAAATACTAAAAAAGGAAGAGTAACTAAAAAATATACAAAGCGATGAGTAAAAATTGTAGAGGCTTAAAAACAAAAGAGTTTTTTAAATGTATGGAAGCATACAAATCAAACTCAAAAAAAGTGTTTCCAAAGTTTGACTCAAAACTTGACACCGTTATAACTACTACTGGAACAGGAAGTAAAAGTGCTGTAAAGAACTTTAATTATACAAAAGCAAGCAAGTACAATCCATTTGGAACACTGTTTCAAAAAACAACTACTAGATCAGACGGAACAATAAGCGCACATACTATGGTAACAAAAAAACAAAATTAATTATGGCAAATATAAGCAGTTATACAAGTGACGCAACTATAGATCCAGCAGACAAGGTTATTGGAACTGATGGAACTACAGGTGTCGATCAAGGAAAAACAAAAAACTTTACTGTTTCATCACTTACAACTTATGTTTCAGCTCAAACACTAGCGCATCCAGTAGTAATTACAGGACTGATAGACGCTTCATCTGATTCTGATGCTGAAAACAACGGAGTTCCTGTTGGTGGAGTATATCAAAACAGTGGTCAATTACTTATAAGAAACTCATAATGGCAGATAAAAGTAAAATGGCTTGTAATAAGCCAAAGAAATCAGATAGAGCAGGAAAGAAGAAGATGGTAAAAGCTTGTTCTGGAGGAAAAGAAAAGTTAATACACTTTGGAGCATCTGGCTATGGACATAATTACAGTGCAGCTGCTAGAAAGTCTTTTAAGGCTAGACATAAATGTTCCTCAGCAAAGAACAAGTTAACAGCAAGATACTGGGCGTGTAAGAATTTATGGGCAGGTAAAGGAGGATCAACCAAATCAAGCCCAAGTAGTAAAAGAGGTAAATATTAGGATATGAATATAATAGGAGGATCAAATTTACTTAACGGTGGTGGTGGTGGAAAATCATCCAAAAAAAATAAATCATCTAATAATAATAATGGAAAGTATAGATCTAATTCCTATACTCCTGAAAAAAAAATAAACCTATTTGGAGCTGAATTTTCTATTCCATCAATTGAAAGTAATAAAGAAAAAAGAAATTACATAGGAAGATTGAGAAAAGGCAAAAGAAATGAGCTGTCTAATGCAAAAAACAAAGAACAAAAAATAGCTATTAAAAAAAAGTATTCTGATGAAATAAGAAAAGCTAGAGGTGGTAAAAGCTGGGTTACAGAAAAAATATCTGATGCAAAAGAATTTATAGATGATGTTAAAATTCTGAAAAGTCAAGCAGAAAACACAGTTGTTGGAAGGGTGGTAAATCAGGGTAAAGACATTATGGGTGCTGTTGCTTCAGCAAATCCAGAAAGAATATTACAAGAAGGAGTGGATACTTACAATACTGTTAGAAAAATAAATAAACAATTAAAAAATAATCCAGTAGCGGCAATTAAGCCTCAAGATGGATGTAACTGTGGATAAAATGGGAAAATTTTTAGTAAAATTAGGATTAAAGATTCAAAGTGATTGGTGTAGATTTCAATGCTGGTGGAACTGGTTAGTTTCAAAAGCTATGTTTAAAATTGAAAGCTGTCCAAACAAACTATGTACTTGTAAAAAATAAGACAATATGAAATCAAGAGGACTAGGTGATTCTATAGCTAAAGTAACAAAAGCAACAGGTATAAAAGCAATTGTTGATGCGGCTTCAAAAAAAATGAAGAAACCTTGTGGATGCAAGGGTAGACAGGATAAGTTAAATTCATTATTCCCATACGGAAATGGCTCTAAGTAGAACAGCTAAATATTATAGAAAAAATCCTAAAGCTAGAATAAAGCATAGGAAAAGTAGCGCGAAAGCTCAAAAGAAAAAAGAAGCTGTTCGTAAAAGAGTTGAATGTAATTTATGGAATAAGAAAAACAAAAATTCAAAAAAGGGTGATAAAAAAGACTGCTCCCATAAAAAAGGAAGGCTAGTGTTAGAAAATCAAAAGTCTAACAGAGCTAGAGGTGGTGGAAAAAAGAAATAAAAATAATAAACAAAAACAAATAAATATAAATATCAAGTAATGACTAACAAAATATCAGAAAACACTGAATTAACATTAGACTTAAAAACACTAATAATTATAGTAAGCTTTGTCATAACCGTAGTGGGTATGTGGTTTGCTATACAGGCAGATATACAGTTAGCCAAAGAGCTACCTGAAGCCGAGGTGAGTAGAACGGAATATGATTTAAAAGATCAATTGATAAGAGAAACTATAATGAACACTCAGCAGAAAGTTGAACAAAATAGTGAAAAGCTTGATAAAATAGATGAAAAGCTTTATCAAATAATTAAAAGAAAATAAATCATGAAAAAAAACATAGCTATATTTCTACTACTACTATCTAGTACGGTGTATTCACAAAAATATGTTTTATTAGAGGTAAATTCTGAATGGAATTGGTCTAATAAAGCTAAGGTTGCAAAAATAAGAAACATACCTCATCAAATAGCTTACTTAGAAGAACAAGCTCCTGGATTTAGGCAAAAAGTTAAATCAGTACCATTAGTAATATTATACAAGGATGGTAGACCTATTATGCAGTGGTCAGCCGACATAAGCTTTAAATTAGTTGTAACAAAAGAACAGGTTGTTGCGGCAATAGAAATAGATAAAAAAAATTAAAATTTTAATAAATGAGAGATATAAATAAAATTATATTACACTGTTCAGCTACAAGAGAAGGACATGATGTTTCTACAGAAACAATTAGAGGATGGCACGTTAACAAAAGAGGATGGTCTGATATAGGATATCATTTTGTGGTTCTTTTAGATGGTACGGTAGATAAAGGAAGGCCAATAGAAAGGCAAGGTGCTCACGTTAGAGGGGCGAATAAAGGCTCTATAGGTATAGCATATATCGGAGGAGTTGAAAAGGAAAGGGGTAAAAACGGAAAGTGGATACCAAAAGACACAAGAACAGAAGCTCAGAAAAAAAGCTTAGAAGAGCTTATTACATATCTAATGGAAACTTACGATGACGCCACACTTCATGGTCATAATGAGTTTTCTTCAAAAGCATGTCCATCTTTCGATGTTCAAGAAGTTTATAAAGAATTAATAGAGAGTCATGAGTAAGCCTAAAAAAAAATTCAAAGACACTAAAGTTGGTAAATTCCTTTTAGGAAGCGGATCAAAGATAGCAGAGGTAGTTGGAGATTTATTGCCAGATAATGGAGTCTTAGGCATTGTAAAGAATCTTATAGATAAAGATGATGTATTACCAGCTGAAGACAAAGAAAAAGCTTTAAAACTTTTAGAGCAAGATATGGTTGAGATGCAAGAAGTAAGTAAGAGATGGGCTTCAGACATGAAGAGTGATTCGTGGTTGTCTAAGAACACACGTCCCATGACTTTAATATACTTAACCGTAATGATGTCTTTGTATATTGTTTTAGATAGTTTAGATATTGCTTTTAATATTGACGAAAGTTGGGTGGAGCTTTTAAAAACTCTTTTAGTTACAATTTATGTAGCATATTTTGGCTCTAGAGGATTTGAAAAATATACAAAAATTAAGAAATAGCAAACCTATTATACTCAAATAAACAAACCATAAAAATCTTATCTTTGCATAAAAGATAAATTAATGGCGAGTATTAGCACTTATGCTATAGATCAAATTCTTACCGTCCAGGATAAGTTAATAGGTTCTGATGTAGCAGGAACAACCACAAAAAATTATGAGTTAGGGGATATTATATCTTTTTTTAATAAAAAGGGATTAATAGAGTCTGGAGCTTCTTCATTTGAATATGACGCACTTCCAGTTTCTTCATCTTCGAGGGTCGACGGAACAATAAGTTTTGACCCCCCTACATCGTCTATTATTAACTTTTCTTCAATAAGTTCTCTTTTAATTACATCAAAAGACGCAGCAGGAACAGACTTAAGCTCTTACTATCCAAAACTAGTTCAATCTAGAATTATAATACAAAAATCAGGAGATCCATCTAAATTTGGAATATTTAATGTTACAGCAAGTTCTGACTATGAAAAGTTTTCAGATGTAACTCAAATATCATTGCATTTTGTCTTTGGAAACTCTAGTTTAGAAAGTGAGTCTAATTATTTAATATCTTTGTTTCAGTATGATTATTTATCTGAAGGTGACAAAAACTTTGAGTTTACTCAGGCTTCGCCAAGTACAACTTGGAGTGTGTCACATGATTTAAATAAATTTCCTTCAGTAACTGTAGTTGATTCAGCAGGAACTCAAGTCATAGGAGACGTACAACATATAGATAATGACAACTTAACAATAACATTTATAAACCAGTTTTCTGGAAAAGCATATTTAAACTAAAACACCATGGCAGACATTAAATTTTTAAACAATATTTCATTAGAAAACTTGCAGCTTAACAACGCAAAGCTTCAAGTTGTTTCAACAGATCCTGAGTTAGCTGGATCTACTTATGAAGGTAGGGTAATATATAACTCAACCGATAACGCAATTAAATTCCACAATGGAGGAAATAGTGGTTACTGGGTGAAGTTAGATGGTTCAGGAGATATATCTTCTGTAACCGTTCAAGCTGGTGAGGGACTAGAAGTAGAGGCTGGATCAAATTCAGCAACTATAGGTGATTTTAATGTAACATTAGGACTAGAATCTGCTGTTGCTGGAGATGGATTAACATACAATGCTGGAGTTATAAGCGTTAACGATGATGATTCAACACTTACTATTGCTAGTGATGTGTTAAAAATAAAAGACTCTGGGGTTACAGGAACTCAAATTGCAGCAGATGCGGTAGATGGAACTAAAATAGCTGATGATTCAATAGACTCTGAACATTATGTAGATGGAAGCATCGACTTAGCTCATTTAGCAGCAGACTCAGTAGACGGAACTAAGATAGCAGATGACTCTATTGATTCTGAGCATTATGTAGACGGTTCTATTGATAATGCTCATATAGCGACTGATGCAGTAGATGGTGCAAAAATAGCAGACGATTCTATTGATTCAGAACATATTGTAGATGGATCTGTAGATAATGCACATTTAGCTAATGATGGAATTATAATAGGAAGTACAGATGTTTCTTTAGGAGGCACAATAACTGCACTAGTTGGTCTTACAGATTTAGATTTAACAGAAGCTGCACACACAATATTTGATACAGTTGGAGAAAATAATCTTACAGTAGGTGCTTCAACAACAACGGTAGTTATTCCTGGAGACTTACAGGTTACAGGAACTGTTACAACAAACAACGTAGAAACAGTATCAACCTCTAATGGAGTTGTGTTCGAAGGTAACGCTGCAGATGACTATGAAGTTACTTTATTAGCAGCAACTGTAACAGCTGATCATACGGCTACATTACCTAATAAAACAGGAACACTAGCTATGACTAGTGATATTTCAGCAAGGTATTTCTCAGGGCTAATAGGAGATGCGTCAGCTACGACATTAATATTAAAAAACACAGGAGCTTCAGGAACAGATCAATCAAATCATGGGTTAGGAGCGGATTCTACTTCTTTTATGATTCAATTAATAGAGGTTTCTACAGGAGCAACAGTGCATGCAGATGTTCAAAGAGCCGCTAGCGGAGTTGTAAACATTATATTTGCATCAGCTCCAGCATCCAACGCAATCAGAGTTCTTATCACGAATGTCGCGTAGATAATATGATTGTGAACATGAATTAAACAAAAAATAGATGGCTCAAAAGTTTTTAAATGGTGTAAAATCTTACTTCAATAGTTCCAATTATACTTTACTTGGCCACGACTCATTAGATGTTGTAGGTGGGGATCTTGTGTTAAAACGAGACGGAAGTGAGAAGATACGTATAGGCGTAAATAACACAACTTTTGCAGGGTCTGTGTCAATACAATCAGATAATGATGAAAGATTTTTAGTCAGGTCAAATGATTATACTATATCTCGTATTATTTCAAGAGGAAACACTGGCACGAACTTAGACAAAGGTCTATTCTCATTAATGAGTTCAGACGGTACTAATAACAATGTAGAAGCAGTACGTATAGATTCAGCTGGTAATTCTTGGTTTAACGGAGGTGCTGTATCGTTTGGAGATAATGTAACAGTTACAGGGAACCTAATTGTCAATGGTACAACAACAACTTTAAATACCACGACAGTAGAAGTTGAAGATAACATATTACAACTTAACACAACACAAGGTTCGCCTGACACAGCAACAGCAACAACATCAGGTATAAGTGTATATAGAGGTGTTGATGGTGATGGCAATGCTGTTACACAGGCGAGTTTTATATTTGATGATGCAGATGACACTTGGGATTTAACAAATGATTTAGCTGTTGCGGGTTCTACGACTTTTAACGGTGGTGTTGTTAAAAAAGGTTCTGGTGGATATTACTTACAAACTGCCAGTGCTGATTTTAGGGCTGCTTTTTGGGATAATGGTACTGAGACAAGAATTTTTGCAGATGGTAATGGTTCAACAGCTGCTTTAGTAATAAATGATAATAATACAAGTTTTGGAGGGGATATTAAAGTAGAAAAAAATACACCACTACTTGAATTAGGTGTGTCTAATAGTTCTACTGGTAATTCTAAACTTACTTTCTTTAGTAAAAACAATTCCAGTGCAAATGCTTACTCTTTACAGTTTAATAAAGACACTGATATTGATAGATTAGAATTTATTGATGGTTCTGGAAATGCTAACATTAAATTTAACAATGGTGGTTCTGCTAATTTTGCAGGTCTTGTCTCTGTTGCGTCTGGAAAAGCATTTAGATTATACAATGCAGCGGGAACTGGTTGGGGTGAAATGTCATTAGATGAAACTGCTAATAAGATACAATTCAACAGAGGTATTCAACCTTCAGGTGATAATCAATCTGATCAATTATTAGGTACCTCAACTAAAAGATGGCATCAAGTACACGCTGGTTCTTTTTACGGTGATGGTAGTAATTTAACTAATGTTGCTGTTGCTGCTCACAACCATGACACTAGATATACATCAACTGATGCTAGTGGAGATAACTACACTTTTGAGATAGAAGATGAGGGTAACCTGAGTGGCAATAAGTGGTATCACATTGCAACCTTAAATAGTTACAATGGTGGTTTACATATTAGAGGGGCTATTTTAAATCACGTAGAAACCTTTGCTTCTCAAAAATTAGATATTGCAATACAGGTTAGAGAATCAAGTCAAGGTCAGAATGTAGAAATAAATGGTAGTGTTGATGTTTTTCACAACGATTCTGCTACAAATGGTACAGATAAAGCAGGTGTTAGAGTTATACAAACAACTACAACCAATTCAAGTTATCAGGATTATAAAGTTTATGTTAGAACCACTAGATACTCGCAGTTAACTCTTAGACTAACACAACAAGGATCAGTAACATTTAACACAGACCACAGCTCACCACTAACTTCAGAGCCTGCACCTGCGTCAGGAGGCTCAATGGAACTAGATACTTCAGCACTTTTAGAGGGTCATCACGTTATAGTTGACAGTGCAGTAAAACTAAGAGTTGGGGCGAGTGATTCAAATTTTGCAGGTACAATAACTACTAGCGATAATAGTAATGATAATTACATAACAGCAACATTTAGTGATTCAACATATACTAGAATACATGGATATGGTTTATATATGTCAAGAGCACATTCATATATAAGACCAACTGGCGATAATAATAAACAGTTATATTTAGGGACACCAACCGAAAGATGGAGTAATATAACATTTAATACTTTAGCATCAACTTTTGCAGGAAATATAGCTACAGCATCAACTAAAAAAGTATTATTTGATGGTGCTAGTGGCCATACTTACATAGCAGAAGAAAGTGACAGTAATCTTAAATTTTACGTTGGAGGTACTGAGCAATTAAACATTACAAACGGTGGTTTACACTTTAATGCAAGTTTAACTATACCTAATTATATAAACCACGCTGGTGATTCTGGTACTAAATTTGGATTTGAAGGTAATGATGCTTTTAGGTTATATACCGATAGCACTATGCAATTACAGATTGACTCTGCTGGTGACGCAACTTTTGCAGGTAGTGTAAAAGTAAAAAACGCTTTAATAGATAACGCTTCTGTAACTTCTGCTACTACAACTACAACTGTTGCTAGTGTAAGTGGAACTACCTACGCAGCTGTTTTCTTTGATTATGTTATTTATAAAAGCAGTAATATTAGAGCAGGTACCGTAGTGGCTTGTAGCGATGGAACAAGTGTATCTTTTACTGAGACATCCACAACAGATTTAGGAGACACATCAGATGTAACTTTAGCTGTAGATTATTCATCATCTAATTTTAGACTAAGGGCAACTACAACATCAAGTACTTGGAATATTAAAGCCATAATAAGAGCAATATAATGGGGATAGCAAGAGGAACAAATATAGTAAGAGAAAATTTAATTTTTGGCTATGATACTGGTCACGGTGTTTCAAACAACACTACTGCAACTAGATTCAATAAGGGTGAACCAACAACAAATTTGCAATCATCAAACCAAACAAGTGGGCAGGTATCAGGTATGTCAGGTATTACGATAACATATGTTGGTGAAGAAGATGGTTATTCAAAATATTCAATGAATGGTACTTTTACTGGTGGTACATATCCTTATATTATGTTTTTAGCCAGTACGTCTTTTACTAGCGGTACATCATATTCTACGCAGTGCAAGCTAAAAACAAATGTTCCTCATAAGTTTAATTATATAGCAGGAGGGATTAATTATGTAAACGTAGCTATGAATAATGCTGGTGCAAATAGCAGTGTGCTTCAAGATGATGGTTGCTATTTAATTAAAAGAGAAGGTTTTGACTACCAATCAACTACTACTCAACCAGGTTATATTCATAGTAACCCTATTAATAATACAACATTTAGTTCATCAACAGACTTTGTTTATATTAAAGATTTTATGGTAGAGCAAAAAGATCATTGCACGCCTTGGACAGCAACATCTAGATCAAACACTGCTGGCTTAATAGATTTAAAAAGAACAACTGATATAACTTTAGCTAATGTATCTTTTGATTCAAATGCTCAGGTAGATTTTGATGGCACTGATGATAAAATAACTGGTTTTGATTTTAATTTAGAAGCTATGGTAGATTCCACTTTGGAAGCCATTATATACATGGACGACCTAGGTGGTACCCATAGTTCTTATAGTATATTCGGTGGAGTTGCTACGGGTAATAGGCATGGTTATCATGAAATAAGAAACAGTGGAAGTGGTTGGAAAATGACGCATTGGACTTCTTCAAATGGCTGGAGATATGCTAACACCGCTTTATCTGCTGGTCAATATTATCATGTAGTTTGGGTTTGGAAAGGTTTAAAACTATATTGGTATTTAAATGGTGTGGCTGATGGTACTTACACATTTTCAACATTTAATCCATATAGCTTAGGATTTACCACAATAGGTACTTTTGGTGGAGAAAGATATATGGACGGTAAAATACCAGTGGCAAAATTATATGACAGGTGCTTGTCAGCCACAGAAATAAAACAAAATTTTGATGCGTATAAAAATAGATTTAATATATAAATTATGAGTAGATTTAAGAATAGAAGATGGTTAGTATTGCCAATAGAAAAAATAGACGACATAAACTTTAGTCAAGTTCTTCAATCCAATAAAGAATCACTAAGAAAGTCAATTGACGGTAAAAAAACATTTGTAAAATATGAAGTTTTAGATGTTAAAGAAGATTTTGAAACTAAATATATACACGCTGATACTAATGAAGAAAAATCATATACTACAAAAGCTGGTGTTTATGGAAGGCCTGATGTGTATAGCGCAGATTATACAGAATATAACCACGAAGATATATTAGCTTTATTAGCTACAGATGAGTGGACAGTAGAAATAGAAAACCAATAAAATGAGTGTAGCTGTAGCAACAAGTATCGCTAATAATGATTTATTTTTTGGTTATGACACAGGTCATGATGTAGCAAACCCTAGCAATATAACTAGGTTTTACCCAGGTGAGCCAACTACTAATCTAATAACAACAAATTTAGAGTCTTTAGGTACTGACGGTTCAGGTCAAAGTAGTGTAGGTACAAGAACTACTATAGCCCCTAATCATGTAAGGATAGCAGACTTTGCGTCTAACACTAGACAAAGCTACCTAATACAAGGTTTAACAGCTAGTGCTACTTACACAGTTTCAATTCAGTTTAGAAAAATATCTGGTACACCCACTTTCAGGTATCAACTACAAGGGTATAGTGGTTCCAGTTATGTAAATACTATTAAGTTTACAAATACTGTAGAAACAGGGTTGTTAGATATAGATGGGTGGCAAACAGCTAAATGGACTTTTACATTACCTTCAAATGCAAACGCGGTAAGAATTTGGTTGCAAGATGGAGCTGATTACACTACGTATAGCCACGTGTTTGAATTAAAAAACCCTCAGCTAGAACTTAAAGGTCACGCAACTAATTATGTTAGCGGTACAAGGTCTAATACAGCTGCACTTATAGACTTAAAAAGAACAAAAACATTAGACTTAAGTAATGTTGGTTTTACTTCAGGTCAAGAATTAGATTTTGACGGTAGTGACGATAAGATAGAACTAGGTAATTACTTAAACACTATAGGTAGTGAAGCTACTTTTGATATGGTTTTTAAAAGCTACTCTACAAACGATTCTTTTAAAGTTATGATTGGTTGGGGTCATGGTACAAGTAATTACTCTCACGTTTCAATAGGTGCCTTAACAAGTGGTTATAATGATGAGTCACTACACGTTGTTTTAAATGCTAGCTTTGAGATGTATGTTAGAGAAGGTCACACAAAATATAAAGATAACGAATATCATCATGTATCAGTCACACTTGGTACTAACAAGTATTCAATATGGGTAGATGGTGTTGAAAAAACATTCACCTTCGCACAAGGATCACAAGGGGTAATGTTTCCTCAAATTGTTGGTTACAATAGTAATATCACCGCTAGGGTAGGACAGAGAATTTATACTAGTAGCCCTGGCGCTTTTGAAGGAGAGATACCAGTTATGAAAGTTTATAAAAGAATACTAACTGACGAAGAGATAAAACAAAATTACAAAGCATATAAAAACAGATTTGGAATATGAAGATAGGACCTAATTTAGTGCAAGGAAATTTACTGTTCGGTTACGACACTGGTTATGGAGTGGGTAACATAGGTGCGCCTACAAGACATTTTAAAGGCAAACCAACAACTAATTTAACAACAAGTACATTGACATCTGTTTTTGGCAGTTGGGGTGGTTTAGTAGGAACATCAACAACCTACACTGATGGTTATTTAGGTGGCTCAGGTGTTCACGTGGTAATAACAACTGGTGGTGGTGTCAACTGGTGGAGTTCCCCGTCTTTAACTGGTTTGTCAGGTAATACGCAATACACAGTAAGCGCAACAATAAAATCAACAGGTACTACATTTGATAATAATTTATTATACATTAGAGAATACAATAGCAGTAACACTCAGTTAAGAGAATACGGTTATTTCAGCTCAGGTAGAATGATTGATTTAGGTGACGGATGGTATAGAGTATGGGGAACAGTTACAACACAAGCAACAACTAACAGGATATTACTCCACGGTTATTCTTATAACACGGGTAATAACATAAAGATACAAGATTTGCAATTTGAACTAGGTGACACTCCTAGTCCATTTGCAGGATATAATAACTCTAGATCTGATACAGGTCAGTTAATAGATTTAGCTGGTCGAAGTGATATAAGTTTAAGTAACATGTCTTTTGATAATACAAACACAAATACATACATAGGTAACCCTACTTTTGATGGCTCGGGTGATCATATTGATATAACAACTAATTTTGGAACATTAGCCCAATATTCTTTTGAATATGTTGAAAACCCTTCACAAACACATAAGATGCCAATATCAAGTAGACTAAACACTAACTTTTATAAATATGGAGCATATAGTTGGAGATATAAACATGGTGGAACATTAGGTGAATATTACCACACAGCTGGAGCTACATCTGGTTGGCATCATTGGGTTATATCATATGATGGTGCTAGACTAAAAGTATATCAAGATAATGTGCTTATAGGAAATACAGTGCCTCATTTAGGTTCTGCAGATTGGAGTGGTGGATTAAAAATAGGTTGGTGGTCATCTGGAGCTGATTATGATTTTAATGGTGATATACCAGTTATGAAGTTTTACGATAGAGGTTTAACAGCTGATGAAGTAGCTAGTAATTTTAAAGCATACAAACAAAGATTTAATATTTAACCTGGAAAATGAAAGGTAATTATGGCAAATGAATTTAAAGTAAAAAAAGGTCTAATAGTAGACGGCTCTAACACGGTTCTTGATGTACAAGGAACGCAAGGGCAATTATTCTCAGTAACAGACAGTCTTACAGGAGATTTGTTTTCCGTTTCTGACGTGTCAGGTATACCTATATTAAATGTAAACTCTAGTGGAGATGTAGATATTGATGGAGCTTTAGGTATAGGTGCTACAGCATCTCAATTTCACGCTGACGCTGATGATCTTGTAGTTGGCGCAGGTAGTGGTAATACTGGTATAACAATACATAGTGGAACTAGTGGTTATGGTTCAATATTTTTTGCAGATGGTACAGCAAATGATGCCACAGAAAAAAGAGGTCAAATAAGATATTTACAAGGTACTGAAAGAATGGACTTTCATACTGATAATGTTGCAACCGCAGCATTATCGTTAGCAGCTAATGGTAACGCAACTTTTGCAGGAAATGTAGGGATAGGAGCAACAGGATTATATTCAACGGCTAGAGCATTAAATTTACCAGGAAAAGGAATATCTTTTAAAAATGATTTGAGTGGCTCTAATAATAATTGGAGTTACATTTATAATACAGCAACAGGCAGTTCTTCTAATTTAGTTTTCGCAACAGGTCAAAGTTTAACCGCTTTAACTTTAGCACATAGTGGAAATGCAACTTTTGCAGGTACAATAGGATCAGGTGCTATTACGTCAACTAGCAATATTGAAGCGCAAGATACATTTGTTTTAAACTATAATAACGCTGGTAACAAATGGCAGCAATTATTTGATGGTTCTAATGGATGGAATTTAAGATATTACAATGGTAGTAGTTGGAGTTCTAATTATTTAAATGTAAATACTTCAGGTAATGCAACTTTTGCAGGAACAGTAAGAACAAATGGATATTTACAAGTTATAAACGCATCAGCGGAAATATGGATAGGGGATAGTACAAGTGGTACGGATGGCGGATTTATAAAATGGGATAGCACAGATGATTACCTGTATATTGGTAATTCATACAGTAGTGCATATAATGAAAATATAAAAATAGACAACACTGGTGTTGTAACGCTTTCAGATGGTGCCCAATATCATAAAATACAAACATTTTATGATGGCTCTTATACTAGCGGATTTAAATTTTCAGACTACAACGGTGGTATATGGTACGATGCGGGAGCGGATGATTTAACCCTTAATTCAGGACATGCCAATAGTCAAATTCTTCTTAATTCAGGCGGGGCAATTGCCTTAACATTAAACGCTTCACAAAACGCAACTTTTGAAGGTGATGTAACAGTAAATGGACTTTTAAAAGGTCCAAATAGTATAGTAAGTGTAGATAATAGAGTTAAAGTAATAGGTAGTAATCACCAAATGAATATTGGGCAGTGGGATACCGTTAGCCATAGAATAGAGGGAGACTCTAACCGACCAATACATATAACGTCTTATCAAGGTCATGTATACTTAGGTACTAGTGGTAGTTACAAACTTGATGTAAATAATAGTGGTATAGGAGTTACTGGAACTGGTATTTTTTCAGGAAATATAACAACACCGCAAATTAATTTCAATAATTCAGGGGGTGGAATAATAGATAATCAAACAGGTAATTTATTTTTACAAACCCCAACAAGCGGAGGGTGGATCTTTAGAAACGGACCTACTGGGTATGCTGAAAAAATGCGACTAAATTCATCAGGGGATCTTGGTGTTGGTGATGCAGCTCCGTCAAGTATATCAGCAAACACGTCTAGTTTATCCGTTAATTCATCAAGAACTGATTTATCAGGAGCGCTTATAAATAAAGCTAACGGAACTGTAAAACATCAGCAATACTGGGATTCAAGTGGATATGGTTTTAATCTATCAGCTAATTCAGGAGATTTTAAATGGAAAGTTAACAACAACGATAGAATGGTTGTTGATAAAGACGGTGGTTTAGATATACAAGGTACTGCAGGTCAACTTTTCTCAGTTACAAATAGTTTAACTGGTGATTTATTCTCAGTAGCAGATGTTTCAGGTATTCCAATACTAAACGTGAATTCTAGTGGTTTATCCACTTTTGATGGTAATGTTCTTGTAGGTAAAACAGCAGTAAACACTGCGGTAGTAGGTGTTCAACTAATGACTGACGGAAGTATAAATCCAACTGTTAGTAGTGACACCGTAGCTAGGTTTAATAGACTAACTAATGACGGTGAAGTTATAAGAATACAAAAAAATACAGCTACTGTTGGAGCCATAGGATGTTACAACGGTGTGCCTTGGATAGGTTATCAAGGTGGAGCTGGTGGTGGAATCATGTTTAATGGGTCTAGCATTGAGCCAACATTATTAGGCTCATCAAGATCAAGCAACACTAACGATATAGGTTCTGTAAATTACAAATGGAGATATGGTTATTTTGGCACTGCTGTAAATACACATAATCTTATTGCTACTAACTCAAGCGTATTGAGTGGTCCAGGAAGTGGAACATCAACTATTCTAACGGTTAACCACGGAGCAGGAGCCCATACAGGAATAGGAATAAAAATAAACTCAGCAAACAGTGGTCATGCTATTGATTTAACCGGAAGTGTAGGTAGTGGTTACGCAAGAATAACATCAGCTTACAACAACAATCCTGATTTTACAATATCAGGTACAATAACTGCTGGTGAAGATGTAATTGCTTATTCTGATAAAAAATTAAAAGAAAATATTAAAACACTAGATGGCTCTAAAGTTTATGCCATGCGAGGTGTTAGTTTTACTAGAAAAGACACAGGTAAAGATAGTAGTGGTGTTATAGCTCAAGAGATGCAAGAAGTAGCGCCTGAATTAGTTAACGAGGTAGATGGTATTTTAGGTGTTTCTTATGGTAACTTAGTAGGTTACCTAATAGAAGCTGTTAAAGATCAGCAAAAACAAATAGATGAACTAAAAAAATTAATAAAAAATGGCGATAACTTATAGTACTAACATATTGCACTTAAAAGGCGCTCCTAGCTTTCAAGACTTAACTAATGTAATAAGAGAAGTTGAGTTTGAAGTTGTGGCTGTAGATGGTGATTATACACATAATAGCATAGGTCATATTAGTGTAGAACTAAATGAAGATAGTTTTGTAGTTTTTGAAGACATAACCGAAGAGCAAGTTATTGGATGGGTAGAATCTCACCCTGTTCATCAAGGACACAAAGATCACTTGGAAAAATTTATAGATAACATGAAAGTACCTATGGATGTAGGTATGGAAAAACCTTGGTTGTAAAATGGCAGTTCCTGGAAGCGGAAGTTTAAGTTTAGCGGCTATAGCTGCTGAAAAATTAGAAAACGACTATACTGACGTAGATACTAGTTATGGACCTTATAGTTTAAGAGAGGTTACTCTAGGTGGTGGCGTTGAAAATTATGACGTTACAAATGGTTTTAGCCCTTCACACCCAGACAATGTTGCTGGTTATGGTATGGGCGAATTTTATAGCTACGACCATGACTACGCGGCTCCAGCTTGTAATTTAGCGTACGAAACAGGTGGTCAAGGAACATTTGATTTTCCTATAAACCTAGGATCTTCAACTGGTTTGGTAACTATAGAATACCAATCTTACAGTATACCAGATAAATTTACTTTTACATGGAACGGAAATACATATACTAGTGGCGACGGCAACGGAACAGGAAACAGTTTTGTAGGTTCATCAAGCTATGCTAGTAATAGCGCTGTGCAACCATTAGATTCACTAACAGGTGTTTATGGAAGTAGTGGTTATCAACAACAAAATGGTGGTAGAGGTACTATAACATTTAGCAAAAACACATCAACTAGTTCTTCTAATATGCAGGTCTCAGCCCCACTAGGTGGTACGGGTTGGTGGTTTTCAGTTAGTTGCCCAGGTAATCAAGTTATAGGTGGAGGAGATGGTATAGCTCCTACTATATCAGCTGGCGTGATAACAACCGCTGGTAACGCTGTGGTAATGAATGGAAACGTAACAAATTTAGGTACTACAGGTGATTTTACTACAACTGGGACTATTAGTCAAAAAGGTTTTGTTTATTTGCCAGGTATTACAACTTCAGATTATTTTTACAGAGAAACACCAAGTGGTACATTTGCAGCGGATGTAGTTGAAGTTTTAGAAGATGATTCAACTATAAACACAACTGGTAACTTTAACGAGACTGCAAATGCTACATCAACTGGAGCTACTGTAACCACACAAAGTGCTACATCTGTTACTGAAACCTCCTTTGTAGCTAATTACACTCCTACTAGTTTAGGTGGTGTTCCTATTAGTTTCAGAGCTTTTGCTAAAAACGCAGCTGGAACCACTTATAGTAGTGTTATAAACTCTAGTACACCTGGTAACATAGATGAAATTGGAGTAACATACTGTAATAACGGTTATAGCAGCACACCAACAGCTCAAATATCCTCAGGAGTTATAGCTGATACCACTGGTAACGATTATCAGAAAAACAATAGCTTTAGTGGAACCTCTACATCTGCAATAACTCAAACTGTAACGGAAAACACAGTTTCTTTAACAGCTAGTACTACGTATAACTATAGAGCAGCTGCTAGGCAAGGTACAACTCTTATTTATGGTAATATAAGTAGTTTTACAGTTTCCGCAGCGTATGACTTTAGTGCAACTATAACTGTTAGATCTGATCAATATTATAGCACATACGCTTATGGTTATGGAAACGCTATACTAACTTGGCCTGATATGGGTTCAATGACTAATGACACATTCAATAATAAGACTATAATAGGTCTATACTGGCAAAACAATTCAAGTGGCACTGATTACTTGTATATAAAATTCGGTACAACAAAACCATCATTTAGTAATTTAGTTATAAACGGAACTAGCTACGGCGCATCTAGTACTTGGTTAAGCAATGATACAGTATCCTGGAAAAAAGCAGTTGCTAGTAATCCAATGGGTACTCAGTTTGGTTTTGCATTCGTGAATATGAGCATTTAAATTGAAGTAAAATTATTTGTATATTTGTAAAAAATAAAAAAATGGGATTACAAGGAAATTACAATTTTAAAGGTATAGAGTTAAGTGAGGCTTATTTGCAGGTAGGTAGCATAAACTGCACCTTTTACTCCTCTTCAATCGTAGAATTAAAAACAGCAGCAACTTACAATGAAGATGGTTCTATAAAATCAGAACCTGTGTATGAAACAGTTTGGACAAAGTCGCCTAGCTCAAACGCTAGCATAAAAGTATTTAAAGATAAAGCGACTAGAGATTCTGATCCAAACTCTCAACTAACTGAGTTCGGTTTTGCTTTCACTGGATCTTTAGCTAGCACAGCCAAAAACCACGTAAAACAAGCTTATTTGGCTTTGAAAGCAGACGACAAGTATAAAGATTATACAGACGTATAATAAATAAACAATTAAATCTAATAAAATGTCAAAAATTACAGACGAGCAATTAAAAAAATTGCAAGAACAGGTTAATACTATTAACCAAAATCAATTACAAATTGGTGGTTTAGAAACTCAAAAACACACATTAATACATAATGCTGTGGAATTACAAAACCAACTTAAAAGTTTTCAAGATGAACTTGAAAAAGAATATGGTAAAGTTTCTATAAACATTTCTACAGGAGAGTACGAAGACATCAAAGAAGAAGATACTAAATAGTATGCAAATACGTAAGATATCTATAGGGGCAGACTATAAGTCTAGTGCCATGCATTATATTGTAGGGCAAGAGATATTAGGAGGATCCTATAATATATTTTTAATTGAATATGATTTAGATCAAGATTCTTACGTTATATATATAAAAAGGAAAGACGAAGTTGTTCCATGGAAATTGTTCAATAAAAACGTTCCTGTTTGTATAGAGTATAATATAAACTTTTAATGAAATCACCTTTCTTCTTTTTAGTTAAACCAAAAGGAAGCGAATACAAAAATACAATAGAGATTGCAGGAGAGAAAATTATTATAAACTCATCTGTTGAAAGTCACGAAAATGTAAATAGATTCGCTGAGGTAATTTGTGTGCCTAATTATTATAAAGGAGATATAAAAAAAGGTGACACAATTGTAGTTCACCATAATGTTTTTAGAATATATTATGATATGAAAGGGAGACCCAGAAAGTCTCCTAATTTTTTTAAAAACAATATATACTTCATAGACCCAAGTCAATTCTACTTATATCATGACGGAAATAAATGGAACTCCGTAGATGAGTTTTGTTTTATAAAACCAGTTTCTTTAGAAAACAAATATCTATATCAAGAAGGTTTAGAGGAAAACACAGGGGTAGTTGTATACTCAAACAACTCTTTAAGGCGTATGGGTGTAAATGAAAATTGTAAAATTAACTTTAGTAAAGATAGCGAGTATAAATTTATTATAAATAACGAAACTTTATATAGAATGAAGACTAAAGATGTGTGTAGTATTTTAAACTAAATTTATGATTGTAGATGAAAGAATTAAACGAAATAAAAAAAAGAATAATACAAGCTGGTCATGATGCTGTTGATGAATTAATAAATGTAGCAAAAGAAAAGATTGTTACAGGAACAGAAGATGATGTTTCAGCAGATAGATTAAAGAATGCGGCAGCCACAAAAAAGCTGGCTATATTTGATGCGTTTGAAATACTTTCCAGAATAGAACAAGAAAAAAGTTATATTGATAATAAGCCTATAGAACAAGAAAAAAAGACTTTTAGTGGTTTTGCAGAGAGAAGATCTAAATAATGTATAAACAAACTTTATATTCTGTAGTAACAAGCATTATACCTGAAAAGGTATTAAAAGAACGCAATAAAAAAAAGTTGTGGTCTTATGGTTATAATAAAGAGTATGACGTAATTATTATTAGTAAGACAGGAGAAATAGGTGATATATACTCTATACAGGGCTTGATTATTGCACTACCTAAACCAAATGATGTTGAAGACTCTAAAAAATGGAGTAGAAAGGATTATCCAAAAGAATTAAAGACAATAAAGAGTATATTTGATTGGAGAGATCTGCCAGATGATTTTAAGTTAAAATGGCATAAATATATAGATGGTGAATTTAAAAGACGTGAAGAGGGTTATTGGTTTAAGAATAAAGGGGTTAGCACTTATATCACTGGCACTCACTATATGTACTTGCAGTGGACCAAGATTGATGTTGGGAACCCAGAGTTTAGAGAAGCAAACAGATTATTCTTTATATTTTGGGAAGCATGTAAAGCAGATAAACGGTGTTATGGAATGTGCTATCTCAAGAATAGACGTTCAGGTTTTTCGTTTATGGCATCCGCCGAGACCGTTAACTTGGCAACCATATCTTCCGATTCACGGTACGGGATACTGTCCAAATCTGGAGCCGATGCAAAAAAGATGTTCACAGATAAAGTGGTTCCAATTTCAATCAATTATCCATTCTTTTTCAGACCAATACAGGACGGTATGGATCGTCCCAAAACCGAACTCGCATACAGAGTCCCAGCATCAAAATTCACAAGAAAGAGATTCGACTCAAAGGATAAGCCCCAAGAAATGGAAGGGTTGGACACCACCATCGACTGGAAAAATACAGGAGACAACTCCTATGATGGAGAAAAACTTTCCCTCCTCGTCCACGACGAAGCAGGTAAATGGGAGAAACCCGAAAACATCCTCAACAACTGGAGGGTTACCAAAACAACGCTAAGGTTAGGTTCTAGAATTATAGGAAAGTGCATGATGGGATCAACATCTAATGCATTAGATAAGGGTGGAGAAAACTTTAAAAAACTTTACGGTAATTCTGATGCTACACAAAGAAATAAAAACGGTCAAACACAATCTGGTCTTTATAGTTTGTTTATTCCTATGGAATGGAACTTTGAAGGATATATAGATGAATATGGATTTCCTGTTTTTGACACACCATTAAAAGAAGTTAAAGACTCTTATGGAGATGTTATTGATACAGGAGTTTTAGATAGCTGGCAAAATGAAGTTGATGGATTGAAAAACGATCCAGATGCTTTGAATGAATTTTACAGACAGTTTCCTAAAACAGAATCACACGCTTTTAGAGATGAGTCTAAAAATACTTTATTTAATCTTACGAGAATATATGAGCAAATAGATTACAATGACTCTTTTGCTATAAAGAGTAATATTATGAGAGGTAATTTTTATTGGAAAAATGGAGAAAGAGATACTGAAGTGGTTTGGGCTCCTGATAATAAAGGTAGATTTTTTAATTCATGGATACCAAACTCGACTCTTGTAAACAATGTGATTGTGAAAGGCATAAAAAGATTTCCAGGTAATATACATATGGGTTCGTTTGGTTGTGATTCATATGATATATCAGGAACTGTTGGAGGTGGAGGCTCTAAAGGTTCTTTACACGGAATGACTAAGTTTCATATGGATGATGGTCCAACTAATATGTTTTTTTTAGAATACATATCTAGACCTCCAACTGCTGAAATATTTTACGAAGATGTTTTGATGGCATTACATTTTTACGGTATGCCTATATTAGTTGAAAATAATAAACCTCGTCTTTTATATTATTTAAAAGAAAGAGGTTATAGAGCTTTTTCTTTGAATAGACCAGATAAACATAAAAATATTTTATCAAAGTCAGAAAAAGAATTAGGTGGTATTCCTTCATCTTCTGCTGTCATATCAGTACATGCGGAGGCAATAGAAAGTTATATAGAAAACAATGTTGGAATAATAAACAACCAAGAAGATATTGATTTTGGATCTTGTGGAAATATGTTTTTTAACAGGACATTATTAGATTGGTCTAATTACGATATTAACAACCGAACAAAGTTTGATGCTACTGTAAGTTCAGGTTTTGCTATTATGGCAAATCAGAGTACTAAGAATAGAGGAGCAAAAAAACGTAATCAAATAAATATTAACTTTGCAAAATACAGTAACAAAGGTTTTGTTAGTGAAATTATTACATAGATATGATAAATAACCCAAAGTTTACTTCTGGAGTTGGTTTTCCTAATCAATTTGCTTCGGATCAAGAGAAAGAAACATTGGAGTACGGTCTTCGTGTAGGTCAGGCAATTGAATCAGAGTGGTTTTCGAGAGATCACGGAACTTCGTTATACGGAGAGATGAGGTCTGAGTACTTAACAAGAAGGCTTTATGCCAGAGCTGAACAGCCAGTAGAGAAATATAAAAATGAATTATCCGTAAACGGAGACTTATCTTATTTAAATTTAGATTGGACTCCTGTAGCTATTATACCTAAATATGTAGATATAGTTGTTAATGGAATATCGAACAGACTTTATGATGTAAAAGTTGAAGCTGTAGATTCATATTCTAGTGAAATTAGGGAAAACTTTAAGAAAGAGATGGAGGCTGACATGGTTGCTTATGAGCCATTAAAAACTCTTAAAGAGCAAACTGGGGTTGATGTGTTTAATTTTTCTGAAGAAGAATTACCTAGAACAACTGAAGAACTAGGTCTTTATATGAAGTTAAAGTATAAGCAGGGTATAGAAATAGCAGAAGAGACAGCTATAAATAGCTTGTTAGAACTTAATGATTTTGAAGAACTATCTAAAAGAACCACAGAAGATAACGTTGTATTAGGAGTTTCTGCTGTAAAACATAGCTTTGATGTTCATGATGGGGTTAGAATAGAATATGTAGACCCTGTTAATTTAATATACTCTCCTACAGAAGATCCTAATTTTAAAGATTGTTATTATTATGGAGAAGTAAAAAATGTTCATGTAACTGAACTTAAAAAAATAAACCCTAATCTTACTCAAGATGATTTAGAAGAAATGTCAAAAATGGCAAGTAGATTTGATGGGTATAAAACAACTTTAAATCAATCTACTCAAAGTGGGTTAGATAAATCAAATGTTTCTTTATTATATTTTTGTTACAAATCTGATAAAGAAGTTGTTTATAAGATAAAAGAAACAGTAAATGGAGGTCAGAGACCTATAAAGAAAGATTCTTCTTTTAATCCAGAAGGAGAAAATGAAAGATTTGTAAAAGCTTCTAGAAGAATAGATGTTTGGTATGAAGGTGTTATGGTTTTAGGAACCAATAAATTAATAAAGTGGGAGTTGATGGAGAATATGGTTAGACCAAAGTCTTCTTTTCAAAAAACAATTTCTCCTTATTTATTATCTGCTCCTAAAATGGCTAAAGGTAAAATTGATTCTTTGGTTAAAAGAATGATTCCTTTTGCAGACCAAATACAATTAGTTCATTTGAAGCTACAACAAGTAGTTTCTAAAATGATTCCAGATGGTGTTTTTATAGATGCAGATGGGTTGAATAGTGTTGATCTTGGTAATGGAGCTTCATATAATCCATCAGAGGCTTTGTCTATGTACTTTCAAACAGGTAGTGTTATAGGTAGAAGTTATACGGAAGATGGTGAGTTTAATAACGCTAGAGTTCCAATTCAAGAATTAACAAGCAGTGGGTCAAATGCAAAAATATCAAGTCTGATTAATATGTATAACTATCAGCTTGGTATGATAAGAGCCGCTACAGGTATTAATGAAGCTAGAGACGGAAGTACTCCAGATAAATACTCTTTAGTTGGTGTGCAAAAATTAGCAGCTTTAAATAGTAATACAGCAACTAGACATATTGTTCAGTCTGGTATTAATATTACAAAAAACTTATGTACCGCTTTATCATATAGAATATCAGATATACTGCAGTATTCTTCATTTAGTGAAGATTTTGCTAAAATGATAGGTAAGAATAATTTTGAAGTAATTAGAGAAATACAAAATTTACATTTACATGATTTTGGTATTTATATTGAGTTAGAGCCAGATGAAGAAGAAAAATCTCTTTTAGAGCAAAACATACAAATAGCATTACAGGCAGGTAAGATAGACTTAGATGATGTTATTGATATAAGAATGGTTAAAAATTTACATTTAGCCAATATGCTATTAAAAGTTAGAAAAGCAAGAAAGCAAGAAAATGATTTAGTTTTAGAAGAGAAGAAAACTAAAATGCAGTCTGAAGCTAACGCTAACTCAGCAAAAGCAGCCTCTCAAGCTAGAACACAAGAAAACACTATAAAGTCTCAATCTGAAGCTCAAATACTTCAATTGACTAATAAAATGGATTTGCAGAAGTTAGAGATAAAAGCTAAACTAGAAAAAGAGCTTGAGCAAATGAAATTTCAGCACGCTATGGAATTAAAGAAATTAGAGATAGAAGGGTTTTCTGCAAGAGATGGTAATAAGGAGGATAGAAAAGATAAGAGAACAGAAAAGCAAGCTTCTCAACAAAGTAGAATGATTAGTCAAAGAAAAAAAGACTTACCTCCAACAGATTTTGAAGGAGAGAATCAACAACAAGTACAAGGGCCTCCAATGGGAGAAATGCCGCCAATGGGACAAATGCCACCGATGGGAGGACAAATGCCACCGATGGGAGGAAAAATGCCTCAACAAGCTCCACAAGATCCAATGATGGGTATGATGGAAAAGATGAATGAACAAAACGTGTTGTAATTTATCTTATTTTTGTAAAATAAAATATAATTTAATTTAATATGAGTGATGAAACAATAAAGGTAGATCTTACCCAAAAAGGCGAGGCTACTAACGAAGGACAATCAGCAGACGTTGATTTTAAAGTAGACTTATCAAAACCTCCAGTAGAAAAAAAAGAGGAAGATAAGAAAGCAGAAAAAGAAGAAGTAGCTGAAGAGTCTAAAGAAGATAATACTTCTGAGAAAACAGAAGATCCTAAAGAACCTGAATCTGATAAAAAAGAAGAAAAGGTTAAGGATAAAAAACAAACTAAAGAAGAAATATTAAGCGCATACTTAACAGATAAGTATAAGTTAGATATAAATTCTTTAGAAGAAGTTCTTTCAAATAAGGATAAAAAACAAGTTAATAAACTTCCAGAAGAGGTTGAAAAGTATCTTGAGTATAAGAAAGAAACCAAAAGAGGTTTAAAGGATTATCTTAATTTACAACAAGACTTTGATGAAGCAAATCAAAACGATTTACTTGTTCAATATTATAAAGAAACGAATCCAGGATTAAATAACGAGGATGTTTCTTTTTTAATAGAACAAAAGTTTGAATATAATGAATCTGTCGATACAGACTCTGAAAAGAAAGTTAAAGAACTTGATAAGAAAAAAGAATTATATAAAGCTAAACAGTATTTTAATGATCTAAAGGAAAAATACAAAGCTCCGCTTGAGTCAAGCGACGAGAATGTGCCAGAAGAGTATAAAGAAGCGTTTAGCAACTATAATAAGTACCAAGAAGAATCTAAGAAAAATAAAGAGATTCAAGACAATCAACGTACTGTCTTTGACGAAAAAACAAGAAAACTATTCGATGACGATTTCAAAGGTTTTGAATATAACGTAGGAGAAAAGAAAATTGTTTTTAATCCAAAAGACGCTAAAGATGTTATGGAGAAGAATAGTAACCTTAACAATTTTATTTCAAAACACGTTGATGATAAAGGAATTTTAAAAAGTGCTGCTGATTTTCATAGAGCTATGGATATAGCCATGAATCCTGAGAAATATGCAAAATTCTTTTACGAGCAAGGAAAATCTGATGCCGTAAATGAAGTTGTTAAAGACGGGAAAAATGTAAATATGGATATTAGGAGTAAAGTTGATTCTTCAACAAATGGAACTAAGTTCAAAGTCTTACAAGACTCTGGAGATTTTAGTTCTGGATTAAAAATTAAAAAACGTTAAATTATTTAAAAAAACTAAAAAATGGCACAATCGATAACATTTGGAGGAAATGGAACCCTAGGAGGTTCTACTTCTCTTACGCCAGCACCATCTAAGGGGTTACAAAACTCTAACTACCTTAGTAATGCTGACTATACTTTCGCACAACAATTCATGCCTGACTTGTATGAGAAAGAATTTGAAAAATACGGAAACAGATCTATCGCTTCTTTTTTAAGAATGGTAGGGGCTGAACTTCCTTCTAGTTCTGATTTAATCAAATGGACTGAACAAGGAAGATTACATGTACAAGGATCAGGAACAGTTACTGATGGAAACACTTTAGCGGTTACAGGACACAACTTTAGAACAAATCAAACGATTATTGTATCTAATGCTGCTGGATCAGTACAAGTAAAAGCTTTAGTTACAGACGCAAGTGCGGCTGACTCTGTTGAGGTAGCACCTTATGCATTAGCTGATATGGTGACAGGTACAGGATCTTTTTCTGCATCTGACGCTATAAAAATCTTTGTATTCGGTTCTGAATTTAAAAAAGGAACTAACGGAATGGTTGGATCTTTGCAAGCTGATTTTGAAGCTAAAGAAAACAACCCTATCATCATCAAAGACAAGTATGAGGTTAGTGGTTCTGAATTAGCACACGTTGGATGGGTAGAAGTAACTACTGAAAACGGAGCTTCTGGATACTTATGGTATCTAAAATCTGAGCACGAAACAAGATTAAGATTCGAAGACTACCTTGAAACTTCAATGGTAGAAGGAGAACCAGCTGCTGCTGGATCTGCTGCTTTAGCTGCAGGTTACAAAGGTACAAAAGGTCTTTTCTATGAAATCGAAAATGGAGGAAACACTTCTTCAGGAGATATCACAGACAGAGATGACCTTGAGGCTTTTGCTAAAGTTCTTGATAAAGAAGGTGCAATCCAAGAAAATGTACTTTTCGTAAACAGAGATACTTCTTTCAAAATTGACAGAGTATTAGCTGATCAAAACAACTCTGGAGCTTCTACAAGTTCTTATGGTTTATTTGACAACGATGAGGATATGGCTTTAAATCTAGGATTCACTGGATTTAGAATTGGATATGACTTTTATAAGTCTGACTGGAAATACTTAAACGATGCTACTACAAGAGGTAACATTGGTGGTATTGACGGAATCATGGTTCCTGCTGGGACAACTACTATCTATGACCAAGTATTAGGACAAAACGCTAAACGACCATTTTTACATGTTCGTTACCGTCAGTCTGCTACTGAGGACAGAAAGTACAAGTCTTGGGTAACTGGATCTGCTGGTGGAGCATCTACTACAGATAAAGATAACATGGAAGTACATTTCTTATCAGAAAGAGCACTTTGTGTTATGGGAGCAAACAATTTCATATTGATGCAATAATACCTTTAAAGAGGGTGTCTTATAGATGCCCTCTTTTTTTTTAATTTAATTTAATTTTAATATAATGGCAACAAAAACTACTAAAAAAGGCTATTCTGGTCTTTTCCCTAATATGCAACCAAAAACTAGGGTTTTCATTTTAACAAGCAATAGAACACCAATAAGACACATGATAGCTGTAAAACATACAGCGTCAAAACCACTTACATATAATGATAGTGGATTAAACAGGGCTTTAAGATGGGCTACTAATCAAGTTTCTCCTTTTGTTGATGAACAAGACGGATTAGCTACATTACAACCAATAATTTTTCAAGATGGTAAATTAGTTGTTGAATCAACACAAATGAACTTACAAAAGTTTCTAATGATACATCCTTCGTTTGGAGTTAAATTCGAAGAGTTTGATAAAGAAAAAGACGCAAGTGAAGAGGTTAGTAATATGGTTGGTAAATTAGACGCACAGATAGCGGCTAAGGATTTAGATATTAATGATCTAGAAGCAATCGCAAGAGTTGTTTTAAAAGGTAAAAGTAATATATCTTTAATGACTTCATCAGAATTAAAAAGAGATATGATTATTTGGGCAGGAAATAACCCAGAAGAATTCATGGATCTTTTAAATGATGAAAATTTAAAATTAAGAAACCTTGCAGTTAGAGCTGTAGAAATGGGTATACTTCATGTTAAATCAGACAACAGAACGGTTGTTTGGGGAGATAAGAAAACTCAAAAAGTTATCGTTGTTCCTTATGGAGAAAACGTATACAGTGGATTAGCTTTGTTTTTCAAAACCGATGAAGGGTTAGATGTTTTACAAAAAATAACAAATAGTTTATAATAACTAACTAATTACCGTGAAAGGAGAGAAGGAGGTCGCAATTTGTGACCTCTTTTTTTTTGTACTTTTGTAAAAAATATATCCCATGATTAACAGTGTAAGAAACACAGTCTTATTTTTATTGAATAAAGACAATAGAGGGTACATTGCTCCTATAGAGTATAATTATTTTGCAAAGCAAGCACAACTAGAGATATTTGAGCAATACTTTTCTGATTACTCAAAGGCTACGCAATTACAAAACGCCAGAAGAAAGGCAATAGGATACGGAGATACTGTGTCCCAAGTTCAAAATAAAATTGACATATTCACGGTTAGTTCTGTTTTAAATTATGTTGACGTTGATTCTGCTGCATCTGGAACTACTACAGGAGTACAAGCAAATAAATTAATAGACAGTACACAAAGTTTCACATCAACAGTAACAGTTGGTGATCAAGTTTTAAATCAAGTAGATGGTCAAACTGCATTAGTTTCAGGAATTGATAGTAATACAACACTTTCGTTAGATACTGATATAATGATTAGTGGTCAAGGTTATACTATAGACCCTTCTCCTGGAGGAGAAGTAGATTATTTTACTTTACCATCTAACTTGTATAAATTAGTAAATATTACTTATAAAGGAAAAATAGTACAAGGAGTTCCTACTTCTAAATTTGATATGTTGTCTTCAAGCAACTTAACTGCTCCCTCAATAACTTATCCAATATATAAAAGAAACGCATCAAATCTTTTTGTAAGGCCTTTGAGTATTTATTATACAGACACGACTCCTAAAAGCACAGAGCCGCCTTTAATCTGTAATTATATAAGAAAACCTGTAGATCCTGTTTGGGCGTATTACACGCTAAATAATGATCCAGTTTACAATCCAGACGATTCAACTAATTTTGAAATACCTTCTTCGGATGAAGCGTCTCTTGTAATAAAAATATGTAAATTAGCAGGACTCAGTATTAGAGAAAATGATGTTGTGCAGGCAGCTACAGCAATGGAAGGTATGGAATATCAAAAACAAAACTCATAGATTATGCCTATAATTGGACAAGATTTAACACAATCGCAATATTACCAAAACAGTGGAAACTCTCCTATTAATGATAATTGGGGAACATACCAATACCTTTTGCTAGAAGATATTATAAATAATTTTTTGCTAACATATGTTGGAGACGATAAGGTTATTAATAAAATTGAAAGAAACGAAGTTGTTTTTCATGCTAAAAGAGGTCTACAAGAAATTCATTATGATGCTTTAAGAGAAGTTTTAGGATTTGAAGCACAAGTTCCTGAAACACTGCAAATGCATTTACCTCATGATTTCGTTAGTTTAGTTAAAGTATCTTATGTAGGGTCAGATGGATCAACTCATGATATAGTTCAAAACTATAATTCAAAAATAACTAAGTCTTACTTGCAAGATAATACAGCTCATAAAAGAATTTTATTAGATTCTAATGGAAATGCTCTTACAGGTACTCCTGTAATAGAAACCAACTTGAGAAACAAAAGGCCAGATGGCTTAGGAAGCTCAGGGAACCTTTCTAAAGGAAAAAGATTTGGAATGGACACATCTACAGCAAACAGTAACGGAAGCTACCTTATAGATAAGAATATGGGAATGATTTTGTTTAGTTCTAATTTGCAAGATCAAAATATTATTATACAATATGTATCTGATGGAGTTTATGGTTTGTCTGATAGCGAAATAAAAGTTCATAAATTAGCAGAAACCTTTATGTACGACTACTTACAGTCTACAATCTTAAAATCTAAATTTGGTGTACAAGAATATGTTGTTAGAAGAGCTTCAAAACAGTCATCAGCTTCTTTAAGAAACGCGAAGATTAGATTAAATTCAATAAAACTAAACGAATTAACTCAAATACTGAGGGGTCGTGATAAGTGGATAAAATAATATGAAGATAAAAAATACCTTTTCAAAAGGAAAGATGAACAAGGATTTTGACGAACGTCTTATTCCTGAAGGGGAATATATAGATGCGTTAAACGTTAGGGTTGTAAACACCACTAGCTCAGATGCTGGTGCTGTAGAAAATGAAAGAGGAAACCAACAGCTTACTTTTATTTCTGGGAATGCTGATCCTGTATGTATAGGGTCTGTATCTGACGAAGTAGCGGAAAAGATTTATTGGTTTGTAGTTGATAAAGCAAAACGATCATTTGTTTATGAGTATAATGCAGAGACAGAAACTACATCTCTTTTATTAGAGGACTTAAGAAGTCCGTCTACTCAAGTTTTAAATTTTAATGAATATTATAAGATTACAGGAGCTAATGTTGTTTACAACACTTCTACTAATGAAAATCTTTTACTGTGGACAGATGGATATAATCCCCCTAGGTGTATTAATATCGAAAGATCTAAGACTTATGGAACAAATGGTTTTATAGAAGAAGATATAAATTTATATAAAAAACCACCTAAAAAAGCTCCTAGTGTAATTCCTTATAGTACAGCACAGGTAACAGAAAATGCAGTAAAAGAACAATTTTTTGCTTTTTCATATAGATATAAATATTTAGATGGAGAATATTCTGCATTATCATCATTTACAGATTATCAGTTTACTCCATCTACTAAGTTTAGATTAGATTATAATACAATGGAAAATCTATCAATGCTTAATTTATTTAACGCATACAGAATAGGTTTCAATACTGGAGATAAAAGAGTTACAGATGTACAAATCTGTTTTAAAAACCCTGACTCTAATTTAATTTATGTTATAGAAAATTTAAATAAAAAAGAAAAAGGGTATCAAAATGATACAGAAAAGACATACTCTTTTAGTAATAAAAAAATATACAGAGCTTTACCTGATGATGAATTAGGTAGAATATTTGACGACATCCCTTTAACTGCAAAGGCTCAAGACTTTATAGAAAATAGAATAGTATATGGAAATATAACAAAGCAGTATGACTTATTAAGAGAAGAAGGAGATAATCAGAAAATAAAAATAGATTATACTGCTGAAAAAGTTTCTTTATCTCAGGATGGATATGAAGGAACTACGAGTATAAGTACAGATCAAACGCTGTTTACATTAGATTTTTCAGGATTTGAACTTAATAAAGGGTATTCTGTGTTTCTTGGTATTAAATTGGATTCTGATGAAGCTGGATCTTCTCCTAATGTGTATTTCAATGGGGAGTTTGTTGGTGATAATGCTGTTGAATTGACAGAAAGTTATAGTAATGCACAAAGTTTTTCTGATTCAAATGATTTTGAACAACTCTTGACTGCTTTGACAAATAATTTTTCTGCATTAGTTACAACAACAACACCTCCTGATAATGTTGACATTATATATGGGAGCTTTACAATATCTGCTACAACAACAAATACTATTACATTGTTAGCTCCAGTAATTACTCATAAAATAGATAATACACCAGGAAACACAAGTGATGTCAATTTTTCTAATATAATTGAACAATTTAAATTTGCAACAGATTCTGCTTTTTATGTAAGACAAACAAATTCAAACTTATCACTTAAAAGTAATAGAAGTTATGAGTTTGGTTTGGTTTATATTGATAAAGATGGTAGATATTCTTCTATTATTCCTGCTTCTAATACATCAGGATATAATTCTTCGGAAATATTTGTTCCTATAGAAAACTCTGTTGATTTAAACAAAGCAAAAATAACAATTAATCACTTACCACCATACTGGGCTGATAGATATAAGTTTTTTATAAAGTCTAACAGAGATAAATACTACAATGTATACAGTACTATTTTTTACGAAGATGGAGTTTATAGATGGGTGTTAATGACTGGAAACAATATTCATAAAGTTGAAGCTGGAACAAACTTAATTGTAAAATCAGATGATAATGGACCTTTGGGTAAAGAAGTCAAGGTAAAGGTTCTTGCTTATGAAACAAAAAACGCTTTAGATATAGATCAGTCCACAGAAAACGCCTCTAATGAAGGGTGGATAGAAAACAATAAAGATGCTGCTGAAAATCCTATTAAAGAATTGTC
>Ga0315320_10000391_pt1 | contig 35951 bp, 26 predicted proteins | sample M140m21515metaG_FD_203458 | JGI IMG/M metagenome (GOLD analysis project Ga0315320, IMG submission 203458) | Ammonia-oxidizing marine archaeal communities from Monterey Bay, California, United States - M1 40m 21515 | ecosystem: Environmental > Aquatic > Marine > Coastal | place: USA: California... | reverse complement strand
GCTCTCTTCGACGAGCGCGTCGGTAAGACCGTCTGGCCCTACGGCTCTGGCGTGTGGAGCAAGAAGGAATGGGTCCTCCCCGGGATTGCCGACGAGGACATCGTCTCCATGTTCGAGGGCAACTCCAACCTCTTCTGGGCCGACCGCTACGGCCGCGAGGTGCTTGGCATGAACGACCTGTGGGTGAAGCAGTGCGGCAACAGCCACACCGGCTCTTTCAAGGACCTCGGTATGACCGCGCTCGTGTCCCAGGTGAACAGGATGAGGAAGCAGGGCAAGCCGCTCGCGGCCGTCGGATGCGCGTCCACTGGTGACACCTCCGCCGCCCTCTCTGCGTACGCGGCTGCCGCGGGCATCCCGTCCATCGTGTTCCTTCCCGCGGACAAGATCTCCCTGGCGCAGCTCGTGCAGCCCATCGCTAACGGGTCTCTCGTGATGTCCATCGACACCGACTTCGATGGCTGCATGCGCCTGATTCGCGAGGTGACCGCGGAGCTCCCCATCTACCTGGCGAACTCCCTCAACTCCCTTCGCCTCGAGGGACAGAAGACCGCCGCCATCGAGATCCTCCAGCAGTTTGACTGGCAGGTTCCCGACTACGTCATCATCCCCGGTGGAAACCTCGGTAACGTGTACGCGTTTTACAAGGGATTCAAGATGTGCAAGGAGCTCGGGCTCGTGGACAAGCTTCCCAGGATGGTGGTGGCTCAGGCGCACAACGCGAACCCCTTGTACCGCGCGTACACCACCGGATTCGAGAAGTTCGAGGCGATCAAGGCTGAGCCCACCTTTGCTTCCGCGATCCAGATCGGCGATCCCGTGTCCATCGACCGCGCCATCTACGCGCTGAAGGAGACGAACGGAATCGTGGAGGAGGCGACCGAGGAGGAGCTCATGGACGCCGCCGCTGAGGCTGACCTCACGGGCATGTTCAACTGCCCCCACACTGGTGTTGCCCTGGCGGCGCTCAAGAAGCTCAGGGAGGCTCAGACCATCGGCCCCAGCGACAAGGTCGTGGTCATTAGCACCGCGCACGGTCTGAAGTTTGCGCAGAGTAAGGTCGCTTACCATGCTGGTGAGATTGAAGGTATTGTTGGCAAATTCGCGAACCCTCCGGTGGAGGTGAAGGAGGATTTTGGCTTGGTCATGGATGTCCTCAAGGAGCGCCTTGAGAGCTCGTAATTGTTCTGCGTGGTTCGCATGAAAGTCGGGAGTAAATGAACACAATGTACAGTTCATCCTTTTAGAACGAGGAACGATTTAGAAAACCTAATATATGAGTTCGATCTTTTGGATTCGTCTAACACTTATTCTATTGAAACGTTTGTCTACGCAACGTTAGCTAATCTTGACGAGAGGGTGACCGTATACGACGTATGTTCTGTACGGTCCGCTCGGTGGAGGCGGTGGAGGCGGTGGAGGCGGCTCAACTGCCTCCGCTTCGTCGCCTGCATCTTCTTCGCCCTCCGGCTTTTCTCCCTCTTCAGGTTCCTCAACTTCTTTCTCTTCCGGTTCATTTTCGTCGCTATCTTCTTCCTTCCTTGGTGGCTTTGGTGCATCAGCCTTCCAAACCGAGCTGGCTATGGTGCCTCCACTCAATACGGAGGTGAGAAACTCCGAATTGGCTCTCGCACTTCCTACAGTGAAAGTTGGAAGCACAATAGATTCGACACCACGCATGGAAAGCAACGCCGCCGTTCTGTAAGGATCTTCGAGAGCTTTCTTTTCGGTGGTCTTCCTACCGTCGAGCATCGCCTGCATTCTTTGCGACTCTTCGTTGTTCGTGTTGCATGCCAACACAGCAAGTCGGCAACCAGACATATCGACACTGGCAACCGCCGAGGATGACACATACGACAAAAACCGACCATGTCCATAGTACAGCAGCGCCTTCGCGGCGATCATAGCCCGTTGACACTCAGCATCTCCCGGAATACTCTCAGGTGTTCCCATCAACACATTCCAGCCTGATCCGAACTTCTGCTGCAAGAGAGCAAACTGACCCGGAATCTTTGTCTCGTCGTCAGCTTGAGGCAAATCTTCCTTTCGAAGGTCAACTAGAGCTGTCATTTGAGCGGCTGGAATGTCTGAAGCCTGTGCGAGTCGACGGACTAACATATGCAAAGAAAAGTCCCGTGAAATACTCTCGGCATCATTCAAGAATTCCAAAGCCTCGATTGGCAGTGATGCAAGCGCCTCGTCAACCAGCAGGACAATTTTCTTTTCCTTTGAGCCCCCCTTACCCAGGAACGATCTCCAAGCTGAAATGATCGGTTCGAGAACCCACTCCGTTGCTTTCCGAACTTCGTCCCAACCCGCGACGATATCGATGGATTCAAAGACTGATTGCAGTGCATCCGGGTCTTCGGATGAGTTCGCGGCAACAACAGCTTTTTCGACGTTTGAGCGATAGGTCATCGTGAGTTCCACAGCGGCTTCAAGCTGCTCCTGATTAGCTGAGACCACGTACGCACCAGTTCGCTCGTCGTCTTTGCCGTGCATCGTAATCGCGAGCGATGTATCCCCACCTCGCCCGACAAGCCATTGTACTGAAAAGACAAAGAGATCATCGGGTAAAGTCAAAGAAGCTGAGAGTGCTTGCTTTTTGTCAATCTGCAAATTTCCCCATGCCTTGCAAGAGGTCTTCAAGCGTTCAACAAGCGAAGCGCTGTATTTACTGGATGTCATATCGTTCAGAGAGCCATGCATATTTCTATCGTTCCTTATTATGAGCGATTCGATGTCTTGCTCGTCAGCCGCCGACAAGAAAATAGACAAGTGCGTCTCAACTGCATGGCAAGACTGCGCAAGAGCAAGAGCCGCCGCTGCTTTAGCGGTGTCAGCAGTTCCATGCGCATGGGCAAGATACATGGCAGCCTTTGAAACAAGATCGTACTTGCCAGCCTCGATTCCAAGCTGAATAGCTTGCTCAAGGGAATGTATAGCGCGCGGCTTGACAAGGTCATCCCGAAACGTCGAATGAGGTACCTGTGTTTCATCTTCCTCGTCTTCCTCTTCGACCAAAGGGATGTCGGTCGCCGCGTCACTTGCCTCGCTCTGTGGAACTTCTTCGGCTGCATCATCGTCGGCTGGCTCAGGATTCACGTCTTCTGCGTCGGCAGCTTCGGGAGTTTCAGCATTCTCTTTGGGTTCGTCCCCTTCCGCAGCTTCTTCCTCCTCATTCTCATTTGGTGATGGAGGTGCAGGTGGTGGAGGAGGAGTTGGCGGAGGTACTGGAGCGGGCTTGCGCCAAATCTTAGTCCTCGTTTGAGCGTTATGGACCGCAAGGAGTGCTTCACCGAGGAGACAGAGTGAATCAATTCTGCCATCATTGCGTTTGTGCAAGTTGGTCGCTTCCGAAGCAACGACAATCGCCTCCTCTGCGTCATCGAGTCTATCCTTGAAACTCTTAGGCGCGCTATCATCCAGGAATGCGAGAATTGCAGTCGCGTCTACACCTTGGATGGAGGGAAAATCAGGTCTACTGTTCTCTCTATCCACAGATTCCAGGACTTTCTCAGCATGTGCAATTTCCAGAAGGCAACCAGCCCTCGCATTCTTCACTGCTGCGAGTAACCTTGCCGCAGGCAACGAAGTGGTGAGAGGGCTTATCGAGGATACACAAGCGGCCGTATATATTCGCTCCGCCTCCATCTCTGCCTCGAAAATGATTTCCTTGATGACACGCAACCCTGGTCGTGGATCACCCGATGCAGTAGGATCTTTATACATCAGCATGGCCTTCGCCATCAAAACGTTCACATAGTCCATGCCACCTCCACAATCTTGCAAGATGGCGACAGCTTCAGAAATAGCGTTCACAGCATCAGCATATTGAGCTTGTGGATTCTCGCCCACCTCCACCGCATTCTTCATTTCCAACTCCAAAAGCCGACTGAGCTCTGTGAGAAGATTTGCCATAACCATTTTGGTATCAAGGGTATTGCCACGTCTGGAGGAATTTGAACGGCTCTGCAACAAGTTCAGCGCCGTGACGAGGGATTCCTTTGCTGATAGCTTACCGTCTCGTGTGCTGAGCTTGTACATGGTATAATCGCACATACTTTCTCCCCAAAATGAAACATCCCCGCCAAGAGTCTGTCCACGGTGTTGGAGCTTCACTGCATCGATGGGCATGTTGCCGCGAGCTGCGCACTTTGCAAGGTGTAAATACGCCCGGGCTTCAACAGCCACATCATCATGAGCACGAGCGTGCCTGATGGTCTCCTGCAGCAGAACGTTGGCTGCGACCAGTGCACCACGCTGTTCAAGGTATGCGCCGCGAGCGATCCAGTAATCACGTAGCGCATACGGACGAAGCGATTTTGAACTGTTGATCACACCAGATGACGGCCCGTCACCCGAGAAAGAGGCTTTGAGTGTTTCTTGTCGCTGCACCTCTTCGCGTCCTCGTCGAATCTCGTCGATGGAGAGCTCGAGGGCTCCTGCAAGCTCTTCATGCATAATTGCAGCTGACTTCAAAAATAAAGCATCCGCGAGGGAGGCCAGCCGAAGATGGTACACGCCTGCCAGGGAGTCATCATTCGCCACAATTTTAGCAATTAGAACACCGAGCTGGCAAACAGGAAGACATTGCAGATGCATGCTCACAGACTCCAGACCACTGCACAGGTAGTCGATATAATGTAGTAATCGCTCGGGTCGACCAACTGATGCTAAGGAGATCTCAAAGGTTCCTTTGCATTCTTGCAGTTGTGCCAGTAACTGATCGGTAAATTTGAAGTTTGCCCACTCCTCCAGGCTTTCTGGTGTGGCTACTACGCTGGACACAGGCATAGTTCTCATCACCTCTGCAAGGGGATCGCACAACATACGCAGGGCATGATGTTGCGCCGTCAACAAATAATCTGTGCGTTCAACGTTGCTCCCTGACATCCTGGAGAGCATGACGCATACCCGAACGATAGAACAAAACCCTGTGACCCCAACCTGAGGTGTGGCGACGGATTCACACTCCATTTTGTCACCAGTCGCATCATCATCTGTTTCCAGCAGAATATCAAGTGTAGAAACAAGGAGATCCTCTGCATCAGCTACGGGTTGGCCATTGCCATACATCCAATCGGCAAAGTCGATCATCAGATCAACCTTCATTGCGGCACTGTCGTCAAGCACGTCGATGGCTTTCCTATACGCCTTCATTCCCTCTAGCTTTGAGGTGGCTTGGACAGCAACACCAGCCCACACCTTTGCTTGAGTTTCTTGATCATATGACGAAAGCATGTCGAGCTCATCCTCAGCTTTTCTTCCAGTGGCAGAGAGAAACAAAACCTTGTATTCCCAGAGGCGCTGGTGGTCACTGGTTGGCAACATCTTGAAAGCCTCATCTATCTGTTTGATACCGTCAGTCCAAGCTTTCTTATCTACTAGACAATCGAAGTAGAGAATCCACATGAACTTCATCAAGCTGTCATCTTTGACTTTTGTGGCACGACAAGCGTCGATGATAACTTGAAGATGACTGAAAATATTTCTCCGAGTCGTTGCCGATGACATGTACGATGTCGCTGAATTCCAAAAATGCTTACCGGCGAAGGAAACAATGTCACTCCGGTTAGCTCGCCTGCCACATTTTGCCGCTTGCACGAGATGTTGGAACGCCTTCTGCCTTAATGTATCCTGAGTGGATTGATCTTGATGATCAGGGCGGATCAACGCAAGAATGCCACAACCAAATGCACTCTCAGCCACACCACCCCAGTACCAGCTTTGGGATGGGGCAGTCTGTGTCAATTTGTTCAAAAAGATCTCAGCTTGCTTGCCACACTCAATCGCAGAACCATATGCCTTGGCTTTTAAGGCTGTCTCTCCGAGCCTCGCCCATGTTTCGAGGTCACCAAGGACTTCACCCTCAGCAGGTCGCAACAGACTCATAGCCTCGTTGAGCATGTCACTCGAAGTATCGTCGCTACCAGGAAGAGTGAGACGCTGGATTATCGCCGAAACCTGTGCGACGGGATCTTCCTCAACCTTGACTTCAGAAGAAGTCCCCATCGACGCGTGCAGTCTCGCGAGAGTCGCTGATAGCTTGCACGAATTTCTTTCATCTACACGATTCAAGACCGATTCGCATGCTTCGATCCCACGTTGCATATCCCGGGATTCTTCAAACTTGTGGTCCCTCAAGGTCAGGCGCAGTGCTTTGTAATCAGGCAAGACATCACCTTCTTTGATATCATCAGCATTCGTGACAGAAACAAACGCTGCATGCTCATACCCACACGACAGGGCATCAGCGAAATTTCCGAGCAAGGTTTTTTCACAGGTTTCGACTTTGCAGAGCTCTGCGAACACTGGCGCCGTTGCTGGTAACATTTCGGCGTACCTGTGCGACATAAAAACTGCAAGATAGTTGTTCCAAACATGCGCCGCCGCATTCATGACTACCCAATCCTCTCCGACACTGGCTCCAAGGTGCATAGCCCTTATGAATGCGGCGACCGAATTATTCTGAAGCTCCTCGGTCGATTCTCCCGTGCTGTCAAACTCCGTGTTGATTTCAGTTGGAGGAATGACAGGCACGCCGCGGGACCGAAGGATATCAAAAGATGCCAGTCCATCGAGCAAGTTGACATCAGCTTGCAACAGGATGATGTCCTTGTCCTTGATCAAATCCCAACCCGCAGTATCGATCACATTCTTTGCAAATCGATGGACCATGGATGTCTGTTTCGCGTCCATGGCGACCTTGATGACAGAGCCCCAAATGTTTATTCGCGCTCTTGCGGATCGCCGGCGTGTTTCCCTTGCCTCAGCACTCATCTCTTCTGATTCAGAAGCCAAGGCCGCAGGTTGCAGAGACATCAACTTTTCGACAGCGCGCTGCAGAAGATCTGCCTTGCTCTCCACACTTTTCGCATCGCGTGCTTGTTCTGCATGCAACAAGGCTTGATCCTCAATATCGTCTGGATCATCATGAATTTTGCTCTTCAGGGAAAGCACACGGTTCAAAGGATCCAAGAAGCGATCCAGCGGACGCTCGTAACCCGTACTCTCGATTTCTTCAGCCGGAGCAACGTAATCAAGGGCGAGGCCTTTCGAAACCTGTGCTTTCGCCTGACCCACCATGTCTTCAGAAATGTAGCAGTATGCCAGCTCAAGGTGCAAAGCAGTCCGCAACCTGTTGGCAGAAGATCCAACTGATTCCAATGCAGTCGCAGCCGCCCCGAGGACACGGGTAAGGTGATGACGGAATTGTCGCTGCTGAAGTGGCAGACTAGCTGCCCAAATCAATTGACAGGCGTCATGTATGCCATCAAAATCTTGGAGCCTCGAAAATGTCGAAAGGCTTTTCTCCGCCTGTAGAATGACATCCTTGTGAACGCCAATGGCCTCTGGATCAAGAGAACCGCGCTTCTCTCCAAGGTTGTGCAGTGCAATCATACTCCTCGTCATCTCGACGCGAACGCGAGCTAAAATCGTGGATGCATCGGCCACGCGCTCTGAACACCATTCCGCCAGGTCTAGGACCTCATTTTGCGCTGCAACCCACCCGATTTCAGCCACGACATCCATTTGACAGTCCTCCACTGACTCATCTTTTGCAGCTTCTAGCTTCTCCGCTGCTGGATCGACCAGCTTCCAAGCTTCAATCAAAGTGTTCTTCACATCTTCAGCATCTGCACATGCTCCAGAGCGCACGTGCTGCATGAGCGAAACAGCACCGTCCTCCCCGTCTCCACCCTCCTTTGATCCTTCCAAGCTGCTGACATGTGACTTCACCTTAATAGCCAGGGTGGAGAGCTCTGGAACACTTGCTTTGCACAAATCGACGGCGTCTGACGCGACCTTGAGGGCATCAGCATTCTTTCCAGCATCACTGAGACAAAGCGCATGGATTCGAAGATTGTGTGCCTTCCACTCCTCATGGCCTGAGACCTTCTGCAGCGCGTCGTTGATTGACGTGGATGCCTCTACGAGGTACCGCCGCGATCCGCTCTTCTGCAAAGGTCTCGAGATGTTCCAGTAATGGACGCTCGCGTCATAAAGCAAGAATATATATCGCGAATCTTCCAGCGCCACCCTGAGTCCTTCGAGCAAACATTTTAACGCGCTCTCGACGCCGGTGACAAGAGCCTGACCGGTGAGACCTTTGGCACCCTCTGAGCACAACAGCGCCTTTGCGAACCATGCTCTGCACACGTACTGATCTTTGAGCTCGACCTGACCGATGTCGGAGTCATCGGACCAGAACTTACTCGCCTCGAGAAAGTAGATGTCGAGCATCTCAGTCGCGATCGCCGTTGCTCCAACCTGTCGGGACAAAGGATACGAGAGACGAGGGTGAGGCCGCTGCGAGGGACTCGGATCTTTTTTTGGTTGACCGGCTGTGCAGTGAGAGGTCCTTGACTATAGGGTGAGTGCTTTCGTGACGATCAGGACAGCGGCGCAGACTTAAACTCACCTTCAGTGCCGCCTCTGCACACAAAATAAGGCTATCCCTGCCGACCCGTGCATCTGATGGCCCCTCCAGAGATGCGAGAATGTCGCCGTGCGTGCGCTTCAGAAGCTTCTCATCTGAAAGCCGTGCCGTCTCGAGGAGCGAAAGCCGTATCACCTCGGGCAAAGGCAACATGATTCCAAGCCTTAGACAGCACTCAACACATCTAGCAACAGAAACCTCGTGAACACACCGTCGCCGGTCGGCGCGCGTCCTTCTGTTGGGCTCGGTCTAAAACGGGTCGCATTTTATTTACGCCCAACAGTCACTGCCATTTTACGCCCAACAGCTCTGCGAAGGGTCGCACAAGATACCCACGCGAGAGATGTCGGCCCAGGCGGTACGGACTGTTTTCTGTGGTAAATTCGAGTTCAGAACCAACGTAAAAAGTCCATCACACGGCAGAAACCCAAAACCCTCGCGCGTGAGCTCGAACAGGAGGTGTGAGCGACCCCATCGACGCGCGATCTAAACTAACATTTCGTCGCATCTCCTTCCCTCCTTCCCATACATGCTCGATGTACCTCGCTGACATATCCTCTTTTCACTTAACAGGAACACGATCGCGATGGCTAACGCCAAAAGCGGCATGCAGATATTTCAAGACCAGGCTGAAGTCGCGGACGCACTGGCGAGTTTGACGATGAAGGCTGCCGAGCAAGCGATCGAGGAGCGGGGCTCCTTCACCGTCGCGCTCGCGGGTGGCTCGTTGATCAAACTTCTCGGTGGGCTGAAGGGAAAGAGCGAGATCGACTGGAACAATTGGCACGTCTTCTGGGTCGATGAGAGATGCGTTCCTCATGACGACCCCGAAAGCAACTACGGCGGGGCCCTGCAAGCACTGCTATCGGACGTGCCCATCCCTGCGTCGCAGCTTTATGCCATCGACGAGAGCTTGTGCCAGAAAAACGAGGATGCGGCGCAGCCCTGCGCTGCGGAATACGATGCGAGACTGAAAGGACTGTCGAGCAGTGTTCTACCAACGAAAGATGGCTTGCCCATATTCGATCTCTTACTCCTCGGGTTCGGACCCGACGGACACATCTGCTCGCTATTTCCAGGGCACCCGCTTCTGAAGGTCACGGAGCCCTGGATATTGCCCATCTCGGACTCGCCAAAACCGCCACCCGAGCGAATCACATTTTCGATGCCCGTCGTGAACGCTGCGAAGAAGAAATGTTTCACCGCCATAGGGGAGGGCAAGGCTGAGATGGCGGCGACAATCATAAAGAGTGCTGGCGACGACCCAAACATTCCGGCTTCGTTTGTCAAGGGTGACGTCGCATGGCTGATGGATGCCGCAGGGGCGTCCCTTCTGTGAAGAGAGCGAGGAGGCTGGTATTTATAGTTTGAGTTTTCAGAAAAAGTCTTTAATATTTCACTTTATTGTATTAACAACACGAGTGGGAAGCTTCAGCGCCCCAGGGGACTGCAGGCGTCCTTCTTTAGTAGATACCGATCACTTTCCACCAAACAGAGCCGACACCCAAGAATGTGGCGATGTAGAAGACAGAGAGACCGAAGCCGATCTTCCACCAGGTGGCGAGGGGCACGTAGCCAGCGCCGAAGAAAGGAGGCGCGGATCCGATGCCGTAATGAGTGGTGCAACCCATGATGTTGGAGAAGATGCCAAGAACGAGGGCAGACATGAGGGGAGGGGCGCCGCACGCGACCAGCACGGAAAGGAAGGCGGTGTACATGGCACCAATGTGCGCCGCACCGGAGGCGAACATGTAGTGGGAGTAGAAGTAGAGGAGCACAACCACGAGGAAGGCTGGCTGCCATGCGAGGCCGGCGGCGGAAACAACCTTCACAACGGTCGAGGAGAACCAAGGGATGAGGCCGTACTTGTTAAGGTAGCCAGCCATGGCGATGAGGGCTGCGAACCAGGTGAGGGTATCCCAGGCGGGTCCCTCAGCGAGGCACTCCTTCCAGGTGATGACGCCGGTGATGAGCAGAGTGGAGAGGCCAACGAGCGCGGAGGCGACGGAGCCGATACCAAACTTGGAGCCGAAGATCCAGAGGGCAACGGTGACGGAGAGAGCGCCAGCCATGATCTTCTCGTCGCCGGTCATGGGACCAAGCTTCGCGAGCTCTTCCTTGGCCTTGAGCGGAGCCTCGGGGGAGTCCTTCACCTCGGGGGGGTAGAGCACGTAGAGGATGAGGGGCACAACGATGAGGCAAATGAGGCCGGGAACAGACGCGGCGAGAGCCCACTGGCCCCAGGTGATGGTCTCGCCGATGGTGGCGGCGGCGAGGTTCACAGACAGAGGGTTGGCAGCCATCGCGGTGATGAACATACCGGAGGTGACGGTGGATGTCTGGAACACGGTGGTCATGACGTAAGCGCCCATCTTCTTCTCGGTGCCCTTCTCGGGTTCCGAGCCGCACGCGACGCAGAGAGCCTTGGTGAGGGGCAAGAAGATGCCGCCAGCACGCGCCGCGAGGGAGGGAATGGCGGGCGCGAGCAGGGCCTCAGAAAAGACCAGAGAGTAGGTCAGGCCGAGCGTGGACTTGCCGAAGAGGGAAACGATGTAGTAGGCGATGCGGTTGCCGAGACCAGTCTTGATGAAACCGCGCGCCAGGAAGAAGGCGAGCGCGATGAGCCAGGGAATCTCAGACGAGAAGGCGCTGAAAGCGGCGGAGAAGGGCAGCAGGCCGGTCACCATGGAGACGCCGAGACCGATCATCGCGGTGGCACCGAGGGGAAGAGGCTGCGCGGTTAAAGGATCGCGTGGAAGAGTGTCAGCGTCAGACATGTGAAGAGGGAAAACTATCTCCCCCGAATGGGGGCGGGAAAAAAAAGGAATCCGATTATTGGAATTGGACGATCGGGGGGGCGGGGACGCACGTTGGTGATGATGCCGACAATGGTGCCCACGAAGACGGCGAGCAGGTGCCAAGCCTGAGCGGTGACACCAGCAGGGGCCGGGATCAGCCAGATCAGGAGGCCCGCGAGGACGGAGTACCCGAGGGGCTTCAGCTTCGCGCCCTTCCATTCGGAAGCCGCAGCAGCCTGCACCGCCGGGACTCCGGAAGATGCGCTCGCGCTGACGACGCGCTTGGCGAACGCGCGCTTAGACACGGCGGGCGACTGCTGACGCTGACGAAGCGAAAAGGCCGCGGCACGTTCACCCTGGAAGAACTGCGCAGAGCGAGAAGCCGCCGCGTTGGTGCGCAGGCTCGCGGTGGAAACGGAGCTCGCCCGGGCGGTCGTTGTTTTCGGATTAGTGGCCGCGACGCGAGATGCGACGGGCGCCGAAGCCACATGAGTCATCATGGCGGCCATCTTGGTGGCAGAGAACGTGAATACTCTGTCGGACAAGCCTGTCGCGAAGAGGTCGACGCGTGAGGGTTCTGATCGATCGCGGGATCCCTGCCGCCTTTTGGAGGAAATTGTTAACCGGCCCCGGTTCTAAAAACTCGTACCTGGCAATGAAAGATTTTCTTGGCTGGCGGTTGGACATTGTTGGATTCGGGAGTCAATGACTCAACATCAACAGTCGATGATGGTTTCGACGGTTCGTCGACGCATCGATCGAAAATGGAGGCGGGGACCAGACTGCCAGAGTTATCTCAATCAGCTCAGCTCTATACCTAGCGGGCGCTTCCGACACACGCGGTGGCGAAGGTGTGCCGATCCATCGCGCGAATTTCCTCCGCAGTTCAACACTCGCGGCCAGGACGTGACTTCAAGCGATAGCTCTCGCAGATTCTCTCGGTTGCCTCGCGCCGCGTATCCCACCAATCGACAGCGCGATGACCACCACGTCAGCTTCTCGCGTCACAACTTTTCAGCCCGCCACGCTCCTGTCCCGACAGAGGCGAGCTGTGCGAAGGGTCGGTGTCACCACCAGGGCCTCTACGGAAGACACGAGCTCGGTTCAGCCGAGTCGTCGACAGATCTTCGGAAGCGGTCTCGCCGCTGCCATCGCGGTGGGCCTCCCGTCGGAGGCCAAGGCTGAGGCCACGATATTCAAGAACCCACAGGAACTCGACGATGGATACCTGAGGTTCTTCGGCGAGGCCACCACGTCTTCGTCGTACGGTGGATACGGCGGTAACGAGAACAACTTCGACAAGTACAAGTACTACTACGACATCCCCAAGGATTGGACCGCGGACACCGTGAACAAGACGGAAAAGTCCACGAACGGCACGGACAGTCGCTGGTCCAATCCGAAGAGCAGAGGGGAGAAGGTGTACTGCACCACGCTCACGGGCTACAACAGGCTGAAGGAGGATCGCCAGGACATCCTCTCCGACCTCGCGCTCTCAGACTATAACCTCCAGGATGCCATCGTCGGCGCGGATTCCATCGAGGTTGCCGACCGCGACGTGAACGGCCAGACGTACGTGGACTACGACCTGTACGGGTTTTTCGGCGCCATCTACGTATCCATCACGGTCTACGGCGGTCGCCTCTACGCCGTCTTCTCGGCCGTCCCCGACACCCTCGTGGAGACTGACAAGGAGCAGGCTAAGCGTCTCCGCAATTCGTTCGGTGTGATTCCGAAGGATGATGAGCAGACGAAGTACGACCTCGAGTTCTACAAGCGAAGCTAGATACGAATTGGCAATTGATGAAAAAATGATAAGAGTTACCATGTTCACGTGTTGTCTTCCGTGTGTAATTATGGTTTATCGTAATCTCGACGCGGCAACCACGGCCACACAGCAAACTCCCAGGACCCGTGAAAGTTCGTGTTTTATCCGATCGTCGGCCACGTCGACTGCACCACTCGACCGCGACCTGAGACGTCCAACTTCACGTTGGGTAAACCCAGCTCGCGAATTATTCGTAGATTGCTTTGATCGTCGGACCCATCCTCAGAAGATGTCCGTCTCCTTCGTCGCGTCCACGGGCGCTCTCCCCATGACGGCCAAGCTCCACCACTCGAGGTCCAGACGCCCGATGTCCACCGCTTCGCGTGGAAAGATGTTGACCGTGCGAGCTGAGAGCAAGGATCAGGCCGGTTGCACTGGGAGCTGCGACTCTTGTGGCCTCGCCAAGGATAAGATGCAGTGTGATGGGTCCGGTCGTATCATCGGTGGCATGGGCGCGATTCCTCTCTTCTCGTGGTGGCCCATCAAGGCGTACCGCCCCTGCCCGGGGCTCATTGAGAGTGGAGGCGTGTACGTTCGTAAGGGTCAGGATGTTGACTCAATTCTTTGGGGAGAGAAAGGCAAGTGAAAGGGCGCTAACGTCTGAAGGGTGAGAGCAGCCCTCGCTCACTCGGTTGCGGAAACAAACACAAAGCGAGGGAGAAGCTGTTCGAATGGGTTAGCCGCGCTGTCAGATTATAAAGAGGAGTCATCACACGCGTGTCAAACTCCCTTCAGGATAGCCGCTCCACTTGAAGGAAGCGAAGCGAATAGTGCCTCGGAGATGCCGTCTTCAAGAAGCCTGCCACTCTCGATTCGAGCCTTGAAGAACATGTCTTTCACTCGAGACAACACAGAGTCCACCATATCTAGCTCCACCAGAGCAACCGCGCACCCACCCCATCCAGCACCAGTCAGACGTGCTCCAATAGCACCACAAGACCTGAAAGCCTCGACCAGCTCATCCAGCTCTTTGCAGGAGCACTCGTAAAAATTGCGGCAAGATTCGTGGCTCGCGTTCATCAACTCGCCAAGCCTTTGGAGCGAAGGATTCGCCGCGCACTCATCGGAAAATTTGTGAACACGCGCAGCCTCCGAATACACATGCACAGATCTATCATGGAGCTTGAATCCCTTGGTGTTGTGCTGAAGCACCAGAAGAGAAGCCGGAGAGCCTTTGAAAAGTTCTTCCAAAGATTTGCCGAGCTTTTCCTCGAGTTCAACCTTTGTGTATGCTCCGTCGTGGAGGAGCTTGTCCGCAGCCTTCTCAGACTCTTCGAGGCTGCCTATGAGCTTCTGAACCTGCAAAAGTGTCGAGTACTCGAGAGCCTCTGCTTGAGCGACGCCGAGCTCCATGGCGAGAACGATTGAAGCCAATCGGCACTCCATGACGCGAAGGTTGTAGCGCTCGTGCGCCGTCACCGCCTTGTTGCTGACGGCGAGGCAGTTGCCAATCAAAAACGCCGATCCCTTCGGAAGTTTGACGTCACTCGCGCGCACTGGATTGAAATCAACGAGTTTGGCCACTCCAACCTCACCCATGATACTAATCGCCTGGTCCATGCCGCCGGATTGTGTTCCGCTGTGTCTCTCGCACTTGCAGGTAAAGTCGGCCACTTCAGCTTTTGTGAATGAGAGTTGGTGAGCAGCCATGACAGCAACCGCGGTGGCGCAGGTGAGAGCTGAAGAGCTGCTCAATCCGCTTCCCGTGGGAACACGCCCGTCCACCATGATTTTTAGTCCGAATGCATCCGGCAGAGCCTTCCCGGATTCTCCGAGAAAGTCGAAGACACCTTTGTATCCGCACATGCAATAGTTCGTCCAGTGCAGACTCGCGGTGTCAACTTGCTGACTCGGGTCCGTGCTGAACTCCTTCGTGGTGTACTCCGGGTTTGTGTTCGAAACGATCAGCTTATCAGAGCCCACGTCCACTTTCACGGCGACGATGGTGTCCAGGGCGAGAGCCATTGGCAGGACGCTGTAACCCTCGTAGTCGATGTGCTCGCCAATTAGATTCACGCGCCCGGGGGAGCGAGCCAACAAATCGGGTTTGCCCCCGTACTGCTCCTCGAAGGTGGCGATGAGCCTCGCGTATCGCTCTTCCGCATCGCCGAGTTGATCACCGTACACCACCTTGATGTCATTCACGACGGGAACCCCGGTCATCGCTGATCACGAATCCGGCGACGACCGAAAGCGCGTGACGATTGATTGTTGTGATTATCGACTCGCTGTTCTCGAGACACACAGAAACAGTTGCTGATCGGTTGTTGTGTGAGATGTTGCAGCTGAGCAGCTGACTCCTTGAGATTGCTGGAAAGAAATAGCGAAAAAATCGCGAAAATCAAACGATAAAGTCCGATAAAGTTAACGAACGACTCAGACGAACCCCAAACAAACCGCGAGGGAGCGAGATGCATAGCTTGGAGATGTCTTCAAGCACGCTCATCTCGGAGGGTGATGTAGACAGAGAGAGGGAGGGAGGTCATGCGAGTACCAGGGACGCCATCACACTCGACGAAATGCTGAGCTTGCACGTAGGGGAGAACGGGAAGGCTCAACTTAGGCACTTCCTGCTGTCCTCCATGGCTTGGGTGCCGGCGGCCATGCTCACGCTCATGTCGGTGTTCACGGAGAGAAAACCCGAATGGCGCTGCGCGTCCGATGACAACGTGCTCTGTGGAATCGGCGGCAACGTGACAGATATTTGTAGCCTGGGCGATGATGATTGGGAGTGGGTTTCGAAGTCGGCCTCGGTGGTGTCCGAGTGGGATCTCGTGTGCAACGACGCATGGAAAGTGTCGTTCGCCGACTCGATGTTCTTCGTTGGGTTCTTCTTCGGTGCCGGTTCAATGGGTCAGCTCGCAGACATCAAAGGGCGTTGGGTCGCCATGTACACGTCATTGGCGATCGCAGCGGTGGGTGCGGCAGCCTCCGCTGCATCTCTCGGTTACTGGCAATACCTCATCTTCAAACTTCCCATCGGGTTCGGTTGCGGCGGTATAGGAGTGGCATCGTTCGTCCTGAGTACCGAGCCGCTGGAAGCGAAGTGGCGTGCGTTCCTTGGAATCGCCACTCAGTACTGGTGGGCTTCGGGCATATGCTTCATGTCTGGCGTCGCAGCAATCGTGACGGAGTGGAGAACGCTCACTTTCTTCTTTGTTTTCCTGACGGGAATGTACGCCATCTTCTCCTCTCCACTCGTGAAGGAGTCACCGAGATGGCTACTCATCACTGGCGAGGCGGAGAAAGCCCACGCAATCCTCACAGCATATGCGAAAGCCAACGATAAAAGAATTCCTCCTGAAGGCCTGCCCCCGTTGGTAAGTCATCGGGAACCCCCTCCTGTCTGAAACTTGAAGTTCACTCTCTTCTTTTATCTCACAGAAGCTGCCGAATGAAAACAGTAAGACCGCGAGCATCCAGGAATTGCTGCCATTTCCTTCCCTGCGGTGAGAAAATAACCCAAAGAAAACGGTTGAAAGAGTGACTAACGATGTCTCCCCAAATTCCAGCAAGCGACTCATCGCAATGGCTTTCATTTTCTTTGTCAATAGCATGGTGTATTACGGTCTATCGCTCAATGTCGGATCATTGGGAGGGTCGATTTATTTGAACAATTTTCTTTCCGGACTGGTGGAAATGCCCTCATACGCCTTCGCTCAGTACGCCGTCGAAGCGATGGGAAGGCAACGAACTTTGGTTCTTTTGCTCGCGATCGCTAGTGTTGGCTGCCTGATAAGTGGATTTGCACAGGTTCGTAGAAACCCGAGTGTTGTCCCGCCTTCCGGCAAGTTTTCATTGCGCGCTAAACTAACTAATCAACTTAAAACAGGGCACAGCGAAGACTGTTGTCGCTCTCGCGGGTCGATTCGGAATCGCGGCATCATTCAACATGATATTCCTGTATACTACGGAATTGTTTCCAACAGTTGTGCGTAGCGCGGCTTTGGGCTTTTGCTCCTTGGTCGCTCGTGTGAGTGGAATAGCGGCCCCGCAAATAATCGCGCTTCAAAATCTAGAACCTGCCCTACCTTTTCTAATATTCGGCGGGTTCGCCGTGGCTGCGTGTCTAACAGCGACGACGTTACCAGAGACTAAGGGGATAGCGATGGAAGATACACTCGAAGGCGCTGCTGCGCAAAGTGTATCGCTTACGGGTGCATCTAATTTCACGCGGCTTGATGAAAGTGATGAAGAAGAAATGCTTGGTTAGCTATAGCTATCATAGTTCTAATAGGGTATGCCTAAGTCTAACGCTTAAGCGGCTACATTGCCACAATTTTCGCATGACGCTCGCTAGTCGACCTTGCTCCGCGTCTTGAGAGCCATCATGCTCGCGAAAGCATCGCGCTCAAACAGCCAAATCGCTGAAAGGATACCTCCAACTGATATCAAACCAGCAGAAAGATGCTTTATCATGTCAAGCCTCGATGTTATCGTCGTCACGACGGACGAAGTTAACAAAGCAACGAAAACGCCGCGGCTTGGTAAGAATGACGCGAGCGGCAATGTGCAGTCGCGCAATCGCTGATAGAGCACGAATCGCAGCGTGTAAGCTAAACGCAAAGACATTGAAACACAGTTTGAAATGATCAGACCAATTGGTCCAACACGAGGCTGAAGATAAATAGACAGGAGGACGTTCAGAAGAGAGGAGCTGAGAAGCACGATGTTGGCTGCGTTCAGTTCAGTCGGCTTCATGACAGCGTGCGCGTAAGCCTCACTCGTTCCATTTAACGCGAGAAAGAGCACCATGATTGAGAACGCGCCTGCTCAAAGATTGTTTGAGATGAACATTGCAGAGCTTTGTTGATAAACACTTACCAAGTGATTTTGACGCATCTTCCGTATCTGCCCATCGTTTCCCGTAAAGTAATCGAATAGCAAGTTGTGAGTATTGCGGGCCATGTAATGCAACGAGTAGGCCGAGGATCCCCGCGACTCTCATAAGCGTCGCAAACACTTTCGCTTCGTTGTCAAACCTCTTCTGTTTCGTTGCTCGCGAATCCATCTTCTTAGAAAAGGCGACGAACGCGATTTCTTCGAACGGTTGTAGCACTATTCTTACGAATAGGGATCCCAGGGAGGAAACCAGTCCGTAAACGCCCTGGGAATCCGCGCTTCCGACCAAGAGCAATACACCTTTCTCTCCTTCGGCAAGGAATAATTTCAACAGGGCCTGCGTCGAAAAGGTTTGCACAAGCCGCAGTGTTCCTCCCCAATTCATCTTCCTTTTCCCGCACAAAAGCGCGTAACCCGAGTAAGCGAAATCGACCTGTGCGATTGCGTAACATATCAAAATGGTCACGCCGTATGCAAGCTGACCATAAGCAAACCCGAGTGAGACGTGAGCTTCCGTGAATTTCACAAAATAAAATGTCACAAGACTGCGTAGAACGGTGGCAATCGTCTCAGCAGCAAACCGAAGGCGAAATCTTGACTGTCGCTGAGCTCGAATATAAAATGGTTCCGCCAACAGTTCCTGGGAAATATGAAAATCAGCCCAGCCCCGTAAATTATTTCACGCTCGAAGCGCTAATATTCTTTCGCTTACCAAAAAGGCTGAGAACCCGTAGTAGGCCACGGCTTGGGCATATGGGTCAGCCTGCAGATGCGTATGTTGAGATGGACGAAAGGAACATTGTACACGTGGACCTTCTCAACTGTGCTTACCATTTCGAGCCCACCCAGCCCTAGCACCGCGCACGGAACCCCCGCAGACAGAGCTGCTCCAAGCGGGATCACGAGCCAACCAGCGGCCTCTGTTGTTGATAGTCAGGCAGAGAGATGGATCAGAACCCTTGCTGGTTCGAAAACGCATAATGATGATAATCTCACCTTGGCTTGCGTCTGTGACATCGCCATCTGCCGTGCCCGATCCAGCGTCTCGCATCAGTGCACGCCGGAAGCCCTGGTTGCAGAAAGCGGCGATTAGATTTTCTCTTGGCTTCCCCGGACAAAGACTCAGGCTTACCTCTCGACAAGTGAGTATGATGGTGGATATGAGCTGGAAGTGAACCTGTGGAGAGGGTAGGCTGTCATGTCACGATCATTCGCAATTAACGAGAGGCACGTCGATTGGCACACTCGTCGATCGATCCCAGATGAGGAGGACCACTCATGGCTTGAGCCTCACCGTTGGCACGCCGTACTCCTCTGGCGTCAGCCTTCGAGCAACCATGATGTTAACCACGAATGGTAGCAATCTAGACATGACCTGGGTCACTGCAAACAGTGAAGAAGTGCATGGCAAGTCAGCCGGGTTCACACGTCAAAAGGCCGGAGGGCGAAGAAATCCAGCGAGCTTCGCCCCCGTGCCGACTTTGGAGCGGGGAAGAAGGAGGCCGAGTCGCGGTCTGGGAGCAGACGCTGTGCGATGGGGACATCGATGGGATACTCACGGAAAAGGTACGCATACCCACGCACGAAACCGGGCTCCTTGACAACCATCGTCTACGTAACCAAGTTCCCGACTGCTAACAATGTATGTGCTGTGGCTTTGATTTCGCACATTTTCCCATCTTTTCTCCACTGCTTTTCCATGCTTTTCGCCTTCCTTTTCAGTGTTTTTGGTGGGTCCAAGGAAATCTCCCGTTCCACTGAGTCACAGCACGGTTGGACTGAGCAGGACCTGGGTGGAGTCCGGAGGTCTCAGCGTCTTCGCATGGACGAATTCTAGCCGTCCATCGCAAGATTTCCCCTCCCGCGCTCGGTCCGAGAAGACGAAAGTGAAGGGATGAAGGCAGCGCCGAGACAGAGTCTGAGGGCTAAAACCTCGGGCTCCTCGGGTGCAGAGCTCACGAGCGCTCCATCACGCCGTTGCGCCTATCTACAAGAGGCTGCCCAGAATATGGCGGATGAATTACCCAGCCTAGCCGCCGAACTCATGAACACCGCGCACCTCGTCGCTAAGAAGAATAACCTTCCGCGTGGAGTATTCAAGGTGGGTCCACCGTCCACCTCAATTCCAACAGCCCTCACCTTTTTACTCCTGCCCGTCGTCTTACCTGTTTGGTTGTGTGATGATATCCTGACCTCGGTCGTTTGCGTCCATCAGGGCATCTCATCTTGTCCAGCGTGTGCGCTCCCATCGGAGAGGGCGAAAGACGATGATGAACCGTGCAAACTGTGCGATTTTGTTCCTCGTCGAAGGAAGAGAACAAAGACTTTGAGAAGTAACTGAGGACGGGTACGCTTGTGAAGTAACTAGGTCATGGAGATGCGTTTGGGTGACACACTAGAGTAGATTAGTAGCTAGTAGCATGGAATCATAGTATACACTTCGCTTGGACTTTCTCACACAGCGCTGCTGTTCGTCGATCCGGTCCCGATAAGCCGCTCCCCCTCACCGTCGGCTTCTAGGCCGTCATCTTGCGTCGACCCGGCCCACATCTCCTTCAGGTCACCCCTGCAGTGAGCATAAGCCACCGTGCCTCCGAGCACGGTCGGCACCAGATAGCAAAGAGCGGGCTGTCCCCCCTGACCGCCGATTTGCAGGTGCAGCGCCAGGAACGTCAGCAGCAGACCGGCGACGTAAGCCACAATAGAGGGCAGCAGGTACGCCAGGCGGGCCCTGCTCGACTCGTTGTACCGGTTATCAAAGAGGTGGTTGTGAACGATCAACAGACCCGGCAGGATGACGTCACCGTAGCCGAGCATGGAGTAGTCGCCGACGTTTCCTCCAAGCCTCGGAAAGAGGAAGAGCATCGGCAGCGACTCGTGTTGCTCACCTCCTTTGGCGACCTTCACCATGACGCTCTCTTTGCCAAACAGGTGGGGCTGGATATAAACCCAGAAGATGTCGTAGCACATCGCACCAATGAGGAGGAGGGTGCCAACCTTGAGGTTCGGCAGGTGCACGAGTCGTAAAACATTGACCAGGAACGACATGCCCATGACATCTTGAAGCACCCAGGCCCAAGTCGCCTCCTGGTTGAGCAGCCAAACGAGTACCACCACTACGGCACAGGCGACGCTCGGAACGGAGAGCTGGTTCACCGTGCCAAAGACGGGGAGGTCAATGTCTTTCGAAAGTGCCTTGAAGCCCGATTCAAACACCGCGATGAAAAGAGCGTGCAGGCCCTGCACCGCAGCGAAACAGAACACACCCTTGATGATGAGGAACACCCAGTGCTGCATCGTGAAGAAAATCACCAGGAGCACGATTGAGGCGAACACGACAAAGTACGCCGCACTCATCTCGGTGATCTCAAGTCCTTCGATCCCACCGCCGGAAGCTTCGCGCCCGCCGCCGCCACTGCTTTGACTCATATCGTCGTCGGATTTCGGTTTAAACAGAAACCCCTGATCCGAAAGGGACCACATGGCACCGAACACGATGGTGAGCGACGCCATCGCCAGCAACGCAAACGACGCGACCAGATCCACGGATCCCTTGAGCTTGAGCTCTTTGAAGGTGACGCTCGCCCCGTTGGCTGCGCCAGATTTCAGTTGATCACCATCCTGCGCGAGAACCTGCATGACGGGGATAGTGACGGTCGCGTTGCCGACGCAAGACATCGGCGTAAGCTCGGCTTCGTCGGTGACCACAATCATGGCGGCTCCACCAGCCGCTTCCACCGCGGCAGCCTTCTCACCAAACGTGCACTCCCCCCTCCAGACGAGTACCGCCTTGCCCGTAGCCTGTGATATCGGCTCGCACCCGTACTTATCCGAAGCTACGGTGAGATGCATCGGAGCACTCTCGCTCTCGCCGACGGCACCGCCGAAGAACGCGAGCAAGCCGAGGAAGGAGTTCGACTCCCCGTGCACAGTCGTCTCCTCGATGGCGACGCCGATGGGTGTCGAACGCGTCTGGCAGGCATCCATGGTCTGGCCGCTCACCGTCGTGATCGCCGCGAGGATGACGATCGCAGCGAGGGCGCACATCGCGGTTCTACGAACCATCCTGACCCGTCGCGTGCCGGGTGACTCGCCGTCGTCTGACGCGCCGCGGAAAGTTCCTGGGGTTGCCGGGTGCCGAAGGAAATCGGCGTCGGCGCTGTCGTCGAGGGCGCTTCGGCGCGGCTCGGTTGCGAGATTAAAACGTTGCGACTGTCGTCTCTGGGCAATTCGCATACAAGGCTCGAAGCCTCTCTCTCGCCCCGCACGCACGCGCGACGCACACTGTGTGGAATGACGCTTTTTTCCTCGCTTCTTCTCGTGGGCGAGCCCGCGGCCTTTCCCACTCAACACCCACAGATTTTACGTGGACGCGATAGTTCCTAACTAATTGCCCGTACGGATCTTGAAATTGCAACGCAAAATAGCATTTTCTTTGTGACTAGCTAGCTGTGGACTGTTGCTGTAATTTTGCGATTGTTGAACATCGCGAAGAAACCACTTGCAAAACCGATGGCAGTGAACCAAAGCCCGAACCGTGAGAAATCCAAAACAAGATATTTTTTAAAATCTCCCGTGGCGACGTGTGATTGGTTCATGATCCTTCCCGATCGTGTTTATATGGCGCAGGAGAGATAGAACTTTCCCAAGTCCGAACCGTCAAAAAACGAGCGGCAACCCGCGGCATTGCACACACCTCCGCGCGCGTAGAGTGCGAAGGAAGACCACGAACGACCGCGTCGGACCGTTTAAGGACCCACTAAGTGTCAACGAGTCCCTTCTCGCGCCGGTGAAGTCCCATCGAGCCGCTCAGACGAGGATAGAACATCGACTTTCACGACGCGTCTTCCCGCGAAGTGAACCGCGCTTCGTTCTATCTTCTTCTCTCGCGAGTTAGAGCGCGTCTCAAGTTCCTCGAGGGCGAGCGGCGAACTTAAGAGGACGCGTCGAGTAAGGCCGATTAGCGTCGCGTGAACCCGGAGCGTCGAATTCGTGTGGGATTCGCGAGCGAAGGGACGTCGGTCAGCGTCACATGCAACGGAAGAAGCAGCAGAGTCAAAATCTGTCCGCGAGGATGCCAACACACGAGCAGCAGCGACAGAATGCGACGGGCGCGGACGACAGATACAACAGCGGCGCCGGTGCATCTGGTAACACTTACGCTCAGCAGGGTGTTGGTGGCTACGCGCAGCAGGTGAGCTCCCCTTCCCCCACGTCTCCTCCTACCACACAGCAGAAACACGAGGCTCGCTCTCATTCGGTGCGCTGATCGCACACTGACTCACTCACTCCTCCACGTTCTCGTTCCCAGGGATACTACTATCAGGACGCGAACGCGCAGCAGCAGCAGCAACAGCAGCAGCAGCAGCAGTACGCGGACGCCGGATTCGGGGCCCAGGCTTACCAGCAGCAGCTTGCATATGCCGGGGTGTCGTCGAATCAGCCGTACTGGTACCCTTCCTTCGGGGAGGGGTCGAACGCGGCGGCGCAGAACGGCGGTGCCTCTCAGGAGATGAACGTCGCCCTGAAGGATCGTGACATCAAAACGCAGAGGAGGAAGGAGGCAAATCGCGAATCCGCGAGGAGGTCAAAGCAGAGGAAAAAGGAGGAGAGCGAGTTGCTATCCAGCAAAGCCCAGGAGCTCGTCCACGAGAGCGCGACGCTGCGCGCGGAGCTGGAGAAGGTTCAGAAGCACGTCGATAACCTGTACGACGAGAACATGGCCCTTCGTAAGCAAATCTCCAAGGCTGGTGGCTCGCTCCCACCGGCACCCGCGAAGATCTCCCCCATGAACATTCCTCCTCCGATTGAACTGCCAGCCTCTCTGTTGAAGGATGCTACGCAACCCACTCCGCCGGGCAAGAAGGACGCGAGGGACAGCCCAGCGGCTGAGGTTAAACGCAAGGGCGACACCCAGAAGACGTCCGCGGCGAAGAAGACGCGCCACGAGGCGGTGGACGACGGCACGATTGGTCTGCACAGTCTTCTGGATAATGACCTCGCGAACCAGATCCCCCTCTCCCCGTCCCCAGCCCCCACAGGGTATGGCAGTCTCGCAAACACCGGAGCTGGCGAGGCAAATGGAATGATGATGAGTGAGGCCATCGTATCGTTCCGTGAGCCCATGAGGGGAAGTCTCTTTCCTGCGAACGCTGCTTTGGACGAGGCTGACATCATGTTGGGAGGAAGGAACACACCAAACTTCATCAGTGGAAAGACAATCACCGATGACGACCTGTCGCTGGCCACTTTTGTAAGAAGGGGCAGCGACATTGGTCAAGGAGGTTGAGAGTGTGAAGCAAAAAATGAAAGTAACGCAGCTGTATTTGTACGTTTATTGTTTAGGGACCCTTAGGCTTTTAATTGATAATCTTGCGCATCTATAAATACTTTACGACGAAAGACTGTTCAACGCCGCGCCCAAAGGCCAAGCTGCCTCAATATTCTGTCCCTTGTACGTAATCTGCTTGACCAGAGTGACCTTCCCAGAGTCTGCAAGCTTGTAACCCACGGTGAGAAGGGAGTGAGCGTAGGATAGATCATGACAGTAATACGGGGCATCCTTCTCTTCCACACCCTTGAATTCTTGAAGCACCTCCTCAGGGGAGAGGGAGCACGCCTTTTTCGCAGCTGCGAGTATCTTCTTTGGTGTGGTATCTCCACTTGGCTTTTCTGGGTCAACCAGACCAGCCTGACTGACGCGATCGAAGAGATACGAGGACAGGTAGAATGTGCTGGCTCCAGCGCCGCGGGATCCATCCCAAACACCGTTGAAGCTGCAGTCCTTCTGCGAGCTTGCGCCACACTTTTTCTCAGGTGCTAGGACCTCATCCACAACAGACTTGCATGCCAGTGCGTCGGTGTCTTTGCTACCCTTCGCACGATGCGTCTTGCCCCCATAGACATACTCACCATCATGTCCCACAGGGACGCACGGGCTTGCGTTTCCCTCCGCTTTGCCAAGCACGGCGGCGCGTGCCGCCATGAGGCCATATCCGAGGTGGCTGTAAACATAAACGTTATACGCGTTGCCGCCACTCTTCATCTCTTTGAAGTACCCCGGCGGCGCATTCTGAGCGTGTGCCGACTCTGCAGCGTATGCGAGCTGCACGCTTCCGCCACCAAGATCGACCGTGGCCACGGTATCTTCGATGCCTCCTGCGAGGTTGCCAAGGAGGTAGTTCATCGTCAACCATTGAAACGCGCCCTCTGACTCGCCGTCCATGATGCTGACACTATCCTTATCGAAAGCAAATGGATACTCGTCAAGTAACCTTCGAACCGCTTCGAGGAGATCGTCAGCTTCGCTGCCGGGAAGCATGCGAAGTCCAGCTGTGGCTCGCACCTCCACAGTCGTGCTGGCGCGCTGCGCTGCCGGGACTGTCTCCAAGGCAGTGGCAAGCAGGGGCTTGAGGCTCGCTGCTCCCTTTGCCGGCTCCTTCGCAAACGAGCTGAGACCCGGCTTGAGCTGCTCGAACGTATCATCGATGAGGACGAGCTCGGTACGAGCGCCAACTTCGAATTTGAAGACGTGGACTCGTGAACCAGTCGATCCGGCATCAAACACGATCGCGAATCTGTTTTGACCGTCACCGTCGATCTTAACCTCCTCGGTAAAATCGTCAGCGTGAACAGGAACCGTTCTATCGAGAGTGTCGACGGGAGCACGTCGCTGCGGAATCCCAGAACCACTGGCTGAAAGTTGATCGTGAGAGAACGGAAGGTGTTCGTTTGGTGCTGACGGCATCAACAGCACGATCGCAAGGACCAGCAGAAATACAGGGAGAAAGATAGCGATTAGTCCTCTGAACCGCCATATCCTCGACGCCATCGAGTCTCGTCCGAGAGCTCGACGAGCGCCCCGCATCTCTGTCGTCCTTTGAACCGCACGAGCACCGCTTCGAAGATCAGATCGACACCGTATGGTGTCCGATCGGTCCGGGGCTCGCCAAAAAAAGTGAACAGGTCTGGGACAGGCTTGACGCTTTGGTGCTTGACTTTTTTTCTAAACGCGCGTCCGAATGGACCGGACCCATCAGGTGCTCCTGAAACTCAAGTCTGCGTTCGGTGACAGTTTCGCTGCTCGGTTCAATCGATGTGACGCGTCGCATTGTTTTCGTTGCTGGCATCATTTATTCTAACATTCTAGTTTCGTTTCGGCGGCCGCCTGGCGACGCGCTTCTTCCTTCCACCCTGTGCAGCCGCATTCGATCCTGCGCCCATGCTCATCCCGCCTCCTCCCATCGGCATCCCGCCTCCTCCCATCGGCATCCCGCCTCCTCCCATCGGCATCCCGCCAATCCCCGGAGCAGCGAAGCCACCCGCGGCAGGCGCACCTCCGAAGGCGACGGGCGGTGCCCCAGTGCCACCTCCGAAGGGTGCCGCACCGAATCCACCACCGGCTGCTGGTGCCGGGGACGCACCCCCGCCACCAAACAGGCTCGGCGCGTTCATGGGAGGCGGGGCACCAGAGCCTCCGAAGCCGGCCCCGTCCCCGCCGGCTCCGAAAGACGTGCCCGGCGGCGCACTTGCACCGAATCCACCGAACGTGCTTGGAGCCGGGCTGTTATTCGTCGCGTCACCACCCCCTCCGAACGGGTTCGCCGCGGCGGCGCCGAAGCTCGGGGTTGACGCTCCCCCGAAACCGCCGGAGGTTGGCGCGTGGGTTCCAAACGGCGTCAAAGCGGGACCGGAAGACGCGGCAGTTGAAGCGCCCGCGCCGAAGGTAAATGCGCCCGCCGTAGATGCAGGTGCAGGCTGAGAGCTAGACGCGCCAAAACCTCCAAATCCAGTCGAGGAAGGAGTCGCCGTGGACGCACCGAACCCTGCGCTCGACACAACAGGCGCCGGTTTCGAGGCATCCCCTCCGAACGTCGGAGCAGGCGCGGCGCCGCCGAATGCGGGGGTGGACGAGGCGCCTGCTCCGAAAGCGGGCGCCGATGAGGAAGCTCCGGCGCCGAACGCGGGCGCAGATGTGGCTCCGGCGCCAAACGCGGGTGTGGATGCCGGTGCGGCTCCAAAGGCAGCCGTGGATGCTGGTGCAGCGCCAAAGGAGGGTGCAGAAGCTCCGGCGCCAAACGCGGGTGCAGATGACGCGGCTCCGGCGCCAAATGCAGGCGCCGATGACACTGCTCCAGCTCCAAACGCAGGCGCCGATGACGCGGCTCCAGCTCCAAACGCGGGTGCAGATGACGCGGCTCCAGCGCCAAACGCGGGTGCAGATGACGACCCGCCAAAAGTCAACGCAGGAATGGACGACGGCGTTGATGACGACGGTGCCCCGAAAGTGAATGCAACTCCACCTGAAGTCGCCGGGGTATCTTTCGGCTCTGAAACCGTGGTCGGATTGGAACTAGGAGCTGGCGCCGGCTTCCCAAACGTGAAAGGCGCTGGCGAGGACGCAGGTGCATCTGAAGGCGCGCTCGATCCAGGTTCCGAAGTGGCCAGTGCACTAGCTGACCCAAACAGTCCAGTGCCAGACGTTTTGGGGGCAGAATCAATCGCCGCACCAAAGGCGAATGCAGCACCGGTGGACGTCGGAGCATCGGGTTTCGATGAGCTCGTGTCCTTCAGAGAAGCCGCCTGGATGGGGAAAGAGGTACCGAACGAAACCTCGGGTTTCGCCGTTTCCTTGGTGACTGCAGGTTCCGTCGTCGCAGCTTCAGATACCGGCGTAGACGAAACACCGAAAGTGAACGGAGCAGCAGTCGCCTTCAGAGGAGATGGGGTCGTTGACGGGGCACCGAATGTGAAAGGTGCCGGAGCGGCGGCGGGTTTTGCCGCAGCCTCTGCCGTTGAAGCCGGAGCCGATGTTCCGAAAGAGAACGGAGACGGTGATGTCGACGCAGTGAGAGGCGATGGCGCGGGCTCCGTCGCCTTCTTTTCCTCTTCGTCGATAGCATCCTGTACCTTCTTCTGATGCTCTTGGTTCTGTTTCATGAAATTGGAGCTCCAAAGATTAACCTTTTTCGGTGCTTCCTCCTCAGCCGGCTTGGCCTCCGCGGGCTTGTCTGCATCGGTTGCTTTGGCAGGAGCGCCGAAAGTGAACGGAGCAGCAGTAGAGGCCAGCTTGTCATCCTTTGACTTTTCAGCTCCATCAGATGAAGACCCGTTTCCAAAGCCAAACGATGGAGCAGCGGCAGGAGCTGTAGGTGGATTTGTGCCAAATGTAAACGCAGGCGCAGATGACGCCGCCGCGCCCGACTCTGGAGCCGATGTTCCGAAAGAGAACGGAGACGGTGACGTCGACGCAGTGAGAGGCGATGGCGCGGGCTCCGTCGCCTTCTTTTCCTCTTCGTCGATAGCATCCTGTACCTTCTTCTGATGCTCTAGGTTCTGTTTCATGAAATTGGAGCTCCAAAGATTAACCTTTTTCGGTGCTTCCTCCTCAGCCGGCTTGGCCTCAGCGGGCTTGGCCGGCTTGATCGCTTCGGTAGCCGCAGGAGCAGGGACGGATGTCGCTGCTCCAAAAGTAAACGTCGCCGGCTTTGTCGCTGCCGGCGCGGCAGCAGGGGAAGATGAACTTTCACCAAAGGTGAAGTTTTTGTCGACGTTTTCGTTATCGTGCCCGGCGACTGAACCGAACTTCACAACATCGATACCCCCATCGTCGTCATCACGGAAAGAATAAACTGGCAGATCATCGTTAACCGGCAGTTCATCCTCTTCATCGCCTCCGAATGCATAGGACGGAAGATCAGAATCGATCTTTGAGGACGGGTCGAACGTTGTCGCAGGAGCCGCCTTTGGACTGGGTTCTCCGAACGTGAAAGAGGGAAGCGCTTCTGTCTGAGTCTCTGGTTCCCTGGCGACAGGTTGCGCTGCAGGTGTTCCAGTCGCGAACAGCGGAGGTGCACTCTTTTGCAGCGGTGCTATGCCACCGAAAGGACTCTTTGACGCGGCAACCACTGGCGCAGTCGCCGGTTTGTCCTCGTCCATCGCAGCCGAAGCTGATGCCATGCTCGCGTCTTTCGTAGAAAGCACATCAGGCTTGAACTGAAGCGGCGAAGGTCTCGGAGTGTTCGCAGCCGCGCCAATCTTCGATTTAATGTGAGATGCGATCGATGGTGCCGGCGAGCGTTTATCGGCGTCGGCGAACGACTTTGCAGGCGTGGCGCGCTGGATACCTCTGAACCCATGCAGAGCTGAGGTGGGTGCCGCCGCCCTATTGAGGCTCGACGAGAGGTTCAACGGCTTGGGCAGCGGCGAGGCAGCGGTACCTCGCGTCTCCGGGCTGGCCTTCTGTCCAGAGAGCATGTCTAAAGTCTGCAAAATTCTCCGTGCAGTATCCGTGGTCGTTGCTAAAGACGAAGGCCGAGCCGGTGTCGCTTTGGGGCCCATAACAAATCCAGGCGTTTCCCCGGGTGCAGGGAATGCCGGAGGCGGCATGGAAGTGGTAGGTCCAGAGAGTCGCGGCATGGTAGAGCGTCCTTGCTCTCGTTCATGCACGTCGAATTCAGCCACGTCTCTGCTTCTTTTAGATCCGGCGGACATCATGGATTGATAACCCCAGTCCATTCCCGCCCCACTCGCCGTGGGCGGCGAGCCGGAGCCCCCAATCCCGCCGGCACCTCTTCGGGCAGTGCCGAACCCCGCGGACCTGCGGACACCGGCGCCCCTCATCGATGCACCGAGTAGCGTAGATCTCTGAGACGGTTGACGAGATCCGTAAAGGGACGCGCCGTCTACCTGGGAAGCATCGGCCACGCCACTGCGACCGCCGCCCCAGCCCATTGTTGACGTTTTAGACACGCCGCGCGCATTTGGAAGGGAGAGGAGAGCCCGCTTGCGCTCGGCGTTCGTCTGTTGCAGGTACTGACGAATGCCGGTGAACGGTGTTTCCTCAGCGCCTGCTGTCGATGGATTCGCGGCGGGATCCGCTGCTCCTGCGGTCCGCGGAAGTCCAGTTGCCGCTGGATTCAGATCGGAACCAGCCCCCTCACGAGCTTTCTCATCTTCCCTCTGAAGAAGGCTGATAACGGCGTTCGCCTCCTCGCGGGTCAGGCCACTTTGACCTTGGCGTCGTTTCAATTCATCGAGTAGACCGCTTTGCGATGCCGCTAGCTGGTCTCTTTCACCCGTCACCTGCGTAGGCTGCAAGATCGCGGAACGGGGGAGCAAATTCAGATTTGACGCGCGATCGCTTAGGGTTAAAATATTCGGGCAGGTGTCGCGTAGTTGTCGAGGGCTCTCGATGCTCACCTGGGCAGCCGTGTGCTGTCGCGACGCTACGTTTGCATTCTGAGCGTTCTCGGCATCATCAGTAGGCGATCCCAGTAATCCACGAACCTGCAGAGGGAGAGAGGTCACCGTCGTCAGATGCTGCAACTAGAAAAAAGTTTTGAAAAACGAGCACGTGCAGGGAGAGGTTGATCGACGCGGCGGTTGCTCAGATTCATTCACGCACCGTCTTCGTGATGCCTCCGATACCCCATCGGATAGGTGTGACGAGGTTCCTCAGCAGCTGACCGCCGCCGACCTCGCCGTCAATCCCGTATGGCGACTGGCTGTCACCGGGGGTGCGGCCGCCGCGCTGGGCCGCCATGGTTGCACGGAGGGGCTCAAGCCGGTGTGCGCAGACCGGTCCAAGCCCTTAAGACGTGCCGACAAGAACGGTCGAGCGCCTCGACTGGCGTCTTATCGGGCGGGCTGCGCGCGATGAACTGTGCTCACACCCGCCACAGAGAGCCGCCTGTGTGGGTGCCTCCACGCAAAAGTTGAGTGTGCGGCGTTGTACAAAATTAATTTCTCTGAGAAAGGACCGTTATGATTCGATTTCCCCACTTCCTCGAGCACGAACAGGAAGTAAGAGGGGCATCGGGGATGGACGAGCCGATGAACGCGTACACGGATGCGTTCGCCACGATCAACGCATCTTTGGAGGCGGTCAAGGCTCTTCAGGTCAACTTCTCAGCGAAGGTCGACACGTTGGAGGCTGAAGCCAAAGATCTCCGCTCCAACCTGAAGCGAGAGCAGAGAGAGGCTAGCGACTTGCGTAAACGGCTCGAGAGCGCCGAGGCTACCGCCGCTGCCGCCAAGAGTGAGCACGCGGCGTACAGGGCTCAGGTGTCGGCCGCGGAAAAGGAATCAACCGCCCTAGTCAGTTCCCTCAGGCAGGAGCTTGCAGTGAGCCATGCGACTCACGAGGAAACCAAAAATAATTTGGTTGAGGAGCGCAAGAGGGCCGCGGAAGCAGCCAAAACATCTTCGGATACCGTGAAGGAACTCAACACAAAGTGTGCGGATGTGCAGCGAGCGATGGACGTAGCCAAGATGGAGGTGGAGAATGCCCATGCCCGCGCGGAAGATGCGATGCATGCGAAGAGGGAAGCGGCGGTTGGGAGAGCAGCCGCCGAGAAGGACGCAAAGGCCAAGTTGGAAGCCTTGCTTGCCTCGAAGGAGGAGGTGGCCGAGCTGAAAGCTTTGTTGACCGACAAGGTGGCGGAAGAGGTGGCGGCTCATGACCTCACAAGGACACAGCTGGATCGACTGAAGCAAGAAAGTTTCAACCTGTACACGGCGTATACTCAGTCGGTGGAGAAGCTCGAGGAATACAGGCACGCGCTTGAAGCTGAGTCACAGGAGAGTGCTCGCCTGCACGAAGCCTTGGCCCGACAGAAACAACAGGCCGCTCGCGAAGCGATGCGCATGAGTAAGTCGTCGAGCATGATGCTCCCACCTTCGAGCATCGCAACGATGGGATTGTCGAGCCCAGCCGTCGGCGACAACGTGGACACTCCTACACCGCTGAGGCCTCTCGGGAAAGAAAACAACTTCACCCTCGACACCATCGAAAGAAAGTTCGCGGTGGTCGATTGAGACAGTATACACGTACATGTTACAACAGCCTAGACTATCAATCACTCTGTGAGGACCGACCGCCAGCGTTCGCTCTTAACGACTCCGACCTCGCTCATCGGCCATAATTTCAAGAAAACCTTACCTCGAAGCATGCCATAGGGCACAGGTCCGTAGTCACGTGAGTCGGTCGAGTTGTCCTTGTTATCCCCTTGCAGCCAAAGGTGCCCAGAGGGAACCTCCACCCTTTGTGTGCCACCGAAGCTGCCAGCTTTCGGCACGGCAATCACGTCCCCTCCTCTTCCGAGGACCCGCTTGCACACCGTGTGCCTCGGATTCGTCGGCGACTTTGAGATGACAATGTCGCCGCGCCTGATGTTGTCAGCCATCACCGACAGCTGCTCCACCAGCACGAAGTCTCCCGATCTATTGAACGTGGGCAACATACTCGGCCCCAGGCACATGGTGACGTGCACACCGTAGTTGTGGATGACGTTCACGAGGCAACCCATCTTGAAAGCCATCGGACCGTGCTTGACGATCTCGCGCCAGACGTGCGCGAACACTCCCTGCGCGGTCGGGCTCGACATCTTCCGTGCTGGTGGGAAAGGTGACCTTGATCCCTTTAAGTGTCGCGAGTCACGGACGAAGGACCCGACGGCATACCCTCGAGCAAAGGGATGTATGTGCCCCGCGTGTGGGTTTGTGAGACGTCCACGTGAAATCACGAGTCCAAGGCTCTCGATATCGGGGAGACTCTCACAGCGAGACAGGGGTGTCGGGTACAAGCAGGTGTGTCGAAATGGTTCACAACTCTAACGCGGCTCTTACGCCGTGAAATCTCCATCGTCGAACGATGTCATCTTCTCCACGAGATAGTCCGCCCCGCTGAATCCCTTAGAATTGTTGAACACCAGGGCCAAGGTGTAGAGCAACCCTTGGACTTGCGCTGATGTCAGCTTATTCCTCGACTCAAAGTCAGTCAGCTTCATCTCCCAGATCGAAGCGCCGGAGGGTTTTGAGACGCCGAACTTGGCGCGGTTCATCCTGAGCCCGAGTCCGGTGATCGTGGATGCGACCGAGAGGAGGCTCTTGGCGCCGGTCTCGTTGACCCTCACGGTGAGAAGGGTCCTCTCCGGGTCTGTCTTGTTGTCTATCCTGATCCCGCTGTGCTCCACCACGCCAACCTTCTTGCTCTCCGCCTGCGTGCAGAACCTGAGGTACTCCGTCACGCGCTCCTCCACAGCCCTGGGGTCATTGACCTTGGACTTACCCTTCCCGATACCCTCGGTGACGAACATCTTGATGTGCACGATGTCGTTGTTGCTCCCGTCGTCGTCAACGTCCTCTTCAATCTCCCAATCGGCGTCGTTTAATTCGAGGTCCAGGCCGTTAAGGAGCCACGAGAGGATGCGCATCACGCCGGGCACTGCGGAGACATCGACTTTCAGCAGCGTCGAGGTGGGGTGCGCATCGTTGTCAACCTCCGCGTACGCGATCGCGCACGAGTACGAGTCGTCCTCGTCGGCCTCGTCCTCGTCGAACGACGGAGGCAGGGGCGGGCTCGTCTCCCCGCCAAAGAGGATGCCCTCGCGTTTCTTCGCGACGCGAACGGGAGCGCCCCTGCTGGCGCGAGAAGCGCCGGCTCTGCGCTGGACGAGAGACGGGCGCGAGAGACGGCAGTATGCCCGCGGGATGTTCGCGACGGCGAGCGCCATGACGGTGGTCGGAGTGAACTGGCGCGGATCAGAGTGTGCTAAAATATCTGCGAGAGGCCCTGACTCTTTTTGACGACGACGCGCTTTTTGTCAGTTTGTTGAAACCGACCGCGACAGTGTCCGACCCGAAAAGCGTCAAAAAGTGTAATTGATGGGTGACGTTGAGGGAGGAGGGTGTGCGCACCCGGTCACTCTAGTCGCGCGAGGAGGTCAATAATGGACATATTCGCTTGTGCTGGTCGCACATCAACAGCACCCGCGGCGGTTCGATCAACGTCCGGGCCGTCCGCGCCGGCGACGCGTCGAATTAGCAGGTATAATAGGGTAAAGGGTTTCTGTGTCGGCGGCGGGGCGCTGGGGAATGACCGCTCGGCGCGGCCCGGAGCCTCGCTTCGTGGATCCGTCCAGTTCCCTCATACTCGTCGCGGCATCATCAGGGTGTGTGCGCTCGGAGGCGATGATGAGGACGACGACGCGGCGTTCGACGCCAACTTCGGCGACATCGACAGGCTCGCCGCCGAGGCGGAGGCGGCTGCGGATGGCGAGGACGACGACGCCGGCGACGAGGACGACGACGCCACGCTGATGTCGTTCGGCTCTCAGAAGGTCGTCGAGTTCGGTCTGTCCGGCCGTCCTCTCTACGTGTGCCAATCGATCTGGTGGCTGCGCCTGTCCCAGCTGAAGACCTACCCCCCCGACGTCGACGACGTGCGAGACATTGCCCGCCGCTCCGGCCTGACCACCAAGGCTGTTCAGAAGTGGTTCGCCGATGCGCTCGATCACTACCACGGCCTGTCGCTCGTCGACAAGGCCAACTACGACGTCGAAGCCCAGGTGAAGCTCGACAGGATGGAGGCGCTCATCGTGAGGCTCGGGACCGAGAAGCCCGGCCTCTTCGACGGGAGGGACGACGAGCCCGTGAACGTGGCTGCGCCGTGGAAGGAGGAAGGTAAGCTCGACCGCGATGAGCAGGAGAAGCTGACGCTCAAGGACCCGCTCTACATCGCAATGGATGCCTTACCCGACGTCATGGCCAAGGAGGCGGCGGAGGCGAAGCTCGAGAAGGACACGGAGGAAGGTCTCGACGACGACGCGATTGCGCGCATTCCGCAGGATGGCTCAGCCGAGCAGCCGTTCCTGATCAACCCTTATTCGAACTCCAAGGTGGGTTCGTGGTCCATTGTCAAAAAGGTTGGACCTCCGACTGCGTTCGAAGATTCCATCGATTGGCTCGAGAGCGGCGGGTGGGAGGCTCTCCCGGATCATGAGATTGCATCCGCAGTTGACGGTGGGTCGCTGAAGTTTGTCGGCGTGAGTGACCAGACCATCGAGGGATCGCGCGACAGGTTAGATATCGCCATGCCATCCAACGCCGATTCACTCGCGGTCGCCGAGGAGATCGACTCTGACGGAATCTTGAGGGAGGCGGTCAGGCACATCGGCGATCTCTCCCGCAAGCCACTCCACAAACTGACCATCGGCGAGGAGCTCGAAGGAGAGATTGTTTCGGTTGAGCTGTACCACGGTGCGCTGGTTGACTGTGGGTGCGAGACTGATGGCCTGATCCCAATCTCCGAGAACGATTGGCCCGACTTAGTTGACACACTGACCACTGGTACCAAGGTGAAGGTCAAGGTCAAGGCGCTGTACGAGAAGTGGTGGCGATTCAGGTTTCCCATCGAGCTTGATGTCTTGACACCGAACGTCGGGCACCTCATCAAAACCCACCCGCACGAGGACGGACCCCCCATCAACATCTACAGCGGTGAGACCGTGCCCTACGCGAACATGGACGCGGGGCGCCCTCTGGACAAGTTCTTCGAGGTATCTGACGTGGACGATGAGGAGGAGGAGAGGCTCCGCGTGCAGGCCATCAGCGAATGGGTTGACGAGAAGATGGCGGAAACGGAGAAGACCACCAAGAAGAAGGGCAACAGGATGCAACGGGTCCTCGCGGCTGCCAAGGCCGCGGCGGCCGCAGCCGCCGATGAGAAGAGCGCTGCGAATCAGATACCCGTGGACGAAGACGAGGAAGACGCTCGCGGCATGTCCGACGGTGGAGCTGCGCAGGCTCTGGATACCGGAGATGGCCTGCGAGGCATCGGCGAGCGCACTGAAGAAATGATCGCCGCCGAGGAGGAGGAAGAGGAGGCTGCACTTTTCGGAGGGGAGAAGACAGTGGTACCAAGCGTTGTTGGACGTAAGGAGGATCCAGATGCGGTCGAGGAGGGCGAGGAGGACGAGGAGGATGACACGGCGGCTGACGAAAATTTCGACGGTAACGTGAACCCGGAGGCTGAGGACACGCGCGGAGGTGTGGTGACCAGCGCCGATGACTTGACGGCCTCTTCCGTCGACTACGAAGACGATGACGAGGGTGAGGACGATGACGATGAGGCGACGGGGAGCAAACCCAAGAAGGGTTCCGTTGACGATGATGAGAATGAGGACGAGTAGTCATGTGATCCAACAAAAGAAATCTCCCGAGGGCAAATTCATAGATGACCCGCAATGACGGTGAACGC
>Ga0315320_10000388_pt1 | contig 36020 bp, 26 predicted proteins | sample M140m21515metaG_FD_203458 | JGI IMG/M metagenome (GOLD analysis project Ga0315320, IMG submission 203458) | Ammonia-oxidizing marine archaeal communities from Monterey Bay, California, United States - M1 40m 21515 | ecosystem: Environmental > Aquatic > Marine > Coastal | place: USA: California... | reverse complement strand
CACTCTACTGCTGGAGCCGATGACATGTTGATCACGGACGTGATCAACGAGTTGTATTCACACATTCATGAACGCCAGCCAACGGCTGCCGAGGTCATTGAGAACAGACAGCAGTTCAAGCTGCACGCAGCCAAGCTCGATCGGCAAAAGGCAATCGGAAAACTGATTGCATCGCTGCTACTCAGCACCGAGTTTGCCTATCGCAACGAGTTTGGACAGGGCAAGCCGGACGAGCACGGAAGACGGATGATGCCGCCACGCGATGCCAGCTTCGCACTCGCCTATGCCCTGACCGATGCCAGCCCCGACAAAGAACTGATTCAAGCCGTCAAAGACAATCAACTGAACTCACGCGAAGATTATGAACGTGAAGTGCGTCGCATGCTGGAACGCCGAGACCAGTGGTACATCATTGACGAAAATGTGCAAGCGACGAACCTGAACGCCAGCACCACAAACCAGCCGATCCGGAAGTTGCGCTTCATTCGAGAGTTTTTTGGATACCCCAAGGCACAAGAAGTCTTCAAAGATGACTCGAGGTTCGGCGCAGGACGCCACGAGCAGGCAGTCAGTCGGCTGATCGATGAAGCCGACATGCTTGTCGAGCACATTCTGGAAAACGACGAACTTGTTTTCGAAGAACTGCTCACGACCGAAAACTTCTTTATCTACCACTCGGGCGACAACAAGGCGATGGCGGACGGATCAGGCCAACTCAAGCAGGTCTTCGAATACTTTAGGAAACTCGACTGGCAAAACTGGACCCCAGATAACATCGAACCCCACAAGGAGTTTCTGATGACGATTTGGGAATTCCGCAAAACACGGGGCGGCGACAACAAATCCCTGCTGACCACGCTAAAGAGATTGATGCCCGCGTTGGAACTCCATTTCAGCGATGGCCAAAGCAACGGAATGCCTTACATGAAAATGTCCATGGGCTTCTGGCACGGTGGTAACGTTCTTGGCCGGACCGGTCAGCAGATGCGCGGGGAACAGGTCACCTCCTACTGGAATCTCGACTGGAAAACGTGGGATTACCCGGCACACCAACCGGCTCATATTCCCGATCGCAAAGGTCTGCTCACTCACCCCGCGTGGCTGATCGCCCACTCGCAAAATCTAGAGACGGATCCGATCCACCGCGGCAAATGGATACGCGAAAAATTGTTGGCGGGCACAATTCCGGACGTCCCGATCACGGTCGACGCAGTCATCCCACCGGATCAGCACAAGACGCTTCGACAACGAATGGAAAATCGGACGGCAGAAGCATACTGCTGGCGTTGTCACCAAAAAATGGATCCTCTTGGGTTTCCGTTCGAGAGCTATGATGACTTTGGTCGCTTCCGAACGGAGGAAAACCTCGAACATCCGGACAATCTGATCACCGAAGCAAAGCGGGGCGAAACGAATGAATTTGGCGCTTCGCTCTCCACTTACAAGACCCTGCCGGTAGACCCGAGTGGATTTCTGGAAGGTACCGGTGACGCAAAGCTGGACGGCAATGTCGAGGATGCCTTTGACCTGATCGATCGCCTTGCTACTTCGGCCAAAGTGCGGCAATCGATCATCCGGCACGCCTTTCGCTATTTCCTCGGCCGTAACGAAACACTCTCGGACTCTGGAACTTTGATGGATGCAGAGAAAGCGTACGTCGATAGCAACGGTAGCTTCGACGAGTTAATCGTTTCGCTGCTCACGTCCGACTCTTTTATCTACCGAAAAAGCAACTCTAAGGAATAAACGATGTCGATCAGCCGACGACAACTTCTGAAGACGACCGCGCTGGGAAGTGCAAGCCTCGCGTTCACGCCTTCGTTCAATCACCTCATGGCCGCACCCGCCAGTTCCCCAGGTGATCAACCGCACCGATTCATCTTCATCCGTAAATCCAACGGCAACCTCACCCAGCAGTTTGGTCTGCCCTCATTCTCGTCAGATGAACTGAAGAAGCACGAGGAAAAGGAAGCCTTTGACGTTGATCTTGCCAAGCATGAACTGCCCGAATGGCTGAGCACGCTCGATGAATACAAAGACCACATGAGCATCCTGCACGGGATCTCGATGTCGGTCAGTGGGGGTGGCCACTACTCTTACTCAGGTTGCATGGGTGCCTACAAAGCAGGTCGTGACATTCTCAGCAACATCAAGCGGGCGACTGTCGACTTTGAACTCGCTAAACTTTTTCCCTCGCCCTTTGGCCACGTCGAGATGTCGCTGGCCGTGCCGCATGGGCGCGACCACCGCACCGGCATCGTTTCCGGCTATTCGGCTCCCGCAGCCAAACAGCGCAACTACTGCTACGCCGACCCCATGACGGCATTTCAGGAATTATTCAAATCCGTCACCAACACCGACGAGGTGGCTTCCGACATCGCTCTGTTCGACTATCTGCACGAACAGGAAAACCGTCGGCTTCAGGGACTCGATGGTGACGAACGCCTGAAGATCAGCGATCAGGTCGCCTCATTGCAGTCGATCCGCGACCGCAATGCGAAAGTCGACTCACTGGGCGACAAGGTCAAAGAACACCTGCCCGAGATTGACCCGATCCACGATGGGGGGGGCGAAGATGCGACCCTTCCCCAGAAACACGCTGCATTTACCGACATCATCGTCGGAGCAATGGCCTCTGGTCTTACCAATGTTGTCACTTACACGATTGATGACTTGGGCACGGATATCACCTCATTGCCCGAGAACAACCAAAAGACGAGCATTCACCAGATCGGCCATGGTGGGCAGATTTCCGGTGCTGCGAACATGAGAAATGCCATCAAGTCCCATCACATGAAGCAGGTCAAAACGTTGGTCAGCCAACTCAAAGCGATTCCCGAAGGTAATGGCACGATGTTCGACAATACGACGATCATCTACATGCCCGAAACCGGCTCGGGCCACCATGGCCCTGACACCGAGGCACCGATGGTCATCATGACCGGCAAGAATTCAAAACTGGACCTCGCCGGACGTTATATCCGATTGCCATTTCATGGCACCAAAGGCCACAAGACCCTGAGCAACTGGTACACAACTCTGCTCAATGCCTATGGGAACCCCATCGAACACTACGGTGATCTGGACCTGACGATGCAACGCAACCGCCTGAACCAAACCGGAGCGATCGAACGGTTTCTGGTCTAAACACTCGGAATCAATTCGTTCGCTTCCACAGCCATTCCATTAGGCCATGTGCTGTGCGCTGAAGCATCTCTTTCACTGCTAAATCGCCGAATACCGTTGATTGTTTACTCAGTTGCGTGAGGTTCGCGGAGACAGAACCCTGATGCAACCGGCCTTCCATCAGACGACAAGGCAACAGCAAATCTATCGAACGGCTGTATTGCACTCACCTCTAACCCAAATACAGATACCGAAACACCACGCCCTGTACGAATAGAAGGATTGAAGCATCAAAGAGAAACGTAGCAATACAAAACCAGCCAATGATGCTTCGCTGCGATCGCCCCAAGATGGAACACAACGCCAATAAAAGTGAGCCACACCGAAGCGAAATATACCCCAAGCCAACCGCACCGATCTCAAGGATCGGCAATACAATGCCATGCGTCAAATCAATATTTGATTGAACTTTATGGCGAAATGGTTCAAATCCCACGAGCGCCCACCAGAGGAACAGGCAGGTTGCCGTCATGGCTGCTAAAATAGCCACATCCAAAACATCGCAACCGTTGCTTCGCTTATTATCACACGCAGGTGACTGAATTTTCACTGCATTGGTTTCCGTAAAAAAACTGATCAACGACATCAGCCGCGTCATACGCTCGCAGCACAACATCTAAATCTAGCAAGGCGGTAACACGACCGACTGAATTCCATTTCGCCAGAGGATTCAAAGGGCCTAAATATCGATCAACGCCTCGCCAATTTTTTTTCATATCACTATTAAATAGAAAACTATTGATCGGACTTCTCTTCCTCCCTGTCCCTACGATCCGCGTTGATGAAGCTCCCCAATCTCGACGCTCATTGAATCCACCAAAACGCAACGAGTGATCCCGATTGCAGCGAATATTCACGTTCATGGGGATGGCAATGAGAGATGGGCGCTCCGTCGCTTGGTATTTCCGCAGGGTGGTGTATGCCTGGCAGGGCAATGAGACTTAAATTTGGCTACAGGTCTGCCATCCCTGTTTCCTCTCTCATCCGCAGTCGTTCTCGATCGACCTTTCCGGCACCCTTGCGCGGCATCTCGTCGATGTACTGGATGCGGCAGGGCACCATGTACTCGGCAAGATGCTCTTTTGCGAATTCCTTCAATTCCTCTTCGGTGGCCTGTCCAGTGTTGGATTGTTCAGTGACGCAGGCATGTACCTGCTCGATCCCGTCGATCTCAGTCACTCCGTACACACATGCTTCTCCCACCGAGGGATGACTGAGCAAAATCGACTCAACCTCCATGGGGGAAACATTACTGCCACCGCAGACGATGATATCTTTTTTACGTCCCATGAACCAAAGATAGCCATCCTGATCAAATCGCCCCAGATCACCAGTACGAACCCATCCGTCATGCAAAGTTTTTCGGGTCAAGGCGGTATCGTTCCAATAGCCCTCCATCATCAACGGACTACTGACAACGATCTCACCAATCTGCCCCGCCGGTGCGTCGTTTCCATCAGGCGTCACGATGCAAACTTGTGCGCCGTACATCGGCAGACCAATCGAGCCAGGCTTCTTGCGACCAAAAGGAGGGTTCAATGCATACGCGCCCACTTCCGATGAGCCGCATTGTTCTGTTAACGGCACCCCAGTGACCTGCTGAAAGGACTCGTGCAGTTTATCCGGAACCCGATCACCACCAGCCAGACAGATACGCAGGGCGGAAAAATCGCAGTCGCCAATTTTCTCATGCGCAAGCAGCTTTGATAACGCGCCCGGAAGTAACGCCAAAAAGGTTTTCTTTGGCGATTGCTGCAATGCCGACACATACTTGTCGACGTCGAATTGTTCGATCAGAGAAACACAGCCGCCTACATGCAGCACAGGTAACAATTGGCTACGCAATGCCATCGGTCGAGTGATCGGGGCAGCAATGAGCGCCACATCATCCTGACTGATGGCAACGTGGGCAAGGTACTTCTTGATCCCGGCAATCATCGCCGATCGTGTCAGTGTTACACCCTTGGGACGTGCAGTCGTGCCAGATGTATAAATCATGACCGACAAATCATCAGGCTCAAAACTCTCCTCGGCGAATAACTCCGAAGCACCTTCCAAAATCTTGTCGAATGATAGGTACTCATCGTTCGCTGTGCTTTTCACGGTCACAACGTTCTGAATACCAGCCAGAACTCCCTCTTCATTAAGGTCTTCAATGCGATCGTGGTGCACGATCAGCGTATCTGCACCACTGTGATTGAGGGCATAACGAATTTGTGCCGCGTGATGCCGGTAGTCCAACGGCACAATGACAAAGTTAGCTTTGAAGCATGCAAGATAGGCGTAGATGGTTTCGGGACAGTTTGGCAAAAGTACTGCCACCCGATCAATCGGCCCAATACCCAGCCTTTGCAACCCATTGGCAAGTCGGTTCGCATCCTCATCCAACTCTTTCGCTGACCATGTCTTGCCAAGAAACTCAAGAACAACCCGGTCTGGATCAGTTACCAAGGAAGGGGCGAGCAGTTGATTAAGCATACGAAGGGCAATTTTTCACAGGGAAATGTAGCGAAGTGGACTTGCCGGTCGCAATCACTCATTTTGCAACATGCATTGCCTCACCGAAAGCAGAGGCGACAACGCCGACTCAACCGTGACGATATCGCAACCTGCCAAGCATGTAAACTCTTGACCAACCCACCTGAAAAAGGAAATCACGTCTTCCGTCTATCGCCAGTTCGCGAACAGCCACGCCGAATTCGCCGCGAAATGACTGAACGGCAAGCGCGATAACGTCCAACCCTGGCTGTGCAACTTCAATCACGACCGTTAAGCGGCTCGCCGCGATTGCACTTCACTTCACTTCACGGTCAACAGGGATCCAAGCCATCGATACCGTCTCACAAAAGGGATTTTTCCCCAAACATCCCGATTTCAAACGACCGAAACCTGTGCAGCGATCCTACGCAACAAAGGCATTGGAATCATTGGCTCAATTTTGTCAGCTCAATTGCCATGGAGCACTGACTCTGCATCCCGTGTACTCTCTCGACTGCGTTGGTTCGGCTGGTCTCGTCTGGTATTTGCGTGCGTGTTCCCTGACTACACGGCCACCACATTTTTGTAAATGGTGTCCTCACGTTCAACCATGAACTCGTGCATTTCCCCAATACCGTTTTCAAAGCCCATTTTTCCGTCGTGGGTGAAATGGACTGACCAGCACTTGTTTCCGAGATTAAGGGATCCCTTCATTTCAAACATCTGGAACAACGCCGTCGCAGGTCATACGGACCCGAACACATCTGAGACCACGTTCGGCTCAGTCATCGTAGGCCGTGCCTAATCATCTGCTTCATCCTGCAAGCAGTATTGATTTCACTTATGTCCATCTCTTTCTTAACGCTAATCCCATCTGCCGGGTCTTTCTCTCCGCAAGGCGTTCCACGCATCGGCACATGGCATCCCTGCTTGTCGCTCCAGTTTTTAGAGCCTCCTGATGTTTCACAAAACCAGGTACGCAGCGTCGTCATTTTCGCCAGCATCTTTCATTAACATGATCCGTGATAAGAATTGGAATAGCTTGGCTCTAGCACACACAACCACAGTTGAACTCAGTCAAAAACCAATCCAGCGGACGTCCGGAGGCGTAGTGCGTGCTTTTTGATGCACGGGCGCTCAACCGCCCGAACCAATTCGACCAACGTGCACCCGACTTTGGCTGTCAGACCACACGTATGTTGACCTGCCCGTGATCGCGACATTGAGTGCGCCCCCGAGACATGAAGTTCTTACTTTTCAACTTTTCGTAGGACTCCCGTCACGACCGTGCCGTCCGAAGAAATGAACTTGGATATTGACTTACCATCTGAAACGCGTTCCAGTTCAATCAAACCCATTCTTGATTCACCCTTTGCATTTCGTGCCCGCAAAAAACCACTCATTTGATGTTTCTGAACATCTTGAAATCGGATGGCGAAATACGCACCGTTGGTACCATAAGCATGAGCAACCAAATTACGTCTGTCTGCTTCCCAACCTACGATCTCGTGTAACACGGTACCATCAGAATCATGCCAAGTTCCAAGCACGTAATCAGTCGCGCCGTCAGGGAGTCTCCAAGTCACCTTCGAGCTCGTGCCATCACTTCGCTCAACTTCCCAATCTCCCACCATCCATTCCCAAGGGCATCCAGCAGGCTGGGATGAATCCTTCCCGCTCTCAACACGACGAATATCAAGCTTCCTCTCCTCTTGCTTGACTCCGTCAAGCTTTCGGTCGGAACAAACAATGACCCAGTGATCCTTGCCATCAAATGTAAACTCGCGTGTCGCAGTTTCAACCTTGGGTGCCCCATCCACCACACCGGTACCGGTCATCTGTCCAATCCACTTTTCGCCTGAAATTTTATGGTTTGCTTTGAACGTGCCACCGCTGGTGTCGAACCCAGATTCCTCCACCGTTTGCCCTACTGGATCCCAGCCAAGGATCCCCGAGAATCTCACTTTCAATCCGCTCCGAAAGTTCTCACCTTCACCCTGATACACAAGCACACTTTCGTCATTGACCCATCCAAGTTCGACGCGTTCCGTCACTTTTCGTCCATCAATCTGCGTCGTGATTTCCCACGTACCAACAAGCTTGTCCAAAGACTTCTTGATAGGCTCAGGCATCGACTGTGCACGCAACGACACAGCAGAACCGACAAGACAAATGCACAATATCACGAATCTGACAAACATAGGGGACTCCAAGAACGGGAGAGCGAAGTGAGAAACCTGCACATCACGGCAGGGAAACTATCCATCGGGTATTGTCATTGCGACCAGGCGTACCTGTTTGCCCAGAACATTTTGTCAACAAAAGGCAAACTTCTTAAAAAGTTTTGTGACTCAGGCAGGATTGGTCCCTCTGTCTCGATATCTTCGCAACAGCTACTGCTGGACAAAAGCGGCAAAACATCGCCAAGGCTCCGTCAGCTCATGCTCGCACCGTGATGGCCTACTACCCTTCCAATTGACTGGCAACCATGGTCACTCACCGCTTTTTGGATCGCAGTCGCAGCGAGACATTTCTCATCACCAATTTCCCACTCGCGATTTTGGATGCCTTCCTTCTCCCCCCAAACTGCGCGCAGCATCAACTCATTTCTTGTCATCCAACCTACCAACCCTGGCACAGACCTGCGTGGCCAACGTGTACACAAAACCCCAGTGCAACTCAACCTTGCGATGAACGCTGCAGACTACTGTTCAGCCGGTTGACCACTGAATTAAATTGGCACATTGAATCTGGCAGAAAAAGCACTACCTTCCGACTGCTCCCCAGGTTGACCTTCAACCAGATCAGCGATCATCCCTCATCGATGCGTGTACATTCAATTCCAAATCTCGCAACGAGGAAGTGCCTTCTGTAGCTTCGCTAACCCAACGTCGCTAACCTTGGTATCTGAGAGACTGAGCTCCCGCAAGGTGTTTAGACCCTCGAGGTAAATCAGCCCAGCATCAGTCACCTGCGTTCCGTCGAGATGGACGTTCTTCAATTGGGGCAATTTACTCAGGTGCTCCAGACCCGCGTCGGTGACGTTGGTTCCGTCAAGATAGACACTCGTCAAATTTTTCAATTGACTGAGTTGCAGCAGACCTCCGTCAGTGACGTTGGTTTGATTTAAACTAATCAACTCAAGTACACTCAGCCCGGTGACATGTGCCAGTCCCGCGTCAGTGATTTGAGTATCATCGAGTTGGATCCACTTAAGCTGACTCAGTGCCTTGATACGGTGCATTGTCACGTCGCTTACCTGTTCACACCAACTCAGATCCAATTCTTCAAGCTGTGTTAATGCCTCAACATCTTCAAGTCCCGCATCTGTAATTTGTGTGCCTTGAAGGCTGAGCATCTCCAAGTTGGTAAATTCGTCGAGGTGTTCTAGCCCGGCGTCAGTGATACCGCTTCGATCTAGCTCGATCGTCTTCAGGCTCTTGAGTTTTCTTAACTGCGTTAACACGCTGTCGCTAATTTGTTCACACTCCCAGAGATTCAGACTTTCCAGTTTCGTCATACCTTGAAGATGCACCAATCCCTCGTCCGTCATTTGGCCACCTCTGAGCTTGAGCCTTGTCAAATTCGTCAACGCCTTAAGATGCACAAGCCCTGCGTCCGTGACGCCAACGTTGTCGAGTTCTAGAAACTCCAGGTCAGTTTGCCCTTTGATATGAGCCATTGTTTCTGCGGACAATTTCCAAGACGTCTCAAGACCGCTAATCCATTGAGACTGCAGCCCAATGATTTCATCCTTCTCGTTTCGGGTGATATAACCACCGAGTCTTTGGAGTACGGCAACCGCACCTGTCGACGAACGAGTGTCAGAAGATTCCGAAACTTGGCCGGTTCGCTCTTCACTCATCACAACCGGTTCGTTGACTGCCTGCTTGCGCCACGTGCGACTGGCATCGCCCACATCTCCACCTTCTTCGCTGACGCCACACCCTACCATCCCTATCAAACACAGCAAGCAAAGGAACCGGCTCATATCCCACCTCTTCTGTCCATCAAATTCACTTATCAAGAAGCTGGTATTCTAGCAGAGCCATATGGTTTCATGTGAGGTTGCATAACGTGGACGAGACATTGTCGCGTTCCCGCACGGACTCGCAAGCACGCAACAGTTCCCGTTGAAAGACTGCGAGATGCATGGTTGCAGGCGGCCGTAGAGAGAGGCGAACGATAAGCATGAACCGGACTCCATCCTGCGTGAACGGCAACCAATCCGCCCATTAGCACGAATTTTGCATCGAGCGCTGCGAGTTCAGAACCCCACCCAAAAAGTTTTACGACTGACCATCCGTGTTTTCAGTAGCCTTAGGAGCATCGTCGGTGCCATTTGGTTTAGCCGTCATTCGATACAATCGCACGGAACCATCGGCATGCGCAACAGCCAGACGGTCATTGCCCACCAGATCCAGCGCTCGCGCGGCACTTTTCATTGCGTGGGTATGAAATACTGTTTCCTGATCATCTTTGTAAAACCAGATTTCGCCTTTCCCACCTTTTTCGGCGCCCGTCCCAATCGTAAATCCCTGCGAATGAAATCGCACGCCCCATGCAACACCCTTGAATTTCTCTGCAGCCCGCAACTGTCTTTTTGCCTCTCCAGTTTCCCAATCGAATACGACAATGATCGGATCTTGAATCCCGGCAAACGAGTTCACCACCTTGGTGATTCCCGCACTGGCCCACAGACTCCCATCCGCATTGAATTGCATGTCTCTGGCACCGCCCATGTCCGCAGCAAACTTCTTGTCGTAGCCCGTCATCACGCTGGCGTCGATCGTTCGCTGTTTCTTGTTCGTCTTGAGATTCCAGACAAACACCTTGCCGATCAAATCCTGTGAGACCAAGTGCTCGCCATCAGGGTGAAAGTCAACGCCGTAAACGTGACGCTCGTGTCCGGCGAACTGTTGCTCCAACTCACCGCTTTCAGCGTTCCACACTTTGACCAAAAGATCATTGCCGCCAGTTGCAATTCGTTTACCGTCGGTACTCAGCCGCACCCAGCGAGCAGCGCCTTGGTGCGCCTGAAAACTCCGCTTCATGCCCGGAATCTCATGCGAAAGATCCCAAATCTTAATCGTGCCTCCCCAGCAAGCTGTATACATCAGCATTCCGTCAGCCGAGAAGTCGATCGACCGCACCCAGCTCTTATGCCCTGCGAGTGAGAAATGATTGCCATCATCCAAATTCCAAAGCTGGACGTCCAGGTCCTGCGCACCGGCAGCGACGTAACGTCCGGTCGGATCAACTCGCAACGTAGTCAGGGGATTCTGATGCTTCAGCTCAACGATTTCATGCGTTTGAGTGGGATCAATCACAGCACTGGAATTCATGACAGAAGCTCCTCGATCGGCTCGGCAGCAGGGTCACCGATTGGTATCGATCGCCCTGACAAGTCATGGTCCTCGTAGGTATCAAGACCAACCGCCGATAGATAAGTATGGAACAAGTGGCCCGCATCAACCTCCCGCTCAGCGACTTTCGTGCCATCCGCGTTTGTCTTTCCCACAATGGCCCCCGGTTGGATGCCGCAGCCACCCAATGCCATCGACCAAGCGGTCCCCCAATGGTCTCGACCATACTTTGCGTTGATCTTTGGGGTGCGTCCCATTTCTGAATAGACCATCACCAACGTGCTTTCCAGCATCCCACGATCATTAATGTCATCCAGCAGAGTCGAGAATGTCTGGTCAAATTCGCCGAGCTGTTCGAGATGGAAATTGAAATTCTCGGCATGAGTGTCGTAACCATGGTGTGTCACTTTTACACAGGTGGCCCCATTTTCAAGCAGGTTACGAGCCAGCAGGCAATGCTGCCCGAAATCGTGCCGACCGTAGCGATCTAGATCCTTCTCCTGTGCTTTCCCTTCAAACATTGCCTTTCGTTTCATCAGCTTGGCAGCCTGTTCGTAGGAACTGTTGTAGACGTCGGTCAGCGCGGGCGAACGCTGCTTGGAAAAACGGCGGTTGAACCGAAGCCGCATCTGCTCGCGCGTCTGATCCGCTGTTTCGTCAATCGACGCTGGTACCGCCAAATTGGCGGGCGGCTTATTTCCGTCAAGTTTCAGTTGAGCGTGCTGTGCTCCCAAAAAAGCAGCCGTCGCGTCATTGATGCCACGTTTACTGATGTGAATGTAGCCAGGTAAGTCCCCATCGGCAGGGGCCAGATACCTCGATGCAACCGAACCCACATACGGATATTCGCCAGCTCGTCGCCCTTTCTCCATGAACAGCATGCCCTGGTTGTGATCACCGATCTTGGAGTTGATGCTTCGCACAATCGACAGCATGTGCATTCGCTTGGCCGTGTGAGGCAGCAGTTCAGAGATATGCATTCCCGGCACGGAAGTCGGAATCGCCTGGAATGGCCCCCCATATTTGGTTCCAGGCTTGGGATCCCATGACTCAAGTTGACTGACGCCACCTTGCAAGTAAATCTGCAAAATACGTTTCTGTTGCTTTTCCAGGACAGCAGCGTGTGCTGGGGTTAGCAACCCTTCGCCACCGATTGCATTCGCGCCAATCACACCGGCAGCCGAACCCGCCAAGAACGATCGTCGGGCTATCAAGTGATCAATCCCATTGCAGTCGTGATGTCGTCGCATTTACGGCCTCCAATCAAACAATCCTGTCAAACAACTCTGTCAATCAATCCTGTCAGTGGTTGAAGCGAAACTCTGCCGAGGCGAGTCCGGCCCAAACCAACTGTCGAATTTGTGCTTTGCGGTCGTCGCTATGCTCCAGCATTTCCACAATCAGTTTTGACTCTTCCGAACTGGGCGTTCGGGAGAAAACCGATAGGTAAAATTCCTCGGCAACCTCAGTGTCTTTCATCGCCGCCAACCGATCAGAAACCCCATTCTTCAACGCCACCCAGCGCTGTATCAGATCGCCGTTACGCAGAAACAACGCCTGATCCGCTGAGGCATCGAAACGAGCTTGCTGCACACCCTCGTTCCCAAAAATGCCGGCGAAGGCCACAACATTCCCACGCAAAGCTTTGTTCAAACTCTTCTCTTGCCATACTAAATCACTCGTATCCTGCTTCTCTTTACTCTTCTCTTGTTTTGCAATCAACGATAACAACTGTTGTTCAGCAACCCCAGTGGCTTGCATCATCGACCACGCGAGCTGCTCAGGCGATAGTGGTTTCAACAATGCCACGGAAAAGTCTGGCACATCACCAGAAGTACTATCCGTCGTTCGCCGTTCGTGCTGACTGCTACGTTGGTAGGCGTCCGTTAAAGCCAATTCACGGAGCAAATGCTTTATGTCATAATCGTGTTCAAAAAGTGAATCCGCCAACAGGCTAAGAACTTCAGGGTGTGACGGTGGATTCTCCGCATGCCACATGTCAACAGGCTCAACTAAACCTCGGCCCATCATGAGCGCCCACAACCGATTGGCAATGCTTAAACGGAACGCGACATTCTCGGGATCGGTTAGCGACTCGGCCAACTGTAGTCGCCGACTGTACACGGGCACGGATCGAACGTCCTTTGCGGGTTTAACTTTGTACAACTCAGCACCGACGGGAGGATCTGAGATCGGCGAAGCATCCAGCATCCGCGGCACTGTCTTTCCTTTTTCTGACGTGAAAACAGAAGTAAACTCAATTTCGCCTTCTGCCTTTTCGCCGATCGACGAACTCTTTGTTTTTGGATCCTTGTACACGTAGCTTCGTTTGATGAAAGCCGCTAATCCGTAATAGTGGCGTTGAAGATAGTCGTCGATCGCAGGATGATCGTGACATTGCGCGCACTGCAGGTCGCGTCCCAAAAAGATACGTCCAAGATCCCGAGTCACATCATCAACGTTCAATTCACGGTCCAACATGAAGCGTGCCGCTGGTCGTGTTCGTTCGTCAGTACCATCGGCTGTCAAAATTTCCGTTGAAAGTTGAAGCCATGACTTGTTGTTTCGAAATGATTCCCACAGATACTCTTCCCACTGTTCAATCTTAATATGCTTGCTCGCCCGACGCTCCATTAGCATCACGTCAAATACGACTTGCATTCGGCGTGCGTATTGCGGCGACGCAAGCACCTTGTCAACAAGTTTCACTCGTTTGTCAGGTGACGAATCGGCCAAAAACTCACGCGTCTGGCTGGCACTGGGGATCGAACCGGCTAAGTCCAAATGGATGCGGCGAGAAAACAATGCATCGCTTGTCGTCTTGGCAGCAGGCTCACTGAATTCAGGATGAGCCAGCAAGAGGGCGTCAATCTGCCTATGCAGTGGTTCTGTCGCACGAAGCGCGCATGGCTGAATCGCCATACTGCTGATGACGATTCCTAAAAACAGTAAGACTGGCAAACGTGTCACTGTTGGTCCAAAAACGGCTGGGGAGTTAAGGCGGGGATGCGACGCCAGCTAGGCGGCTCGCTAACAACATTTTAGCACAGTCACTTGCCCCGTGCTTTACACCTTCATACGCTCTGCCGATCGGAGCTAAGTGGGCCCCGGAACCGTGTGCGAGCATTCAGCAAATCGCTAATTCACGTATCAATCGGCTTTTCTCTATTTTTCCCATGCGTGCCATCCCGCCCTTTGGCGTGGTACTCAGCGTTCCACCCCAGCGTTCAATCCCAGCGTTCAATCCCAGCGTTCAATCCCAGCATCAGTGCTGCAACCCAACACTCACGGGACAAGCAACGTCGATAAAACTTGCGCGTAGACACGATGACCGAAATCATTGGGATGATTGACGCCATTGCCAGTAAGATCCCAGTCCTGTTTATGTTTTAAGAACTCAGTCCAGAGGGAAGTCATGTCGGCTATCGTGATCCCTGGTTCGCAAAGATCCGCTAGGGCATCACGATATTGTGGAAACAACTCATGCTGAAGCCTCGTCCAATTTCGATTTCCGAGCATCGACGCCACGAGGATGAACTCAGCATCAGGAAGTTTTGTGCGAATCTTGGCAACGAGCTCTTTTGTGTTGGCCCCGTATTCGTCCGCTGACCGTCCAGCGGCATCGTTCATACCAAAAGCCACGATGACCAAATCCGGCTTGGGCTCGACGATCGTGTCAATGACCGACAATGCCCATCGCGTGTCCTTTCCACTAACAGATGGATTCAAAACACGCACTTTCGTCTGGTACTGGGTCTCCAGATGCTTCTGCAGCAGTCCTGGAAAGGACGGCTGAAACGGTGCTTCGTTGGCCCAACCGGATGCGTTACAGCCGGACGAAATGCTGTCGCCAATCAGAACGATTGAAACCGCTGCCCGCATCCGGAGCTTCTGAATCGTGCATGGCAATGCATGTTGATCAAATTTTGGGACATGCGACTGCCAATCTTCCCTCGCGTGCGTGTAAGTAATGCACGTCTGCATGTGGTGATATTCGAGTTTTCCGCCAAAGAAAATCTCTCCGTTGCCATCGCGATGCGTCAATTTGTATTTCTGAGATCCAGCCGGTCGACGCAATTCCGCCCGCGTTCGCGAAATGATTCGCGAACCTGCTGGAAGCATGATCATGCGGGACTCGGGATTCCATTGATAATCCCGACCTTCCTCATAAGTAACGTCTCCTGCCGAACTGCGTACGCTAAGAACCTCTCGCGCGGGAAACAAGACCGAGCCTTGAGACTGGCCTGTTTTTGAATCTCGAATGAACAACACCGGTTCGCCCACAACAGTGTTGCCTTGCCAAACTGGACGCAGTAATTCCGGAGCGTAACTCCATCGTGACTTCGCAGGCTCGTCCGCCAATGATGGGCCTACCGATAACACGACCAGCCAAAGGATGCCAAGGACAGTTATCAAGCGTCGCGGCCGAATCAACTCAATGGTGCTTTGCACGGTCTCTCCTTCGGTGAACACTATAGGATCTGCTTCGCTTGCAACTGCCGTCCAGCCTTTGAACGCACACAAACGTCATCCAAGCAATCGGACTCTGCCGCCTCTGGATGGGCGATCATCGATGGCAACGCGTTCAATCGTGCCAATCAATCAGCGATCTGTTTAATCAGTTTTCTGTTCCGTCAGGTTTCTGCTTGGACGTAGTCATTTGGTAATCCAGCGAGAAGGTTTCCTTCGCGGCCATATTTTCCTTGTCCAACAAAGGGGAATAGGTTCTGACGTGGATTTTATTCTCACTGGGAACAAACTTGAGTGAACGCAACCAACCGTCGCCACCGTTTGGCAGTCCTTGATAATCGGTGAGCATCTCAAGCACCTTTCCTCCGGCATCGTTGATGCTTGTCTGCAGTCCGACTCCCAGCACATGGCCACTGACAACAAGAAAGATGTTTGGCTGCTTGCGAATGAGTTTCTGCCAAATCTGCTCCCCGCTGTTTCCGGCGATATTGTATGACGTGGCGCAGCCGGTGTCTCGCTGTTTTGGACGCATATAACAATGAGTCGCGACGATCACCCGATGATCTGGATATTGCTTCGCGATGCCGGCCGCCCATTCCAAAGTTTCATCCCGTGGCGCAAATTCAAGATTGAGAATCATGAATTTCATACCGTTGGCTTCAAAAAAGCAGTAGTTGTTGTCGTTGTTGTCACCCATGTGTCCACCGTACCACTTTCGGCCTGCGAATCGCTCGGGTGAATAGTACTTGTTGTAGAGCGTTGAGTCACGACTCTTCACGACCATGTCATGGTTGCCTGGTGCCACGCTGTAGGGCACGACACCGTCAAGCAACCGCATGGCTCGATCTGCGTTTTCCCATTCCGGCTTTTTGGTGGATGTTTGCACGATGTCGCCGAGATGGATAGCAAACTTTATGTTGTCTTGTTTAGCCTGTTGCCGAATCCAGAGCGCTTGGGCGATGTAAGTGTCTGGATATTTCTCAGAATAGTTCTGAGTATCCGGTAGCAGCACGACAGAAAAACTCTCCGCAGCAGTTTCAGCATCCTGCGCAAAAACGGTTGCATGGAACAGGAAGCCGCTACCTAGAAAGCAGCACGCCGCGATCGCTCGCACAAAGGTGTTACACATATGTCTATTTTACTTTCGTTATGAACTTGAATCAGTCAATTCCCATCATTTTCGTCGCCCATGCTGCCTAGAAAATGACTTCAGTCATGACCAAGGTGCCAAATGTACAGATCGAAAAACCGAACGCACGAACGGGACCAGACTTAAAACTTTCACGCCCGTCCCAGTGGTTGAATATTAGCTGCGCACAACAGCATAGTGCAAAACTGCGACAGTCGGGACAGCGGGACGATCCGTGACTGCAACTGCTGGAGACCAGTTCACAGCCGCAACCGCCCAGGAAAACCGGATCTTCCAAGAAACATGTCTTACATCCACCAAATAGCCCCGTTGTTTGACACGCTACCCGCTGCAGATAGATAATCTGGTTGGCTAGTGAAGGTAGAAACAACCATCGCATACAATTCCGTTTCCCAACAGACCTGCGATTTTTCGATTGGTAAAACCCTCAACGCAAAGGTAATTGGCTATGGCACAGGTTGTCAGTACCGACAGTGAAACAATCGAGGTCCGTTTTATGAACGCAAAAGGCGAAAATTGCTGTCTGTGTTTCGACAACGCATCACAAAGAGATGCCAAGACAATCCAGGAAAAGATCGAGCACATTGTAAATCGGCAGATCAACAATATCGAAGTCGATTCGAACGTGGCCCAGTGGCTCGCCGAACTGCCTGATACGCTCCATGCCGAGTTTGTTCAACATGGCCTGACAGCAGATCGCGACGCAGAGGAATCACGCGAAACGTGGACATTGGGGCCATGGACAGAAAAATACATCTCCGAAAGGCGAGTAACGGACAGTACGAAAAGGCAACTACGTTCGGCGGCAAGAACACTCTGTGAGTTCTTCGGTTCGGATCGCGAACTAAATTCCGTCACCATCAGCGACGCAGCAAATTATCGCATCTGGATGGAAACCGAAGGCAACCAGCAAAGCCAGCACACGAGGGGCCTTGCGAAAAATACCGTACGGAAAAAGATAAGCCGAGCCAAGCAATTTTTTAACTCAGCAGTTAAACAGGATCTCATCACGAGCAATCCTTTTTGCAATGAAATTTCAACAGTTACCAAGCCAGAGCGGAACAATAAAATATTGTGCCATCTGTTAAAGCTCGCGCCGTATTTGCTCATCGGGGCGCTTATCGCCGCAAAATATTTTGGCCTGATCCCACCATTGGGCGATGAATTTTGACGACCCGAAAAGTTACGATGACATTCAGGGCCGCGAAACGTGCAACTGAGATCATGCCCAAGCTACATTCAGCATCCGCGCTCCAGGCGAACTTGGAAACCAACCGGTCCCTACACGGCACCAAACTCTCCCCGCAGCGGCTATTCACATGCTCAGGGTGACGGCACAGAAACACATCGAGATCAGTGGACACTGTCTCTCATTTGGCACCGTAGTGAATCTACGATGACATCTGTCGTTGCTCCTGACATGTACTCGTTCCAAATGTTTCTTTCACTTCCATCCAACACTCGTCCATCGCCGGCGACCAGAACTGATTCGTCTCGGTCAGAAACATAAAACGCGCCGGGGTGCTCTGTCATGTCCCAAAGCGGATCGTGCTTACGAATCAAACGCCCCAGATAACCGTCTTTCGGGTGATTTGCCAGGATAAGATCACTGTTGCGGTGAGTTAAAACCATGCGCGTCATGACATCAAACAGCAAGACGTAAGAACTGCCCCAGCGATGGTGCCGGCAACTGGCATGCGATCGAGTTGGTTTTACGGATATCTCCATATGCCTTATCGCACTCGCGACGATTTCTGCGGTCGCAACACCTCGCTCGAGCATCTCAAGAGTCTTCAGTCTATGATCTCCAGGATCGCCCGTCAGCCAATTCTCTACATTGCCGCACATGGTTAGCCTTCCCAGCGGGTCACCAGCGCGATTCCGGGCATCGCAAGCCATCACCGTTAGCTGGATCCCATAATACCCAAGCCCTTCCCGGTTGATCACGTGAGGGACAATACCGTGAGATCGGTAGTACCGCTTGCAAAACTCATTCGCAAGAAACCAAGCCAAGCCATACTCGTTACAGCCGGCCGAACTCGCTCTCCACTGCTCAAAGATACTTTCAGTCGCCATGTTCGTTGTGTTCTCTTAAAAGAACTCTGTAGGAAATCAGCGCAGTCGCTGAGTGTTGAAATATACTTCGACAGCATCGAAACTGGAACGCCAGAGTGACGCTTTGGGCTGGAACTGTGAGCATGACGATGCCTGATAGTGCAAACCATCTTGAAACACGATGCTAGCCTCTTCGACGTCAAGTAGCCCATCGGCGTTTACCGTCAGCGATACGCTGACAGAGTCGATCAACGAATTGCCATTTCCGTTCTATTTTTCGGGTTTTGTAGCGTCGCGGTATCTTTCCACTGTGTTTAAGGTAATACCGGAACACTTCTGCAAAATCCTCGGATGAATCTTCAGCGGCATAGTCCGTCACATGCTCATGTTCTGAGTGATCAGCCGGAATCTCACTATCGTGCGGTGTGCCAAAAACTTCTGCAAAACGCCTTGAACGGATCAACGCACGATTCGTATCCGCCACCGCATGACCATACTCGTGACGCAACAGATCGCGAAGAGTCATCCGCGGGCCACCATAAATCATTTCGTTGACCCGACTCAGTGAAACTGCCGGAATCTCTATGTGCCCGGATCCGCGGTACCACTGCCAGCCGTAGTACGTTCCAAACCAGGTCAGAAAAACATCGACTTTGGCAAGTCGCGGGTTCCAAAGGCCCACCTCATCTAACTCGTCTACGACATCGTCCAAAGCCGATTGCAGACGCGGCATGGTGATGATTTTATGTTTAACATTCGCCATTTCTGCCAGCTCCCAAAACACGAAAGGCAACACTCTCGGCATCCACAGTTCATTCGATCATCAAACACCAACCGAGTACACAACTAGATGTGTCATACCGGCTTCGGCTATGCCCCAGCCTCCAAAACACAATCGAACGACCATCCCAATGTTTTCCACTCTAGTTGGTGCAAAGACTTAGGGGTAGTCAGGGGCAGCGGGTTCTCATGCTGCCAACCATCATTAGCATGCCTTCTACTATCAGAAGGATTTTGTCCCGAGGCTCTTGTCGTCGTCGTGCGGCATAGGTTTGGCAAAGGTCGCAAAGGACTCACAAGGGCAGAGGATTCATTGCACGAACACTATTCAGGATTGGAACAGACCAGCATCGCATGCCTGTCAGTCTTACATGACCTCAATTCGAAAAACAAACGAATATTCAAAGATACGAGTACACCAAATCTTTTGGGTTCGGAACGGTCATTGTGATTTTGATTACGGGTCTGAAGCCAAACACTCAATACCATGGTTTGATCTTCGCACTTGACGACGAAAACAGTCATGGATCGCTTACATATGCGAGTCTATTCGCTGCGTTGCACCCACTGAAGTTCAAGTTTCTCACGTCAGGAACCACAATCATCAATGTCTGGGAACTTCCGGTCATCAACGATGGTGATAATATAAGCGAAGGTAAACTGACCTTCCAAGTGTTCGCCAAATACAAAATCGTGAATCAGGAAAGCATCAAAAAACGCCGCGGATCTAAAACGCTTTGTCACACGGTGGATCATGGTTGAATGAAAGAAACCCAACGCAGACTGCAGAACAAGGGACTGGAACTGCGATCAACACCTGCGGTTTGGATTTCAGATTTCCAAGGGAAAATGAAAGGTGCAAAAAATAAAACCTATCAGGGAGCGTTCTGCGCACTCAGCCTCCAGCACACAACCGAATGATCAAGCCCAAACCTCTCACACTAGCTGATGCAAAGACTGGGCGATCGTCATTCAGCAACATTCCCACTAACTCAACGGGCGCCGCCAACATTGCATCGCTGCGATACGATATATTCGATCGTTGAATCGCGGCGAGTTTGTCTTACCAAGCACACTCGCCGCGTTCACATAATGAACCAAAATTCAGGGATACCTGCTGTGGAACACGCCCATGACGGTCGAACATGAGTCGCTCATTCTTGCGTTGGACAAACCTTCCACAGCAAATCTTCACGATAGTCAGTCCGGTGAACGTATAACCGAACCAGCTATCGAGTATTCCTTCATCATTAACTTCGAGCGTATTGAACGAGCACCTCCCACGTTCGTCAGGACGACAGATGAATTCACTGGTGGTAAAGTCCTGCACGGTACCCTCGTCGCCCAGAATGTGTTCGAGCAAGCAAAGTTGCGCGGTCGAGGCACGATATCGGTAGCCTGTCCGAAGCGATGGAATCTCAGGCTCTTGATCTGGAGGAAGTTCAGCGATATCAAAACCGGGACAGAGGTTCATTGCAGAGGGACGCTGATAGAGTCAAGTTCAAGGCATCAGTCCATCCAGACTGTGGCAACCAAAATCACCGACTGTTATCCAGTACTTGGATATCTTGGAATCATGATGGTCCTCTCGCCGATTATCTGTATCCTATGGCCGATCAGTTTGATGGCCAAGTTTTTCTACCCCGCGTTGGCTCTCTTACTGATCGCGCGCGTGATGTTTTTCATCTGGCCGAACTTGAATCCAGATGTCCATCAATTCGACATCCTCCTGCTTATGTTCGTTTTGTTCGGTGGCTTTCTGAAATTTTATTGGTGGGCAGTGACTCATGGATCAGAGGACGATAGCGATGAAGAATCGGACCCCACCGTTCCCACTTAAACGAATTAATAAAAGGTGTCAGAAAGTAATCAAAGGAATCAGCGACCGATTTTCGCACACCCGTTTTTCGCGTCCAAGCGTCTAGGACCACCTGTCCCCTTTTTTTGAGAATGTCGGTGCTTGCACGTCGCATTACTAGGGGTTTCAGAACCGCCCTTATTCCCGGAGGACTTCGAAACCGCAAAGTAGCGGTTGTCCAGTTCCCTGCTTCAATTGAATTCGTAGCGTCCGATCGATTTCGACGCCTTCAAATGTTCGCGTCAAAATTCTAAATCGTCCGCCGGTTTCTTTGATGATGTCGAGGTTTTCGATGACGGGTTTGTCCTGAAGCGTGATGCTGAAGACACGTTCGCCGGGTGATATATTTTCGGGTTCGACAAAGAAGAGCCGAATCGTGTATCGCTGCATTCCCTCAGCGGTCAGCGGGAAGGCAAGTTCTTTTTCGCCGTGGTAGTATGACGAATAAACCCACGGAATCAGTTCGTCATCGATGAGATTCGTGTCGGATTGCCGCCAACTGAATGATTCGGGGCGATGCTGGTACTGGGGCAACCAGTTTCTGAACGCGCCCGCAGTATTCTTCTGACCGGCGTAGGGCAGCCACAATCGTTTGCTGGCATCCGTACGAAATCCGGGTGCTCCGAGATTCACGGCGACGTGTTGGACGGGAAGCACATCCGTCAGCAGATTACCCCGCGAGCTGAATCCCCATCCTCGAGCTTCGTCGCGTGGGTAAAGAACAAGTGATGTCTGCAGCCCGAAACCACAAACGCAACCTGAACGGCCTTCCGGGGCGACGAACAATCCATTCGCCGGTACGGCGCCTGTGTTGCACGCCAGTTGCATGCCGCCCATTGGCGTGTAACCCGCCTGTTCATCCAGATTAAAATGAGCAAACCCACCAGAACCAGCATTACCGAAAATGCAGCTGGCGGAAGCAAGCAAATGATCGCATCCGGAATAGCCACGCAGGAAATCGAGCGGCGTTTGCTTACCAGTTAGCGGATTGACGATCATCCGGGGCTCGCCGGTCTTGAGATGCCACGCTCCCGGTTCGGCGTAGATATAGTCGCCGACAATGATCGGCCGCTTGCGATGATTTCGAGGACCGCCCCAGCGAAGGCTGCCGTCGCTTGCGTTGAAGACGTAGATCGAACGTCGAGCGAACTCACCTTTTTTGAACTCCTTGTACGGATGCCCGATGCTGCCAATTCCTGAGACAACAACCACCCCGTCCTTGACCATGCAGATGGTCCCTGATCGCTGGCCGAGAGAGCGATCGTCGAGCGTCACGTTGCTAAAGTCGAATGGAGTTTTCCATGCAATCGACCCGTCATTCAAATTCAGAGCGACGAGGTTCCCAAGGTCGGGCGGAATCGGATTGCCGCGACGATCGACCTTATTTTGTCTCTCAGTCGCTGTGGAACTTAGCGAACCAGAGTTCGCGATGGCCGCCTTCTTTTCCGCATCCGACAGGTTTCTGTCGACGAAATAGACATGAGCGTCGGAGACAGCGATGCCGTCCTGTTCAATGCCAGTGCCTTTAAATGTCCATACGGTTTCACCGTTCTTCGCGTTGACGGCGAACAGCCCGCGGGCAACCTGGTTTGATGCCTGTCGTCGTCTTTCGTCGTGATCGGGTAGGCTGCCCAGAAGCAGCCCGTCTTCGATTGCGATCCAGCCCCAGTAAGGATGTTCAGAACTCTTCGGCGGTTGGAATTCCTGTCGCGTTTCTCCTGTCATCCGATCGAGCTGAAGGCAAGTTCTGTTATCGATGACGACATAAAAAAACTCACTATCAGCCGCGAGATTCGAAGTTCCCGTCGGCAAATCCTCACGCGTCGCGCCGGGCATCCAGCGTTCCCAGAGTTTACGGCCGTTGTAGATGTCATAGGCCATCACGAGGTCGTAACCGGTCATCAAAGCCAGTCCGTCAACAACCAGCGGAACTGGACCCCGCGCGTGGCGGTCGATCCGCTTTCGAGGGCCTGGATCACCATACCAAAGAATTCCAAATGGCCCTTCGACCGAATCTTCGCTGCAATACGTGTTGCCCGCGGTAGCATAGTTATGAGTCCAATTTCGCGTACCCTCATCTTTGCCTCGGCGGGCTACGACCAAAGAACCTTCGAGCTTCGTCGTAAAATTATCGGCATACTTTCGTTGATCGGCTGCTGTCGATAAACGTCGCAGCAGAATACCGCCCTGCGGCCGCGTGACTCGTTCCAATTCAGATCGTTCGAGCGAAGACTGTTCGCCGAGAAGGGACGGCAAGTCGATCACCAAGTCGAAGTTGGACGGTGGGTAAGGTAGTTTCACACGTGTGGGTTCATTCAATTTGATGACATTGATTCGTCCACCATAGAGCTTTCGCATCGCCAAGCGATTTCGCACTTCGTCAAGCTGTGCATTATGATCAGTGACGACCTCAATCGTCATGTTCGTGCGTTCTGCAAGCATCTCGGCAAGTTGCCCAGTGCTATCGCCACTGACGAGGCAGTAGCCATCGCGAACGTTCGACACGCTAACAATTTTTTCGACAAGCTGCGTCAGGCGTTCATCGACTTGCTGTGACCTTTCTGGTTGCGGTAAATCAACACGATGATCACTACCAACACCGGCGTGGAAACATCGCACTTTGCCATCAATCGAACTGACAAACAGTCGGCCGTTCGCGACGGCCAGGCCGCGAACTCGAGAATCGGTGACCGCTTGCCAGCGTACTTCTCCTGAGTCGCTATCTATCGCCACGACTCGGTCTTCGCCGCCAACGTAAATGATCTTTCCAGAAACGACGATCACTTCATTCGCGGTCAGTTCAGTCATCCACTCCGTCTGACTTTTAAAACGGGCAAAGAGTTTTTCAGAGACGGCGGGCCAGTCTTCCTGATACGGCTTCAGCGACCACTTCAGTTTCCCGTTGAGAATTGCTTGGCCACGTTCAGTGTCGACGCCAAGCCGGGATGCCTCGTTCAGTCCCGCAACGCAAGTGGCCACTCGATGCTTTTTGTAAGCCTCCTCGAAGTCGCGGCAAATTGTCTTCGCGAGGGTCGGAAGCTGGTTCTGTTTCACGGCGACAAGGTGGTAGTCCGTCGCGACGAAAGCAAGGTCGTCTTTGAACGCGATGCGTCTGGCATTGAACCAATTGAATGCGAGCGTCCCGTGTTGCTCGCGTCCGTACTGGTCCTTCCAGACGCGGTCTGGTTCGTAGCCGAGAATAGCCGCCTGGCCAAACACAACACGATTGTTCCACAACTGGGCATAACTGCCGCCACTGCAAAACCGATACTCATGGGACTGATTGACTTCCGGACGAGGCGTTACAAAGGGAACCTGACCGCCATCGGACTTTCGCCACCGCGTCGGTTCCAGACGCGATGTCAAATAGATGCTACTCGAATCAGCCAGTGGATACCCCTGTGGGCTGGGACCATCGTTACCCGTTCCTGTCAACGCCCGGCGAAACTTCTGCTTTCCCGTCGCGGCATCGACGCAGTAAAGAAACACGCCTTCCGATGGAAACAGCCCGGCCGTGAACCAGGCACATCCGTCGTCGATCATCACTCCCGCCCGAACTGGCCATAGCGAACCGAATCGCCCATGACCGAGCAAGCGTTCGTTCCCGATTGCCGCGTTGAAGTTCCAGACAACGGCCCCCGTTTTCGCGTCAAGACAATGAACGCGTCCATCGTCCGAGCCGAAGTAAACGCGCCCGTTCCAGACTGTCGGAGCGAGCCTCGGTGCTGCTTCAGTTCGAAACGTCCAGAGGATCTCCCCTCGATCCGCATCGATTGCATAGACACAATTCTCACCGGACGCCGCCAAATACGCAGTCGATCCAACTGCAACAACGTGGCTGGCGTCGTCGTAATTGACGTTGGACGCGTTTTTCCACGCACCATAACCGTTCACATTCAGCGGCCATCCCCTAGCCGGCTGAAACGCAGGTTCGAACACCCATGCCTGATTCAGCGGCGGTGAGAGTTCCTCGGTCGTGATCCCGGACCGCTGATTGTCATGGCCGTAAGTCGGCCAGTCCGCGGCAGTGCATCGATCGCAAGCGATGATGCTTAACGCCAGAAATACAGCAGGTAACAATCGTCCGAGCATACACTGAAACCTCCAACACACCAAAGACCCATCAACCAGAATGGCTGATCCTATGGCAGTTGTGCAATCGAAACACCAATCAGCCTGGTGCCTCAATATACTCGATACTTTGGCTGTTCGCAGTCGCAATGAAGTCGCAAGCCGCTGTATGCGGCAAACACAACTGAATCCCCAGACCATTGGTTGCAAGAAAAAGGAGGCATGTTTGCTAACATCAAATCAAATGGCGACCCCAAGCAGAAGCAAGGGGTCGCATCGGTCTTAAGTTCCAAACAGGAAGCAACCACAGGGTTGTCGTTTGGCCACGTTATCGAGTCAGCGTGAAATCGGCTCTGATGCCCGATTGGCTGTGTACCTTGCCTTTGATTATATTCTGGCCAACGAATCGCAAGGTGCCGTGCCCGCTGTCAACTACACCAACGTCATTCTGGTAGGTGAATGTGTAGGTTCCATTGACGGTTTCGGTACACGTCATCCAGGAACTTCCCACAAAGGGAACGACACTTCTTCCCGAATACCCCCCTGCCGCGGGCGTGAACGTCATGGTTCCGCCCAGACTGGACCTCCACATGCCCAACATGCTGGGTGCACCTGGCCCAGGCGGCGCTGGCGCTGGTGGGGCTGGTGGGGCTGGTGGGGCGAATTGAGTTAGCTGAACGTCCCTAAAAGCAAACTGCCCTGTCCGGTAGTCCTTGATTTTGATCCGCACAGGGTTCGGGGAATTTGCGACCGCGTTCTGCAATTCCGCTTTGTTCTTGACACGCTGGTTATTGATGTACCAGATTTGATCACCCGGTTCCAGTCCTGCAACCGCGCAGCCTAGGCCCGGAGTCGTTTGTTGGACCTTAATAACGCCATTAGGAGCAAACCCCAGGTTCCTTACCGTGTAGGTAAGACCCAGCCTCGCACTTGAATGTACATTGAGTAATGCGGGGACTGCCTGTTGAGCTGGTACATGTGTCGCTACCGAGATGGTCGCAAAAAGGAACGTGATGGTTGCCAAAGTCCGCTTCAAATTCATATTCATCGGTTCTTTCTCCTTACGTTGATTGAGTCATTTTGGAAGCATCTTCTGCCGTTTCTGTGAAAAAGCCGAGAGTGCGTTACCATGAAAATGGTTGACGTGAGTACAAAAACTTGAAGTCATTGATAACCCGCGTCCTACTGGTTATCTCCAGAGCCAACGCTCTTTCCCCGCAGCCGCAGGATAAAAATCCAGGAAATATCTAAAGGTATGAGGGGGAGATGAGCAAACGAAGTTGCAGCGGCAACACTGGCTGGCGGACAAGATTCACTACCGATGAAAACTGGATCGCTGAATGATGTTCGTAGTAGGGCCGCTCGCCGCTACCAACGGAAGTTGGAGCAGTCGCCTCGCATGACCCGACAGAAACGACCGGTGGTTTTGAGAGGCTACGAAGCCCCGTTCTGCCTGGCAATGTGAGGCAAACAGGCGCTCAGTAGGATTGGGCGAGAATGGAAAAGTCTCGCGCGAGTGAGTTCAGCATCTGGCGGATCTTCGAATCGCCGTTTGACGTTTCAGGAAGTATCTGCGGGATAACCCTTGATTTGAGTCCTGCATTCCTCACAACGCGGACACTTGGACAAGCACGGCTACCAGATTCGCACCGTCCCCGTTCCATCAATCGTTGCGATCATAGAAGATCGACATCACACTGGGGTCATCTGCCATGTGTTCGGCATATTGCGTAAGCAAGTCATCCTCAGACAGGAAATAGTTATGAAAACCTTGTTTCCAACAGTATAGAACGTTTCCATTTTCTCCAACCGCACGAAAGTCAAATCTCCATCGGTTGTCACGGTTCGGTTCCTTGGGAAAACCGTATGACCGGAGTACACGGGGATAGAAATCAATCGAAGCGTTCCAGTTGTACCAACCACCGGGCAATTCCGTTCCCATCGATTGCACTGTGGCAATCCGCTCCCATTTCCCATCTATTCTTCCCAGACTTTCGCAACGGCTAGCAAGATAGATTTGATCGCGACTGTCGCTCACACTGGGACGTGCACTATCGTGAAACTGAAAAGCGTTTCTGAGCCTTTCGTCGCTTGGCTCCCACGTCTCAATATGAACCGTTTCACTGGGATTCTCCGTGTATCCGCTGAAGGTGAGTGGAAGGTAATGACGGGCAAAGCGACAGTCACAGGGCTCACGAAGGCATACGCAACGCTGAATGTATCGAGTATTCCAATCATCGTCGTGAACGGTATATCCATCTCCGGGCGTAGTCATGCACCCACTGAAAAGAATAACTGAGAGAGAGCATGCGAGTGCAGTAATAGTCTTCATGATGGCCTTCCGTTGTTGGAAACGCGAACTGGGTTCATCGCAATCAGACATTCACCTGAATCGTCATGCGGAGCCATTCCGCACTGATGTCCCATGGATGAACTCCCTGAACCGTTCCGCTTCCCCGCAGGAACATCGGTAAGAAAACGGAAAAGTGGATTCACTGAGCTTTCTGGATGGAAAGCTTTTCGAAAGAAGCTTGGAAAAGGATGCAGTTGGACATTCAAAAGGCAAAGGTGAATTCGAAGCGGTGGGTTTCGACTGCGAATACTGTGAGGGTGCCCGTCTACCTTTCGCTGTGTTAGATCATTTCATCTGCATCTCTGCTGTGGCCGCTCTTTACGACCGGCTAAGTCGGTCCGCTATCAAGACGATCACAGTCATCCATTTAGATCGGTTCGTCACCTTTACTGGTCGGTTCCAATTCACTCATGGCCACGTGCCATCCTCGAATGGAAGCGATAAAAATTAATGCGGGGTAAATCCGACTCATGGGGAGCTTAACACTACTGCTCAACCCAACGGAGGTTGAGAGACAAACTCACTGCCCTCAAGGAGACAAACATGTCGTGCTTAACAAGAAAATGCAGTCAATTCGCAAAAACCTACTCTGCATTCCGCTCGGCCAGTCCCCGACGGTCCTCGTGCCGATTGTTGATGGCAACACTGATTCTGCCAACCCTGATGTTTGCTGGGTGCATGACGCATCCTGGGGACAGATATATCGTTCACAAAACAGACTGGAAACTCAACTGGCAGTTTGATCCGGAACTTCGCAGGCACATCATGACTGGAGAACTTCCACTCGAATTTGTAGGTCACACAAGAAACCCAAGCGAGCTGATTACGTTACAAGCCTGGATCCCGAATGAGAATGTGCTTGAACAAACGGAACTCTACCGAGATCCCTTGGTCCCAAATAGCGGTGAGATTGCACGCTATTTCGATCGGCAGTTTCGATCAGGATATTATTTTGCCCCGGATGACGAGGTGAACGATGCAATCAACAATCGGGTCGGGACTCATATTCCCGGGCACTGGGCCACAATCGGAACAGCGACGACAACTTGTCATGAGACCATGCCGGGATGGTACACATGGAGCAAGCAAGTTCAATTCAGTCCTGAAGGCGATGACTGGAAGGTAACCTTTGGCCAGGATAGAGACAACGACTCGCTATTCCGGTTTGACTTTCGCGCTCTGGGCAATGACGGAAGGCCGTTAGGTTGCTGGAAACAGGGGTTTTCACAGTACTTTGACTTCGGCGCCGACCCCATTGAGCAATATCCCGCACACAGGGCCGACATTCCTGAAAGAATGTCGGTTTACTACTACTCCCATATGCAAGGGTAGGCTGCAACAAGTGGTGTCTGTCGCCGAAAAATGAAACCCTGGACCATCCTGCCGCTCGGGACAGAGCGGCAGGATTTTGTTTATATTGTAGGATTACGGCAGTAGTTCCGCGTGCCGTTTGTTGGCCTCGCTTGATTGGGGTGAACGTGAATCTCTGTAAAATCATTGCCGTCTGCGTGGCGATCTTTTTATTGCCGTTGGGAGGTTGTGATGAAAACAACGACGCGACGGCAATAGTAACTGCATCGCCAAACACAGACCCAAACACAAATGAACCGTTAGCAGTTTTAAGTTCACCAAACACAGGTCTTGTACAAAAGGTAGAGAGAGCGAATGCTGGGGACGCTGTAACTCAGTACAACTTGGGGTTGATGTACAGCAGGGGCGACGGCGTACCATTGGATGCTGTTGAAGCGGTGAAGTGGTACCGCAAGGCGGCCCAACAGGGACACGCAACTGCTCAGCACAACCTTGGGTTGATGTACAATACCGGCAAAGGCGTGCCACAGGATGAAGTTGAATCGCTGAAATGGTATCGCTTAGCGGCCGAACAGGGAGTTGCGAACGCTCAGTACCACCTGGGCTGGAGGTACAACAAGGGCGAAGGCGTGCCGCAGGACTACGCTGAGGCGATGAAGTGGTACCGCAAGGCGGCCGAGCAGGGAGTCGCGTATGCTCAGACCAACTTGGGTCGCATGTACGCCCAGGGCGAAGGCGTGCCGCAGGACTACGCTGAGGCGATGAAGTTGTACCGCAAGGCAGCCGAACAGGGGAATGCGACAGCTCAGTGCAACTTAGGTTCCATGTACCTTAAGGGCCAAGGCGTGCCACAGGATGACGTTGAATCGCTGAAGTGGTACCGCAAGGCGGCTGATCAGGGATACGCGGAGGCTATCTTCGTACTAGATTGTTTCTCCAACGGCGAAGGTCTGTGGTTGAGCTTCGAAAAAGGAACACTGGCTGACGCTGAACTGTTGAGTTTATTCAGACGCCGAGCACTCGACGGAGATGCTACCAGTCAGTTCAACATGTTTGTATTTCACACCAAAGGCAAAGGAATACCAAAAGACGAAGCTGCAGCTGCGATGTGGTGCCGCATGGCGGCGGAACAGGGGAAGGCATTAGCTCAGCTACATCTGGGCACTTTGTATACCCTTGGTACAGGCGTGCCACAGGACCACGTTGAAGCGGTGAAGTGGTTCCGCAAAGCGGCCGAACAGGGGGATGCACAGGCTCAGCGCAATCTGGGTCTCGCGTACGCCAAGGGCAAAGGCGTGACACGGCATGATGTTGAAGCGGTGAAGTGGTACCGCAAGGCGGCAGAACAGGGTGTCGCAACTGCTCAGAACAATCTGGGTTCGATGTACAGCAAGGGCAACGGCGTGCCACAGGATGACGTTGCAGCGGTGAAGTGGTACCGCAAGGCAGCCAAACAGGGGAGAGCGGAGGCTCAGACCAACTTGGGTCTCATGTACGCCAACGGCGAAGGCGTGCCACGGAATAATGTTGAAGCGGTGAAGTGGTGGCGAAAGGCGGCAGAACAGGGGAATGCAGAGGCTCAGTGCAATCTGGGTCGCGCGTACGCCAAGGGCTTAGGCGTGCCAGTGGATGTTGTTGAATCGCTAAAGTGGTGCCGCATGGCCGCGGAGCAAGGGCTTGCGAACGCTCAGTGCTCCTTGGGTTTTATGTACGGCGAAGGAGATGGCGTAACACAGGATGACGCCGAAGCGCTCAAGTGGTACCGCTTGGCGGCGGAACAAGGACATGCAACTGCTCAGTACAGTTTGGGTGTGAAGCACCACCGCGGCCAAGGCGTGCCACAGGATGACGTTGAAGCGTACGCATGGTTTTCTGTTAGTGCCACGTGGGGATACAAACTTGCGGCAAAAACCCGAGGCAGTATTAAAGAACGACTTACCGCACAGCAACTTGCGGACGCCCAGAAGCGGGCGAATGAATTGTCAGGGAAGTATGGCGGCGGGAAGTAAGCAGGCTCGTCGAAGCGGACTTCTCATAGGTGACGCCGGAAATCATTACCGCTCTGCTGGACCATTGCCCTGATGGCGACTGGCGGTTCATTTTCGGTTGCACACGCTGCTGCGGCATGCGGTGCCCATCGAAAGTACGGACACTCCAATCTGTTCGACATTCCGTGCGCAGAACACAAGATTCAGATTGATTCACAAACAACCGGCTTGCAGTTCTGCGTTCTGTTTCCTGAAATCAGGCCGATTCTAGACCGTGCTTTTGACTCCGCCCCGGACAGTCAGCGGTTTTGTGTACAGCGGCGTCAGGGGTTGAGAAGCCCTCACTCGTGGCCAGTTTTCATTCACCAGGTGACACACCAGTCTCGATGCCTTTGGCGGCAAGCCTATCAAGAATATCGGCACGCTGCAGAGAACGGTGGATCGCTTCCTCGGCGGTGATATTGTCGTCCAACACATGCTGCACCAACGCATCATTCATCAGCATGTTGCCCTCCTTTCTTCCGACCTGCATCCCTGACTCGATCTGGAAAGTTTTGCCTTCACGAATTTGATTTGAAATAGCGTTATTAACAATCAAAACCTCCAATGCCGCGATTCTTCCTTTTGACGGGCGTTTGCACAATGTCTGAGCCACAATTCCTTTCAAACTACTCGCCAGCATGGTGCGGATTTGTGCCTGACGATCTGCAGGGAACTGGTCAATGATCCGGTCGACTGTGGAAGCTGCGGTGGTCGTATGAAGGGTTCCGAATACCAGATGCCCGGTTTCCGCAGTTTCGATGGCAATGTGTGTGGTTTCGAGGTCGCGCATCTCACCAACGAGAACAATGTCGGGATCTTCACGCAGCGCAGCGCGCAGCGCGCGAGAGAACGACTCGGTGTGAGTGTGCACCTCTCGTTGGTTGATCAGGCATTTTTTGTTGTGGTGAACAAACTCAATGGGATCCTCGATGGTGATCACATGATCCGTCCGACGCTGATTGATATAGTCAATCATTGCGGTGAGGGTCGTACTTTTACCTGAACCAGTGGGACCGGTAACCAACACTAGCCCCTTGGGCAGGGTGCAGAGCTTCAGAACCGCCTCAGGTAGATTTAACTCCTCTGCCGTCATGAAATCATTTGGGATGATCCGGAATACCGCTCCCGGCCCCCTCCGATCACGAAACGCATTACATCGAAACCTTGCCACGCCGTCTAATTCATACGCCCAATCCGCATCGCCGGTTTCCGCAAAATTACAACGCGCTGCCTCGGTCATGATTGGGTCAAGCAGCGTCTGTACCTTTTCTGCATTGAACGGAGTCGCTTTCAGCGGTGACATGGTGCCATGCACGCGCAGGATCGGGGGCGAACCTGTACTCAGGTGCAGGTCAGATCCCTCATTCTTTTGGATTGCGATCAAGTACTTATCAATGTCTGGCATGCGGAACTCCAAAGCGACTGACGAAGGAAGGTGGTAATCATCGCGTCGTTACCTGAGCGCAATCAACACAAAGGCATGCCTCCTGCTTACCATCCCTGATTCCCTAGCTTCTGCTAGTGTGCGTTGCCTTAAGCGTCCGCTCACTAAGCGGTATAGCGAAACCGCTTGGTAATAGCAAAGGTTCAGGGACGATTTTCTGTGACCAGCCCGGATTTAATCCGAAAACCGCTGCTCTGGGCACCGCTATTAAGCTCAAGCCTGGTCGTCACGCTCGTGCGTTTTAGTGATTTGGCCGTTGAACTGGAGAGAAACCTCGGCAACGCGGTCCAGTCAATCAAAACATCCAGGGAACGTTTGCGAGTTCAGTTCCGGACAATCGATGCCTGCGTCGCCCAGACGTTAAAACAAAACCGCTATACTACGGCCGTTCAAATTGATTCCTCTGGTTTCCAGAGAATTACATGTCCAATTTGTCCGACACTGGGAGTAACAGGGTGTGAGTTCGATTCAAGACCGGAAGGGTATCCCAATGAAACGACGAGATGCTTTGAAATCTGCTGGGTGTTTAGTGATGTTGCCGGCTTTGGAAAGCTTTGGACAAGAGTCCACGGGCGATGACTCTGGGAAAGCAAATCGTTTGTTTTGCATGAATATCGGCAACGGTATGTGTTCTGACAATTTCCCAACTTCAACGGGCAAGGACTATCAGACGTCATCCACGTTCCAACCGCTCGAAAAACTGAAGAACGATTTCACCCTCTGTACGAACTTAAGGAACTACGGAAATCACGAAAGCACGATGTACGCTTTTGCTGAATATGCTGACCACACAAATCCCCAGTTGATTAAAGATTCAGTTGATGAACTCGCGGCGTCTCACCTTGGCAATGAAACGCGCATTCGAAACCTGGTCCTCGAACAGAAGCATTCCTATGGCGTCTCGTGGAAGGGTGGCTTGCCCGTTTCCTCAATCTCCGACGTACAGGTTTTGTTTCAAACCATCTTTGGCAAGGTCGACAAGTCTAAACGGGAACAACTACTGACGCTGAAGAAGTCCATGCTCGATGCGAGTAGAGAAGACGCCAAGACCATGGCGAATAAAGTATCCAAGGCAGACCGAGGGAAATTGGATGAATACTTTTCCAGTTTGCGTGAATCAGAAAAGTCAATCCAACGAGCTGAACGTTGGTTGAATAAAGAACACGTCGAAGTTCCATTCCCAGAAAATGTACCGTTCGAAACAGACGGCCTCAGTGAGTATTCGAAAAAGATTTTAGTCTGCCCGCATTTCAACAAACGTTCAACTTATTTGGATCTGCTGTTTCTGGCATACAAATATGATGTCACGCGAGTAGCAAATGTGTATGCAGAATGGAATTGGCTTGGGCACCACACGGATTCGCACGCGGTTGCCAAGGAAGAAGGCTTCATTAAGAACATTGAAGCTGACCAGGCCTACATGATGCAGACCGCTCGGTTCTTGGAAAAACTCAAATCGACCAAAACAAACGCGGGTGGAAACTTACTGGATCAGACGGTTTGTTTGATCACCAGTTCCCTTAGTATCAGTAAAGAAGAAGGCCCTCACGGTTGCAAGAATAACCCCGTCGTTGTTGCCGGCGGCGGATTTGACCATGGCAAACATATAAAATTCAACGGTTCAGACAACCGCAATAACGTCTACCTCGCTGCCCTGCAGCACCTGGGGCTCGAAATCGAAAGTTTTGCCACCAGTAGCGAAAGCGCTAAGCTTTAGCCCGGATTTCGCGTGACACGATAGCACTGGGTTGTAAGTCACTTTGCAAAACTCGCTAAATGCGACTTCTAAGGTAACCCGACGCGTAAGCGATGGAATGAACGTGACACGTCCGCTGTACCTCGCTTACGCGTCGGGTTTCCTGCCCGATGAGAAAGTTAGAAAGAATGAGACCATGAGATCCGCTTCCATACTTTTGTTTTTGCTGGTCATTGGATTAGGAAGCGTCACTGTCGTCGGCGCTGAAGACAACAATGCCGAGTTCGACCAAAGTAAAGCGTTCTTGAAAGCTCACTGCGTCACCTGCCACGGAAATAAGACGAGCGAGGGAAATCAAAACTTCGAGACGTTCTCAGACAAAGACTGGCACGATCGTGAATTGCTCAATGAGTTGCTGACGGTCTTGAAAGAAAAGGAGATGCCGCCGGAAAATGCCGACAACCAACCCTCTGAAAAGGACGGCGCGGCTTTTGAAATACTCTTGACCAACCAGTATCTAACTATCAAACCAAACTACTCTGGCGTCCTCACGCGTTTGAATCGCGCTGAATATGAAAACTCGATCAATGATACCTTCTTCACCAAATTACGGGTCAAAAACCACCTACCTGTAGACAACACCAGAGATGGGTTTGACAACCAAGGCGACAAACTTGTCATGTCACCCTATGCCATGGATAGCTATTTCCGAGCGGCCTCTGGAATCGCTGAGAAGGTCGTAGGAGGCATGCCCGACGCTACAACAACCTTACATAGCTATCACAATGGAAAAATCCGAAGGCTAGGCAGCAAAGGATTTCCGTACTACGAAGATACCAATGATGGTTTGACTGCCGAGGGGTATCGTTACAAAGACTACTCCCGTGGCATCGGCTTCAAATATGACACGACATTAGCCGGCCATTACGACGTAAAAATCAACGGATACTTTACGCATTTCATCCCGGTGAAGGGAGAAAATCTCAGAGAGCGTGATTTAACTTTCAAAGTTAACCTTGGCAAACAGAATGAATGGTTGAGAATCACCACTAATGTAGACCCCAAGATCAGTCGAGAAGCACTTAGCGATCAGGACTTCTTATTGAGCAAAAAAGTGCGGACCTATTTGGAACCCGGGCAAAATCTTGTTCTTTATAGTCACAGTTATTTTTATCCTTTACCCAAGGACCTCAGTAAACTCACCCGCATACCACCGTTGCCGAAAGATAAAAGACTATATGAACTGCCAAAAACCGCCCTGCACTTCATGTCGGCCGAGGTGACCGGTCCCTTTTATGATAACTGGCCCCCCAACAACGATTTTTACCAAACATACTACGACGGTTTGAAGGGTGACGAACCCCGCGAACAATACCAGAAAATCATAAAAACGCTCACCACGAAACTATTCCGAAGGCCGGTTAGCGACGAAGAACTTAGCCGCTATTTCGACATCGCAAACAAGAGCTACCTGGCGGATCAAAACGTCTTTAACGCCGTTCAATCAGCTTTGACAATGATCCTCTGCTCACCAAAGTTTCTGTATAAGTACGAGGGAGACTCGTTGGATCTCGATGATTATGCCATTGCGTCTAGATTGTCTTACTTTTTGTGGAATTCGCTTCCCGACGACCGCTTGATAAAAATGGCTTCTGAAGGAAAGCTGAAGGACTCAAGCGTCCGTTTAGCGGAAGCCTTAAGGATGCTGCAGGATCCTAAATCCCGCCGTTTTGTGACTGACTTTACAGAGCAATGGCTTGAGTTAGAGAAAA
>Ga0315320_10000385_pt1 | contig 36112 bp, 30 predicted proteins | sample M140m21515metaG_FD_203458 | JGI IMG/M metagenome (GOLD analysis project Ga0315320, IMG submission 203458) | Ammonia-oxidizing marine archaeal communities from Monterey Bay, California, United States - M1 40m 21515 | ecosystem: Environmental > Aquatic > Marine > Coastal | place: USA: California... | reverse complement strand
TTTCACATTCAGTTGTGATGATATTGATTTTTTTATATTTTTTTTATCCTGCTTCATCTCATTTAGTATTCCCACCAAAAATTTTTGATGATCATTACCCAATTTCCCGCCATCTTCCCAACCAGGATGTTCATCTTCCCATATTCTTAATTTTTTTATTGTTTTCACTTGAATGGCCATAATCGACGCATCTATTTTATCGTTTGATGTTTCTTTTTCCCATTTATCATCATCTTTAACATAAAATTCTAATCTTTTAGCATCACTACAATGTATTGGTCGTTCAGTTGGATTTAAATCTTCCAATTGTTTAGTTAATATATTTGTTATTCCTTTAGCAAAACCATTTTGTTTAGAATATTCCAAATCTTCCAAACTTACTTGTATTTTATTCACAAAATCTGTTAAATTCATTGCGTCTTTACAGTGTTCATTCAAATACACATTTAACGTAATCTTATTATTACAATTATTAAAATTATTTGTATTGTTTCCGTTTTTTGCGGTTTTTAATATATCAATCATTTTTGCTTGTTGATCTATTATTACATCTTTATTTTCAATCTCTAATTTTTGAATCTTTTTTTCCAACTCTTGAATTTTCAAATCCTTGGACATTTCATTTTTGGGGATTTTTTGGTTATCATCGGAATGATAACTTTTTTTATGTTTTTCAACCTTTTTTTCATTGTTTTCAACAAATTTTGTTTGGTTGACATTACAATTTTTTTTATGACGTGATAAATTACTCTTGTATTTATATTGTTTGCCACAATTTTTACACATAAATTCAACGGCGTGGGAGTTTTTATTATCATATTTAGATTTTGTGCAGTTATTTCTATGTTTTCGTGTCAATTTATGTTTTTTAAAATCTTTTTTATTAGACGTAATATAGTCACAAATTTTACAAGTAAATTTCAGGGCAGATTTTTTGGGGATTTTTTGGGGATTTTTAGTTATCATTTCCATATATATAATGATAACATAAAAATCCCCTAAATAGTTTTTTTTTGTAAATATTTGCGAAATCCAGTGATTTTTCCGGATCTGATTTTTTCCAAAAAAATGTTCTTACCATAAGATGCCTACATGAAATTTTTATAACTTTTTTGTAAATTCCTACATCTTCAAGTAAATCGCTGAAAAAAAGGAACTAAATCCCCCGTTTTTTTTACACAAAGTTAATTGAAATTTTAAATTTGGACATTTTTGAAATGTCCAAAAACGTATATAGAAACTTTTTTTTATTAGAAAACCACCGGATTTAGTTCCTTTTTTTCAGCCAGTAACAAATAAATTAATCATATATATAATTTTGTTATCATATATGATTAGGTATTTACTGTATTTCCAATTTTATCTATTAATTTTGTATTATATATTAATTTTCCACTCGGTTTATAAGTTGTTATTTGTTTATATTTTTCTGCTTCTTTTTTTTTAGCTTCAGCCGAAGATATTGGTACATTTCCTTCTAAACGTTTTTGATTTAACATTAGATTATTTGTATTACCTTTATCTCTTTTTTCACCTTTTTTTTGAATTACATTCCCAAATCCATCCACGTTTACACCTGTCTTTTTTTTTATAGCACGTCTTTCATAATCCGGTATAAAATGTTTCCATGAAATCCATAATAAATTTGGATGAGTATATTTAACTTGGAAACCATTATTGACTAATTGTTGCATTATATATGAATTACAAGTAGCTATATCATATATAGGTATTCCTAAAACAAATTCAGGTAATACACAACAACAAAATTGCTCATTACCTCGTTGCCTTGAAGCATATTTTATTTTTTTATGTATGCGGTTTAATATTTTATTATACATTTTTATCTTATGTTCTTCAGTAATTTTCTTTTGTTTAAATAATTCATCTAAATTCATCTTTTCACTTGGCACAAGATGCTCCATTTAATTTATTTAAATAAAAAAAAACTTAACAAAAAAAGTATTATTAATATTAATGACTATCAAACATTTAGTTTTTTCAGGAGGAGCATATAAAGGTTTATATTTTTTAGGTGCTTTAGATCATTTAAATAAAAATAATTTTTATAATATAGAAAATATTGAAACCATTAATGCTGTATCTATAGGTTCACTCATAGCTGTTTTATTGTGTTTAAAAATACCAATAAAAGATATGATTGAATTTATAATTAACAAACCATTAAAAAAAATTTTCTATATCGATATGGAAAATATTTTTAATATAAACGATGATTTGGGTATTTATGATAAAAAATTATTTATAGAAATGTATTATTCTTTTTTTGGTTCATTAGGATTGGATTGCACCACAATGACTTTAAAAGAATTATATGAATATTCGGGTATAGAATTAGTAATTACTACGGTTAGAATGACTGGATGGGTAGTAGAAGATTTTTCATATAAAACACATCCTGATTTATCAGTTCTTGATGCCACGTATATGTCATCTTCATTGCCATTTATAATAAAACCAATGAAATATAATGATTCATATTATTTAGATGGAGGCTTGATAAATAGTTATCCATTGGATAGATGTATGGATTGTGGATATGAAAATGAAGAAATATTGTCATTAATAGCTAAAAATGAAAAAGTAAGTAATTTAATAAAAACAGATAACCCGAATGTTTTTACATTTGGATGGTGTGTATTAAGTAATATACTTAAAGCTAGCCAAGATGATTATTATAGAAAAGGTAATGCAAAATATGAATTACCTATTCCTGTTAGATTAATGAATATTGATGACGCAATGGGTATTATAAATACCAAAGAAAAAAGAGTTGAGATGATAAAAGAAGGAAAAGAAGAAGCGGTTAAATTCTTAAATAAAATTACAGAACAGTGTGAATAAATTCACTTAAAGTATCATTATTAGGCTTTGCTTCAAATTCAATAACTTGATCATCTTTTACTAGAAATATTGAAGGATAACCATCTATTTTTTTATTATACGTTTTTTCAAAATCTTGTAATTCCTTTTCATTTGCGTCTCCGTCATAATCTAAAAAGTTTAATTTATAATGGTTTATATTTTTACCATTATATTCAGATTTTAATTCAGGCCATACATCTTTAATTACTTTTTTCGAATATGGACACCATTTGGCGTGAAAAAAATAAATAGTAGCTTCTTTTTGATACGCATCGTCATCGCCGGGGCCACCTTGTTGTATAAATTCTTTATTTGGTACATAATCTGGATTAATTTTAGGAGCAATATAACTATTATATACATAAAATGATATACCAACGAATATACACACAACTCCTAAAATTACTAAAAATTTCTTACTATATAAAAATTCAAACATTTATATATTCTAAACAATACTGAAAAATGATTTAAACGAATATACTTTAATTATATTAATGTATATTCGTAATTGGAGAGGTAACATGGTATATTTGGATGTGAATCAAATTAATAATGAAAAAGAATATTATTCAAAATTATGGAAAATTAAGTATAATATAAACATAAATGTCGATGTTAATCAAAAAGAAAATATTATTGACTATATAAATGGCAACAAAAAATTTATATAATTATTTTCTCGTCTTATTATAGTATGGTTAAGACTAGAAAAAGATTCAATAAAATAATTAAATCACGTAAGAAAATGCGTAAAAAAAGAAATTTTACCAGAAAGGATTATAATAGTGGAGAAGGTATGCTTACTAGTGTATGGGGGCCCAGTATGTGGCATTATTTACATACGATGTCTTTCAATTATCCTGTTAAACCAACACGTGAGCAAAAAAAACATTATAAAGAATTTGTTCTAAGCTTGAGAAATGTATTACCATGTAAATGGTGTCGTATAAATTTACGTAAAAATCTAAAAGTTCATCCATTAAGACAATGTGATTTAAAAAATAGGTATAGATTTTCCAAGTGGATGTATGGTCTACACGAGCATGTAAATAAAATGTTAAAGAAAAAATCCGGTTTATCTTATTGCGATGTTAGGGAAAGATATGAAAATTTCAGATCTAGATGTACTAAAGAAGAAGAGAAAAGTAAGATTATTAAAATCAAATTAAATAAAACACGTAAAATACGTAAAAAAGGTAAAGGAGAATCTGGATGCACAGAACCATTTCATGGTAAAAAATCAAAATGCGTTATAAAGATAGTTCCAACAGAAACAAAAACACCAACATTTCAAATGGATAAAAAATGTAAAAAGGTAAAAATTAATTAATTAATTAATTATATTTAGAATATATATATATAATGCCAAAAACATTATCTGGATTAACAGGACGCATGAGTGGATTATCTTTATCGGGACTTTCACCACCTAGAACTAAAAGAGTTTTGCCTACACCCGGAGCTCCGAAAGCATTAAAAACGGCAAGGGAATGGACTACGGCGCAGAGGGAAAAGGCACGCGATATAGGGGCCAGATTCTCAAGTAGATTCTCCAATTTAACTGGGAAGACCCAGAAGCCGGGAGGAAGTAGAAGACGTAGACGTAGAAGTAAACGTAGAAAATCACGTAGAAAACGCAAAACTAAAAGAAAAAGAAGAAAGTCGCGTAAAAGACGTAAAACTAGGCGCCGTAGAAGAAGATAATTTAGTATAATGTTATAATCTTATAATATTATATATGAGTGATGAATCTGGAAGTTCTGGAAAAAAAAGACCATCATCTGAAATAAGTCAAAGTCAAGTAGTGTTACCATTAGGCGATAATCCAAGATCACGTATTCCAAGAACAGTAGCGTTCGAAGACGATCTTGCAATAATACAAATATTAGACGGATGGGATGACGCTCAAGAAGATGGAAAACCTCCACTTGAACCAAAAAATACAGATGATAGAACCATGAGAATTATAAAAGGTATTCCAGTGTTAGATGTATTACAAGCACTTGGATATAAAGAAAATGATCAATTACCAACTGGTAACGATCTTACTCCGGTAGAAGTTGGTGATGATTTGGAATTTGATTATTATCCAACTGGATTAGTTAATGAAATAATAGAAACACTTGATAATCCTCCAGATGAAGTAATGGATACCCTTACGACAATTAAAACAGAAAAGAATAAAATAGAAAAAAGTGATTTTTTAAACGCTGTAGTAGAAAATCTTGCCCAGTATAAAAAACCAGAATCAAAAGAAGATGGAACATCAGGAGGAAGAAAAAAACGTAGACGCAAAACTAGACGCCGTAAAAAATCACGTAGAAAGCGTAAAACAAAAAGAAAAAAACGGAAAAAGACACGTAGAAAGCGTAAAAGGCGTAGAAAAAAGAAAACAAGACGTTAATCTTCTTTAAACTTTTCTCTCCATAAGAGAGTATATTTTTGTTTCCCACAACAAAAAATATTTTTAATATTAGTTTTTTCCCCAAGATATGCTTCTTCAATATAAAGATCTTTTATATCTTCTTCTGTACTATTAATCCAAACGCCTAATTGTTCTTTGGTAACATCGTCTAAACCTATTTTACAACGTGGTTCAAATGTATAAACAGTATTTTTAAAACAACAGCACCAACTTTTTGGTTTAATATTTTCAACATATTTTGTATGATAATCAGCAAATTCCCAACAAGATAAATCACCCTTAAATGGTTTGGATTGAAATTGTAATTGTGATTTTTTAGGAATGTGAGAAAATTTAACTCTAAGATAATGCTTACCATTATTTTGAGATTCGGGCTTCATTGTAGTTTCTGTATAAATATATACATTTCCATGTTTTTTATCAATATCAACTTTTATGACACCTTTACCGTCGTTTTCACAATTTTTTGCAAAAACGTTTCTTTTCCAATTTCCTCCAAAATTTTTATTTTTTGGGAATTTTTCTCCGGGTACTTCCCAATTGTTTTGTAATGTTTGAGGAGCTATATTTTTATCCCAATAACCATCTTCAATTTCATAATCATATTTTTTATAGCATCTGAACATACATCCAGCAATTCCTAATAAAACGGCACCAGTTCCTCCAAAAATTTCAAGTAATGTAATTAACTCTGACATATAATATATTTAATGAAAAAATGTATTATATAATAACGTATTAAAATTGTGAAAAACTATTAAGACGTGGTTGTGGTGCGCTTCTACCACCCGCACTATTAGAGCTACCACCCTGACCACCAGTTCCATCACCAACTCCTGCTAAAGCATCTCCAGCACCACCGTCACCACCGAAAGCGCCACCACCGCCACCAGCAGCATTATAATTAGGAACTTTTTTACATTCAAAAGCGGGTTCAGGGCATCTTTTGGGAGCAGGGCAGGGTGGACATTTTTTATTGCTAGGACAAGTTCTTGCATCAGGACATTTTGGACAAACTGGTGGAACAACTTGAGATTTTAAAACATAATAATCTTCGTCGCCGGCTGGAATACATCTAGCTTTTTTAGGTTTTGGTGTGGGTACTCCTGGTAAAAATCCACCACCCGGACCAAAATTACCACCTCCACGTCTTTTTTCCCAAACAGCTTCTCCTTCTTCTTCGTCATCAATACCTCCTTTCATATATTCTCTGACAGTCCATCCCCAAGAACTTGCTAATAATACAAATAATAATATCAATAACATATGTAATTTTGTAAGCTTCATATAAACTATATTATGAAAAAAAAATTTATTATTTTATTCCTAAAATAAATTGAAAAAATATTAAAAGAAATATATTAATTAGTATTAATGGAGGTTTGTTTGAAAAACAATTGTATAGAAGCGGGATTGGACGAAGCTGGTAGGGGGCCATTATTTGGTGCCGTATATGTTGGGTGTGTGATATTAGATCCAAATGAAACATATAATCCAGATTTAATTAAAGATAGTAAAAAATTAAATGGAAGAAAGAGATTGATTGCTTTTGACTATGTTAAAGAAAATGCTTTGGATTATTCTATATTTTCATATGATGAAAAAAAAATAGATGAAATAAATATATTACAAGCAACATATCAAGGAATGCATAAAGCTATAAAAAAATTAAAAATTTATCCTGATCATTTATTGGTTGATGGAAATTATTTTATACCATATTTTGATGTGGAGAAATGTGATTATATAGAACATACTTGTATTAAATCTGGTGATGATAAATATTATAATATAGCAGCGGCTTCTATATTGGCGAAAGTTTCAAGAGATAAATATATTGAAAAATTATGTGATGAAAATGAAATTCTTGAAGAAAATTATGGAATAAGAAGCAATAAAGGATACGGGGCTTCAAGACATTTAAATGGTATAAAAACCCACGGTATAACAAAATGGCATAGAAAAACATTTGGAATTTGTAAGAATTATAATTAAATTGATTTAAAAGTTATAAAACAAATAAGTTTTATAATATGATTTCAGATCAAACATTTTTAATATTTGATACAGAAACAACCGGTTTAAGTAAAACGTTAGATAATGGTAAAAGAGTGACACCTTATATTGTTCAATTAAGTTGGGTGTTATATGATGATAATTCAAAAACGCCAATAAATGTAGTAGATAGAATTATTAAACTACCAGAAGACGTAGAAATAGACGAAACTGCTACAAAAATCCACGGTTTAACAAAAAAGGATACAATGGAAAAGGGAATTCCGATTGATATGGTTCTAGAAGAATTTAATGATGATCTAAATAAGGCGTCTTGTTTAGTTGGTCATAATATAGATTTTGATAAAAGAATTATAATTGAAGAATATAAAAGAAATAATAAATTTAATTATAAATTATCAAAACTACCCGTATATTGTACTATGTCAATGGGAACATCAATGTGTAATTTAAAATATAAAAATAAATCTGGACAAGAAAAACCAAAACCCCCTAAGTTAAAAGAATTATATAAATATTTATTTAACATTGAACCGAATGAAAAAAAATTACATAACGCAATGATTGATGTGTGGGTAACATGGAGATGTTTTTGTAAAATGTATTTAAAATATGATTTAATAGAAGATTATGATCCGTTAAATTTACACGAAGGGTTTCGAAAATATTATAATAGTTTATTATAAATTGATTTAAAATTTTTTAATTTATAATAAGTATACACTATGGAAAATTCTAAAATTATAAAAAAAAACGATTCATTTGATCTAAAGAAAAAAGGTGAAGAAATATTAGATAATCATGAATTCTTAAGCGATTTGGCTGAAATAATGGAAGATGAAAAATGTGCTAAATTTTTTAAAAAATATTTTAGTTCAATGTCCGAATCAAAAATAAGTTTGGTATATATAAAGTTGTATGAAGAGTTTAAAAATAAATGGAAAAAATTAACAGATAAAGAATTAGATAAAAGGATAAATATATATATATTATGGAAAATGATGAAAGATGGAAAAACAAATCGTCTAGCTTTACATACAGTATTGAATCATATGGAAAATCCAAAAAAACAAGAATTATTTGAAGGTATAAAAGAATTCATGAATATATCCGATAAATATATCAAATTAAAAGATAAATAATATTACAAATATTAATAATATTATTTATGATCCACACATCAAACAGTCTTCTTCTTCTTGTTCTTCAATTTTTTTATCGGGTTCTATAGTAAATTGTTGAGGAGAAGCTTTAGCTTTGGTTCTCAAGTAATAAATCCCCGTCTTAAGACCTTTTTTCCAACTATAAAAATGCATACTTGTTAATTTTTGATAAGTAGGATCTTTCATCCATAGATTAGTGCTTTGACTCTGACATATATAAGCACCTCTATCAGCACACATATCTAATATATGTTTCATAGGAATTTCCCATACAATTTTATATTTTTCTTTTATTTTTTTTGGTATTTGTTTTATATCTTGAATAGAACCGCTGTTTTTTATAATTTCGTTTTTTATTTCTTCTGTCCATAAACCCAACTCAATCAATTCATTCAGTAAATATTTATTTACTACAACAAATTCACCTGCTATTGTTCTTCTTACATAAATATTACTCGTAAAGGGTTCAAAACATTCATTATTACCCAATATTTGAGATGTTGAAGCAGTGGGCATAGGTGCTACTAATAATGAATTACGTAAACCATTTTCAGCTATTTGTAAGCGTAAAGTATCCCAATCATATAATGTACTAGGAGTAACATTCCATAAATCAAATTGTAATTTACCTTGACTAGCAGGACTTCCACCAAAAGTGCTATAAGCACCCAAATGTTCATCACATAATAATTTAAATTCATTATAAACAGGTTTCCATTTATATAAAGAAGTAGTATCAACATTTGTTTTGCTTAAATATGTATTACAACTATCATTAGCATTTTCAAATGCCCATTCTTTATTTGTATAAGATAATTTCAATGTTTTCATATATTGTTTTCTATCTCTTGCTATTTCCATACTCGATTCCAATGCGGCATGATAAATAGTTTCAAAAATAGTAGTATTTATCATTTTAGCTTCGTCTGAATGGAATGGTATATCTAATTTAGCATAAGCATCAGCCAAACCTTGAACTCCCAAACCAATGGGGCGATGTTTAAAATTACTATTTTTAGTTTGTGGTGTTGGATAAAAATTAAGGTCTATAATTTTATTAAGGTTTCTAGTGGCAATTTTTGTTATCTTATGTAGTAATTTATAATCAAAAACAGGTTTAACTAATTCTCTACAATAATCATATCCTCCAATAATACCTGTTTGATCTTTAACCTGTGGTAAAGTTTCAATATTATGATTATTTTTGAACTCTTCAAAATTTTCTTCCATAATTTCTACTTCTAGGAATTCAACTCCTTTTCTTTTAAGAAGTGCTTTTAATAGTAAACACCATTTACAATCAACCTTTGTATATAAAATTACATTACCTTGAAAATTAAATTGCTTTTCATCTTTTACCATTTTACTAAGTGAAATACTAGCTAAATTACATACAGCAGTCTCATTCGCATCACTATATTCAATGATTTCAGTACATAAATTACTTGATTTTATAGTTCCTAGATTTTTTTGATTAGATTTTTTATTGCAGGCGTCTTTATATAAAATATAAGGAGTTCCTGTTTCAATTTGACTATCTAAAATTTTAAACCAAATGTCTCTGGCTTTTACTGTTTTATTTCCTTTATTTTCTGTTTCATATTTAGCATACAACTCTTCAAATTTTTCACCGTATACATCACTTAATCCTGGACATTTATGAGGACACATTAATGTCCACATTCCATCACTTTGCACTCTTTTCATAAATAAATCAGGCATCCAAAGAGCATAGAATAAATCACGTGCGCGTCTTTCTTCATCTCCATGGTTTTTTTTCATATCTAAAAATGATTCTATATCAGCATGCCATGGTTCCATATACATAGCAAATGATCCTGCCCTTTTACCACCTCCTTGGTCAACATATCGAGCAGTATTGTTAAATACCCTTAACATAGGAACAATACCATTGCTTGTTCCGTTTGTTCCGCGGATCAATGTTCCATCTGCTCTTACATTATGAATATGTAAACCAATACCACCCGCCCATTTTGAAATCAATGCTGTTTGTTTTAAAGTATCATATATACCATCAATACTATCATCTTTCATAGCTAATAAATAACAAGAACTCATTTGTTGTCTTTTTGTGCCCGCATTAAATAATGTAGGTGTAGCGTGAGTGAAAAATTTTTGAGACATCATATCATATGTTTCTTGAACTTTTCCATACCAATCTGGATCATCCATATGTATAGCAATAGCAACTCTCATCCACATATGTTGAGGCCTTTCAACCATGCGTCCATTAACTTTCATTAAATATGCTCTTTCCAATGTTTTGAATCCAAAATAATCAATAAAAAAATCTCTTTTATAATCAAACCACTTATTAATTATTTCAATATTATTGTGAGTAAAATCATAAAATTCTTTTGAAATTAAAGGTGAATGATTACCATTACCATCAACAAAATCGTATAATTTTGATATTACTGACATATAATTATCATCTGTATTTTTTTGATGATTTGAAATAACAACTCTTCCAGCCAAAATACCATAATCAGGATGTGTAGTAGTTAAAGAAGCACATTGTTGTGATGTGAGTTCATCAATTTGTGCTGTAGGGATATTATTATATAATCTATCAATTATTTTAACACATAAATTGGTATAATTCACAGTTAATCCTCCGGCTTCTTGGCCTAAATTTTTAATTCTCCTTAAAATTTTATCAAAGGATACAATTTCTTTTTGTCCATTTCTTTTAATAACATAATCTTCACTATTCATAATATTCTATTATGAAATATATATTTTAAATGGTTGTTGGATAAAATATATATATTTAATATATAATGGGTTCAAAAACTGTGAATAATATTTGCTATATGGGTTTATTTTTAGGAATAATTTTAATTTTATCAGGTTATAAGTCAAGTTTTGTAGAAGGTTTTGATAATTCGGTTGATTATCCGACTCCATCAAAAGGCATAGTTCAAAGTTGTAATATGCCAGCTAAACCATCTGGAAGTTGTAAAAAAAGAGTAGGTTTTTGGTGTTCTCATGTTTAATTTCTATTTTTATCAAAAGATTCTGTTCTAATTTTTACTATAGGTGTTCCTTGAACTACTTTAGGTGTATCCGGTAAATTGGAAAATAATTGTTTAACATTATTATTTAATTCAATATCATCTATATCAAATGATATTGTAGGTTTTTTCTTTTTCTCTCTCTTTTTTGGTTTTCTTTTTTCAAATTCACCAGTTTCCCTTTCTTTTAATATAATATTCCATATATTTTGAAAATCTGATAAAGCATATTCAAACCATTTTTTATTTCTAGGAACTAATACGCATGACCAACAATCTAACCACCAATATATATTTTGTGTCCACGTTAAATTATTATTATCATCTAATGTGTTATCGTACCATTTATCAAATTCTTTTTTATTACATCCTATTGGTGGATATTTATATGTAGGTTTACCATTTTCATAAAATTGAACAATTACACCTTTTAATTTACCGTCTTTATTTTTATTAAATGATCCATCATTATTGAATGTTTCTTCATCATCATAACATTTAAAACAAGTTTCTAGAAAATCACATGTATCTAAATCCCAAACTTCCATTTGTAGTTGCATTTGAACCCAATAATCCTTTTTAGGGATTCCAGTTAATACTCTATTAACTGGATTTTTAATTTCTAATGCCCTACCGTATCTAGGATTTTTTGGATCAATATTTATTCCGTCTGGTGACGCACCTAGAAAATCAATATTAGGATGTCTTATACAACCAAATTCACCAATTGTAGTATTGTATCTATCTTCATACCACATTGTAGATAATGGTTCAAATCTATGCCCATTATGTATTGCCGAAGATGTGTTTACCGAAGAATATTTTTTAGGATTAATAGGAACACATTTCGATACAATTAATTGATTTTTATTTGCGTCAGTATCTAATGCTTTCCAAATAGAACTGGCGGTTAAACAAGTCCATCTAAATTGATACCATTCAGGAGTTTGCTGTGGTGGTTGTTCCATAGTTTCATAACCTTTAATTTTTTTTGATATACTTTTAATATCTGGATTTCCTATTGTAAATGTATTTTTATATGAACGTGGCGTATGAATTTGAAAATAACATGAAATGGTATTATTAATTATACAATTAACTTGTTCATCATTTTCTATTAATTCTCTATAAAATTCTATATATTTTGAATATAAATAATTATATAATATATCTTCAAAATAGGGATCTTTATACATATTTATATTGTCAGAGATAAATTCTTTCAAAAATAAATATAACGTTTCTTTCAAATCATCTTCTATTTCTTGTATATTAATTTTTGGCGCATTAAATGATTCAGTAATATCAATTAATGCTCCTAAGTCATTCCAATTTGTCGGCATAGATATCTATATTAAATAGATTAATATTTATATCAATTTTTTTCTTTCTTTTTATTATCCTTTGTTTTTGATTTATCTTTATCACGATTTTTTTTATTTTTATGTTTTTGTTTACGTGTTTTTGGTGCTAGATTTTTTAAAGTTCCGGATGATTTATCTTTGTTTTTAATTGTAAATTTAAGATTGGTTTTATTAAATGTTAATCCTACAATATCTTTAATAATACCTTTTTCTGAATCATATATAACATCTTTAATTCTTTGTAATTTTTTTCTTTGTAACTGTGTGTTTAAATACGTAAATAATTTTTTCTTTTCTTGGGGTGTTAATTTATTTTTTTTAGAATATATTTCAATAAACAATTGTATTTTTTTTAATTTTAATGCAGAACTTAATTTACTCCATGGTTTTTTTTCATTTGTTTTTTTTTCATTATCTAAGAAAGAATCAATATTACTTATATTATCAATATTATTGGGTGCTAAATCCGTTTTATTATTTAAAAGCATAGTTTGGTATTTAATATTTTTTAATTCAACGCATTCATCTTGGTTTTGAGTTGATTTAACGGAAGTCATTTATATATAAATAATCTTTTAAGTTTATATTATTTTATTATAATATAAATTATTATATGGAGAAAAAAATTATTATTAAAGGAAAAAGAACCTTTGATAAAATCAATGGTGTAAAATCAATCAGAAATGCTTCAAAAAAATGGAAAAACAAAAAATTATTAAATAAAGAAGAACAAATAAATATATTAAATAAATTATTATTAGAAATAAAATATGATGACGATGACTATGTAAAAAAAGAATTGGAGAGAAAGTTAAATAGCTATAAAAATCAAGATATAAAAAAAGATAAATATTCAAATGATTTTATTAATTATCAAGAATTGATAGAAAAACTAGTTATATCTAAACTAAAATGTTATTATTGTAGAAATGAATGTTTATTAATGTATGAAAATAATAGAGAGAAGAAACAATGGACATTGGATAGATTGGATAATGATATGGGGCATACATCGGAAAATACAGTAATATGTTGTTTGGAATGTAATTTAAAAAGAGGAACATTGGATGATAAAAAATTTAAATTCACAAAACAAATGAAGATCATTAAAAAATATTAATATATAATAAATGATTGATACCCAAAAAATGGTTAAAAATACTATTTTGTTTTCTTTATTGGTTCAAATAATAACAGGCATAGTAAGTTTACATGGTTTATTTATTACATTAAAGGAAAAGGATAGGATATTAACAGATATATTAACATTAGAAACAGTTGTTCAATTTATAGAAATGTGTTTTTATTTATGGATCGCTTATGCTGTTGTAAATATAAATAGTATGACTTCTAGACGTTATATTGATTGGGTAATCACAACACCCACTATGTTATTATCAACAATAATGTTTATGAAATATCAAGAAAATAAAGAAAATAAAGAAAAAGAAGAAGAAGAAGGAGGAGGAGAAATAGTAACTACAAAACAATTCTTACAAGATAATAAAACTTTGATTATAGAGTTATTTTTTTATAATTGGGGAATGTTATTATTTGGGTATATTGGAGAAATAAATTTATTATCAAAATATATTTCAGTGCCATTAGGATTTATATTTTTTATAAAATCATTCAATCTTATGTATCAAAATTATGCAAAGTATTCCGTTTTAGGAAATCAAATATTTATATTTATGTTGTCTATATGGAGTTTATATGGAGTGGTGGCGGTGATGCCGGTTAATTTAAAAAATGTTGGTTATAATATACTAGATATAATTGCTAAAAACTTTTATGGATTATATATTTATTATAAAATATTAGAAGCTAGAAATTAAATTGAAAGTAAAACATTGGATTATCTATGTAAGTAACAATGGAATTACCTGATGAAATATGGGACTATATAAAAGAATTTACGTTTGATTGGAAACGATCACATAAGGAAAAATTTAGATATTGTACTGGCAATCTTTTATTTGAAGATGGAGAAATTTATCAAAGATGGACTTATCCACCTCCTGTTTGGCAAAATACAAATGATATTATTAGAGATGAATATACACACGGTGTAAGAGATATTTCCTGGGCACCTAGACCTAATTTAGAATTGACTAGTATTACTTGGAACGTTAACGCAAATGAAAATGGTGGTTGGTGGTGTGGTTATGGTTGGAAACGACATCCAAATTTAAGGAAAACACCCCTTTGTGATAGTTAAATTGAATTAAAGATTTGTATTTATATAAAATTATAAATACAAATGATAGACCTTCCAGAAGAAATAATTAATTTAATTTTATCATATGCTCCAAATTTTCATCCTAATTTATTAAAATGTCACGCGGAATTATTAGAAAATAGACCATGCTATTATAAACGTGTTCATGCAGGATTTAAACCGGGTATTAGTGATAGTCCAACGTGGCACAATTTTTCAGAAAGAAACAATACTATAAATGTGTGGATTCGAACACCAAATGGAGAACAATATCCATTTCCTTTAAAATTACATGCAATAGAAATTACACCAGAAAGACCACCGAATGATAGATATTGGCATTCGCGTGATATGAATTTATATTATGGTTGGAGTAAAATGACAGATATTAATTTTTGGGGAACTGTAACAAAAGCAAATCTTTATCACGATACATTTTCACCCGGATATTATTGAATTTTTAATAAATCAAAACGCATATTGTGCATTCTTCTGCGCATTTGTTTTTTTAAATCACGGAAAGTACTTATAATAGGCTTAACTTCTATACTAGGTTTTAAACCTTTTTCACACTTTTCATAAGTTACAATAAATTCTTTATTCAAAGAAATTACATTGGGGTTAAAACTATCTTTATCGCATATAGTTTCATTTATTTGAACCCCTTGACCTTCTACAATGGGTATAACACCACTGTGATCACTTTCTATCTTAACTAATTGTAATACATCTTCATTTTTACTATTTTTTATTTTACGATGAAATAAAATGCAAATAGTTGCATCATTAGTTGCCATTGCTAATGATTTTTCTGGAAATATATTGTTTATAGGAAAATGAATTCTATTTAATTTTCTTTTATGTGTTGATAAAGATCCACTTTTATCAAATAATAATTGTCCGGTAGGTTTTTTTGTATAATGATCTATATACCCACCAGTAGGATCAAATTTAAATACTGCTGTTTTTAATATATAATTTTTATTTATTATATCATTTTTACTTGTCCCAGTTATAAAAAAAACAGAAAGTTGTTTATTGTTAATACCAACACAACAGGCGTGTTGAACGTCATAATTAGCAACATCAATACCAGTTTCCAACGGTATTAAAAAATCCCCTCCTCTATATCCCGAAGGTTTTAATTCACCAGAATCTGTAATGATTTTACCCCTTAAACGTAATTCTTCATTATATTCAAAAGATATAGGATATCCTTTTTTTGATTCGGGTAATTCTAACCAAGTAATAAGTACATTTTCTTTATTATATATATTTTTACTTATGGTTACACACGGTTCAAATCCATAATAAGTAATTGATTTTAATACTCCTAATTTTATTGGTGTATTGGGATCTGATTCTTTGGTGGTTAGTTCTTGACAATAAATATTTGAATATTTATCTTTATCGTCATGTGTTTGAAAAATACATAAAAATCCATTTTTAAATGATTTTAAAATAGGTTTTCCCCTAATATTATTTAAATATTCACCGTTTAGCTCTAGTATTTTAAATTTTGAACTCGTTAATTTTTGCAAATTTACATTGCTTGTATTAATAATTACTTTTCCTATTTTATATGGTTTTTTAAAATTTTCATAATGTGCAAAACAATATACTTTTGAATTTTCATTATATGCTATACTTCTACTACGTTTCATAGAATTAATATTATCAATAGTAATACCATTTATTGAAGTAGTAATATTATCTATATTATTTTTTTGTTCATCTTCTAATAATTTACTCTCCTGATTATAATTATATGATTTAATAGATGTATTATAATATACATTATTTAATGCTGTTATTTCTTCATTAATTATCGAATTTTCATAAGAAACTGTTATTATATTTTTTTCATTTTTAGTTAAAATTGGATTAGACACATGATTGTATGTATTACCAATTGAAATATTTTTTAATTTTTCCATTTGTTATATAATAATATTTTTATTAATAACAATATTATTATATTTATTTATTTTTCATAATTTCCATAAGATCTTTATTTATTTTAATTAATTCCTCTATTTTTTTCTCTGCAGATGCTAAACGCTCCTCCAATTTTGCATCTTTTTCTTTTAATTCTTTGATTATTGTCTCTTCATTGTCGCTTCGCCACTGCGCTGACTTTGCGTTGTCCTTGATTTTCGATAATTTTTCCTCGATAACAGCAATGGAGTTTGTATGAGAAAAAATGTTTTTCCCTGATGTCATTTTAAGTGGTCCTCGTGAAAATTCCACAAGCATTTCCGCATCAGTTAAAACACGGGAATGTATTTCTATATTTTTTACATACATTTTTCCCGTGTATGCGTCCGTGCCGACGCCGGCGCCGAATCTTTCATTGAAAAGATATACAGAATTTCTCAATTTCATTCTATTATATTCAATTACTCTTGCAACTGCCCCGTCATATTGTGCTACCATACCCCTAGTTCCTTTCAGTAGACCATTTATATAATATTTATATACTGCTGATGCGTCGCCTTGGCCAGCCGTCATAGACACAGTTGAGGTGTAGGTCATATCAATTGTGAAAGCAATTGTATACCATTTATTCAAATCTAATGCATCTGTTGATAGTAAACCAGACCACACAGCACTACCCATAACATTCGGCTTTCCATCAAGAAAATATATCTCCGCATCGTCCGTCCCGGCTGGTATGGCAGATGAATAATTAATATTTGCAATGGAAGTCCACCCTTGAAATCCATAATCTTGTAAGTTCACGTCCATGATAATAGTATATTTATCATGAAATGCGGAAGATGATCCGGTTAAATTGGTAATTTTAAAGGCTTTATCATTATCTGCCCACCGCCTAGCGTGAAAAGCACGCACGACTCCTCTATTACCAGTTGAAGTGACTTGAGGAAATGAAACGGCGTTTGTTACTGTAGTTCCTGTTTCTTCTGCTTTTATGTTCGCTAGACTTTTAATGGGATGTTGTTGTGTGCTTGAGAAATTTCCAGCACATAGAAATTTACAAAGGAAAGTGCTGGGAGTTCCTTTATGATGATTATGCATCTGTTCTACAGCCCCAGTTGTTTGTACACCAGTAAGGAGACTACCATCGCCAATAAATTTGCTAGCACGACAAAAACCAAATATATCACATTTATATTGTGGATTTATTTTACCTATACCTATTTTACCATCACTTTTAATATTTAAAAATGAATTAGATGATGTTAAACTACCATTATCGTTTCTATACCCCAAACCTAATGTATTATCTCCGTCATTCAAACCAATCATCCAAGATTTATTGGTTCCGCCACTCTGTGTGCTAGAATTAGCAATTTCTAAATAAGATTTGTTGGTTCCATATATACGCGCGGATAAATCATTATTGCTTGAAAATAAAGCCATGGGTGTTGCTGATGTATTTTGGTGAACATGTAATAAAGAAGTGGGTGATGTAGTTCCTATACCAATTCTCCCAGAAGGTAATATAGTCATTTTTGATTGTGTTACCTGCGCGTCATTAGCAGAGGGATTGTTAAGAGAATTATTTAGACAAAAATGTAATTTACAACGCGAGTTACCATCACCCAAACCTTCTGCTATAATAGCGGCTTTCAATGCTGATTCCTCATTTGTGATACTAGGCGTTGAATTAGCAGCATTTGCTCCTATTTCACGCGTTGGAGTTCCAAAATATAGAATTGCCTTAGAACCATCTCCGGGACCTATAATTGACATTTCTGTTGAACCAGTGCTATCATTGATTTTTGTTGGATCTATATGTGAAGAAACACTAAATGTTTGTCTTGGATATTTATTATTAATACCAACTTTGAATGAGTTGTCATTTGCTAAATAAGTAACACCTATTGGACTTGCGTTTTTTACTGTCCCTGATACTTCTTCGGATGATGATAATTGTAAATTCAAACTAGCTACAGTAGAATCATAATCTTTTATGTTCCATTCCCAATCTCCACCATATCTATGTGTTGAAATACCCAATCTTTTAATTTTTGAATTATATGATGTTGTCCCGGCTGAATCAAAACTTCCTATATGTAAAGGATAACGTATACTAGTGGAACGATTAATTCCAATATTTCCATCCATATCTATTCTCATCCGTTCGGTAAAATCTCCTGTGTTTATATCTGCCGCGAGTTTATTATTAGTACAAAAAGCTAATCCCCCTCTATAGGAATTTCCTTCTGGTGTAAAGAATATACCCGCGGAACGTTTAGAAAAGACGTTTTCATAATTTGGTTCCCATATAATACCATTCCGATCCCTGTGTCCTGCTTTTGTAGGGTGGTAATTATTACAACTTAAAGTTATGTTACGTGCGCCATTTTCATGCGGACCCTGTTTCATTATTTTTAAGGAAGCATCAAATAAAAACGTTGATGACGCGTTATTTAAAAATTTAAAAGAAGTTCGGAATTTACCGGTTTTCTGATTATCAAATCCCATTAAAATGTCGTCCCCAACTGAGTCTGACTCTTTTCTAAAAGCAATCATTGCTCCAGCATTATTGGTATCGGTAGATTTATTTTTACTTACAATAGTCATGGCTATTTTGGGCAGTTGGTCATTTGGTTTTAAGGTAAGATTTATACCTATCCCATTATTTGTCATTGCTCCACCAGCGCCAGCACCCGAATTAGCATGTAATCTCCAAATAGTTCCATCGTTTATCCAAGTTAAATTTTCACCCAATACCATACAATCTTTTATATGCCTTGGAACATATTTACTTCCATTACTACCTAGCACTTTATTTAAAGTATTATCCACCATGTCAATTCCAGTTCCGGATTGTGCTAAATGCAAATCACCTAATAATTTTATTTTTTTATTAAATTCAAATAGACCACCCGTAACTTCATTTTTAAACCTAAATGCACTATTCGGTTGTGAAGTAAAACCAATATATGCGGATCGTGCTCCACCTATAAATTTGTCCTGTCCTGAATCCCATGTAGCAGCGTTTCTATGAAATGACATATACGCACCATAATTGTTTAATTCCCCTTCTTCTTTAGTTGAATGTATTGCTATACCTAGCCCATTATGATCTACCCGCAAGACACCAGCGAGTTTGGGAGTACCAGTATTTTTTAGAAATACGGGTTTTATTTCTAATGTATTACCATTTGTTATTTGCATTTGTGTAGGTTTTGGAATAAAATCTAATTTGGATAATCTAATTTGGGCAGTATCATTAATGGCCGCATTAGTGATTGATTTATTGACATAACTAGTAGTGCCCATCCCATTAACAGTTATGGCACCCCCTATGGATTGAGAAATAAAATGTGTTCCATCTGAAACCAACAACCTACCAGCTGTATTATTTGCCATTTTAATCCAACCACCGCCATTATTTGAAATATCTAATCCGTGAATTCCACCTATTTTAATATTACCTTTGACAGATAATTTTTCTGGAGGAGTAGTAGCTTCAAGTCCACTATACCCAATACTAATATTTCTAGTGGTTGGATTTATCATAAAAGCAGGTCCACCACCCGGTCTCCATAAACCAAAACAATGTGATAACTTTTGTTGATATAATTCCCAATGATTTGAATTTGATCTACCTACCATAATACCAGCGTAATTTAAACTACTATTATTATCATCGGCGGCGTTTGTATAAACCTTAAAAAAATTATTTTTAGATATTGCTGATGTAATAGTCAAAGAACCCTTGTTATTTGATTCCGTAGAATCAAATGACCAATTTGTGCCATATTGTATTGGATTTCTTACAAATCTATTATTTTTAACAGAAATTTCGTTTGTATTTATTTCTAAATTATTGCCGACTGTAATGGCTGTTTTATTAAGACTAATTCCGGCAGAAGGTTTTATATGATTATTATCAATTTTACCATTTCTAATCATCATTTTACCATTAACAGCAGTAGTAGTTATTTCAATATCGCCTATAACAGAAAGGGGCTTAAATTTTGTTCCATCAGCAATTAATAATTTACCATTTTGATTACTATAAGTAATTATTCCCCTTGATATTGGCGTTATACCGGCCGGTCCAGTCATTTCGGGTTTATCTAAATATAAATCTCCATCACATTTTATATTTCCACCAACATGTAATTTCATATTACTTTTTGCTAATCCATTTAATAATCCGGTTTGTATTCCCATATTTCCATTACCATTATCTATAGTAAAAATATGTCCGTTAGGAGGAACCGTTTCTTCAAGTACGGTTTTATTACACCATAAACCAAAATGGCCAAGTAAAGTTGATGTATAAAATTGATAGTTGAATCCAATCGATGAGCCAATTTTTAAAGAAGGGTTGTATTGTCCAGTAAATTTATTGGTAAAAATAGATAAAGTCAAATCTTCTCTCATCTCTCCATTAGATTTTAAAAACGGTCTCACTCCTATATCTCCTAATACTTTTTGTCCCGTTCCATCATTATCATTTTTAATAAATAAATCTTTAATTGTCAATTTACCAGCAGCGTTAAGAATAAAATAATTACTATCAAAAGCCGATGCTTGTATTGAAGCTGCTGATCCACCTCCACCGCCTCCTGCGGCAACAATTAAACTACCATCTGCTGCTAAAGTTAAACCAGTACCCAATTTTAAATTAATTTTACTCATAGCTATGTTGGCATCATCCGCAATATTTTTATCTTTTATACACTTTAAACTGAAATGATCATTTACAATTACATTATCACTAATTGTAGTGACCCCTAGACTACTTATGTTTATTGCGCCAGTCATTGTGACAGGACGGAAAAAATTATTCCTTCTTATTATCATATCACCATCCCCCGCAAAATCCAATACATGAGATACACCTGGTGTGAAACTATTGGTATTAATAAAAAAGCCCTTTTCAAAAAAAGCCGTTGGAAATGAACTATCCTCTAAATCTGGTGTAGGATTTGCTTTCTCAAATTTAACATATTTAAATGTATTTTGATTACCCCAATTGAATGCGTCTGATCCTATGCTTCTAATGCCGCCATTAACTTCCAATTGACCAGAAGTCCATCTTATATTTATTCCACGCGAATATAATATTTCTTCTTTAGAATCCGTTATTTTCTTAACGGGATATATACCGAATGAGTTTAAAGCGTCTATGTCCCCTGTGGGTGAATGTTGGTGGTGTATAACCCAACGTCTATTTCCTCCCCTCTCTTTTACAGTTCCCGGTTTTGGATCAAAATATAAATTAGATTGTTTAAATGAAAAACTTTGAATTTTATCTTTTCCAACTTGATATTCGTCCGTATCATAAGTTGTTAAAACATTACTTGCATTGACACCTATTATATTACCATTTATATTAGTTGACCAATTCTGAGTTAATGCCAATTTTGAAACTTGTATATTTGCCGAACTATTTATCATTCCATCGCTTATTTTATCTGCTGTAATTTGTAATCTGCCAACAGAATTAATTGTTGCGTCACCAGTCATTGTTTGTGAAGTGAAACGTGTCCCATCTGCTATTAATAGATTACCACTCGTATTATTATTAAATAATTGAATGCCTTTTCCATCGTTGATAACAAGATCACCATTAATGAATGTATTGCCGTATATTGCTAATTTATATTCACTATTAATATCAATTATATCCTTAGGTAAAGCATCTTTCAATAATTTTTCTGAAGGATCGTAACCTATACCGATATTACGTTTCCCGTCAAACATTAAAGCTATTCCCGCATTTGATCCGTTTTTATAGAAACCGAAATTTTGTGTAGACTGTCTTGTAAATATTTGCCATTTATTATCTAATGTAATACCGGCTTCTTTACCATCCGTTATTATTTTTAAACTAGTTGCAGCAGCGACTTTTTTTTGAATTAATAAATCTTCATATAATCTTTGTTCTCCACCTTCACGTAAAATAAAAATGTCTTTAATTGATAATTTACTACTTTTTGAATTATATTCTAATTGATCTGTGTCAACATTAAATAGTGTTTTTGACATAGGTATACCTGTCTGTAATTTAACTGGTGAAATGGTATTATCATTAATAATAGTTTCACCTTGAGCGGTTAAAGTTTGAGTTGAGCTATTCCAAGTTAATCCTCTTCCAAAATTAATATCAACTTTTTCAATATTGATAGCACCGTTAGAAATATTTTTATTTTGTATAATATTGGATGCCAAAGAAAATACCCCATTACTTGTTAATGATAAAGCACCGGAAACTTTATTTGGAATATAACGTGTCCCATTTCCAATTAATATATTGCCTTTATCATTTCTATTATATTTTATTCCATATGCCCTTCCAATAATAACATCTTGTTCTGATTTTATATTACCGAAAACGGTTAAAGCTTCATATGCTTCTGGTTGCCACAATTTGTCGGGTCTTGTTCCAATAGCAACACGACCTTCTTTTGTTATAGCCAAGGATACACCCAAATCCCTTTTACCTGTAATTGTTGGTGTAAAACACAATGCCTTAGTGTCTTTTTGATAATATATGCGATGATTATTGCTAATATTAGTACCTATTTCAATAGTTGAATATTTATCTGGTAGATTAGAATGTAAGTTAATTAAAACATTATCACCTGTGCCGTCAGCTCCTTTAATATTTAAACCAACAAAACCATCTGCATTAGCTGCTCCCTGGATGGTATTGAAACCAGATGTTTTAATATAATCTTCTGCTAATTCTATTATATCTTTATTCCATTGTAATTTTGGACCAATGCCTAATGTGGTTTTTGTCCTTATTTTAATTTTATTAGTAGTTTTAATGTGTTTATCACTTATCATATTATCTTTAATCAACATTGTGCCCGTATTATTTAAACTAATATCACCTTTTATTCCAACTGATATATATTCTCCATTTCTTCTTACAATAATATTATTATCTCCGGTAGTAGTACCGGTTCTTATACTATCCATAAAAAACCCAGTTTCAAACATAGTATTTTTATTTTTAAAATTAACATATTCAAATTCTGAATATTTATCTGTTTGCCAAGAATTTCCTGTAACCATAGTGACTATATTATTCTTTACATTGGCATTTTTTGATTTTTCGAAGTTTAAATTAGCAGTAAGAAAAATGAGTTCTTTTTTATTTTCACTGATGTTGGTTTTATTTACATCAACCTTTTCTGATTCTAACACTTGAATTGTTTTATTTGTTTCTGTTAAAATATTACCCAATGTACCTATATTAACATTTGATATAACAATGTTATCCCTATTGTTAATAATACGCGTATCTTGTTCTTTTCCTATTTTATAAACATCATTCAAGGAAACGTCAAATATATTTTTATTAGTTTTTATTACCCCCGCATTTGTAGCAATATCAACTTTAAGTACATTATTAATAGTATTATTAACACCGGCAAAAGAACTTACGTCCGCTGTATTTTGTAATTTGAAAGCATCAAATATTTCATTTAAACTGGCGTCATGATTGATCAACAAATCTTTATTTATATTTACCTCTTGTTTATTATTGACTGTCTTGTCCAAATTATTCTTTATATCCGTTTGAAATTGTATCAATTTTGCGTCTTGTTCTGTATTTTTAGAATTTCTTTTTGTTGTGTTATCTTTTATTGCAAGCCATACAGCCGCAGACATATCTATAACATAACTATGTTTATCTCTGATTCTTTGTGTAACTATAGTAAAATTTCCAGGAACGTCTGTTTCTAGAGTGGAAACTCTTGATGTTAAATCAATGTTATTTTGAGATAAATCTTTTCTTTCTTTAATTTCATTTTTTATTTTAGTTAATATTAAAGCGTGTGATATATCAACTATTTTTTCTAATTCACTTCTTTTTGACTGTGTTATATCTAATATATTTACCCTTTGATTTTTAATATCTGAAGTAATTCTAACGAAAGAAACATCAATCTTATTAAATTTATTATTATTATATAATTTATCATTGTCTATTGCGCTTTTATTTGTTGTGATATTTGCCTTATTTTCATTTGTTACTTTAGTATTAGCTGCTAATTCGGTTGTTATAGTATCAGTTGTGCTTTTTGTTTGTTTTAAATTATTAAGTTCAACTGCTTTAAATCCTATTATTGATGAAGAAATATCTTTTAAAAATTTTGTTACATTATTAGATAAATCAGTAGTTCTTTTAGCCAATGCTAATGCTTCTTTATCTATTCTTGTAACGTTTTCTCCTCTAATTGTTATTTCTTGAGTCAAATTGTCCCGTTGTGTAGCATAATTATTATTTATTATTGTATTTAAACGTAACCGATCCGCGATAGCATTTTTTGAAATATCATCAATTTTTATATGTGTTTGTACATATCTGGTTTGTTCTCTTGAGTTAATTATATTAATTTCTTGTTTATTTGAAAGAATTTTGTTTTTATTTAAAGTATCTCTTTGTAATAAAGAAGACGAAATGTCTGTTAAAAATTTTGTTGTAGCATTAGCTGTATTAGTAGTTCTAGTATCTAATAAATCGTGAATACGTTTTACATCTTCGGCATAAGCTTTTAAATTTGTATGATCCGTTCTTAAAGTTGAGTGTTTTGTGTTTAAAAGTTCTCTATCTTTAACTTCCTGTTCTAATTTTGTTAGTAAAGCTGCTATATCTCTTGTATGTATTACATCTGCGGCATCACTTTTTTCTTCTTCTGCAATTAATGTATCTATTTGTCCTTGTTGTGCTGTATCAAGTATTTCAATAGCAGAAATATCTTTCATTCTCCCGTCAATCCATGTTTGATCAACTTTTGTATCAATCTCTTTTTTTAAATCAATATCTTTTTGTTCTAATTGTGCGTCTTTGGCATCTAATTTCTTATTTTTATCTTCTAATATAATTTGTTCTTTTTCTATTTGTTCCATTTTTGACAGATTTTCTGATAATTCTTTCTTAATTGCTGCTTCCTCTGCTTCTAACCTAACTGTAGCTGCCGAAATATCATAAAGTTTACCTGTAATAGCTTCTGTTAAACTAGATGTTGTAGCTGCTTGTCCTATTTGTGTAGATTGTCCTGTAGTAACAGTAACCCAAGTTGTAATTATACCAGTATGTGGATCAACTTGGAATTCAATGTCATCTTTAAAAAAAATTGTTTCATAGGTTTTTCCTGTTATATCGTCTTGCCAAATAGCTTTAACTTCGGCGGTTCTGCCATGTTGACAAATGATTATTCCTGTACCATTTTGAACTAAATTTCCTTTATCATCAATTTGATCAAAATGTGTATATTTATTGTCTTGTGATAGAGCGGTATTTTTCTTAAACTCCATAATAACTGTTGGATTATAAGCAATTTCTCCAAATCTATAAACATCGTGTAATTTAGATGGTGTTAATGTATAATCTTCGTATTTACCAACTATTGGTCTTGTACCATCGGATATAGTAACAGGTTTAGCAAATAATGCTATTTTATCTTCTCTTTCATATAAATCTACATTGGGTCCTCCTCCTACTTTTACCCAACCATTTTTAGATCTCACACGGAACATAAAGGCGCCGAGATTTAAAAATGGTGCTATTTTATCCGAAAAATTTCCTGTATTAGCGGCGATAGTATTTTGATCAATTTTCTTTTTTTCTATAGCGCCCAAAACAGTAGTTGATATTTCAAATAAATTATTTTTTAATATACTTGTATCAACAATGTAATCAGTTGGTTTCAAATTCAATAAATAAACTGTAGTCCAAGCAGCTGGTCCAATTTTTGTAGGATCTCTATAATCAAATGTATTATATACAAAATCACCTGATGAAATATCTGCTATAGTAGCCATTATATTATATATATAAAATAATCAGAATAAAAAATGTAAATATATTACTAAATACATTTTTTAGAATTTAAATTTACCAATAATTTCCCTATACCTAAGATTAATGGGATTTTTTTTTAATGCAATTTTTCTTTGATTTAATTCTATTTTTCTTTGATATCTTTGTTTCATTTTTTTTAAAAATTTATCAAAACTTTTATTAGGCACCGCAAATGCTCTACCCTTATAATGAAACCAACCCCTAGTAACTGAAAATCTTAATGATAACAATGGATTATCTAAGGGTTCTGGATACATTAACTCATCCCAAGAACAATAACCACTTCCAGCACTATGATATATAAATTTCAAATGGGTCATAATATTAATTTCGTAAGGTAAAATATTCTCACGAGTTGACAACCCATATTTATAAGAAGTCCAATTATCAACAATGGCTAAAGAGCATTTATATTGTTGTGAATAATTTAATCTCATTTGATATAAATTATTATTCAACTATTTATATCAATTTAACTTATTCAATAATAAATCTATTTTTTCTTCCAAACTTCTTGGTATAATTGTCCGGTTTACTTCCTTGTCAACTTTAGTATTTGATAATGTGGTAATTTCATCTTTAATAAAAAGTATATCATTTTCATGTATTTTAATTAATTTATTATTATCTTTTAATTTAATTGTATTTTTTGATACATCTTTTATTAAAGTGTCTAATTTAATTTTTAATTTATTTACCTTATATTCTATTGTATCTTCTGGTATTGGGGGTTCTATATCTTTTAAAATGGTTTCTTTTTCTACATTTAAAAGTCTATTTTGCAAATCTAAAATCTTTCTGGCATTAATATCAATTTCTCTTAATTTTTCTTGAATAAGGGATATATTATATTCGGCTTTATCTATATCTTCTTCTATAATTATATCTTTCTCATTGTGTTTTTCAATAATTTTAACTCTCTTTTCTAATTGTTCTTCGGCCCATTTTTTCATTCCTAATTTTGTTCTGATATCTAAAATGTTTTCATTTTGTTTTTTATCATATCTAGATGGTTCTGGATAAGGCATTTTGTATAATATAGAATTTAAATGTAAAGAAGAACATATTTGAGCGTGATCACAGTAAATATTTTGTAATTTACGATATTCGCATTCTCCTGCCCAATCATTATTGGGGTGATGATCTCCACCAGTTTCTGGTAAAACTAAAAGTGTTTTCGTAGAAGGAATTAATGCTTCTAAATTATAATTATTATAATTAATACTTATATTTGTAGCAAAGGGGTCTATAGATACATCATCTATACCCTTAAAATATGAAGGTTCAATATTACCACTTGTTCCAGTCGTTCTTATAGAATTATTCTCCCATTTTATTTTAGGTTTATCGGTTGATGTAATATTGTGTGTTGGTGTATACCAAATTATATATATATTAAATATACCTTTTTCATTCTTTTGAATTAATAAATTAATACACGGTGCGGGAATTTCTGTTCCCATATGATCGAGTATTGTTGAATTATTATTTTCCGATATCCAAAGAGATTCATTATTTGGATCTGTCCAAATTAATTTCAAATGAATGTGTAAGTCAATTCCATCTGAAAAATACATTTTATTTTTACTATTATCAACAATTAATCTTGTTTTTTTTATATTTTCGTTATTAAAACAAAAATTACTATTTGCTAATTCAATTAAAATTTTATCTATTGTTTCTCTTTTGTACATTCCTAAAAATAAATCTTTATTAAATATACTTCTTGGAAATAATGGGTGTTTATCTATATGTGTATTTTTATATAAAATTTTAGCCCTTGTGTTATTATTACTAGAAACATTTTTGAAAACGTCAACTTTATTAGCTTTATGAAACATAGAATTAAAAATAGGCATTTTCAATAATTGTAAATGATATGTTTTATCTAAAATATCTTTTTTATAAAATTCAAATTCGCCTGTTTTTAATAATGGTACTTTATCGTCATTAACCCAAAAAATAGATTGAGTTGTTAAAACGGGTTTTAGTGTTGTCATATATAATAAAATAATATAAAAAGAATAAACAAAATTAATTTAATGATATATCAATTGTTAGCATTATTTTTATTATTTATTACTGTAAAATTTTTATATTCGCTGTTATTTGATACTTTCCCCCAAATGGCACCATATAAAAAAACGTATCATTTAACAGAAGAAGATTTTAATTGAGTTATTAATTATTTAAATTTAATAATTTATAATAATATATGGATATGGATAATAGAAAATATAAATATTGGTCTTGGAAAAAAGATGCGACTTATGTTTTCCAAAAAAGTTATAGATATACAAAAGATATAAAAAGTGAAATAGAACATGAAATAATAAAAATAGAGGAAAATAAGAGAGCAGAATCAAGTAATAGACTATCAAAAAGACAAGGCGTTATTCAAACAAATATTAATCCTTTTTTGAAAGGTGACTATATTAAAGATTTAGAAACACAATCCTTATTTTTACGCCCAATAGATAGTAATGACCCAAAAAAGAATGATTAGTCATAAAAGAATTTAAAGTTTATAATAGATTAAGTGTAAATGAGTAAAAAAATATTTACACAAAATGATTTATTAATGAAAACCATGATGGATTTTTATAATAAAGATGGCAATATTGAAAAAATATTACCAATAATAAACGGCGAGTCACCCACTTCATTGCGTCTTATTGATTGGTTTGTAACAAATTATTCAAAAAAACATTATACAATATTACAATTTAAAGATGTTAATAATAACCAGCGAAGATTTAAAGTATATCAAGATTATAAATTAAGATTAAAAGCATATTCAAAAAAAAGATTTGATCCTTTTTGTAGGTGGGATAGAATAGATTTACCTTATAAAAATAATACTTCAATTCAAACCACTTTGGGACAATTGAATTTTTTTAGATGGGCTTTAGAAAATAAAATCATTGATTATATTGAAAAAAATGCCCAAACAATAAATCAGGATATGAATAAAAGGAATAGCACAGCAAAAAATAAAAAACCAAATAATAATCAAACAAGAAAAAAAAGAGAAGAATTATCAATATCCGCAGCAAAAACAATAAAAAAGGAAAACGTAGAAATTATAGTCAAATTTCAATAATTTAATATATATTAATTATATATGATATTATTGACTTTAGCAAGTCTTGCGATAGTATTATTAGCAGTCTCAATATATAATAAATTAAAATCCGATAATATTAGTTTAATAAATATAATTTTAAATAAGGATAATGAACATACGCATATTAAAGAGGGTTTTGAAGAAGATAAGGTGAAAGAAATCTCAGAAAAAGAACAAGCAATGTTAGAAAAAAGAGGTTCTTATTACGATATTCGTGATGATGGTGCTTATTCAGGTGCTTTAACAACAGCACCGGGTATTAATACTTGGATTGAAGAAGAAAATTTAAAAGATTCAAAAACAAAAAAAATAATCAGAGGTGGTAGTGATCAACCATTAAAAAAATTAAATGAATATGTGCCACCGGTTTCTAATGATCCTACAAAAATAGACAATAAAGTAGCAGATTGTTCGACTTTAGAAAGTTGCGATGATTTAAATGGTGCTGTATGTGGATATTGTTTAACAACTAATACATTTGGTTTTGGCGATAAGAAAGGTCCTAAAACCGACGCATGTCCTGATGCTGCTGGTGGATTAAAAGCTTGGTCTATGGATGCTGGAACTTGTAAAAAACAAAAGGCTAGGGCTACCTGTGCTGCCGTAAAAGATTGTGGTTCTTTAATGGGTGATGCTGCTCAAATATGCGGTTATTGTCCAACAACCGGTAAAATAATGGCAAAAAAGAAAGCGGGTAATAAATGGTTACCGCGTTTTAGTGAAGATAAATGTCCTGGAAGCTGGGGTTTATTAAATGCCGATAAATGTTTGAGTTTTGCAAAAGATAATCCATGCGTTACCCCAACATACGATACAGGTCCTCATAATAAAGAATGTATACAAAAATTATGGAAAACCGCAAAATGTTCAAAACAACCCCCATTAAAAAAAAATTATGGTTGGTGGACTCAACAAATGTTGCATTATAAAGTAATTGGTGAGAAATTTTTGGATATATTTAAAAAGACATTATCTAATGATTATAGTGATGCCAAACATAATAATATTTTATGTTATGGTCATACGGGAAAATTAAAAGCGTGTGATCCAAAATATATGAAAACTACAAATATGGGAAATATGCAATTAAAACATCACCCAAAAGAATGTTATGAACAAAAATATCAAGCTGCTGGTTGTACTGAAAAAGGCGGTGGTTGGAAAGATATTCAAAATAATTTACATTTGCAAGTATTGTCACGACAAAGAAAAACAAAATTATATAAACCATTGGGAGTAGGTAAAAGTATTGAAGCAGCATATAAAAAATTAAGTGAAGATTCGACAACATCAAATGATTATGCTACAAAAAAGGCGGCAGCAATGGAATGTTATGGTGAAATTCCACCACCACCACCACCTGTAAAAACTGGTGACTTAGTTGCTTTTTATGCTAATTTATCTAATTCTGATGTAGGTGATTTTTCATTTTTACAAGCTAAGTGTGAATTTAATGGTATAATAACAAAAGATGTGGATCGTAATTACTGTCACGTTATGTGGATAAGTATAATGAATAGATCTAGTAAAGAAAAATTGGAGAGAAAAAAATATGTAAATGACATGCAAATTCAAAAAAAATTCTTTGGATTCTCTGGTATTGCCCCCGCGTATTTTTCTAAAGTTGTTAGTAGTAACGTAGCTAAAAGTAGATTAAAAATGAGAAAGGCTTGTATTAAAACCAAATCTGCTTGTAAACCAAGTTGTGGAGATATAGTAAATAATGTATTATGGAAATATCCCAAGCCTCGTGATTGTATAGTGAGTCAATATGGGGGATATTCAAATTGTACAAAGGGGTGTGGCGGTGGAAGACAAACTAAATATAGAAAAGTATTATATCAACCACGGAGAGGGGGAACTGCTTGTCCGGCCTTATCTACAACAAGAGTATGTAATACACAACCTTGTATTAATCCTAATTTTAATGATCATAAAACAAATAAAGGTGTAAAAGGAAGATACGTAAGAATATATGGTTACAATACATATATTCATATTCAAGAATTAGAAATTTTTGACCAAAATAATAGAAATATTGCCAAAGGCATAAGATATCCCCGGGTGCGTCAGAGTAGTCAAGGATGGCGCGGACATCCAAATTATATTACCAATGGTCAAAAATCTTGGCGCCGTTGGCCAAATTCAAATCATACACATAGACGCGGTTATCAATGGGTTCAAGTTGATTTGGGTAGTGAAAAATTAATAACAAAAATAAGAGTATATAATAGACCAGATTGTTGTCGCGGGAGATTAAATGGGACGAAGTTAATTATATATGGAAATGGCGGAACTCAAGATACTAAAATACAACCTATAACATTAAATAGTTCTAGAGTGCAAACATTTCCTATAGGTTATAATCATCCCGTTCCTACAAGATATCGTGTGCCTAGACGGTATACTTGGAATGATAGATATAATTGGGCTAAAAAGAAAGGTGGAAGATTACCTACTGTTGAAGAAATTCGAAAAAATAAATCAGTTTTACGATTAAATGGGGGACATTCTTGGGTTGCGTGTGGTGATCCATCTAATAAGGATTGGGTTCATATAGGAACGCGTTATCATCATTATGGTAAAAGTCACGTTCAAAGCCACGGATATCCCAGCTGGGGAAACCGTGGATACTGGAGTAGTTATAGAAACTATCAAGTTTTAGTTGCTCAACCTGGTCATAAAGTGCAATCTGGTGGAAACGCGCGTGATACTGGTCTTATAAAATCTATGTCGGAATGTAGAAATTATGCGAAACAACATCCCAATAAAAGATGGAGATCAGCCGGAAACTGGAGTAGAGATCCTACTGGTTGTATTACAAGGGGTGGTGATTCTAGCGGAGGATGGGTGTGGTTTAATAAACGCGGAACAAATCATAAATGTGGATATAGAGGTTATACTTGTGTAAAAAAAATAGGAAAGTAAATGAAAAAATAAATATCAACAATATATAATTACAATGAAAGTACCAGCAGTTTGTATTTTCGTATTAATATTAATTATATATTGTCTATTTCTATTTTATCCACCTTTAGATAGGGGTTGGTTTGCTCCATTTAGCGATGTAGAATTTAATATAAGTGATTTTGATCCTTTTAAAGAAAAAACCGTAGAAGGATTGTGTATATCTAGGCCAAAATATATATCTAGTGCTTTTACAACAAAACAGTGTCAAAATTATTGTATAAAAAAAGGTAACTGTAGATTTACAAACCGATATAAAAATAGACCTTTGGGAGATAAACAACCTTGTTGGATAAGTACTGGTGTAGGAACACAAAAATCAAGAACAGGTAGGGGGTGTAATCGTTATGAAACTTGGGAAAATTCAAAATATGTAAAAAAACCCCAAACACCTTTTAGGAGTGTCGGTGTAGATCCATTTCGAAGATATTATGTGCGTTGTTGGTGGACAAGGCACCGTTATTGTAGAAGGTATTGGTGGTGGAGATGGAGATGTTGGTATGGTAGATGGCATAGACATTGTAGATGGTATAGAAGGAATTATTTAAGAAGAAAGATGAGAAAAGGTGAAGGTGATTGCGATAGAAATAGTGATTGTGCTGGAAGATTAAAGTGTTATCAACGCACATGGGGCGGAAAAGTTCCGGGTGTAAAGAAGGGTGGTCCAAGAAATTGGGATATTTGTTATGATCCAAGAGATAGAGACGCATAAATCTAAATAATTTTATATATTGAATTTATATATATGAAGTTATATATTTTAGCAGTTATAATAATATTATTGATAAGTTGTTCGTGTTTTTTTAATTATAAGGAAGGTTTAGAAAATAGCGGACAAACGGAATTGCGAAGTTCACAAGAAGATCGTCATACGAAGGAACAAAATAAATATTTTAAATCTAGAAAATATCCCAATGTATCCGAAGGTTCAGCGGAAACAGGTGGACTTAGAATACCCACATATAAAGATAAAGGTGATGGGAGTAAATTGATACAAGATAATCCAGGAGCACATGTTGGACAGAGTGAGCAAGATAAAAATATAGAAAAATGTAATATAGTAAATTCTACAAAAAATTGTAAATTTTTAAAAGGAACAAATTGTGGCTATTGTCATTCTAATAAAACATTTATGTATGGTGATGAAAATGGACCAAAAGCAAATAATTGTCCCAAAAAAGATGGTAAAAATGCATGGGTGGGACCGAAGGATCCGCGTGGTGTATCTTGGGTATGTCAAAAATTTAAAGATCAAGAAACTTGTGCAAAAGTAAAAAATTGCGGCGGTTCTACAGGAGAAGCAGCTATTTGTGGTTGGTGTCCTGCCGCACAAAAAGGTTTTGTAGTAAAACAAGATAGTAAGGGGGGTTGGTATCCTAAATACAAAGACGATGTATGTGATTTTAAAGCAAAATTAAAAAGTGGAAAAAAGCATGTAGTTCAAATTAATTGGAATAATAGAAAAAAACTTTTACGAAGTGGTAAAAAAGTATATTTATACAATCAAGGAGAAAGAAAGGGAGAATTCACACCAACAAAAATAAGATCTTATAGTTGGGGAATATATGCTTATGTTGGTTGGCGGGTTATGGTATATTTCTCAAAATCCGGTGGTAATAAAATGGGTGTTTGGACGGGTAAAAATTATACAAACCATGTAATGGATAAATCAAATTGGATATCCGGTGGTGAAGGACGTTGGAAATGGGCCCCTACGAGTTGGGAATTAAAAACAGAAGATGATATATTATTTGACACTTCTTTAATTCATGTTAATGATTGTGCACAATTCAAACAATTATATCCTTGCATGGGTCCAAATTGGAGAACTGGTCCTCATACACAAGCTTGTATTCAAAAAAAATGGGAAGAAGGTGGGTGTTTTGGTGAAGTAGATGATAAAATTAGTAAATCTGGATTAAATTTACATGATGTAAAAAAAGTTTGGAATAGTAATAGTCACGGAGCGATGTTAAGTAATGTTAAAACGTTTAGGGCGAATACTTCTTCTAGTGATTTTAAGAAAGCCAAAACTTATACAAAAGCCTGTTTAGGAAGTAATGTGTCAAATTGTAGTGGAAGATGGAATAAGAGACCCAAGGCCTGTGATACAGATATGTGGAAATGGTCTGGTTGTAGTGGTACTGGAAAAATGAATCCTAATAGTAATGAACCTTGGGCAATAGAATTAGAAAATCCATACCAAACACATAAAAAAGAAAAAAATAAAGATAGTAGTCATAGTTGGGGAAAAGTTTGGAATAAAGTATGGAGAACACGATGGTTATCGGATCATCATACAAGAAATCCAAAACAAGATTATGGTAAAACTATAAAATATACTTTAGCTTGTAGAGGAAAAGTGCCTCCTCCACCATGGAAAAAACCTTGTTGGAAAGATTTTTCAGCTATGTGTCGTTATTGTAATGGGGTAACTATGCCTACAGCTGAAAAGTTAAATTTTAAAAACGCCAGTAATGTTTTTAGAAGTCAAAATTGGACTGAATTAAAAAGAACAAACAATGAAACTGACAGTAACCAATTTCCTAGAATGTTAGGAGATTGGAATATAACAAAAACAACATATAAATTACCTGATTTTCCTTATTGGAATTTTACAAATAAAATTATTCCATACTTAAAACGTCATAGTGGTAATACAGGTATAGGTTGGAATAGAAATTTTATTAGAGCAATGACAAAAGTTCCCGGAATATTATATGTGGGTCATTTAAGACCACCAACCCCAAATCGTATCACAAGATCGGGAATGGATGAATTGTGGTTTTCAGAACATCTACCTTTTTATAGAATGATAAAAGCGTATAAATTACCAACAACACGTTATAAAGGCATTACTTATACTAGATTATATCAAAGTAGATATAAAGGAAAACAAGGAGAATTCGGTTTTGAATATGGATTTCCATATTGGGCTTTTTTTCAAGCGGCGGCAGCAAATTAAATTATTTTTTTATATTTAAATAAAGAAATAATTGCACTTAATATTAATAATGAATTTTATAAGCTCTTTTTTTCAAAAAAATTCGGATGTCATAAATAAAGTTAATTTTGAAGATATTCAAATGGTTA
>Ga0315320_10000384_pt1 | contig 36118 bp, 27 predicted proteins | sample M140m21515metaG_FD_203458 | JGI IMG/M metagenome (GOLD analysis project Ga0315320, IMG submission 203458) | Ammonia-oxidizing marine archaeal communities from Monterey Bay, California, United States - M1 40m 21515 | ecosystem: Environmental > Aquatic > Marine > Coastal | place: USA: California... | reverse complement strand
ATCCAAGGCCAGACCAAATGCTGGCCCCAACGATGGCACAACCACGGTTTCTTCTGATGCCGTGTCAGCCAACATCTGCAGCAACGAGGCATACTCAGAGAGACGAGCGTGATACAGCACCGCATTTCCACCATACAACAGAGATCGGATTCCCCCAGCTTCGAGGAAGCGGATGATTTTCCGATTTTCCTGCTCGCAAATGAGAAGCGAAGAATTTCTCGCTAGCGGTGGAACAGCAATAACCGATTCGCGCAACTGAGCGGCAGAGAAGGGAGCAGTATTCATGGTTCGCCAATTCTAAGACTTGTGATATCAATTCTTTTTTGAGTGTTACAACTCACACACTGAAACAAGTACGGCTGATTGGGCAGAACACTTCCCAAGGCAAGTGACATTATTCAGTAGTGGGTTGATTAGTGGATACTGGGTTCGGCGTTTGGCGTTCGTCCGGTTAGGAAATCAAAGTCACACCCCAGGTCAGCTTGCGTGACATGCTTGGCATACAAATGCTCATACCCTCGTTCCGGCGCAGGCTTCAGGGGTGGCATTGCCGCGCGTCGCCGTGAAATTTCTTCTTCACTGACATGCCAATGGATGGTGCGATCGGGAACATTGATTTCGATCTCATCACCATTCTCCACCAAGGCCAGCGGTCCGCCCGCCGCGCTCTCGGGTGCAATATGCAATACACAGGTACCGTAACTGGTTCCACTCATCCGGGCATCGCTAAGGCGCACCATATCCCGAACTCCTGCCTCAAGCAGTTTTTTTGGAATCGGCAACATTCCCCATTCTGGAAACCCCGGTGCTCCCAGCGGACCGGCACTGCGAAGAATCAGCACACTATTTTCATCGACGTCGAGATCAGGATCATGAATTCCATCCTTCATGGCAGGATAGTTGTCAAAAACAACAGCTGGACCTCGGTGCTGCAACAGATCAGGATCCGCGGCAACTGATTTAATCACACACCCATTAGGAGCAAGGTTACCTCTCAACAAACAGGTTCCCCCTGCTTCGGCAACTGGATTTTCCCGGGTTCTTATCACCTCATCATCAATCACCTCAGCGTCTTTGATCTGATCAGCGAGTGTTGTACCGCTGACTGTCAAACAGTCGACATTCAACAGATCATCCATTCGAGCCAGCATTGCGCTGAGGCTTCCAGCGTTGAAAAAGTCTTCCATCAGATACCGTCCGCTTGGTCGAATATCTGCGAGAACCGGGGTCGTCCGCGACAATTCGTCAAAACGTTTCAGCGACAAGTTGATGCCGAGTCTTCCCGCAATGGCAATCAGGTGCACAATCGCATTGGTACTGCCACCAATTGCCAGCGAAGTCATCAGCCCGTTATCGATGGATTTTTCGGTCATGAAATCGGATGGTTTCAGGTCTTCCCACGCCATATCGACTGCTCGGCGTCCCGTTTGCACGGCCAGACGCGAATGCTCAGCAACGACTGCAGGAATGTTGGCGGCTCCGGGCAAACTGAAGCCCATGGCTTCAGTCACACACGCCATCGTGCTCGCCGTCCCCATCGTCATGCATGTTCCGGCTGAACGGCCAATACAGTTTTCGATACCTTTCCAATCTTGGTCGCAAAGATTACCCGCCAAACGCTCATCCCAGTACTTCCAGACATCACTTCCACTACCCAACGTGACGTCCTTCCATCGGGCAGTCAGCATGGGACCAGCAGGCATGAAGATGGATGGCACGTTGGCACTGATCGCTCCCATCAACATTGCCGGAACCGTCTTGTCACATCCCCCCATGAGCACAGCAGCATCAATGGGATGGCACCGCAAAACCTCCTCAACCTCCATCGCAAGCAGATTGCGATAAAGCATGGTCGTCGGCTTCATCAACATCTCACCCAAAGACATCACGGGGACTTCCACGGGAAATCCGCCCGACTGCAAAATCCCCCGCCTCACCTCATCTGCCCGATTGCGAAAGTGGGAATGACAGGTATTCAATTCGCTCCATGTATTCAGAATCGCGACGACGGGCCGATCCTTGTAGTCGATGTCATCGAATCCCATTGCCTTGAGCCGCGAACGATGACCAAAAGATCGCATATCGTCCGGGCCAAACCAGCGTTGCGAACGAAGTTTCGACGGGTCGCGTGATTGCGTCATGGCAGAGGCATCTTTTGGGTTCGGTGACTGCAACGTGAACTGCGGACTCAACACCCGAGCCCGAGGATCGAGCGGCAGTTTAACAGGAATCTACGTCACCCACGAAGCGGGCAACATGATGGCCCACGAGTTGACGAGCAACAAACACGAAAAAAGGCAAAACGATGCTCGAGTCAATGCATTGAGAGCAAAGTCGAGAACAAGATCCAACCGAGAGCTGGTTTCTCGCGATCAGGGTTTGAGAGACTTATCAAGAAGGTGTTTCAATTCCTCAACCTCCTCAGCAGAGAAACGACTTTCCTGGACAAAATGCATCAGCAAGGGCTTTGTCGCACCACCAAAAATTCGTTTCACAAACGAATCACTCTCAGCTTTGACACAAGACTTGCGAGAAACGGCAGGACGAAAAGTACGTATTCCCGCTTTGTTGGTCGCTACTTTTAAAGCGTTTTTTTTCACTAGGCGTGTGAGCAGAGTTCGAACGGTGTTCTGTGCCCAACCCTGCGATGGACGGAGCGTCTCGACGACTTCGGCAGCTGTCTGCGGGGATGAATCCCAAAGACATTCCATGACGAACCATTCTGACTGTGATATGCCTGGAGTTTTCATCTCGGCACACTACACATGTAGTGAGCGGAAGTCAACTTGAAGTATATTGCCCGAAAACAGACAGCTATGATTGCATCGGAGCGAGCCCGCAAAATTGACGTGACTGAATGGTCTCTTTAGGATGTAAAACCAATCATCCATCGAGTTCCTCTACTTCGTTCGAAAAGAGTTCGTTCGAAAAGAGGCTGGCTTCCTCCAAAGTCGATCGGCCCAAGCTTGAGTATCAATCGACGCATCATGTTGCAACAAGCCGGCGGTGGCATTGGCTTGATGGCGTTGCAATCGCTTTTATTGGCAGACCAGAGTTTGCCATCAGCCAATGCACTGCTACCTCACTTTGCGCCACGAGCAAAACGGATCATTTGGCTATTCATGCATGGAGGGCCGAGCCATCTTGATCTGTTCGATCCCAAGCCTGAGCTTTCCAAGTATGCGGGGCAACCTTTGCCGGACAGTTTCGGCAATGTAATGACACGCCGAAAGGTGGCATCCAACCCATTGCTAGGTCCAATCAAGCCGTTTCAGCGGCGCGGCCAATCAGGGCTACCCATATCAGATTTCATGCCGCACTTGGCGGAACACGCTGATGATCTGTGTGTGATTCGTTCTCTTCACGGTGACAGTGTGAATCATCCACAGTCGGTGTACCAGATGAATACGGGAAGCATCCTGATGGGTCACCCGAGTTTTGGGAGTTGGCTTGCCTATGGGCTTGGCAGCGAGAATGCGGACATGCCGGCATTTGTGGTGCTGCCGGATCCCGGCGGAGGACTCAAGGGTGGTCCCTCTGCGTGGGGTAGCGGTTTTCTGCCTCCTACCTTTCAGGGCACGGCGATGCGTCCGGGAAAAACACCTGTGCTGAATCTGAAACCACCTGTCGGCATTTCGGATTCACGGCAGCGTGGAACACTCGATTTTCTTCGTCACATGAACGAACAACATCTGCTGACACGCGATCGTGATGAAGAGCTCTCAGCAAGGATTGCTGCGTACGAATTGGCTTTCCGTATGCAGAGCGCTGCGCCGGAAGTCTGTGATTTTTCAACCGAAACGGCAAAAACGCTTTCCAGCTACGGTGTCGATCGCCCCGAAACACAGGACTTTGGGCAACGTTGCCTGCTAGCACGGCGAATGCTTGAACGGGGCGTCCGATTTGTGCAAGTCTACTCAGGTGATACCAATGGTTGGGATGCTCACAAGGATGTGGCAAAAAACCATGGCGAATACTGCAAAAAAACAGACCAGCCGATTTCGGCGTTGCTGACGGATTTGAAGCAGAGTGGCCTCCTAGAAGACACCTTGGTGGTCTGGTGTGGAGAATTTGGCCGCATGCCCATGAGCGAACAAGGAAAAGGTCGAGATCATAATCCGTGGGGGTACAGCGGATGGATAGCGGGCGCTTCGATCAGCGGTGGTCGTACGTATGGTGCTACCGATGCAATTGGCTTACGAGCCGAAACCGACCGTGTCCACGTGAATGAATTTCATGCCACGCTACTGCACCTGATGGGATTAGATCATCGCAAACTGGTGTACTCACACAACGGCCTTGATGAACGCCTGACTGGGCCTTCAGAAGTTGAGATTGTGGGGGGATTACTGAGATGAGAAGGATTCAGACAGAATTCCATCGATCCCATGAACAACTGCATGGCTCAATTGCCAGAGTCAATCCAATCTCATTGAACACGTTTCTGTTGATCACCGTGTTCTTCATGGCGGATCCACATTTACTTTCTGCCATTACGGACACCTCTGCCAAAGCAAACTCCGGCACCACTCATCGTGGACAACGTAACGAGTCCGAAAACACAGGGTTGCTTGACGATGAGTTACAGATTGACCGAATCGACCGCGAGCACTGGGCCTATCAAGCAATCACCGACACCCCGCCCCCAGACACTGGCCCATCCAACTGGCCACGCACCACGATTGATCAGTACATCCTGTCAAAATTGCAATCGCAATCAATGTCTCCAGCAGCGGAGGCAGATCGACCAACTCTAATTCGGCGATTGAGTTTTGACCTGACGGGGATGCCGCCAACAACCGCGGAATTGTCACAGTATCTGCATGATAAACGGCCAGGCAGTTATGGAAGACTAGTGGAACGCCTGCTTGCATCGCCAAACCATGGCCGACGCTGGGGGCAACACTGGCTGGACCTTGCTCGCTTTGCGGAAACCGATGGTTATGAGCACGACAAGATTCGTGCAAATGCGTGGCGTTATCGCGACTGGATTGTGAATACCCTGAACAAAGATATTGGCTATGACCAGTTCATCCGATTGCAATTAGCAGGTGATATTCTGCTGCCGCAGGATCCCGATCTATCATCCGCAAAGATTGCAACGGCATTTGTACTTTCTGGTCCAGACATGCCCGACATCAATTCTCAATTGGAACGTCGGCACGTGCTATTGAACGAAATAACATCCACCGTCGGCTCAACTCTACTGAGCCTTCAAATTGGATGCGCGGAATGCCATGATCACAAATACGATCCCATTAGCCAAGGCGATTTCTATCGACTGCGAGCGTTTTTTGATCAATCAGTCAAGCTGAAAACAAACCAGTCCGTCAACACTCTAGAGCCGAGCGCAGACCCCAAGGCAACCAGCCAGGTTCATCCGCGTGGCAACTGGCAAAATCCCGGTCCCACCATTTCTGCCGCCTTTCCACGCATCGCAAATCCGTCAGGTACAGCCATGACGGACGAGCTTCATCCACGCCTGCAACTGGCACGTTGGCTGACTGATCCATCACACCCGCTTACCGCCCGTTCAATCGCAAATCGAGTTTGGCAATTCCATTTTGGAACAGGACTTTCGAGGACCCCCAGCGACTTTGGCGTCATGGGTGAAGAGCCATCACACCCACAACTGCTGGATCATCTTGCAAAGCGTCTGATCAGTCATGAATGGAGCCTAAAAGACTTGCATCGTCAGATTGTTCTCTCGGCAACCTACCGAACTCAAAGCAAGCCACCGGAATCACCCAACGCCAAGCGGGCTTGGCAAGATGCCAAGCAAAGTGACCCTGCCAACCGCCTCTTGTCACGATTCCCACGTCGTCGTTTGGATGCGGAGTCAATTCGTGATGCCATGCTATTGGCAAGTGGCACACTGAACCAACAAGCAGGTGGCCCCGGTGTCAGTCCGCCATTACCGCCAACGCTTGTAAAAACACTGAAGTCGGGCCAATGGAAAACAAGCAGAAACACGGCAGATCACCATCGACGCAGCATCTATATTTTTGCACGACGCAACCTTCGCTACCCACTATTTGCAACCTTTGATCGACCAGCCGCCAACTGCAGTTGCGCAACTCGAACTCCCTCGACAACCGCGCTTCAATCATTACTGCTGTTGAACTCAAAGCTGACTTTGGAGGTTTCACAGCAACTGGCATCTCGCTGCAGCAAACAACACCCGGAAAGTCCAGAAGTGCAGATACGTGAGATTTTCCAACGCCTGCTATCCCGCAATCCGAGCAGCCAAGATGAGCTGACTTGCCTTGAATTTCTCTCAAAGCAAGCTGACCTCGTCAAACATCAAGGATCTGAGGAACCCAAATTGGACGCTTTGACAGATCTATGCCGGGCAATGTTTAACAGCAACGAGTTCCTCTACGTCGACTGACATATTTGAACGTGTGAAACATCATGTACTCGGCTGTCTTTCCGTTCACCACAGCGGTAGCAAATTCCAGCGGTAGCAAATTCCATTGACACCCACCAAATGCCTTTGGTATCCGGGAGGGGAATGAGACTGGCCTGAAACAAGCATGCCATTGCTCACGAATGAATTTCCCCACCTACTCGATACGTCACCGGTTCGATATGCACTCGTTACGAATGCGAATGATCGCAGTGGCTTGCCTTTGCAGTTTCGCTCTGGGTGTCCCGGCACTGGGGCAATTGACGATCACAAATCCCGATGAGCCGAAACCTCCGGGAAATGTCCGACAAGTATCCCTCTCAACCCCGGCACAGGTTGTCCCCTCAGTCAACTCACCCATCCAACCCGAGATTCCACAGGCAATTCGGGGTTCACAGTCACAACAACTGCGAATCCGCGTCCAGTTGTTGGAAGTCGATCCACCTACGCGTGAAGCGATTTATGCTGGACTTGGTACAGAGGGACTTCACACATCCACAAACCTTCCCGCATCAAATTCGCAGGAATCTGCTTCAGACACACTGGATGACTTCCCAACACAGTCAGATGCAGTCACCAGAACAGCCGCCTTCGTAACTCAGGCAGTTCTCAACACAGCCGAAGTTGCAGGCATTCTCAAAATGACCGAAGCATCGAACAATTCGATTGTTGCCGATGCTCCCAACTTGCTGCTCCTGAATGACAACAAACTTGAATTAAGGGACATGATCCAACGTCCATTCATTGTGAATCACGAAAAGCAGGGAAACGCAACCAAACCGATTTTACAACACATCGATGAGGGAACCCGTTTGGGCATCATTGCCAGAGCCAGAACATTGACAGGTGCGACCGAGGGATCGTTTGACCTCGGCTGCGAAATTGTGTCACGGCGTGTGATCGAAACGCGGACAGATTTTGTATTTGGTTTGGGAACGAAGCCTCTGGAAGTACAAATTCCCCACGTGCACGTCACGACGGCAAGAGCGAGTGCGACATTGTCACCTGGTCAAACATTACTGATCGACCCGCACGTCTCTTCGACTCGCAGTTTCCGAAGCGAGACAAGCGTACCGTTTCTGGGCAAACTGCCGTATGTTGGCCGCTCCTTCAAAAACATTGCAGTGACGATCCACGATCAGCACTTGATCGTATTACTGCACCCCGAGTCAGTATTAGAAAACTGAAAGCAAGAAAGCTCCAGGCGAATCACAAGTTGCAGTCGCCCGTTTTTAAAACTTGAGCGTTGGAAGCTTGAACGCTGGAATTGCCAGTACGTGACCACTGTTCTTGTCACTGCAGATTCTTGTCACTGCAGATTCGGTGCCTTCTAATCTGCGACCGCCAGACCTGGTTCATCTCCACCGCTTCTGATCTGGGCTCGAGGCTTTTGTTTGATCGTACCGGGAACCAACCACGGCCCACTACTATTTTCTTCAATCAGTTTTGCCAATTCATCTGTATTGATTGACTCAACTTCGAGAAGTTTTTGGGTCAGTGCTTCGAGCACTTCGCGTCGCTGCTCAAGAATTTCTCGTGTCTGAGTCAGTTCATCCTCAATGATTCTTGCCACCTCCTTGTCGATCAGTTTGGCCATGTCCTCGCTATGGGACATTTGAAATCCATCAGCACCGCCGCCACCTGCGAGGAAAGGAGACCTTGAGCTACGTCTAAAATTGATACGTCCAAGCCGACTCATGCCGTAGTCCATGACGATACATCGTGCAATTTCAGTACAACGTTCCAAGTCATTTTGGGCACCTGTACTGATGTCCTGAAAGATCATTTCCTCCGTCAATGTTCCCGCGAGCAATACTTTCATATTGCTTTCCAATTCGGATTTGGTCATCAAATACCGCTCGGACTCAGGCCGTTGCATGGTGTAGCCAAGTGCCGCAAGACCGCGCGGGATGATACTAACCTTGTGGACCGGGTCAGAGTTTGGCAGCGCAGCAGCCACAATCGCGTGCCCCGCTTCGTGATAAGCGACACGAATCTTTTCATCTTCGTTCATCACTCGATTTTTCTTTTCCAAGCCCGCGGTGACTCGTTCCACAGCTTCATTGAACTCTTGAATCCCGACCGCACGTTTCTCTGCTCTTGCCGCCAGCAAAGCTGCTTCGTTGACCAAGTTCGCAAGATCTGCCCCGACAAATCCTGGCGTGATCGATGCGATGTCCTTGAGCTCTACATTCTCATCCAGTTTCACATTTTTAACATGCACCCTCAAAATATGTTCGCGTCCGCTAATGTCCGGTCGATCCACAAGTACGTGTCGATCAAACCTTCCCGGTCGCAATAGCGCGGGGTCCAGCGTTTCAGGCCGGTTAGTAGCAGCGACAACAATGACACCCGAATTGGAATCGAAGCCGTCCATCTCTACCAACAAGGCATTCAGAGTCTGTTCACGTTCATCATGTCCACCCACAGTCGATCCGCTTCGACTCTTCCCCAAAGCATCGAGCTCATCAATGAAGATGATGCAGGGTGCACGACTCGTCGCTTGCTGAAACATATCTCTGACACGCGCCGCACCGACACCGACATACATTTCAACAAAGTCACTGCCCGATAGGCTAAAGAAGGGAACACCGGCCTCACCGGCAATCGCTTTTGCCAAGAGTGTTTTGCCTGTTCCCGGAGGCCCAACCAACAGAACTCCCTTGGGGATGCGTCCTCCCAAAGACTTGTACTTGTCACTGTTATTTAAAAAGTCAACGACCTCTCGGACTTCCTGAACAGCTTCGTCGATCCCAGCAGTATCACCAAACGTTATCGCCAGATCTTCCTGTCCATACAGTTTGCCGCGGCTACGTGAAAAGGCCATCGGTGACCCGACACCACCCATTCTTCGCAACATAATAATTCCGAGAATGACCAGAACACCAATCATCAGCAGTTCGGGCCAGTGATCCCGAAACAAACGACTTGGTCTTGCATTATCCCACGTGACACCGGATGCGTTGAGGTACTCGACTAATCGCTTATGCTCGGCTTCGTTATTCGTATCACGAATCGTTTTAAAATCGACCAATTTGTAGGTATCACTGACAGGCCCTTTGTTATCAATTCCACGTCCTCGGTAGGCGACTTTTCCAGTGATCTCACCATCGGCCACGCTAATGTCCTGAAGGCCACCGAATTCCACCTGGTATTCCGGCCTCTTGGTCGACGGAACAATCACGGTCACTTTGGGGTCAATTTTCGACTCCCCTTCTGCACCACTTTTCGAAGATTCACTTTTCGAAGATTCAACTTTACCCTGTTCTTCTTGCGGCGCGGCAACCACGGTGGGGGTCTTTATCCCACCGGAGTTCGCGTCTCCCTTTGACTTGGCGGCATCTACCTTTGGAGTGCCCGCCTCACTGTTCTTGGAATCAGCACTACTTGTGCTTTGGCTATCAGGTGGTGTCAGCACGTTACCTGCCTGCTTCGCTTCAGCCATGGCTGCCAACAATTTCATCAAGTCTGGATAGCGCAAACGCATGTCGCTGCCACCGAACAAAAATGCGCTTAGGAGCACAGCCGATACGATTGCGATCAGAACAAACCAGACATTGCCACCGCTGCGAGGCTCTGAACCATTTGAATTTCGTTGCTTGTCGTCACTCATCAGCTAAATTCTTAGGGGTAATACGGGCGTTGGCAGGTTGTGTGCAGCCTGCCCATTTTCATAAAAGTATAAGAAGTGCGTTTGCTTTCGGTCTGCAATCCGCCGCTCTCTATGGTTGCCCGCCAGATGGGGCTGTGACACAACTTTCCGAGTCAAAACTTGAGATTTGCGTGCAAAAAGTTGCGCAAACCGACCGTCTCTCAGCGTCATCCATAGTCCGGCAACGCAGTCCACGACCCGACAGAGCTCCGGACTCTGCAAGCATTCTTCGATCATTCGCCCTCCAAGGCAAGCAGGCATTCGCCTTCCAAGGCAAGCAGGAAGACGATTCCTCACACGTTGGTCGGGTCGTAACAGCAGTTCGAATCGCTCATGATATTGGGGCGGATTTGTGCAAAGTCGGGGGAAAACCGTGTCAAATCGGCGTTATCAGTGCCAAGTGCTTCGCTAACACGCGTAACTAACCCCAAGTCCCCTGCATTGCTCGCCGCCGACCAACAGAAAATAGCAACCGTTCTTTCTGGGCTTGCTGATAAGCAGCCTTATCGTTTCGGGAGCCCTTTTCAGTGCCAAAGGACAGTGAAACGCGGTGCGTTGTGATGAGTTTCCAAAAACACAGACGGTTCCAGTTTTTCTCGACAGACTGGCTTAGCAAAACAACAGATGGACTTCTCTAACAGGATTCCGTAAACAACGGGTTCCACCACCTCACTTTGTTGGACGCAATTTTGAACCAAGACGGAACACCTCTCGAAGATCACCGCGACTGCCAGAACGTAGCCGTTTTGGGAGCAACGGGAAGTATTGGGACGGCAACAATCGATGTTGTGACCCAACTGAACCGAATCGATCCCAAATTCCGCTGGCACGTCTGTGCTGCCTCTGGACATAAAAACACCCAATTACTGGCGGAACTGGCGGGTGGGCTTGAGCAACCGCCTGACCGAATCGTGCTCTCCGACAAAAAAAATGCAGAGGGTTCGGGAGCTGATGAAGTCCAACTACGAGCATTGGGCTCCAAAATTGAATTTGGTCCCGAAGCATTAGTTTCCGCAGCCAGTGACAAATCTGTGGATATCGTGGTCGCGGCAATCGTAGGCCGCGCAGGACTGGAAAGCACGATGGCGGCTGTTCAGGCAGGGAAACGCGTGGCCCTAGCCAATAAGGAAACATTGGTGGTCGCCGGACCTGTGGTTAGTCGAGCCTGCGAACAAAGCGGCGCGGAACTTCTTCCGGTGGACAGCGAGCATTCGGCAATTTTCCAATGCATTCAGGCAGCAGCTTCCAAACCCAAGAAACTGATTTTAACGGCCAGTGGCGGCCCATTTCGCGGGTGGACCCGCGAACAAATGGATACGGCAACGCCCAATTCGGCTCTGGCACATCCGACGTGGCAAATGGGCCCAAAAATCACAATCGACTCAGCCACCATGATCAACAAAGCACTGGAAGTGATCGAAGCACGATGGCTTTTTGGTCTTCCTGCTGATGCGATCGAAGTAGTGATTCATCCACAATCAATCATTCACTCGATGGTGGAATTCGAAGATGGGTCAGTCATCGCCCAACTGAGTCCACCCGATATGCGACTACCGATTCAATATGCCTTGACCTACCCCAGACGCCTGCCATGCCCCTGCCCCGACTTTGACCGCAGCAAACCATGGGATCTCACCCTCGAGCCAGCAGACCCGGAGCGTTTCCCCGGGCTGGAACTTGGTTTTGAGGTAGCCGCCGCTGGCGGCACAGCGGGTGCGGTCCTGAATGCGGCCAATGAAGAAGCGGTCGGTCTGTTCCTCGCCGGAAAAATCAGGTTTACTGACATCGTGCTGGGCTGCCGTGAAGTGCTTGAAAACCACTCTCACGAGTCAGATCCACCCCTGAATCGGTTACTGGAGCTCGATCGCTGGGCGCGCAAAGAATTGAACAAACGCTTCGGAATCTCCTGAAAGATGCCCGTGGCTGACAGCCCAGACCCTGAATTTCGCGGTCAAATTCGCTCCGAATCGAATTTGACCGCCCCGCTATCCCTGCAAACTGGTCGAAATGACATAATCTTACGTACTGCATCAACGTCGTGACCAACTACGATCCAGCCTGCACCAACACCTGACACCCGCCTGAACCTGAACAAGGCATTCTGAATGTTGCTCGATTTTCTCTCCACTCATCTTCTGTTGGCAGCAGACGATAGCTCCAATTTTCTGGTTTCACTGTTCTCATCGTTTGCTCTCTATGGGCGAGTTGCACTGGGCATTGGACTGGTTATTTTTGTCCATGAGCTCGGACACTTCGTTGCTGCCAAGACATTCGGCGTGAAGTGCGAAAAGTTCTATGTAGGATTTGACGTCCCCATTCGGTTGGGGCCAATCAAGTTCCCACGCACCTTGGGAAAGTTCCGTTACGGAGAAACGGAGTACGGCATCGGAATTGTGCCTCTTGGCGGCTACGTGAAAATGCTTGGGCAGGACGATGACCCACGCAAGCAGGAAGAAGAAGCGAAACGCATTCAGGTCGAAAACGAGGGCGAAGATCCTGAGGAACAGGCGGCACCGAAACTGGACCCACGAAGTTTCCCTGCGAAACCTGTCTGGCAACGAATGATCATCATCAGCGCGGGTGTGGTCATGAACGTGATCACCGGAGTTCTGTTTGCCGCCATCGCATACGGTTATGGCGTCTCTTACAGTCCTGCTATTGTCGGCGGCGTTGTTCCTGGTGGCCCAGCGTGGCAAGCTGGAATTGAACCGGGCGGTCAAGTCGTCTCGGTCGGTACTTGGAGTGATCCGGAGATGCATTTCCGTGAAATGAAAATGGAAATCTTGACTGATGGCTTAGAGAATCCAAACAAGCCCATCGATGTGGAAATCAAGTACGAAAGCGGTGTCCGCAACTTTGAACTGGTAACCCAACCTCGACCCGAAATGAAGGATGCGAGGATGATCGGGATTGCCATTCCGAATGTCGCTACGCTCGCGTCTACGCCGTACACGATACAAGGCACCATCGCGTCACAAACTTTCACAGAACAGGACGCGGGAGCATCGATCATTGCTTTTGATGGCACTCCCATCAATGAACAGGCGATCGTCCCAGGAACGCCTTTCTTTGATTACCTGTATTCGAATCCAAACAAAACGATTCAATTGAAATTGCGTCGTGCTGACGGAAGTGAGCAATCCGTTGCGTTGCCGCCACAAGCTTCCAAGTCACTCGGTGTCCGGTTCGCGATTGGCCCCATTGTCGCGTTGGTCGAGAATGGACCCGCTGCCAAAGCAGGCATGCAGGTTGGTGACATCATCCAAAGCTATGGTGACACGACCGAACCCGATGCTTATGGAATGGCCACTGATCTGGTTGGTGCCTCAAAAACAGTGAACGTCACCGTCAAGCGAGGTGATGATGAGGACTCGAAAACAGTGGAACTCGCGATCACGCCCTCAGCCTCTCCTCAAACTCTGCCACCCAATCAAAGCATCTCGGGGGAAATCGCAATCAATGCAGTGGGATTTGCCTACCAACCCCTGCCTGTCATTTCGAAGCTGCTCGCGGCTTCGGACAATTCAGCAAGCGATGAGACCGGCAAGGATGACTCGTCACTTCAACCAGGTGATGAAATCAATGAAGTACGGCTGGTCAGCTCGCTGCCCGATAACGAAGCACTCAGTGACGAACGTTTCAAAATGATCGTAGATCAACTCAAAGAGGGCTGGACAATCTCCCCCGTGTCCACACTCAACACACTGGTTGAAACAATCCAACTGCTGCCGGAAGGCACCGAACTCAAGGTGATCGCCAGTCGCTCGGCAAACAACAAAGTGATTGAATCAACACTCGTCGTCAGTGGTGATGACCGCAATCAGTTCGAGCGTGGCATTGCGTTCACGCCAACCGAATCTATCCAGCAAGCGACCTCACTTGGTTCTGCACTCACCCTTGGGGTCAAAGAAGGATATCGGCGTTTCAACGATGTGATTCGTTTTCTACGGATGCTGCCCCGCGGAAAAATCAAGTTGCGCCACGTGGGTGGACCATTGGAAATTGTGAACATTGCCAAGAACGAGGCCGAGAAAGGTATATCACCTCAATTGATGTTCCTGACCATGCTCAGCATGAACTTGGCAATTTTGAACTTCTTGCCAATTCCCGCCTTGGATGGCGGTCACATGGTATTCCTGATTTATGAACTCGTGGCAGGCAAACGTGCCAATGAACAACTCGAATTCAGGCTCACCTTGGCCGGCGTGCTAGCTCTTCTACTGCTAATGGTAGTGGTGTTCGCCAATGACATTCTGAGACATCTATAGAATGACCTGACCATTGATTTCAGCCGGAGGTTGAGGATCTCGTTTCCACGAATCGACGGGCTCTTGATCAAGCCAAGCTGCGATCCCTCGCGGCCGCAGTCAAGCAGCATTCATGAGCCACCGGCTTGCGAATGACGTCGAGCGTCGCATGGTCAAGTCAGTCCGCTAGTTTGCCGCCTAATAGCGAGGGACATCCGAATCGACCTGAAGGCTCCATGCATCGATTCCACCAGCCATATTCTGCACCTTGGCATAACCTCTTTCTCGAAGCGCGCGAGTCACTTGCATGCTACGCCCACCATGATGGCAGTGCACCACAATGTGTGATTGTTGGTGCGGCTCGAGTTCCTCCAACCGCAAACGCAACTCACTCATAGGGAGCAACTGGCTGCCTTCAATTTGTGCAATGTCGTACTCATTTTGCTCGCGAACATCGAGTAAGACGAACGGCTCTTTCTGTTGCTGCATCGCGTTGACAGTCGCAACATCGACTTCGATCGGCAGTTCAGCTTGTTCAGACATCAAACCTTCCTGAAGGATTTTTAAAGGCGGCAATTTGAGATAGGAGTTTCGATGACCGCAGAGGCCCCAAGAGATTCCAGACGTTCCATGGCATCGATCACGGCACCACGTTTGACCATGACCCTGACACTGCACCAGTCTGGATCTTCGAGCGTATTCACGGTGGGTGAGTTGAATCCGGGTGTAATTTCCTCAGCGGCTGCCAACTTACTTCGGGGCACGTTGTATTCCAACAACGAGTAGTCTCTGGCGATTACAACACCCTCAAGTCGGCGTACCACTCGGTCAGCCGTCTCGGCATCACGGCAGCGGTTATTTTGTATCAGCACGGTTTCGTATGAATCAATTTCTTCCAAAATCCTTAATCGATTAGCAGCGAGCGTGCTTCCAGTTTCAACGAGGTCAACGATGGCATCAGCCACACCCAATTGGATCATCACTTCAACTGATCCCGACAATGAAACCAGATGGGCACATGCTTGATGCTTCGCGAGATATCGCTGTGTGATCTCAGGAAAGCTTGTCGCGATACGTTTGCCATCGAGATCAGCAGCTGACTTCAGGTCGGCATCGTCAGGAACACAGATCGCTAGTCGACAACGTCCGACTCCCAGCCTCATACGGACTTCGGCACTACCACCTGATTCTTCCAGCAGATCACTGCCGGTGATCCCCATGTCAATTGCACCCTCGGCACAAAGCGTTGGGATATCGTCGGTCCGCAGGAAGATCAGCTCCACGGGCAGGCCGCTCACACGCGCGAAAAGCCCCCGGCTCTGCCGTCGGAAACTCAGCCCCGCTTGCTTGAGCAGATCACCCGCGATGTCGCTCAGCCGGCCCTTGCTGGGCAAGCCGATCCGTAAATTATTTCCAGAGTCCAAGTTTTTCACTCACTCTCAGAGGATGAAATAGAGTCACCGCCACCATTCCGACTTGCTTTTTCAACCAACCCCGAGGTGCCCTCGCGACGAGCAAGCTCTTGAGCGACCTCCTGCAAATCAACGCCTCGCCACGCCAGCATAACCATGGTGTGATAGATTAGATCCCCGGCTTCATAGATGAAATGCTCTCGTCCCTCGTCTCCTGATTCGCCGGCAGCTTCGATCAGCTCCTCAGCTTCTTCTCGAATTTTGCCACCAATTTTCGATGCACCGCCCTCCATCAACTTGGTCGTGTAGGACCCAGCAGGACGTTGTTCGGCCCGCTCCTGCAAGGTTTGCATCAAACGGGTAAGAGATTCGAGCGACTGGCTCATCATTCAAGAGGTCCAGAGGGAATTGCGGCTTGGTTTGCTCACGATGTTAGACGGAGAACGCCGAATTGCCAACGTCGAGATTGTCAGGGAACGCCGCGAACCTCGTTGACGGGTTCTGTCTCTTCCGGTTTTCGGTACGCTAATGATCACAGTGACCTACCGAGCATGACCGATTTCGACGCCAAACCGCCAATATGATCACCATTGTCGACTACCAGATGGGTAACCTCCGAAGCGTTCAAAAAGGAATTGAGCGAGTCGGCGGTCAAGCAAAAATCAGCTCTGACCCCCAGGAAATCGCGGCCGCAGAAAAACTCATTCTGCCCGGAGTGGGGGCTTTTGGTGACGCGATGGCCGAAATTCATCGCCGTCACCTCGCCGCTCCGATTATCGATTTCATCGGCTCCAACCGGCCATTCCTTGGCATTTGTCTCGGACTACAGCTTCTTTTCGAGCGTGGATTCGAACATGGCGAACACGAGGGACTTGGTGTTCTGGGCGGAGACGTCGTGCGATTCGATCTGCCTCCAAGCTACAAAGTACCGCACATGGGCTGGAATACGGTCACGAAGCGAGCCAGTGCCCCCATCCTTGCCGACACGCCAGAAAATAGCCATTTCTACTTCGTCCACAGCTACTACGTGAGACCATCGGATCCCTCCATCATCGCGTTGGAATGTGATTACGGAGGTAAGTTTTGTGCGATGGTGCGACGAGACAATCTCTTCGCTACACAATTCCACCCAGAGAAAAGCCAAACTAACGGCCTCCAAGTACTCAAGGCTTTTGAACAGATCAATCAGAGTGGCGAAATTGCCGACCGGGAGTCCCCATCATCATGACCATTGGAATACCTCCCACACTCTCACGGGCGATCAGTGACAGACGAATGCGAATCGAATGCCAATGGCACAAATCGACCGATAAACACAACTCTTGCTCGCCAACAAAATAGAAGTGGAAAAAAGCATCGAAGGCGATGCGGATGAAGCGTGGCCCACTTCACCACCATTGCAGCAACTGTCCCTTGAACGCATCAACGACGCACCCGTGATTCTAGATGTGGGTGCTGCCGGCACGGGACACTGGAGCATCAGCCTAGGATTGGAGCCAAATGATCCATCTGCCTCCAAATTCGATCTTGCTTGCCGTTGCCCGCAACCACCCACCTTCCTCGGTAGCCGCTACCAACTTTCCAAACAGCTCTCAATGCAAGCATTGGGAGAGCAAGTTCAGGTACACAACGAGGCCGCAACCATCACAGCCACAATCTCAGTGCGAGAATCGGACACATACCAATGGTCCTACCGAATCGCTCCTGCCAAGTGATTCCCTCGCGTCACTTGCCCTTCCGAGGTGATGTTGCCATGAGCAAAAATCAGCTCTGATCTAACCCTGTTTCCAGTGCGATGGCGGGCAGCGGTATCGACAAGATTCAATCATCCTGCGATAGAAGCAGGGGAAATTCTATTGAATTCCTTAAAATTCGTGCTCGAAACTCGACTCACCCTATCCCTGCCACACAGTGACCCGTCACACGGTGCTGTGCCACACTGGCGAGTAAGACATGGAGAGTAGAACGGCATGCAATGTTGGTTGCCATAGAAGCCCTCTTTTTAAGATCCACTCATGCATTTGCATCACCGCTTTCTGATTCAGGCTTTGCAGTTTCTTCTGTTCACTCAAATTGGAATGGGCCTGTCACCAGCGCAGACCACAGTGCCGACCAAAACACAGATTAATTCGACATTCCAGGAAACCTCTGAAACCCAAGTCAGCAACCAGTCACTGAAGATCACCAGCGAGCAAGCCACAGAGTCGATTCAATGGTTGGCAACGAAAGCATCCAAGCATCTTCCACGAACGATAAGTGGAGACAAAAACTGGGGCGATACCAAGCGCGTCTGGGCAGGCGTCAAGATGCGTATGGATGGTTTCAAACTCAGGACAAATCGTAGATACCGTGAATTAGAACAGGGAAGGTGGGTCAAGTATGACGTGACACTTCCCGATGTTCCGCCCACGATCAAAATTGCGGAAGTGAATCCGATCGTCGACACATCGACTGGCGATCAGAGTTGGTTGATCACTTCATCTGTCGTTTCACCCGTTGAATTCACGGCACGCGTGCAACGTTGGAATTTAGGCGTCAAACTATTCAGCGTGACGGTGAATGGCAGAGCACGAATCCGTTTTAACTCGACTCTGGCAGTTGGCTTCCAAGCAAACTACGGAGAGATCCCGCCTGGATTGGTGATTGCTCCCAGCGTCAAAAAAGCGGAATTGGTGATGGAGCATTTCGAAGTGGATCGAGTCAGCAAGATTGGCGGTGATGTCGCTGAGCAATGGGGCGAACTGCTTGAAAATCTACTGGTTGAGCGTTTGGTAAAACGGCAAAACGAAAAACTGGTCAGCAAAGTCAACAAGTCGATCGATAAAGAGCGGGACGACTTGAAAATCTCACTTTCGGAGTGGTTTGGACAATGGAGTCGTATTGACGAGGCAACAAACACTTCCACCTCTCAAGCACCGAGCACCTCTCAAGCACCGAGCACCTCTCAAGCACCGAGCACCTCTCAAGCACCTGCTAATTGAGCAAGCTTATCCGCTGCGGTTCCCTGATCAATGGCTTCCGCAGCAAGGATAGCCCCTTGCCGTAGGGACTCTGCTTTTTCAGTGAGGAAAAGCGCGGCAGCGGCACCTGCAATGACAGTGTCGCGGCAAGGCCCTGGCTCACCAGCAAACAGCCTGCGTATGATATCCGCGCTTGCTGCTGGGTCAGGAGCCGACAATGCTTCATGTCCCACAGGCAGCAATCCGAAATCATCTGCTGTCCAACGGTGATGAATTTCTCTGCCGTCTGCGACCTCAATGACAGTCGTTGCACCATCGAGTGAAACTTCATCCTGACCATCCTCTGCATAAACGATGAACGACCTCGTTGTTCCAAGTTGCCGAATTGCCGCAGCGACTTTGGCTTGAGCATCTGTACTGGAGGTACCCAATAATTGATGGGTTGCTCCTGCAGGGTTGCACAAAGGGCCCAGCAGATTGAACAGTGTTTTCACACCGAGCTTTCGCCGCACGCCAACAACATGCCGCATGGCGGGATGCAGTTTGGCAGCGAAACAAAAACAGATTCCAATTCTGTCGAGTCGCTCAGCAACAACATCGGCTTCCGACTCGATCCCCACTCCAAGTTCTTCCAGAACATCTGCTGACCCCGTCAAGCTAGTAGCCTTGCGATTACCATGCTTGGCAACAGGCAGCCCGCACGAGGCAGCCACCATGGCTACTGCGGTGCTGATATTGAAAGTTCCACTGCCACTACCACCGGTGCCGCAGGTATCAAGTAACAAGGCGTGGTGATGCGGAATCCGGGTCATATGTCGCCGCATCGCTCTGGCTGCTCCAACCAGTTCACTAACAGCCTCACCCTTGGCTTTCAGTGCCAGCAACAAATCGGCCACCTGCTGCTCATCGGCAGCTCCCTGCAGCATGGCATCGATCAAATCGCTGGTCTGCTCTTCAGTCAGGTCATGTCCCTGCTGGGCATGCGAGATGGCTTGCTGAAAAGAGGACTCATTAGGAGAGATTGAATTCATGGCAGCGTCATTGAAGGTTGGATTATCATGTGAAACTGGAGAGAGCAAGGATGACCTGCAGATCTCCAACGAGGAAATATTAGCGTCTATCGATTTCGGGGTCGTCCTGCCAACGGTGGAATCCTAAACTGTTGGTATGACTCGCAAGATTATCATCGACTGTGACCCCGGAATCGACGATGCAGTGGCTATTGCCATGGCACTGTTCGATCCTCGCTTGGAAGTACTTGCAATCACAGCAGCAGCTGGCACGGTTGAAGCATCCCAGGCCACTACGAACGTAACCGGTATCGTCGGACAACTCGACCCGCCTCGCTACCCAAGGATTGGAAAAGCGACTGCTGCGGACCATCCCCCTGTGGGAGATGATAATGTGCTACACGGAAGCGATGGTCTTGGGGGATGCAATTTCGAGCCATCCGGCCGACAACACCAAACTCCCAGCGAAAAAGTAATTTCGGAGGTGGTGCACCAAAACCCCAACTCTGTCACTCTGGTATGTCTCGGCCCTCTTACCAATCTGGCACGCCTCTGCCGGCGCGACCCCACCGCAATTCCACTGATCAATAACCTTGTGATCAGCGGGGGATCAGTCAGCCATCCAGGGAATGCGTCTCCCACAGCTGAAAGCAATATGTTTTACGACCCCCAGAGTGCAGCTCAAATTTTCGAGTCGGCGACCACCAAAAGTCTGGTGCCTCTCGATGTGACCGCTCAGGTACAGTTTGGTGTCGAATTGCTGGAGCGACTCCCTTCCCGTTTTACCCGTGCGGGATCGTTACTGCACAAGATCATGCCATTTGCCTTCCGTATGGCACACAGGCATCTGGGACGTGAGCTGATTCCACTTTACGATCCCACCACATTGATAGCAGTCCTTGAACCCGACCTTTTCCAATGGTCCAGCATGCGTGGCAAAGTAGAACATCGTGGTTCACTGACGCGTGGGTCCACAGTGTTCGATCAACGCCTGCGTCCCGAATGGCCCGTCAACATGGAAGTCGGAACTGGCGTGGACGCTTCCGAAGTGCAAGCTGCCATTATCCGAAGCCTACGTTACGCAGGGCAAGAGAGTTGAGTGGTACTCTCATTGAACAATCGTGACAGACACGATCTGTTTCAGAAATAACACCCTTCCGTTTGAATTGGCTACGAGACTCAGATACCGTAGCGATCGCTTAGGCATCTTCGGTGCGTTGCTGCCAACTCAGCACGTGCTTTCTGACCACATTGAGCTGCGGTTTGATGCACCCGTTCAAGAATTTCTCCATAAACGGTAATGGGCCCTGCACCGAGATCCCAACCAGCCGCCATGTAACATTCGCAGGCCTCAGCAACTTCATTAGCCTTGAGACATGTGGCAGCTTTTTTCTTCCAATATTCGGTAACCTGCATTCTGCGATCCGCATTTTCTGCGTTCGAGACAGTCAGCAGATAATCCGATTTTTCTATCGTGTTATTATCCAAATGACGCATTCGTTCGATGCTGAATTTAGATGCGTCATCGGTCGCCCAGTGGGTGTTCATCCGAACGGACTGATCCGTGAATACAGAACAGCACGCGGCCTTGGAGTACGCTTGAATTGCCAAGTCAGTGTGACCCACCCGCTCCTCACAATAACCAAGAATTTCCCAGCCCCAAGCAAGTTGCGGAGCCAAAATCGTCACCGCTTTGGCATGCACTGCCGCGGACTCCCAATCCTGGTCGACCAATGTCACACCGTGCTCACCAGACGCAATCTGCTGACGATACTTCTCAGGGATTCTTGAAATATCAAATGCCCATTCCGTCAGTTGTGTTCTGCCAATGGCTTCAGCTTGCCGCCCCATCGCAGTCTGCAACGATTCGACATCCGCAGGGCAAAGTGATTTCAAAATGAGCTCGCAATGAATCGCAACCTCAGCAACTTGAGCATTCAGCAAACTTGTTGCGACTTGCTGCGGATCGTGAGCCACACTCAATGACTCGACCAATTCCTCAGGCATGTGTCCAAAAGCCCACTTCAATAGCTCGTCATCACGATTCCCCTGACCACTTGATCTCGGAACAACGGCTGGAATCGCGTGGCGTCGGGAATCAGCTGCAATCCGATCGATAAGACCATCAAAAACAATCGCTTGCGCGAGGTTCTTGCCCCAGGGAATCCAATCCCCACCACCGTGATACCACTGCACTACTTCACTTGCGTTGTTGTCCTCATCGACACGAACACACAACCAGTCACCTGTGGTATTACCGACCAGTGGAATGAGGTCACAACTCATCAGCCCCGGCCAAATCGGCTCCGGAGCATCCGCCAACAACAACGATGGATCAACACCACAGCAATATTCACCACAACCGCGCAGCTTCCAAATCCCGGAATCGAACCAATCAACCAGCGCAGGTGAGAAAACGCACTGATATCGTTCGGCAAGACGTTCCGACCAGGAATCAGAGCTTAGCGATTTCGGATGAGAAGAACCGGACAAGTTGTTATGGTCACTGCGTGGTGAACTGAAGCAAAAAAGAACGCGATGCCAAAAATGCCATGGACAGACAAGTCGTCGGTCACCCAACGTGAATCCTGACACATGTGCGAAAGGCTAGCGAGTTGGAAACAGCATCGGCAAGGGGAGAATCGACTTGTTTTTGCCCGAATCAAACAGATTACTACTCGGGCCGTTGCCGCTCCTTCCATTGATCAGACAAATACCGTGCCCCAAATCCGACCCGTCTCAGGGCTGAACGCAAGTAAAAACAGCGTCCAGTACGTCAATGCCACACTGAAAGCCAGCTTGGTAAACATATGTGCAAATCAGAGCGAACCCAACAGTGGCCCCGTAACTTCGTAGTTTTCCACCACGCACGACGCCAAGCTGAAACCCGCCATTTGGGTGGCACAAGTGTACCCTCTCACATTACCGAAGCGAGATAGTATACAGCCTGCTGAAGCTATCCGGATTGACGACACCCTGCTGAAACATCCGGCTACGCAGAAGATTAGATGATTGTCCCTGCTCCATTTCCTGCAACGCATCCTCGGCTGCCAACACGTATGGCGTTAAATATTGCTGCTGTGCTTGTGATCGCGCGGACCGAAGCACCGCCCTGCATTCACTCATGGCCTGCTCGTTTCCACTACGGTGCCCGAGCTGCAAGAGCATCAACCCGTCGTAATAGTCAGCCAGCATGAGCGCAAAAGGAATGAGCTCACGGCGCAACTGTCTCGTCATTGATCGAATACGCTTAAGCCAGTCATCATCTTGTTTTTCGGCATACCTGTGTACAGCCAGCAAGGTTCCAACATTCAACGCAGAGACTCTCGCAAGTTGCGCGGTACCCCGCGGGACTTCACGCAAGCTTCCATCCAGTTGCTGATAAATTTCCCAACCTTCAGCGAATCGTTTTTCGTAAATGCACTCTTGAATCCTCGCCAGATAATCAAAGACCGTAAAAAAATTGGATGTGTGAGTACCCGAAGTAAAATCTCTGCACCGCGTCTGTAACTGGGAAACATCATCAGCGCGATCCCTTCCCAGCCATGCCCCACGTCCAAATCCGCCAACGAGCAGCGCGAGCTGAAAAAAGTCACTTCGTCTCAATGCATCGTCCGACATACGTGCCGTGATCTCAAACATCTCGCTCCAATTCCCAAGGAACCAGCTGGACCAGACATCCAGCCACAACATCTGGGCTCCTTCAAATCCACTCACGCCAACCAGGTGTTGGAATTTTTCAAAACTGTCTCGGGCAGGATGTGCAACATGGAACCAGCGACAAGAAAGTGCGTGCGAATATGCGATCCCGGACCACCATGCAGCCGAGACCTGTGGACTTTTGAGTTGTTCTACTTCGGGACGGATCAATGCCAGATTGCTCTCCGCCTCATCACGTATTTTCCCAAATTCATGACACTTAAAAACGGATTCAACAATGAGCGCTTCAACTTCCTCAAGCCTGTTTCCACACTTCTTTGCAAGTCGAGAGTTCGCGATGCACAATTCGCGGGCATAAACATGGTCGAAGAAGGTCATAGCCCGAATGAGCGTCATGCACATTCGCAAACGCTGTCGATCCAACTTGATCGATGTTTTTAGATCGTATTCTGCATCTGGAAAATCGATATGCCGCAGAGGTCGTGATTTGATCCTTCGAGGCAAGACACTTCGCCTGGATTTCAATAGAAATTTTGCCTCGATCGCAATCGTGCGTCCGATTTCCAAGACTCTTGAAACAAGACTTTTGCGAAAGGTATTCGGAATGGGCGCACCCAACATTTCAGCCAATTCGTGCAATTGATCATAAATGGTATCCAATCGGCCACATCGGAGCAGCAAACTCGTCGCCATCAACCGACACTCAATCGATTCGTCACTATCGACCAATGTTGACAATTCCTGATAGTACAAGGATGCCTCAACGGGCAAAGTAGCATTCACGTAACAGCGTGCAGCCTTCCGCAAAAAGGCCACTTTTTCTGTATCATCCACTTGCGCGACGACCCGCCCGTACCATCTTCCAGCTTCAGTCATTGCCAGTCGCCGTTCCGCATCCTGAGCAGCTGCGATCGCATGAGGGACAGCCAACGCCGGTTTGTTCGCGGCAAATAAATGCCCAGCAATACGTGAAGAAAGAGACTCTGAATTCGGTCGATCCATCAGCAATGCGGCCCAAGCTTGATGCGCTAACTGCACATCCTGCTCAGGCAGAGTTGCAATCAACTCACCTGCGACCCGATCATGGAAAATCGTGATGCACTCACCCCCGGTTGCTTCATCAATCACGAGCCCCTGTTGCGACAACTCTGAAATGGCAACATCCACAGTTTCGCCTTGGCAGGTCAGTTCACCCAATTGCTGCGTCGAAACATAACCACCTGACGTCACGACATAAGTCAAAATTCCACGAGCCTCGTCGCTGAGGCGATCCGCACGTTCTTTCCAGAGACGATCGAGGCTGGGCAGAACTGCCAAATCGTCCCCCGGCAGATTCGCAACCGCTCCTCCGGGCAGAAACTCATCCGTTAGCTGGGTCAATCGAAATGGACTTCCCTGTGCGGACAAAGCCAGTTCATTACGGATGGCATCACTCAGCTCAAGATTCCAACGGTCTGCCGCCCGCCTGATCATCGCGAGTGATTCCTCAAGAGTAAGCGGATTCAGCTTGAGTGTATGAGTAGCCAGTGTTCTTTGTGGATCATTCTCTTCAAGCGAAGCGGTAATGATTCCCAATCCGGCTTCACCCACCGCAGACTGCAACTGATCCAGCAGGTTCAATGTATCTCGGTCTACCCACTGGGAATCATCAATCACCAGAAACAACGGCCCCACTTTCCGCAACTGTTCCGTCAGTCGGGTAGCAGCAATGAATTTATCCATGCCAACCGGAGAGCCATCGCTCATTGCGATTTGCATATTGGGCAGCAATACATTTGCGAGCACCGGAAACACACCCTTCAACAGCTCCACGCTGACGGGATCCAGGATCATCGCTTCTCGATCATCCAGCATATATCGATTAGCAACAGCATCGCAGATTTGATCAAAGGCCTGCAGCGGATGATCCTCGCGTAATCGACAACGGGCCCGAAACACCTGACCCCATTTTTTTCCTTCGATGTAATCAACGACCTCGTTGAGCAAGCGTGTCTTACCAATACCAGCTGGACCTGTGATATGAAATCGCCCCAACTCACCAGTAAAAACATCCTCGACCCATTGAAACAATTTCCCACATTCGTTGCGCCGGCCAATCAACGGCTCCTGCTTATGCCAGGAAACAGAATAAGTCGCGGGCATTCCTAGGCGTGACAACCCCATCGCAGTTGGACGATCACTCGGTTCCTGTTCTAACATTTCCCGGCAGGTATCCAGAATCACACCTGGCACCGAATCGGGTAGGCTCCTGATCGCTGCCTCAATATGCTCTGCGTCAGTACGCTGATTCTTTCTTGATCGCTCTAAACCCGGTTGCTGCTCTGGAGAGGTCGGCTGCAATTCATAAATTGCCTCCAGTATCGAGATACCAAGACTGAAAATATCACCCGCAGGTAAATACCGTTGGGTGCAGATGACCTCGGGGGGAAAGAAGTGAGGTGTTCCCACTAAGAAGTTACTTCCACCACCAACGGTAGAATTCAACCCAAATGATTCCACCAAACCGTAATCAATGATCCGCCCTCTTCCAGATTCATCCACCATCAGATTATCCGGCTTGATGTCGCGGTGCAGCAACTCATGAGAATGCATGACATCAAGCCCGGCAGAAAAGTCTCTTAGCAACGCCAACAAACGCCGATACGCTTGCACTGGATGAATCTTGCGGTACTCCTTGATCGCCTCACTGAACGTGACACCTTTCACCTCTTCCATCGAAAGTGCGATGCAAGATCCCAGTTGGTAAATACGATCCACCCGCAACAGGTTGGGGTGCGCAATTGGCATCATTCGCCGAAACCCCAGTTTGTTGCGCAACAGTTCCTCTGGCGAGCAACTTTTGAGCAGTTTCAGAGCACAGCGACGTTCGGTCGTGGTATCGAAAGCACGGAAAACGACCCCACTACTGCCGCTTCCGAGTTTCTTCTCCAACAGAAACCCATCCAGGCAATCTCCTTCGTTCCACGGTGAATGACTTGCCTTGGAACGCTCCCTCAGCGTTTCCTTGTCATCCTGAAAACGTAAGCTCGTTTCTTTGCTCGGGTCGCGGAAAGTTTCATCGTACATGATAGACACTACGCTTGCGTCTGCAGAAAACTGACGATGCCAATATTCCGAGTGTCAAAATCGACAATCAGATCAAGCAGTTCCAAAGGGACGGCGTTCAACAAGTAGACCAACCGCCCAACCTGTGGCGTATCTGGCCACGAGACTCGGAGTACCGGCAAATACGGCTAAACGATCGGCAGCCATCACTCTCTCACCAGTATAAATGCCTTCGCCGGCCGATGGTACATGAGATATCCCACACGTCGTTTGATTGGACCATGAAAACGCCAAACCTGATCGTCTCCACGCTCCCCATCAATGCATGAACCCCCTCTCACTGAGCCGACACGCCTTTCGACAATGGCCAAGTTAAATCTCGATTTGCACACCACCTGCGGCATCGCTGCGTCGACAAGCGTCAAGAATTTTCTGTGTCTTGATGGTCAGGTCAGAATAGCTGGCATCCAGATTTTTCTCCAAGACGCAATTACCGAAAGTCCTGACCATATTGACCTCCGAAGAATTCGGTTCACCCGAAGCGTACTCGGCAACTGCCTGGCGATCACTATGCTGCCGGAAGTTCCAACGACAATTGTCAATTTCCAACACGTGATCGTGTGCCGTCCAGACTGCCTTCGCATCATAGAACGGCAAAACAAAATCATCGACAGTCAAGTACCCATTGCTGCCAGACAACAAAACAGTCTGCTGGTTGCTGGTCAGGAACGAACAATAAAATGCGGCTGACAAACCATTGGGAAACAGAAGCTCGGCGGAAAATTCACCGGGCACTTCCCCCTCGGAATCTTTACCCCGCAGCGGCGTGATGGTCCTGGCGGTCACATGAGTTGGCATTTGCAAACCAGCTGCCCATAACGTCATGCGGATACAGTACCAACCCAAATCGCCCAAGCATCCATGGGGCTCAAGCACTGAATCAGTTCGTATATTCGATTCTTGAAATGAGCTATCACCACTGAAAGAAAAGTGGGTGCTGATTCTTCGCAACTTGCCGATGGCACTTTCCGTTTTCAATAGTTCGCAAACTTCGGCCAGCCTTTTACTGTGATCGAACATGACGCCGTCCATGAACAGCACGCCAGCCTCGGTGCACGCATCAACCATGGCTTGTGCGTCTTCCAAGTTGTTGGCAACGGGCTTTTCGACCAGCACGTGCTTGCCTGCTTTTGCCGCTGCGAGAACCCACTCTTTCCGCAAGCCTGTGGGCAACGGAATGTAGATAGCGTCAACGTCATCACGCTCAATCAAGTCAGCGTAAGACCCCACCGCAGAGACTTCCTGTTGCTGCGGAACTTCTGCCATACATTCATCAATGAACGACTGAGCTTTGGCCACCGAGCGACTCGCTACGGCCGATACTCGGCCATTCCCGCTGAGATGCACAGCTTTCCAGTTCTTTCTCGCTATCGCAGCCGTGCTCAAAAAACCCCAACGACACAAAGCTCCTGTCATCACTCTCGCCTATCAAAAAATCGTTTCGGAAAGCCATAATTGGTCGGCAAGAGGATAGCAAAATTAAATGTGACTGTGGGGCAGGTAAGGGCGAGCAGGCAAACTGGCGAATACAGATCACTGCCGATGGTGACACCTTGCAGCAATCGGGAAATGAGGGTCACTCAGCCAGACACCAGTCAAAAGCATGTCCTTTACAACCCACCCCAAGCAACCTCGCGATGCATTCTCTGATCCGTTCGAAAATCACAAATTCGATCCCCGTGAAGCTGCAACGGGATCAGATATGACTAAACTCGGTAGGCGAGCACAGGATAATAGATAATGACCTAGTCAGGACCACTGCCTGTGACGTAAATGAAAGCGTCTCGTTCACCCCTCATTCGACTAAGAAACATGAAGATTTGCTGCATTGGTGCTGGCTACGTTGGTGGCCCCACCATGGCGATGATCGCTAAACAATGTCCAGACATTCCGGTTCACGTTGTTGACCTTAATCAGGAGCGTATTGATGCTTGGAATTCTGACCAGTTGCCAATCTACGAACCGGGTCTCGATGAAGTTGTTAAGGAAGCACGAGGACGAAACCTGACATTTTCGACTCGCGTCGACGACGCAATCCAAGAGTCCGACATCATCTTCATTTCGGTCAACACACCAACAAAAACATTTGGCATTGGTGCTGGCCGCGCAGCAAACCTGGAATTCATTGAGAAGTGTGCCCGGCAAATTGCCAAAAATGCTAAGGGTCACAAGATCGTTGTGGAAAAATCAACGCTGCCCGTTCGCACCGCCGAAGCAGTCAAACGCATCCTCAGCAGCGAGTGCAGTGGTGCCACTTTCGATGTCTTGAGCAACCCGGAATTTCTTGCGGAAGGCACCGCAATCGATGATCTGCTGAATCCTGATCGCGTACTCATTGGAGGTGAATCTGAAGAGGCCATCGAAACTTTATGTTCGGTGTACGCACGATGGATATCCCGTGAACAGATTTTGACAACCAATTTATGGAGCAGCGAACTTTCCAAACTTACCGCCAACGCCTTTCTGGCCCAGCGTGTTTCTTCTATCAATGCAATGTCGGCACTTTGCGAAGCAACGGGTGCTGACATTGATGAAGTGGCAAGAGCGATTGGAAGCGATTCCCGCATTGGCCCCAAGTTCCTCAAAGCATCTGTCGGGTTTGGAGGAAGCTGTTTCCAGAAAGATATTTTGAATCTTGTTTATCTCTGCGAACATTTTGGACTTCGCGAAGTTGCCAGTTACTGGGAACAGGTCGTTGTGATGAACGACTATCAAAAGCGACGATTCTCGGAAGACATTGTCAAAACAATGTTCAACACAGTGTCCGATAAGAAAATTGGTATTTGGGGATTCGCATTCAAGAAGGATACGAATGACACGCGTGAATCAGCGGCAATCTACATTTGTCGCGATCTGCTGCGCGAACGTGCACGCCTTTGCATCCATGATCCGCGGGTTCCTGAAAAGCAGATCCGTCAGGAACTCTTGCTGGCATGCACAGACATGAATGGACACCTGACAGACAAAGATCGCTGGCTGGTCGAAAACAACATCAGCATCGCGCAAGACTGTTACCAAGCAGCTGATGATGCTCATGCGATCGCGGTGCTTACCGAATGGGACCAATTCAAGACACTCGACTTTGAAAAAGTTCACGCTTCCATGCATCGACCGTCATTCCTTTTCGATGGGCGAAACCTGCTGGACCAGGAAAAAATGAATGCAATCGGCTTTGAGATGCATGCCATCGGAAAATCACTCAATCGCAAGAACAGCCCAAGTTCTTAATTAGCACCGCTCTTGCGTTTGCATTACAATCCCTCGGTTTCTGTGTTAGAGGGAGACTTGGGCGTTGGACGGGCCAGATACGAAATCGACATTGCCAACGAAAACCACCGCTCCCGCGGTGGCTCTCAACGGATTTCATGGTTGCACTTCACCATGACACGGACCCCATCACCCTGCAACACGTGGTCCTTTTCAACACGTGGTCCTTTTCAACACGTGGTCCTTTTCAACACAGTGTTCTTTTCAACACAGTGTTCTTTTCGACACCTTGCCAAAAAGGTCTCGGGAGGGGAATCTTGACGCATGCCCATTCTGACCATCGAATCGACCTGTGACGAAACTGCCGCCGCCGTCATATCGGAAACTGGCGTTGTGCTGGGTGATTGCATCGCAACTCAGGAAGCACTTCACGAAAAGTTTCGCGGCGTGGTACCCGAGGTGGCAGCACGAGCTCATCTTGAACGCATCTTGCCAGTGATTGTTTCTGCTCTGAAACAAGCTAACATCACACACCAGCAAATTACCGCGATCGCAGTGGCCGACCGTCCGGGGCTGGCGGGTTCACTGCTGGTTGGCTTGGTCGCGGCAAAAACACTGGCGATGGCATGGGAAAAACCTCTGGTCGCCGTGAATCACCTGCATGCTCACTTGTATGCCTGTCAAATTGCGAGTGACCACACTATCTATCCCTGCGTTGGGCTTGTCGTCAGTGGTGGTCACACGAGTCTGTACCATTGCAAAGGTCCGATTGAACTGACCTACCTGGGGGGAACCATTGACGATGCGGCCGGTGAAGCATTTGACAAAGTGGCTGCCATGCTTCAATTGGGATTCCCCGGTGGACCAGCGGTGTCCAAGCTTGCGGGTACAGGTAATCGAAAGGCATTTGATTTCCCACGTTCGCTACTCAAGGCAGACAATTTTAACTTCAGCTTCAGCGGGCTCAAAACGGCAGTCCGCTACGCCATCGTGGGACCGGGGCAACAGGATTTTTCAAAAATCGAAATTGCCCCGCAAACCAAAGCTGATCTGTGCGCTTCATTTGAAGCTGCGGCGGTAGACGTCCTCGTTCACAAGAGCAGCAGAGCTGTCAAAAAACTACAATGTGACCGGTTGATCGTTGGCGGGGGTGTTGCGGCTAACGGATACCTTCGCAAGCAGTTGCAAAACCGGGCGATGTCAGATGGTTTTGAACTGAATATCGCACCGATGAATCTGTGCACAGATAATGCAGTGATGGGAGCCATAGCACTAGAGAAAATCAAGCGTAATGAGTACGCCTCGTTGGATCTTGACATTACACCAGGTCTACAACGCGGTTTCTAATCTCTAAGACAATTGCATCTGCCGAACAAATCAACCTGACAGGTTACTCTCGCTACTAAATTGGATTTAAGCCACTTGACGAACCTCATTCTCGTCCCGACTCCCATGGAAATGGAACAGCTTCAGGAAGCCCTTGATCCGCCTAGTCGCACAGACATTGCCATGCAATTGTGTGGTTTTGGCCCAATCGCGGCGGCGGCTCGCGCCAGCAATTTGATTTCGAGGTATCAGCCCGCCCGGGTGCTATTGATTGGAATTGCCGGTACGTTTGATGTTAACCATTGTCCCGTCGGTTCAGCACATCGATTCACTCAGACGCGTTGCGATGGCATCGGGGTTGGGACTGGTGATTCGTTCATTGGTGCTTCCCAACTGGGATGGCTTCAATTCAAGGATGCCGACGCCCAGCCAGAGATCGGGGACGTGCTGCCACTGGACTCAGGATTCGTCAGTGGCATTCCAGCATCCGGAACCCTGCTAACCTGTTGCAGTGCATCGGACTCTGCTGAAGCAGCTGCCTCAAGACGAAAAAGGTTCCCTGACGCAAATGCCGAAGATATGGAGGGCTTTGCTGTTGCCATGGCATGCAACCTCGCGGGTGTCCCCTTACAAATCGTACGAGGCATCTCGAATGAAGTTGGTGATCGAAACCGAGACGGATGGGAAATCGACCAAGGGATTCGTTCAGCTGCTGAACTCGCGACCAAACTCATGCATCGGGCATGGTTGCCCTCCCCATCCTGAATTTCAGGCAACATTGAGCCCCATGCCATGGCCGACAAACAGCCACACAATAACGTCATCCGAATGGGAATCTCTACATGCCCCAACGATACGTTTGCATTTCACGCTTTGATGAATCGGTTGGTGGACTGGCGTGGGCTGGAATTTCAGATCGACTTGCTTGATATCCAACAGTTAAACCAACGTCTTTTCGAAGGCCAGTTTGATGTTGCTAAAACAAGCTTTCATGCCGCTCTTTCATTGAGTGACCAATTCATTGTCTTACCATCTGGTTCAGCCTTGGGCTTTGGCGTTGGACCACTTCTGTTAGCGAAACAGTCTGGTTTACAACCAACTGACGAGACGCAACTCACACTCTGCCCCGGTGAGCATACGACCGCTAAACTCCTGTTTGATCTGTTCCACCCGGAATCGACCCGGATAGAACATTGTGTGTTCTCAGACATCATGCCGAAACTAAAGGCAGGTGAGGCAGACTTCGGTGTCTGTATCCACGAAGGACGCTTCACATGGCAGGACGAAGGCCTTGGGTTGGTCGAAGACTTGGGAACACGCTGGGAAGAGGTAACCCGCTGCCCGTTACCGTTGGGTGGGCTCGTCGCTGATCAAACCCTTTCACCGGACGTGCTCGACCGCGTCCAATCAATCATTCACGCGTCTCTTCAATACAGCTTGGCGAACCGCGAGGCAGCACTACCGACAATGAGGAAATATGCCCAAGAGTTCAACGATCACGTACTCATGCAGCACGTGGAACTCTATGTGAACGAGTGGACAATCGACCTAGGCAATGTAGGACGCGAAGCACTGGTCAAACTGTCCCAAATGGCTCAAGAACGCGAACTCCTGGCATCTTCGAGACAGCCAATTTCTGTCTGGCGGTCAGCACCGTAGGCATCCAAACACGGATCGTCCTAAGATCGGGCGAAGCTTCGCCATGCTGTCTTCGTGACTTGTATTCGCAGCCTGTTTTACTGGAGCCCTGCTGCTGGGACATAAAAAAACCCTCAGTCCGCAAGGACTCAGGGTTCAATACTCGTTAACCGCGACTTGACCTACTCGCGAGGTCGGATCGCTCCGGTCAGACCGCTGTAATCCACACGGTCGGTTGTGTGCCACAAAGGTTGCCCCAACTCAACACGACGGCGGAGAACCTCAATTTTGTCTGCACTGCCGGCAGGGGCATCTGTGGCCCTGAACTTCTCATCTTGCTGCGGCACGAAATCTTCATCGTGACCGTAACGTAAGATGGCCTCAAACACGTTCTTGCATTGGCTCATAACTGCTATTATCCAATTTGTCTTCTGGCGGCCTTAGGGTCCAACCGATCGGCCATTATATTTTGATCTTGGTGCTCGCCTTCCATGAAGCACAAGCTTGCTCCGATGGTGTGATTATTAACCTGATTACGTATGAGTCAAGAAAATTTGTGACAACTAACGCTCCGAGTGCCTCATTCCACACCCCACTGACACTGAAAAAATGCCATCTCCAGCATCCATCATCACCCCACAACTGGTAGAGCCAGAATTGCTTTGCTGATGCTCGACTGGAACCAAGGGGGGAATTAGCAACATTGGCCTAGCACCACGGTGGAAAGAACCACTTGGAACGTAGAATCGCCAGATCACCCCACGTTCCATCCCCTTCGCGCGGTGGCCCAAAACACCGGTGGAAATGCTAGGTTGTGGATACCGACGAGGTGCCAAAAAAAACTTTTTTTCTTATGACATAACACCCTGTTAAACAGTAACGAACATGTGGATTCAGAAAACATTACGGCTTTCAGCCGCTCGACGAGGCTTTCATCTCGTGACTCACGAGCTTGTGAATGCAGTTCCTGAATTGGACTCCATCCGGGTGGGCTGGATGCAAGTTTTCATCCAACACACTAGTGCGTCGCTGACGATCAACGAAAATGCGGATCCTGACGTCCGGATCGACTTTGAGACAGCCATGAATCACGCAGTGCCTGAGACGCTGCCCTACGTGCATACGCTTGAAGGAAGCGATGACATGCCAGCTCACGTCAAAGCTTCAATGATGGGTGCCAGCGTCATGATTCCCATCGGCAATGGCCGATTGCAACTGGGTACATGGCAGGGGATCTACCTTTGTGAACACCGCAACCGCGCCAGCGGTCGCCAGGTCATTATCACGATTCAGGGCGAAAGTGCCTGAATCGACCCCGTTAGAGCGAGTCGTTCCGGCTCCGTGAGCTACTTGCGGCGTTGCCGCACGACGAGGTCAGAGCCGGAATTGTTAGATTCGCAAGTCCCTGAGCAGGCAGAGCAGCCAAGCCAGTCCACTCGTCTTGGTCTACTGCGCGATACCTTGATCTACTCGAGGATCATGTCATCTACGGTCATCCCGCCAGGAATCATCGGCAGCACGTGCTCCTGATAGGGAACCTGCACATCCAGCAGGTAGGGTCCTTTATGAGCGATCATCTCACGAATTGCTGGTTCCAGATCAGACTTTTCGCGAATCGTTGCTGCTCCGCAGCCATAACCTTGGGCAATTTTGACAAAATCAGGATAGCGGTCCTCGGCGTAGGTGTAGCGATCTGCATTGCTAGGGCCGGCTGCCTCTTCGTGATGAATTGGGCCCAGGTACGTATGGGCACGGTTGCGTCCCATGAACCGATCTTCCCACTGAACCACCATGCCAAGGTGTTGATTGTTGAGCAGCAGGACTTTGACAGGCAAATCTTCACAGAAACAGGTTGCCAGTTCCTGCACATTCATCTGAAAACTTCCATCACCATCGATATCGATGACGAGCGAGTTGGGATTCGCTGCCTGCACGCCCATGGCGGCCGGCAAACCAAAGCCCATCGTGCCCAATCCGCTGCTGCTGAGCCACGTGCGTGGGCGTTGGAACTTGTAGAACTGGGCAGCCCACATTTGGTGCTGTCCCACACCCACAGCGATGTAGGCGTCCATGTCGGCTGTCACATCGCTGAGGACCTTGATCGCATGCTGCTGCAAGATGCCATCGAATTCCGTGTCATAACGAAGGGGAAACTTGACTTTCAATTGCTGACAGTGCTCCTGCCAATCGCTGATTTCCGGCTGCTGGATGACTTTGTTCAACTCGGTCAAAGCCTGCTTCACATCCGCTCGCACGGGAATATGAGCCGTCTTGTTCTTATTCAGCTCAGAACCATCGATATCGATGTGGATAATCTTTGCATCTTTGGCAAATGCTTCGACCTTACCGGTCACTCGATCATCAAAACGGACGCCCAAAGCAATCAGCAAATCGCAATCCCTGACGGCATAATTTGCATAGGCAGCTCCATGCATGCCAAGCCAATCTAGCGATCGCTCATGGTCTGGTGAAATCGCACCGATCCCCATCACCGTGGTCGTCACCGGAATCCCTGTTTTGTTAACAAACTGACGGAGTTCCTCACTCGCTTCACCAAGGATTACTCCGCCACCGGCGTAGATGACGGGGCGGCGGGCAAGTTTGATGGCAGCTGCCATCTGGCGAATTGTCTCGCTGGGGACAGCGGGTGCGGCTGGCTCGTAGCCTGGCAGATCCATTGGCGGATCCATGTCAACATCGTTCAAGTCGCCAAGTTGGACGTCTTTGGGCATGTCGATCAGAACTGGGCCTGGTCGCCCACTTTGGGCCACATGGAATGCTTCTTTCATGATCCGTGGCAAATCACTGACTTTTGTCACCAGATAGTGGTGCTTGGTAATTCCACGACAGACCTCAACCATAGGCGTCTCTTGGAAAGCATCGCTTCCGATTGCCTTCGTTGGCACTTGGCCGGTAATACAGACAAGCGGCACGCTATCGAGCTTGGCATCCGCGATCGCCGTGACCAGATTGGTCGCTCCTGGGCCGCTGGTTGCCATCACCACTCCAACTTTGCCGGTGCTGCGAGCATACCCCTGTGCAGCAAAGGCTCCACCCTGCTCGTGACGAGGCAGAATCGTGCGAATCGAAGCTCCAAAACGTGTCAAAGCTTGGTGCATTGGCATGCTACAGCCGCCGGGATAGGCAAAAAGCACATCAACACCATGTTCGACCAATGATTTGACCAAGATGTCGGCGCCAGTCATCAATTGGGGATCGGTAGCGGCTCTCGCAGTACTCATATGCTTCTAAATGGTTAAATCTGGGCGAAATAGACAGAACAAACAGGCAGGAAACGCCCATTTGCATGCGTTTTTAATTGCGGGACGGTGCTCGTCAGACAAGCTGACGAAAGCTCAGGTTCGCGAATCGGCCAAAACTGACATTTACGCCGTCGGCAGAAACCTCGAATCTATGCGTTAACGTAAGTTCGTGCCGAAACTTAGGCAATGGTGAAAACGGCCTCTCGCTATGACAACTTGGCTCAATTTG
>Ga0315320_10000383_pt1 | contig 36134 bp, 30 predicted proteins | sample M140m21515metaG_FD_203458 | JGI IMG/M metagenome (GOLD analysis project Ga0315320, IMG submission 203458) | Ammonia-oxidizing marine archaeal communities from Monterey Bay, California, United States - M1 40m 21515 | ecosystem: Environmental > Aquatic > Marine > Coastal | place: USA: California... | reverse complement strand
TCGCGCGCTGCCTGAGGTCGCGGAGCGCGATTTGAAGAAAGTAGCTTTCGTCGGTGTACCTTGTCAAATTACGCCGATTCGTAAAATGGAAGTTATGGACCCAGCATTCCTAGTTGGGCCTAAAAAGAAGCCCAAAATAATAACAAGACAACGTGAGTTTTTGCGAGGATATGCTGATCGAGTTTCTTTCAGTGTAGGTTTATTTTGTACAGAAGTCTTTCGACCAGAGTTGATGACTGAGAAAATTGAACAGGAGATGTCGATCCCCTTGAGCGAAGTGAGTAAGTTTAATGTGAAGGGTGAGGTCCTGGTCTACAAGAAAGACGGCGACGTTGCAACGATTCCTTTAGAGGAGGCTATGCAAGATTATCAGCGTCCGGAATGTGCGCATTGCGGTGATTTTTCAGCCGAGATGGCAGATATCGCCTGTGGTGGAGTAGGAACCGATAATGCGACGATTGTCGTTATTCGAACAGAAAAAGGTGAAAATATTTGGAAGGAATACGAAAAGTCTGGCTTGGTAGAGGTTGAACCTATTAGCAATAACAAACGTGCGTGGAATATTTTACTTCGCTTAGCCAGACGGCAGAGAGAGAGGGTGCCCAGTGGACCTGAACGATCTGGAACTAGTACGCAGGTAATACAGTACGATCGTGGTGAGGCAATCCTTGATATGCAAGTAGCTTTACGTGAGGCAATTAGTGATCGCGAGGTATTGGACGAGCGATTGAAAGCAGCATACCAAGAAGAGGATTCGAATAAAAAATCGATTATTTACATCGCGGGTCAAGAGATCCCTAACGATCCTGGCACACTATTAGCTAGTGGTAAGAGAAAATTGCCTCCGCCGTTGGGGATAGAGGAGGGGGGAAGTTCGCCTCTGTGATCTGAGGCTGTTTTAGCGTCGATCTTTGAAAGCTAAAAAGGGACTGGGAATTTGCTTAATTTCTGTGACTATCTCTGAAGGAATTGTGGCTGCTTTTTCGTAACTTTGACTTGCCTGAACGGTGTCTACCAAGCCACTGAAGCGTTTTTTTATCTCGTCTACGATATATTCGTGCCTACCTATAGCCGCACATTCGTGTAACAAGTCATCAGGAATATTCTCTGCGAGTTTGTCCCACTTGCCTTCTTTTGTAAGACGATTTAGTTTGGGCCCTAGATCGTCGTACCCAGAATGTTCAAGTACGGGCCAGTATGCCGGAGTGGAAGCGTAGAAACCAATCCGGTAGCGAACCCAGTCTATCATTTCACTTACTTCTTGATCATTTGTGCCCGTTACTATAAAGCCTCCTCCTGAGATTTCGAAGTTTTCTCTTCTCATGTCGGATTTTTTGAACCCTTTTTCTAGCTGAGGTAAGACGCATTTCTCAACATAAGCCCTGGTGCAGAAAGGGTGCAGCTGAACGCCATCGGCGACCTCTCCGGCTAAGGAAAGCATTTTAGGACCGACTGCTGCCAATGTAACGGGCGTCAATCTGTGATTAGATTTTTCAGGCACAAAATTTGGTGGCATTAAGGAAAATTGGTAGTGCGCCCCATTAAATTTTAAAGGACAACCTGTTTGCCAAGTTGTCCAGATAGCTCTCAGACTATTAACGTATTCTCGCAGTCTTGGAACGGGGGGACTCCAAGGCACACTAAAACGTTTTTCATTGTGTGCCTTAATCTGAGGCCCGAGCCCTAGTATGAAGCGACCTTTAGACAGATTACTTAAGTCCCAGGCAATTTGTGCTGTAGACATAGGGGATCTTAAAAAAGCGATCGCTACACCAGTAGACAGTTCCAATGTATTTGTGTTCGCAGCGCAAACGGCTAATGGCAGAAATGGGTCATGTCGATTTTCGAAGGTCGTAATGCCGGAGTAGCCGCTCGACTCAACATCCTTAGCCATTGAGCCAGCCTTTTGCAGATCGTTCTGATCGACTGTATTAAAGATTTTCATGAAAATTCTCTTCCGTATCTTTATAAATAATGTTTTTTTATATAGTTATTATGGCAAGATGTACTCTATCTAATCAATCGCGGAGGTGAGGGGAGTGTTTAGTTTTAGATTGCGTCTAGGTATTATTTTAGTGGTGTTTTTTTCATGTGTGATAGGCTCGGGATTAGCTCTAGCTCACGGGGGAGGCGACCCTGCGGACGAGCGACCTATATGGACATGGACACCTGAGCAGATAATTGAAGAAGTCACCCGTGTTAGAGCCGGCGAAGATTTATTACCAAAATCCTGGCCTGATAATAAACGCGTTGCTGTAAGCTTTTCTTTTGATGTCGACACAGAGCCAGTTTGGATGGGTTTTCAGGAGCAATCAAGTCCATCTTATATGTCTAGAGGCGAATATGGCGCACGCAGAGGCATGCCTCGCGTTATGGATCTGTTAGATAAGCATAGTATCCCTGCTTCTTTTTTCATTCCAGCGATGACCATGGAACTTCATCCACATATAATTCCTATGATTCAAAAAAACCCACGCAATGAGATTGGGTTCCATTCATACGTGCATGAAAATCCGATGCGCCTTACCCCAAGCGAAGAAAGAAATATATATGCGCAAGCAATGAGTATTTTTGTAAAACATGTAGGTAAAAAGCCTACCGGTTTTCGCTCCGCTGCCTGGGATCTTAATAAATCCACCGTGGCGATAGTAAAAGAGATGGGTTTTATTTATGAGAGTAGCATGATGGCTGATGACAATCCGTATGCCCTTATCTCCGAGGGCGAAGACACAGGACTTATTGAACTGCCTGTTGAGTGGATCCTCGATGATTGGCCTTTGTTTCAAATATCTTGGCCGAGTAAGCATGTGGCGTTACGAAATGCGGAAGATGTGTACTCTATTTGGAAAGATGAATTTGATGTGGCATATGACGAGGGCGGAATGTATATCTTGACAATGCATCCGCAAGTGATTGGTCACCGATATAGGATCGCGATGTTGGATAAATTAATTACTTATATGAAGAGTAAACCTGGGGTGTGGTTTGCTACACACGAAGAAATAGCTTTTTATGTAAAAGAACAGGCTGGTCGCTAGTTTGCAAACTGTTGTACATTATTTCGATTATAAAAGCCCCTATGCTTACTTGGCGCAAGAAGGCACTTTCAATATTGCTCAGCGTGATGATGTCAAAATGGTTTGGGTGCCATACGGTCTTAAAATAGCCAAATACCTTGGGGAGGCTGCGCTAGACGATGCCGGTGAAGATACGATTAAAACTCGAAACGATCACCAATGGCGGCGTGTCAGGTATTCTTATATGGATTGTAGGCGTGAAGCAAATAAGAAAGGCCTCACGCTATTGGGCCCTAAGAAAATTTTTGATAGTTCGCTTTCTCATATAGCGTTTCTTTTCCTATCAAAAAACGGAAATCCTGAGCGATTCCACTGTTCCGTTTTTAAACGATTTTGGGAGCGTAAGCTCAATATAGAGAGCTATGAAGCGGTTACACAACTCATGCTCGAACTCGGATATAAGATTGAAGGATTTGAATCTTTTATAAAAAATGAAGGTAAAGAAAAATATTCGGAAATTCAAGCAGAAGTAGAGCAAGATGGAGTTTTTGGCGTTCCTTCATGGCGGATAAATGGAGAATTATTTTGGGGCGCGGAGCATTTAGATTCTATAAATGAGATGCTTGATTCGATATGATTAGTCTACTGACTCGTTGCCAAACTTAATCGGTTCGAGTACGTTTCGTTCAGATGAATGAGTTGTTGGTGTGGCGGTTCCCTCGTACTATACTCGACGAAGTTACTGTTCCGGTGCCCAGCTATAAGTAATGGCCAACGGTTTTAGAGATTGTTATTACAGGCTTTAAGGATTTATACGCCATTACAATATTATTTTGAAAAGCCAGACCTGATGGTCACGAAAGTATTGATGATTTTTTTCAATGGTATTTTTATTTTTTTAAATCTCGAAATTTTTGGATGTGGAAAATAATATGGAAGAATTTTCTAGAGCGAAACTTGAAGAATGTCTAAGGCCGACCAAAATCATTGACTCAAATAATAGTATCGTAACCAAGTTCTTGGAAGAAAACCGAGCTGGTGAGACGTCTGTTGAACATGCGATATCACTATACTATGCCGTGCGCGATAAAGTTCGCTACGACGCCTATCATATTGATTTGTCCTCGGAAGGACTTAGTGCCAGTCGAGCATTAGAACTAAATCATGGTTGGTGTGTGAGTAAGGCTGTTTTGTTAGCGGCCCTTTGTAGGGCATGTAATATTCCAGCAGCTCTTGGGTATGCCGATGTGAAGAACCATTTGTCCACGGAGCGTCTCCGGGAGGCCATGGGGACTGACGTTTTTTACTGGCATGGTTACACCGCAATTTGGCTAAACGATACGTGGGTTAAAGCAACACCTGCGTTCAATATTGGGCTTTGCGAAAAATTCCGTATCAAGCCATTGGAATTTGACGGTACCGAGGACTCTATTTATCATCCGTTTGACTTGGATGGCAGAAAACATATGGATTATTTGAGTTACAAAGGGGAATTTTCTGATGTGCCTTTGGAACGTATGAGAACAGATTTTTTTAAGTTCTATCCGAAGCTATCCATACTCAAACAAGGCGGAGACTTTGATAGTGAAGTAGATATCGAGGTCTCCTGATTGACTGACTATAGCACTGTCATTGGGTAGCGTTCGGGAAAAATAGTTGTCTCTTATTTAGTTTATATGAACCGATCAAAGTCTGACCTTCGATGCCGGTCATCCATTCGATGAATGCCATCGCTAACTCTTTTTTTACGTGCTTATGCTTCGTAGGATTGACTAAAATCAGACTATATTGATTATCGAGAAGAGGATCTCCACTGAAGACGACTTTATGCGATCTTTTGTTTTTGTAAGCGATCCAAGTAGCGCTGTCGGTTAAAGTATAGGCGTCTAACTCAACCGCAGTATTTATTGCCGTGCCCATTCCTCCTCCTATATCTAAGTACCAGTCCGCACTTGAGGTATTGATCTTAAATTTATCCCAGAGTGCTAGTTCACGTTTGTGGGTCCCACTAAGGTCTCCTCGTGAGATCCAACGCTTTCGTTTTTTTTCGATTAATGTGAGTACTTCAGAGAGAGTCGACAGCTGATTCAATTCTCTATCGTTCGCCGGACCTATGATCAAGAATTGGTTATACATTACGGGATATCGCTTTACTCCAAAACCGGACTTAATGAATTCTAGTTCTGCGTTTTTCGCGTGTACCATAACGATGTCCGCATTTCCATTTTCGGCATTTTTAAGTGCTTGACCAGTGCCCACCGCAACTACCCTCACTTCAGTTCCGGTCAAAGTCTTATATTTAGGCAGTAGGTAGTCTAATAGGCCAGAATTTTGGGTCGAAGTAGTAGACTGCATGAGTATAAAATCATCGGCCCACGATGGTTGGACAAAAATAAGACCGAAGAAAAAAGAGAGTGCAAGAATAGTTTTGTTCATGATAAGACAGGTATTGGGAAGGCATTAGTACATATAAGAAACTTGCGCGTACCCATAATATATATTTTTTTTGGATGTTTTAGGTTCCATGATCCTACTAAACTTCCCCGCGCGCAAGTAAGCTGACCCCAGTTCCAAGTGTAAAGTATGCGGTACGATTTTCCACCGCATGCGCACTTCCAATTGTTGGCCCAGAAAACGCGGTGCAACGTTGGCCACGTCACTTATACCACTCGCTACCCAAGCATCAGATTTTGAAGCCCTCCAAAACCCACGATAACTCGACATGAACTCAGTGAAGCGTGACGGCCTTGCGGTGATTCGTAAGCCAATACTATTCAGATTGCTTCTTTTAAATGGCCCGTATATTCCAGTGGGCCCATAGTCAAATCGCCTAGCACCAAACAAGCTATCAAAGCGCTCATTTCGACCATCTTTGCCGTTGCTGTCTCCCGATGCGTAATCGTATTCTAAGGCTACTCGAGGCGCATAACTAACCGGTGCGCTAAAACCAATTTCTACGCGATGAAAATGGGCAAAATGCTCTAGATCAACTTTGTCAGTAACCTTTTTTGACTTCCTTGATTCTCCGAATTGATATACAGACTCCATTAGGTAGTCAAAATGACCTGCCTTTCTTGGCTTTTTTACGACGATACCCGTGGTAATTAAATCCCGGTTTGATGTGGTAGTTTTTTTAGAGTCGTTCTCATGGAGTCCTAGACTAAAAATGGTTAATTCGTGACTTTGGATTAACGATTTGTCGGTATAAGAAACACCCCAGAAATGAGCTCGGCCACTAGGCCGGTCATATTCAATATGATTATTTTTTAGATCAGAAATATCGGCTGGCGCGCGATTTACCGGCAAAGTGTAAAACATCTGAAGTTCATTCCCTTGTTTAGTCTCATACTTCCATTCAGCACCAGAGAATGTGTTCATAGTATTTCTGAATTTACTTCTTGCAACTAAACGTCGACTACCAACATCAAGAGTTAAGCGTCCGACTCGGAGACTCGAGTGACCGTCTTTCTCAAATAGATTTTGATGCTCCCACATAAGATAGGTTTGTATCAGCTCAACCGGATTCACCATACTAGTCGAAAGGGGAGAGTCGTTGTCGTCCAAAAATGCACGAGAGTCGCCTGCCTCGATTACGAAGTTGAAGTCACTTGACTTGATGCCTATGGCTAGCAGTGTTCGCAACGCAACCTGTTGATCGCCACCCTGTCCTTGGGAACGGAATTGCTTGTTGAGAGACTCATACCGGATCCTTTGGGAGCCTGAGACGTATAACCACGAGGGCATTGATTCAACTTGATTTTCTTTGTCGAATAGAGATGCTCCGTTGCCGGAGAGATGGAATGAGGTGAGAAATACAAGAGCAAATAGATATGTTAGTTTAATCGACATAGCCCATTCTCGTAATTTGCAGCAGAGATTGATGATAATATTCACAAATAATGAAATGTTATTCACATTATATAGAAGTTATCAACAAATTATATTAGATACTCACATTACTTTGCACAAATTTGTTGCTTTATTTTGATTTAGGAATTTAGGTATGCACACAGCTCGATTAAATAATTTGTTATCTGCCTTGGATCTTTCGGGTGGTGTGGTGAGTTTGATTGGCGCTGGAGGAAAAAAAACGACCATGTACGAGTTGGCGTCATTGTTTGATGGCCGAGTAGCATTAACATCGACCTCGCACATGTTTCAGTATGATGAAACCAAGGTCGACCTAGTAACGATTGATCGAGATTCTCCGCTAGAATTTAATTTGGATGCTCGCGTGGTAGCCTACGCGGGACCAACAGAGACTCGAAATCGAGTCGGAGGTTTAATGTCTTCGCAGATCGAAACTATTTGGCGCAAGGGTAACTACGATCTAGTGATTATAAAAGCAGATGGTGCACGCTCGCGGATGATAAAAGCGCCTGCTGATCACGAGCCGCTTATCCCGGACTTTACGCAGTTAGTTCTTCCTCTGATATCTGGAATAGTAATTGGTCAGTCTCTTACATCTTTAATTGCCCACCGTGTCGATTTGTTGGCGGAAATTTTGGAGCTAGAAGTGGGGGGCATGATCAAGCCATTACATTTGGCCAAATTAATTTCATCGCCAAAAGGAAGTCTTCGAGGCACAAAAAATATGAGAGTTGTTCCAGTAATTAATATGGTGGACGATGCGCGCATAGAAGCCGCCTGTACTGAAGCTGCTCTAATAGCATTTTCGCTGACAAACCGGTTCGACAGGATTGTTCTAGCTGAGTTGCGACACTCGAAAGTGGTTAAGGTGATCGATCGACCAGCTCTATAAACTATCCTTCGCTTAGAACGCTTTTCATCGACGCGATGAAGTACTCTATATTCGTGTCGTTAATGCCCGCTACATTTATTCTGCTAGAGTCCACCATATAAATGGCATAATTCTCTTGTAGCTTAGCAACCTGCGCGGCGGAGATACCTAAAAATGAGAACATTCCGCGTTGTGTTTTTATAAACGAAAAATCTCGGCGTGTTTCGTCACTCAAGCCGTTAGCAAGCTCAGTTCGGAGAAGATTAATCCTGTTGCGCATTGATTCCAGTTCTTTACGCCACATCTTTTCTAGTCTCTCGTCTCCTAAAATACTTTCTACGATTGCAGCACCGTGCGACGGTGGCATCGAGTAGATTCCTCGAACCACTGAGCCAAGTTGGCTTTGTACTACATTGGATTGTTTGGTATTTGGGCTTACTATTTGTAAACTACCTACTCTTTCTCGGTAAAGACCAAAATTTTTAGAGTATGAGCTTGCGACAATTAGTTCGGCGCATGCTTCCCCCAGGATACGTACTCCTATTGAGTCTTTTATAAGACTTTCACCGAGGCCTTGGTAGGCCAGGTCGATGAAAGGAACGAACCCTTTTTTATTAGCAATTTGCGCCACTGTTTCCCAGTGCGATTGTTCTAAATCAACGCCCGAAGGGTTGTGACAGCAACCATGGAGTAAAACGATGTCGCCAGCAGGAACTGAATCTAGTGCAGTGAATAGTTCAGTTTCGTTTAGCGAGCGTGTGTCATTATCGTAGTAGGCATATTCTTTAATATTGATTCCAGCATTTCCAAGTAATGGCCTGTGATTGGCCCATGTGGGATTACTTACCCAAATCGTAGTCTGGAGGCTTGCTCGTTTGATGAGTTCAGCTGCAACTCTCAGGGCACCGCATCCCCCAGGAGTCTGAACGCCAGCTACGCGTCGATCTGTTAGCGCGGAGTGTTCCGAACCAAACATCATTTCACGACTCAGTTCGTTGAACCGTGGGGTCCCCGGCGGGCCAATATATGCTTTTGTAGATTCTGTCTGGTGATGGAGTTGCTGAGCTTCCAAAACACTATTCATTATCGGAGTCTGTCCCGATTCATCGCGATAAACTCCTACTCCTAGGTCTATCTTGTTTGTATTTTTATCTTTATTGAAAGCTGCCATTAATCCGAGGATTGGGTCTGGACTAAGGGTTTCAAGATTTTCGAACATTGTTTACTTTTCTCCAATAAAATTAGTTTCGCTCGACGCGTTTGAAAGTGAAGGCGATGTTACTTTGCTCAATTATAGTGCTAATGAGAATTTGATATTCATTTTTTTAGAACTGGATAGTTTTCTCAGTGTAAAGCATTTATACTGTATATATATACAGTATAAATGCTTTACACCATGAAAAAAAAAACTTATATCCCATATGCAGAACTTCATTGTCTAACTAATTTCACTTTCAATCATGGAGCTTCTCATCCGGAAGAGTTAGTTAAAACTGCGGCATCACTTGGTTATAAAGCACTTGCAATAACGGACAGGTGTAGCTTTTCTGGTTTAGTTAAAGCATATGAGTCAGGTAAAGCACACAACTTGAAAATCATTTGCGGGACAGAGTTAGTTTGTGAGGATGGTATGAAGTTAATTCTTTTAGCCAGTAATTTATCATCTTATCACCAGATTAGTTACTTAATTACAAAATCAAGATTGCGTAAAGGCAAGGGTGATTATCAGATTTTTAAAGAAGATCTCTTAAAATTTTCTACAGGCTTCTTAATTTGGATTCCTACTTTTAACGATGAAGATAAGAAGTATGCAGCGTGGGTTAGCGAAAATTTTGCCGGTCGTTCTTGGATAGGTTTAGGGTTATTTTATAGTGGGAGGGACCAAGAATATTTACAGGCTGCAGTAGCCTTGTCGACCGCCTTTAGTTTGCCCATAGTCGCCGTTGGTGATGTGCGGATGCACATACCATCTCGCAAACCTCTCCTTGATACTTTGACTGCGATACGGCTGAAACAGAGAGTGATGGATAATAGGTGTACGTTTTTCTCTAATTCTGAGAGATATCTAAGGCCGCTACATCGAATTGAAAATATTTTCCCCAAAGCGTTGATTGATGAGACGATAACAATCGCAAGCCAGTGTAGTTTTTCATTGGAAGATTTGAAGTATAGCTATCCCAAAGAGTTGATTAAGTCTGGCAATAGTACTTTCACACAATTGAAAAACCTTATAAAGCAAGGCATGAAAAGACGCTGGCCCGAAGGCACTACACTTAGTACTAAGAAAAAAATCCTTTATGAATTATTTCTTATAAGAGAATTAAATTATGAGGGTTACTTCTTAATGGTTTGCGATGTTATTGACTTTGCCAAGTCACGTGGGATTTTATACCAAGGTAGAGGATCTGCAGCGAATTCGATTGTTTGCTACTGCCTAGGGATCACAGAAGTAAGCCCTAAACATATCGATATGCTATTTGAGCGTTTTATTTCTAGAGAAAGAAATGAACCACCTGATATTGACATCGATTTTGAGCACGAGCGCCGTGAAGAGGTAATACAACATATTTACAAAAAATACAGCAGAAAACGGGCAGCTATAGCGGCAACCGTTGTTACCTATAAGATCCGTAGCGCTATTCGTGATGTGGGAAAGGCTCTTGGTATTAATGGATCAGAGCTTAAGCAGTTGCTGAAAGGTAAAGTTCAATGGCAACAAGGAAAGGTTACTATCGAAAAAATTGAGAACACCAATTTAGATATTAGTAATGTATTGTTGAAACATTTGATTAACCTAGTTAGTCAGATTATAGGTTTTCCTAGGCATTTATCTCAACATGTTGGTGGGTTTGTGATCACTGACGGTCCTTTATCTGATTTAGTTCCGCTTGAAAACGCGGCAATGGCTAACCGTACCATCCTTCAGTGGGACAAGGCAGATTTAGAAATCCTAGGGATTTTAAAAGTTGATTGTTTGTCATTAGGAATATTGACTGTGATTAGTCGGAGCTTTCGTCTGATTAAGGAACTTACAGGGGAAAATCTTAGCATATCTGATATTCCTTTCGATGACCCAAGTACTTATTCGATGATCCAGTCCGCAGATACTGTTGGCGTTTTCCAAATTGAGTCACGCGCACAAATGACAATGCTTCCGAGGCTTAGGCCTCAGAATTATTATGATCTTATCATTCAGGTTGCGATTATTCGGCCTGGCCCAATCCAAGGAGAAATGGTGCATCCTTATTTGCGTAGACGTAATGGGCAGGAAATTCCAGACTATCCGGATGACAGAGTTAAAAAGGTCCTAGGGCGAACCTTGGGTGTTCCTTTGTTTCAAGAACAAATTATTAGATTGGCTATGGTTGTAGGCGGCTTCTCCCCTGGAGAAGCGGATCAGTTAAGACGTGCTATGACGAATTGGGGAGAGTCTGATGATATCTCAAAACTCCAAAGTAGACTATTAGCTGGCATGAAGGACAAAGGCTATAGCGATAGTTTCTCACAGAGTACCTTGAACCAAATGAGGGGCTTCGGTGGTTATGGGTTTCCTGAGGCGCATGCAGCCAGCTTTGCCTTATTGGCTTATATCTCTGCATGGTTAAAAAATCATATGCCTGAAATATATACTACAGCACTTCTGAATAGTCAGCCTATGGGGTTTTATTCGTGCTTTCAGTTGATACAGGATGCGAAGCGACATGGGGTAAAAGTATTATCTTTAGATATTCAACAAAGTAATTGGGATTGTACTGTTGAAAAATATAGAAATGGAAAATATGCGTTGCGCCTAGGCCTACGGATAGTCAAAGGACTTAGCGCGAAGGTAGGTTGTCGTATTGAAAAAAAGAGAGGCGTACAGCCTTTTAAAGATCTGAATGATCTTGTAATTAGGACAAAGTTGAGTCGAACAGAACTTCAGTTACTTTCAAAGGCAAACGCTCTTGAAACTCTGGTTGGTAATAGGCATCAAGCCAATTGGAAGGCCTTAGGCTTCAGGACACCTTTACCTCTATTGCCTCCTGTTATAGAAGAAGCTGCCACTCCATTACTTCCTCGGCCTAAGGAAGGGGAGGAAGTTCTTGCTGACTTTGAAAGTGTAGGTCTAACCTTGGGTAAACACCCTTTGGCCTTGCTTAGAAAGTATTTAATAGGCGATAAGTTATCTTCAGATTTACTCGAATTAGCTCAAGGTGCGCAAGCAAAATTCAGCGGACTGGTAGTGGTGCGGCAAAAGCCTAGCTCAGCTAACGGGGTGATTTTTCTTACCGTAGAAGATGAGATGGGTTCTATCAATGCAATAATATGGCCAAGTTTGGTTGATACTTACTATAACGAAGTAATGCATTCCAAGTTGTTAAGTATTTCTGGTACGGTGCAAAGAGAAGGTGAGGTTGTTCATCTTATCGCGCAGGTGTTAGAAGATCGCTCAAGTTTGATTGGCCAACTGGATACGCCTTCGCGGAATTTTTGTTGAGTGAGCTCATATTTCTATGATTATTTGAGATTACGATCCTATGTTCCTGTCCTAATGAATTCATTTTAAAACATTGCATTCGTTGAAGTTGTCCGTACAATCTCGGGTTTTATTCTATACGGCTATTCCTCTAAGAGTTTAACAATGAAGAAACCAATAATAAAACCCGATAACCCACAGTTTTCATCAGGCCCGTGTCCTAAAAGACCTGGTTGGACAACGGACACGCTAGAGGATGCGCTGATTGGACGATCTCACCGTTCCAAGCCTGGGAAAGCAAAGCTTAAGAGCGCGATTGCAAAGACAAGAGAAATACTAGAAGTTCCTCTTGGCTACAGGATTGGTATCGTGGCAGGTTCTGATACTGGTGCTGTAGAGTTGGCGTTATGGTCTCTTCTTGGGGCGCGAGGTATAGATGTTTTAGCATGGGAGAGTTTTAGTCAGGAATGGGTGACAGATGTGGTTGACGTTCTTGGCCTAGAGGCAAATACATTGGTGGCACCGTACGGTGAATTACCTAATTTGGATAAAGTAGATTTTCAAAATGATGTTGTATTTGTCTGGAACGGTACGACTTCGGGAGTCCGACTGCCAGACGGGGATTGGATTTCAGATGACAGAGAAGGATTAACGATTTGTGATGCTACCTCTGCCGCATTTGCGATGACACTGCCTTGGCCAAAACTTGATGTCGTTACTTTTTCATGGCAAAAAGTGTTAGGTGGGGAAGCCGCTCATGGGGTAATTATCTTGAGTGAACGAGCTGTTAAACGTTTGGAGACATTCGTGCCACCTCGGCCATTGCCTAAATTATTCCGTTTAACTAAAAAAGGGAAAATTGACGAAAGTATTTTTGAAGGTTCCACAATCAATACTCCTTCAATGTTGTGTGTCGAAGATTACCTTGATGCCCTTAACTGGGCTTCAAAACAAGGCGGTCTAAAAGGATTATGTGATCGTTCGACGGCAAACCTTGGTGTGCTGGAGAAATGGGTATCCAAAACTCCGTGGGTGGACTTCCTTGCTGCGGAACCAGGCCAACGGTCAAGCACATCGATTTGTCTTAAAATCATAGCCCCGTGGTTTAATTCTCTTGCAGCTGAAGATCAGGTCAAGATCACTAAGAAAATGACTGGTTTGTTGGATGAGGAAGAAGTTGCCTACGATATTGATGGTTATCGAAACGCGCCCCCCGGACTTCGAGTTTGGGGCGGAGCAACAGTAGAGGCAAGCGACTTAGAGGCCCTGACGCCATGGCTTGATTGGGCGTATAATAATGTATGTCCTGACTGACCCTCAGCACGAGCGAAATTGTAAGAAGGAAATTTAATGTATAAAGTTTTTGTTGCGGATAAATTAGCGCCTGAAGGTATAGCTGCTTTGGAAGAATATCCTGACCTGCAGATAGATTTTAGTGCTGGATTGTCGGTTGACGAGGCTATCCCTCACGTCAAAGATGCCGACGCTATTATCGTTCGCAGCGCCACGAAACTGCGAGGTGAATTGTTGGACGCGGCAAAGAATGTCAAAGTGATCGGCCGTGCCGGGATAGGAGTCGATAACATTGATTTAGAAAAAACTACCGAAAGAGGAATTGTTGTTTTAAACACACCCGATGCAAACGCGACTACTACTGCGGAACTTGCTATTGCTCACATGTTCTCTTTAAGCCGCAGCTTACCTTCTGCTGATTTGTCTGTTCGGTCTGGTAAATGGGAAAGAAATAAATTTTTAGGTGCTGAGGTTTCAGCGAAGGTTGTTGGCGTTGTTGGATTTGGCACGATAGGTCGTTTGTTAGCCGAAAGATGCATTGGCCTAAAAATGAAGGTTATCGGATTTGATCCATTCGTTACCCAAGAAACCTTTGAAGAGTTCGGCGTAGAGAAGCGCGATATAGATGAATTAGCTAAGGAAGCGGACTACGTGACTCTCCATTGTCCAGTCACTGATAGTACGAGAAATTTATTCAATCGTGAACGCCTTCTTGCGATGAAACCAGGTTCGCGCATCATTAATTGCGCTCGGGGCGGGTTGATTGATGAAAGAGCCTTGATTGATGCTTTGGAATCAGGGCATTTGGCTGGGGCAGCGCTTGATGTTTTTGAGAATGAACCGCCAGTAGATTCGCCTCTCTTGGCTGCGCCAAATGTTCAATTCACGCCGCACTTAGGCGCCTCGACTGAAGAAGCACAAACTGCGGTAGGCGTGGAAATTGCACATAACATAGCGGCTTTTCTAGTAAAAGGAAAGGTGATTAATTCAGTCAATGTGCCTAGTATCGAACCCGAAAAATTAGTCCAAGTTGCGCCTTACATGGAGCTCGGAACAAAGCTAGGTAAGCTTTTGTGTAAGATGTTAGACGGTCCATTAACTGAAGTCGAGATCGGCGTTTTTGGGGAGGCTTCTAAGTTCGATTTACATCCTGTGGCTAGCGCAGCGATGGTTGGTCTTTTATGTGACCATCATGCAGTGCCGGTTAATCAAATTAATGCTCTTCACCTTGCGCAAAGACAGGGCATCAAAGTTAAAATGGTTGGAACGCCTGATTCGACTGAATATATTTCAATTCTTCGGATCACGGCTACTGGCCCTGATCAGACTGTTTATCTAGAAGGTACTATTTTTGACGGTAGGCGAGCTCGACTTGTGAGAGTCAGTGATTACGATATCGAATCACCACTCGAAGGCCGCCTACTTATTACAAAGCATGCCGATGAGCCTGGCGTAATAGGTATGATAGGTGCCGCACTGGGCGAGAAGGGCGTAAATATTTCTCGTATGCAAGTTGGAGTATCAGGGGGATCTCAGATGGCTATCGCGATCCTTGCGGTCTCGGATGAACTAGAGGAAGCCACCATGGAAGTGATCTCTCGTATTCCCGCGGTCGAAAAAGTCATGCAGATCCTTTTGTAAATTTAATTTTCCTAGTACGAGAGATTGCTCAATCGTTCCGTGATTAAAACCTAAAGATTCCGTAGCCTTGTTCACTCAGTGGTGCATTTAATGAGGCGCTGATGGCAATGCCAAGTGCATTTCTAGTGTCGGTCGGATCGATTATTCCATCGTCCCACAGCTCGGATGTCGCGTAATAGGCCGACATCTGATGCTGATAAGCCTCTAAGGTTTCATGGTAAACTTTGTCGAGCTCAGCTTGGTCGACAGTTTCGCCGCGTCTCTCTAATTGTCGCAACTTCACTTCCGCAAGTGTTTTTGCCGCTTGCTCGCCTCCCATGATGCCAATTTGATGATTTGGCCACGAAAAAATAAGTCTAGGATCGTATGCCCTGCCGCACATCCCATAGTTGCCAGCCCCAAAGGAACCATGGCACATTACAGTGAATTTTGGTACATGTGAACCAACAATCGCCTGAATTAATTTAGCACCGTCTTTACTAATACCTTTAGCCTCGTATTCGCGTCCAACCATAAAGCCCGTAATATTTTGCATGAATAGAATAGGGGTGTTGTTTTGATTGCATAGCTCGATAAAGTGGGCTCCTTTTAGCGCGCTCTCGTTAAAAAGAACACCATTATTTGCCAAAATCCCAACTTTATACCCCCAAATATTAGCGTAGCCGCATACGAGAGTAGTGCCATAGGCGGGTTGATACTCATGGAATCTACTGCCATCGACCACGCGTGCGATTACTTCTTTCATGTCGAAAGATTTTTTTATATCAGTTGGGATGATGCCGTATAGATCATCTGCGCTATAGAAAGGCTCTTCAACCTCGTCTTTTTGCAGGGGCCATTTTTTTGGACTCTCCCATTGTTCGACGATTTCCCTCCCTATTGCTATAGCTTCTTCTTCGCTGTCAGCTGGATAATCACAGGTGCCGCTAACTTGCGTATGCAGATCACAGCCCCCAAGTTCATCGGCTGTTACGATCTCACCTGTGGCAGCCTTGACTAGTGGAGGACCGGCCAAAAAAACAGCGCCAGTGCCTCTAACTATTACTGAATAATCTGATAAAGCGGGCACGTACGCGCCTCCAGCAGTACAATGTCCAAACACCAAGGCTAACTGTTTAACGTTCATTTTAGACAATGTACTTTGATTGCGGAACATGCGACCAGCCATGTATTTATCTGGAAACAATTCAGATTGCAAAGGAAGAAAGCCTCCGGCACTGTCGCAGAGGTGGATAATTGGCAGTCGATTCTCGATAGCTATATCAAGAACTCGTACAATTTTTTTTACAGTTAAGGGGTACCACGCACCTCCCTTAACACTGCTATCATTGGCATTAATAATTACCTCTTTGCCATTCACGACACCAATGCCAGTTATGCAGCTCGCACTCGGTGAGTCCCCTTCGTAGGCCATGTTTGCGGCGAGAGTTGAGAATTCAAGAAATGGAGTTCCAGGATCGAGCAATTTTTCGATACGCTCTCTGGGCATCATTTTTCCATGCCCCGCGAGCCGGTCGATATCTTTTTGGGGTCTATCGTATCTCGCTTTTCTTTGCTTTAGTTTTAACTCTTCAGCTAAGCCTTTGTTGTGGCGATAATTTTCTTGAAATTCATTCGAATCGGTCTGAATTATAGATTTTATTCGGGCCATTATTCTTTTTCCTCAAGAGAGATCAGTTCTGCGTTCTTTTCAAAAGTCGCGTTGGCAGCAATATTAACTTCTTTAATCACGCCGTCTCGTGGCGAAACGATGCTAATTTGCATTTTCATCGACTCAATAACAATTAAAACATCACCTAGCTTGACGCTGTCACCTTCATTACAGTTTGTCTTAACTACAATTCCAGGCATGTCCGCTTTAATTACGTTATCGCTGACCCCTGCTTGCTGTGAGGCGCTTATAGCGTCCCGATAAGACAATGTGTGAGTTCGACCATCGAATCGGACATAGATCGCATCGTCGTCCCGTGCCCACCAGACAGTTTTCTTTTTATCGTCAATAATGAGAGTAAAGCAATTACTGCTCACTTGATCTACTGACGACACGTTAACAGTTAATTCATTGGCGAGTACTTCTAATACAGGGTTACACTTGATAAGCGACACATTGATAGGCTTTTCATCGAGGGAAAAATTGAACGACCGCGCCATTATAAATTCCTCCATGCGCCGATAGACGCATAAGGTTCAGGAGTTTCCAGCGCGAGCGCCTTAAAATCCCTTAGACTCAGTGCCGCAATAGTCGCGACGGTACTGCTGTCTTTTTCGGAAAGAGGTTCTAATAGAAGGGTTGCTTTATTTTTTTCCAGAAAGCCTGTATCAATAATCATTTCTTTGAAATCAGTTGCTTTTAATATTTGACCTAGATAATCAATGTTACTGCTTACCCCTAGTATTACTAGATCATTGAGAGCGCCAATCGCGTTCTTAATTGCGGCGTCTCGATCTTCCCCGAAGCAAATTAGCTTACCTATCATAGAATCGAAGGCAGCTGAGATAGTTTGTCCCTGCACAATACCGGAATCAAACCGAATGTCATTAGCTACGGGAACGGAAAGGATTTTGATGTCTCCGGTAGCAGGCCTAAAGTCGTTATGAGGTTCTTCACAGCAAATCCGGCACTCAATAGCGTGTCCAGATTGCTTGATTTCACTCTGTTTATAGGGGAGGGTCTTGCTAGCCGCTATGTGGAGTTGCGCTTTCACTAGGTCTAAGGAGCAAACCATCTCAGTTACAGGGTGTTCTACTTGCAGACGCGTGTTCATTTCTAAAAAGTAGAAGGATCCATCGGGACTTAGGATGAACTCAACGGTGCCTGCATTTAAATATTTTGCTTTGGAGGCAAGATCAACTGCCGCAGTGCATATTTGGTCACGCAGTTCAACTGACAAGGCTGGAGCGGGAGATTCCTCAATTACTTTTTGAAACCTACGTTGTATCGAGCATTCTCGCTCATAGGCGTGGACAATATTGCCCTGCCCATCTCCTAGTATTTGAACCTCAATGTGCCTGGGATTCTCTACATAAAGCTCTGCATAAATACGGCTGTCAGCAAAATACCTTTCAGCCTCGCTCATCGCTATCTTTGCTTGCTCTTCTAACGTGGTCGCTTCACGGACAATACTCATTCCCTTACCGCCGCCCCCAGCGGACGCTTTTATCAATAATGGGAACCCAATTTTTTCTGCTTCTTTTAAAAAATTAGATAAGTCGTCAGTTTGAGTCACACTGGGTGCAATAGGTATCCCAGCTTTTCTAGCAAACTCACGAGAAATAATTTTGTCTCCCATCAGTTTGATGACTTCAGGCTGTGGCCCTACGAACACGATATTATTTTTCTCTACCGCCTCGGCAAAGGCTGCATTTTCTGAGAGGAAGCCGTAACCTGGGTGCAGGCATTGCGCTTTAGTTTTATTGGCGACCTTTATGATCTGCTCTATATCCAGATACGCGGCGGTAGGAGTATCACCGAATAACTCGACCGACCTATCGGCAGCTTTTACGTGGGGTGCCATACGATCGACATGGTGATATACCGCAATAGTCTCAATACCTAATTCTTTTGCAGTGCTTATTACTCTGCAGGCTATTTCTCCGCGATTGGCGATTAAAATACTTTCAAACATGATGCGGACCGTACCCCTCATTAAAAGGATTCTAAGATATTACGTGTATACTCATTATACTGAAAAATTTGCAAACCGCGCGTTAAATTATGAATAAAGTTCCGTGATTTTTACTGCGGTCTAATCGCGACAAATGTGGAAATGAATAATGAAAGTTGTTACTTATGAATATCATGGCGCTGTAGGAGTTGGGGTGTTATCAAAAGATGGCTCGTGCGTCAGTCCATTTGCCCTAAGCTCAGAGACGAGCGCATTAGGCCTGCTGGCTATAGTTGAAGCGGACGCTGCTGAGGTTCCGTTGAAAACTGTGGAAGAATCAATTCCACTTTGTGAGGTTAAAGTTTTAGCTCCAATTCCTCGCCCTAGGAGGAACATAATTTGTGTTGGTAAGAATTATTTCGCACATGTGGAAGAGATCGCGGACCAAGGCTTTGATACAACTGGTGGTCGAGGAGAGGCGCCTGAGTTTCCGATTGTTTTTTCGAAGCTTCCAGACTGCGTGATTGGTAATGAAGACGACATCATCCATAACACTGCAGTGACCAGTCAATTAGATTATGAAGCCGAGTTAGCGGTAATAGTTGGAATGCCAGGTCGAGGCGTGAAGAAAAGTGATGCGATGAATCATGTTTGGGGTTATACGTTAATCAACGATGTGAGTGCCCGTGATGTTCAAGCCCGTCACAAGCAATGGTTACTGGGGAAGTCTCAAGATACATTTTGTCCAATGGGACCCATAGCTGTGTCAAGGGACCTCATCGATCTGTCAAATACCGAGATTAAGTGTTGGGTGAATGGTGAGCTACGTCAGACTGGAAATACTGCTTCTATGATTTTTGATATACCTACTTTAATAGAGACAATTTCCGCAGGAATCAGTCTATACCCAGGCGACATAATTGCCACGGGGACTCCTGCAGGAGTTGGGGCTGGATTGGATCCGCCCCGATTCTTACGTCACAATGACCTAGTAGAAATTCAGTTATCAGAAATAGGCACTTTGAGGAATAAGGTGAACGCTATCAGTTGATTCAGGTGGTCAATCTTCGATAAATATCTGCTACCTTAAGCGGTAGTTTTTCTACTTCATCGATAACAGCATAGTTTGCATTGCCATACATGTGCGGAAGATATTCTTGTGCTTCGTTATCGATAGTTATACAAAAGGCATGCACGCCTTCCTGTTTCATTTCTAGAAGAGCGTGCCGAGTGTCTTCTATTCCGTATTGACCTTTATAGCCGCCATAATCTTCAGGCCGACCATCAGACAGCGTGATTAATAATTTTGTTCTCGCTTGTGTATCCTGAAGCAATTTCCCTAGATGTCTTATTGCTACGCCCATGCGAGTATAGGCTTTAGGACGTATGCCGCTGATCCGTTGCTTCACTGCCTCAGAGTACGATTCGTTAAACTCTTTTACAGAGTAGACTTCGCACCGTTTATTAGTGCGCCCAGAGAAACCGAAGATAGCGTATCGATCCCCGAGAAGTTGCAGTGCCTCACAAAGTAAGACAAGAGACTCTCTCTCAGCATTATTGACCCACCCAAGAGTAGATCCGCTCATATCCACCATAAACATAACTGCGATATTTCTCTCTACATTTTTATAGCGAGTGTACAAATGGTCGCTCATTTCTTCTCCTCTCGCTAAGTCCGTATACGCCTCAATTAGTGCGCCCAAATCTATATCGTCGCCATCGCATTGGCGTCGTTGGGGTCGGGACTCTCCTAAGACTGCCTCAAAACTTCGTTTTATTTCCTTTAATACTCCCTTGTGCTTTTCCAAAGTTTCATCAATAAATGCTTCATCGCCAGGCGGGACGGTTAGCTCACGCAAAGTACAGAAGTCCTCACGGAATCTTTGCCGAGTACAATCCCACTCTTTATACTGGAACGCACCTTCATTCTGGAGATCAAGCTCTGAGTTGTCGGCTTCTCCATTTGATTGTGGGAGCAATTCATCTGAATAATCGCTTTGCTCCGAGGGGTCCATGTGGCTGTCAGGAATTTCTCCGAAATCTTGGATAATCGAACCCAGGAGTTCCTTTAAATCCTCACTCATGTCTACGGGTTGACCGTCAAGGGTTAATTGTAGGTTCATATTACTGTCCTGACCGTCATTATCTTCGGTCTGGGAAAGCTCTAAAGTCTGATTATCCAGCGACTCCATCTCAGCATCGTTTTCAGTTCCAACATTATCTTCTAGTATTTTCTCCAGCGCCTTTTGCAGCGCAGCCTTCTCTTGCTCTACTCTTGAATAAAACGTCTGGCGAATTCGATCTAAATAGATTTCCCCTTGGTATGCTTGTAATGGAGGCAATTTAATGTCTGAGAATTTTTCTATTAGTTTTAGACTATCAGCCGCGGTCGCATTCGGTTCCTGAAGTTCGCTGGAATTTGCTCGCCATGAGTCCCACAGTTCGACGCTGTCTGAGTCATGTAACTGGAATTGTTGAAGTTCCCTGTTTAGACCAGGGAAGTCACGGGCGATGCAAGCGTCTAGCCGAATACACTCTAGCCGATTAAAGATCTCTATATGGTCTGACGAATCATAGGTGTCTTTAAACGCTTCTAGTATTTGATGTTGCCACGTCCCGTACCAGGTCTGAGCCCATAAATGAACTGCGGTAAGTTTATATAATGTAAAATTTTCCTGAGGCGCGGGGAACAGATCTACTGCCTCAGGGAGGAACAGAGCCTCGGTATTGGTGAACGTGTCTAAATCACTTGATATTTTAAGATCCCGGCCGCCAAGACCACGAATGAAGTGCTGCAGGAAGCCGCTAGTTTCGCTAAAGGAGCATTGCACTTCCTTGATCTTGGCTTTTTCCATAAAGCCATCAATATTTTCTAATTCTGCTATCGCTGCGCCTAAACCATGATTATCAAAGTTTTGTAAAACAAGATCGAGCCATTGCTGCACCGTTGTGTCCCGCATTTTCGTGAGTGCTTTAGGGGCGAGTGAAACAAATTGGGCTCCTAGCTCATGGTTAGAAGCAGATATCAACTCAGCCCATTTATAGATGAACTGTTGTTGGGCGTCAGATAGTTCCGCTATTTGTGAAACTATTTCATCTGCATTAGAGTGCCTAGCGAAGGCCTCGCTCGTAAGCTTCTCTAGGTCTTTTTTGATCCTGATGCGGTTAAGAAGATTTTGCCTCGACTGTACACTCATGCTTGTCGGTTCTCTTTAAGATGCTTGCTAAAATATACTGCGACTAAGCTCATGTACTGCTTGTAGCATATCACTTTCGTCAGTAAGTGCCTGAGCGATAGCTGTATCGGTCGCCTTAACCGGAGCAATGTCTTGCCCCATTAATTTGGCGGCATTGACTAGTAGACGAGTACTGGCACCTTCTTGTAAGCCATTCCCCTTTAAATTTCTTGTCATATTGCCAAATTTGACCAACTTTTCGGCCATTGCGGCATCTATCTTACTCTCTGTCTCCACTATAACCTGCTCAATTTCAGGTTTAGGATAATCGAACTCTAGAGCAACAAACCTCTGTCGAGTACTTTGCTTTAGATCCTTTAATACACTTTGATAGCCAGGATTATATGAAATTGTTAAACAGAAGCTCGAAGGCGCCTCTAAAAGCTCGCCGAGTTTTTCAATTGGAAGTAGACGCCGCCCATCACATAAAGGATGTATCACTACAGAAGTATCTTTTCGCGCTTCAACTATTTCATCAAGGTAGCAAATATAGCCGTGTCTAACGGCGCTAGTTAGTGGGCCGTCTACCCAAACGGTCTCGCCACCCTTAATCAAGTAGCGTCCGATCAAATCTGATGCGGTTAGGTCGTCGTGACAGGCGACTGTCACCATCGGGATTTTTAAGTACCACGCCATGTACTCGACAAAACGAGTTTTGCCGCAACCAGTCGGGCCCTTTAGAAGAATGGGTAGCTGATTTTCGTACGAAGCTGCAAAAATCTTTATTTCATCGCCGACTGGTTCGTAGTAAGGCTCATCGTTGATAAAATTCTGCTCGTTTTTAATTGTTTTTGTAACCATAATTTCGTGTTCTTTAATAATCTGGATGACTTGTTTATATTAATGTTGTCTTAGCTATTGCCAACGTTCTAGCCTAAAGCGGTAGGCCTGCCTTGTTGTTACTTTCTGCTCCGCATGGAAAGTTAGCTTAGATGAGTACTTTCAGTCAATTACAAAACCAAAATTAGGATACCCACGATGTTGAAAAAAATTAATCCAACTTCAATAGTTGAGCCCTTTAATAACGCATATCATCACGTTGTAGTAGTCCCGCCAAATGCTAGGCTGGCTTATATTTCCGGCCAGATTGGTCTTCGTCCCGATGGCTCGTTGCCGACTACGGTTGAGGAGCAAGCCGATCAAGCATGGTCGAATGTGATGGAAGCACTGAAAGCGGTTGGTATGGGTAGCTTGGATATTGTAAAAGTTACGGCTTACCTGATAGATGAAAATGAGTATGGAGCATTTGCTGCAGCGCGTCAAAAGTACATAGGCGAGGCTCGGCCAGCATCAACCGCTCTATTAGTGAAGCAACTTGTGTCCGCTGAATGGCGAGTGGAGATAGACATTGTTGCCGCCGCCGAGTAAGGTTATTACTACTTGGGTGTGTTTTTAATGAAAAAAATTACTTTGAGTCTTTATTAAGCGATAGACTCAAAGGTATGGCGCGAGTAGTCTATCGTTAAAACATTATAGTGCCGCGCATCGCGGGCCTGAGATGGTAAACGTAATATCAGTTTTTAGGGTTGGAGGAATTGTTATGGAAGTGGGTGCATTTTATCTCCCGTCAGTCGGACGGGTTTCTGACATAAAACAGGGCATGGCAGGGAAAAAGACTTCTCTTTACCAGCAAATGCTTAGAGAAATTACTGAGCAGGTCCAATACATGGACGAATACGGCTATTACGGAGCTGGCTTTACTGAACACCATTTTCACGTAGAAGGTGAGGAAGTCTCTACTAATCCGGTAATGCTTGACATGTATTTTGGCATGCAAACAAAAAACATGCGTTTCGGACAATTGGGCAATGTTCTTCCTTCCCGAAACCCCATCAACTTAGCGGAAGATATAGCTATGTTGTCGCAGATGCTGGGGGGTAGAGTTTTTGCTGGTTTTGCGAGGGGCTATCAACCTCGCTGGGTAAATATTCTAGGGCAACAGGTTGGCCTATCTGATCCCGCGGCCGGAGAGGAATACGAGGAGTTAAAACGTTCTCTTTTTGAAGAGCATTTTGAAATAGTCATGAAAGCTTGGAAAGAAGATACATTTAGTTTTCAGGGTAAGCATTGGCAAGTACCGACTAAGGACATTAAATGGGCTGCAGCCGATGTGGCACATAAATTTGGTCAGGGGTGTAATGCTGACGGAATAATAGAGGAAATAGGGATTGCCCCTCCCACATTTAATAATATGATTCCAGATATGTTTATGCCGTTTGCGACCTCCGAGCGATCTATCAAATGGGGAATGGCTAGAGGTATTACTCCGGTCACTATTATGACTCATTTTGACGTCGTAAAAGAACATTTTCGAGCTGGAATGGAAGCAGCTAACGAAGCTGGGAAAAACTACAAATTTGGCCAAGGTATGGCGATGAGTCGAGAGCTTATCGTAGCCGACACGGATGCTGAGGCTGAAGAAATAGCACGCGAAGCCGGAGCTTTTATCTGGAATGAATTTTTTGTTCCTTTTGGCTTCAATGCCGCGATAGCAGGGCCGGGCGAAGGACCTTTCGATGTCCCTGCCACCTTTGAGGCTATGGTGGAAAGAGGTCTGGTTATCCATGGTAGTCCGGATACAGTGAATCGTAAATTAGAAGTTCTGCTTAAGCAGCTGCCAGTGGATAATTTCTGGATGTTTATATACAACCACATGCCGCATGATGCTTGTATGAAGAGCTTGGAGTTGTTAACGGAGAAAGTTTGGCCAAACTTCACTGATAAGATTAACCCCAGTAGCTCGGCCCAAGTCGCCTCTGCCTGATTGGGTGATGTGGTACCTTGGAGGAACGTTTCGTTCCCCCAAGGCTCTCTCCATCTGAGTGTTGGGTAGGCCCGATTGGTTTTCTTGTAATTTGATTTCTATATCCAACGCAATTTTACCTGTGTTTTTAGCCATAAGCTTTGGCTATATGTTAGCGCGATGGAATGACTCTATAGGTAGGTCGGGCAAAGGGTTGGTCAAGTTTGTCTATTGGGTGGCCCTCCCTTCCATGCTTTTTACAAAGGTGGTAGAGACATCTCTACCGTCTGAGGTGCCCTGGAACTTTTTGGTGGCGTTCTACATACCCTCTATTATTATTTTCTTTATAGCGGCTTTTCTCGCGAGGAGTGTTTTTTCCTGGAAACAGGAAGAGCTTGGTATTGCCGGTGTAACATGTTGCTACGGGAATCTTGCACTACTTGGATTACCGATCATCTTAAACGCCTTTGACCCTGTATTTTTGACACCAGCACTAATATTAATAGCATCACAAAGTACTATTTTATTTGGCTTGACGATTTTTTGGTTGGAGAAAAAATCAGATGAAACTATATTTTGGGATACCTTGAATTTTTTTATCTGCAAAGTCCTGGGTAACCCTATCGTATTGTCGTTAATTTTGGGCTTTTCAGTTAATTTGCTCGAGATTTTTGTGCCAAGTATTCTGAGAAGCTCGCTTGATCTTTTTAGTATCGCCGCACCTGGCTGTTCTTTGTTTGCGCTTGGAGTGTGTCTTGCAGGTTATCAGCTGACTCTGAATAACAAGACAGTTTTAGGATTTGTTTTTATGAGAAATTTTTTCCATCCGTTATTAGTCTTAGGTTTATGCGTTTTCTTGGGTGTACCCAATCATTGGAAGGCAGTGGCTGTTCTTTTCGCGGCTATGCCCACCGGAATAAATGCTTTCATATTTGCGGAACAATACGAATTAAGACAGGACGTAGTTTCCATGACAATTATATTGTCTACAATAGTTTCCATGTTTACACTTACGATCCTGGTGTATCTTTTCAGGATTATCTAATGGACTGCTTCTCTAAACATTTGATTTGTGTTTATTCTAGGGTCACTCAATATTTTGGGATGTGTTAAAAAAAACATGGATGAAGGTAAGACAGGAATTTCGTTTAATCTTGATATTCTTCTAGTAGAAGATCATAAAGACATCGCTGCATTAGTCTATGATTACTTAGAGAATATTGGTTACCGAATCGATTACGCGGATAAAGGTACATTGGCGAAAAAGCTCGCCTCCGAGAATTCCTATGACGCCGTCGTACTTGATCGAATGCTTCCTGATATTGACGGGCTGGAAGTATGTCAATACTTGCGAAATGAATTGATGTTTAGTGGGCCGATTATAATGCTTACAGCTCGAGATACTCTTGCCGATAAGTTAGCTGGATTTGACGGCGGAGCTGACGACTATTTGGTCAAGCCTTTTGACTTAGAAGAGCTTTCGGCTCGATTAAACTCTTTAATGAGACGCTCTAATCCAGTTTCTAACGTGGAAGTTTTAACTGTGGGGGATCTCACCATTAATATGTCGACTCGTCAGGCGGAGCGTCAAGGACAGCCTTTATCTTTGTCGCCGATTGGTTTGAAAATACTAACGCTACTCATGACCGCATCGCCAAAAGTAGTTAATCGACAGCAAGTAGAAAAACTTATTTGGGAAGATCTGCCGCCCGATAGCGATGCTCTTAGGAGCCATTTGTATAATTTAAGGAAAGTCGTGGACAAGCCATTTAATTACCCGTTAATACACACTATCCATGGTGTTGGATTTAGACTAAGTCATGAAGCATGAACGCAAAAATCCGCTAAATAACAGAATTTTAAAGGCATTTATTTTACAGTTGGTGCTAATCAGTGGCACTGCTGTTTCAGGAATATATCTTGCGGAGTTTGCCATTCAAGAACTATTGATAGACTCGGCGCTTGAGCGCGAAGCAGATTATTTTTGGGCGCGTAAAACGATTGAGGCTAGCACTCCTGCGCCTAACACAAACACTTTAATAGGTTATCTATTTGACACTGCAGATGCGGCGATCCCTTCGGAGTTCTCTGATCTAAGCCTCGGAATTCATGCTATATCAACGCCGGTTGGACGTTCTGTAGTTCATGTCAGTGAAAATCGAGGTAGTAAACTGTTTTTAGTTTTTGATGCAAATAGTGTGACGGAAGCAGCTAGCTATTTCGGTTTGTTTCCACTTGTTCTGATGTTAATAGTTCTCTATTCCTCTGCGTGGTTCGCTTACGGAATCACGCGTAGAGCCGTATCTCCAGTAATAAAACTTGCTCGGAGTGTAAGAGGAATTGAACTGGATAAGCCTGGCACGAAGCGGTTTGTCGATGTTTATGAGAGTCGTGGAGTAGATGCGGAGATAGAGACGTTGGCTACAGCGTTACAACATCTATTAATGCGCGTCGAGCAATCTATTGAGCGAGAGAGGACTTTCACAAGAGAAGCTAGTCACGAGCTTCGAAGTCCGTTGACAGTGATTAGAATGGCTAGCGATAGTTTGACAAATAGAAGTGATTTGCAGCCCAGTGCGTTGATTCTAATTGAGAGAATCCAGCGTGCTGCGAAAGATATGGAGGAGCTCACCGAAATACTGCTACTGCTTGCGAGAGAGTATGAAGAAGTACTGACCAAGGAGGATGTACTTGTAAATGATGTGGTACGTGATGAATTGAACCGGTGCCGCGTTATCTATGGAACTAAAGACTTAGACATAACAATGCATGAAAGCGAAAGATTGGTTATCCGTGCCTCTGAGCGAGCTGTTGCGATTGTATGTGGCAATCTTCTGCGAAATGCGTGTTTATATACTTCGCAAGGAGAAGTTAGCGTTACAGTAGGAGAGGATTACATATTTATTTCTGATAGTGGGCAAGGGATGACTTCTCAAGATGTTGACGACGCGTTCAACGCTGCGTATAACCCTGCTAATGCGCAGGGAAATGGGATTGGATTAAGTCTTGTAAAGCGGATAACTGACAGGTTTGGCTGGACCATAGTAGTTGAAAGTGAACGCAGCAAAGGGACTCAAATCAAGTTGTTTTTCTCGGACAAAGAAATAATAGATGTGCAGGTCTAACAAAGTATCTTTATTTAGTAACTAAATTCCGAACTGCGCTGTCTTCGGACTCTAGGTCTGCAGCTAGTTCTTTGAAATCAATTGCGTGGGGCACTGCTATACCTTTTTGGCAGGCAGGTCTCTTTTCTAAGCGCTCAAGCCAAGCTTCTAAGTTAGGTAGCCCTTCTACCTTCGTTCCGCCCCAAAAATGAATCCGAATCCAGCACCAGTTGGCGATATCTGCAATAGAATATTCGCCGCATAAAAAGTCACGTCCCTCAAGTTGTCTATCGAGGACTTCGTAAAGGCGACGACATTCATTGTGATATCGTTCTATGGCTGAAGGTAATTTTTCGGGGAAATAACGATAAAAAATGTTCGATTGGCCCATCATTGGGCCAATGCCTGACATTTGGAACATTAACCATTGAGTTACTTGCGACTCTCCCGCCTCATCAGTAGGGATTAATTTGCCGCTTTTTTTGGCCAAGTAAAGCATGATTGCACCGGATTCAAAAATTGCCAGATTTTCGTTATCGCGATCAACTATCGCAGGAATTCGTCCGTTGGGACAAATTTTTAGAAACCAATCTTCTTTTTGGTCACCTTTCATGATATCCACATGATGTGTGGTATATGCCATACCAATTTCTTCTAACAAGACAGAGACTTTCCAGCCGTTTGGAGTAGAATCGGTATATAAGTCAATCATCGCTAACCTTTTATGTAAGTTATTTAATTACTAAAATACTATAAGTATTTTTTGCTTCTGTTGAAAGCGTAAGTTGAACAAACTAACTAGTTTCCACTAGGCTTATATGAACCCTGTTATCGTGAAATGCCGCACCCCCGACCGGTCCGGACGGATCGGATCCTGTTAAGACGTTAATACCGAGTCCAGACTTAAATGCAGAGTTCGGCCAGATACTTTCGGCTATAACTACACCGGAATTAACCCCGTCAAAGATTTTCGCTCGTAACTCTAGACTTCCTCGTTGATTCGATACCACTATCCAGTCATCGTGATCTATGCCCAGAGATCTCGCATCGATGGGGTTTATCATAAGAGTTGGATATTTCTCCCGCTTTTGAGATGTGGAGGTTTCTGTGAATGAGGAGTTTAAAAAATGCCTAGCGGGAGCCGTAACCAGTCGAAAAGGGAATGACGCATTTGGCTCCTCTATTACTTCCCAGTGATCTGGTAACGTAGGCATTTCTTTAATCATGTCAGCATTTTGGACTTTTCTAGCTTCCACGCCCCATACCTTCTGCTGTTCTTTCCAGTTAGCTTGAAAATGCCATAGATTGTCCTCGTGCCCAAACCCGTTGATGAAGTGAGATGTCTCGAAGTCAGGCTGCACGTCAAACCATTTCTCTTTTTCCAAAGTCTCGAGATTACTCCACCCAGATTTAACCAAAGTTTGATCAATAATTTCTCGAGCAGATAAATTAAAGCCTTCATGAGAGGCGTTAAGTCTTTTGGCTAGTTCACAAATGACTTCATGATTTGAGCGGCACTCCCCGGGGGGTGTAATCATTTTTGGACCAAAATGAATATGCTGATGCCCGCCACTTTGATAAAAATCGTCGTGCTCCATAAACATTGTGGCTGGTAGAATTATATCGGCCATTTCTGCAGTCTCTGTCATGAACTGTTCGTGGACACAAGTAAATAGATCTTCTCTTTCCAAACCAGTACGCACTAGATTGAGATTAGGTGCTACCGACATCGGATTAGTGTTTTGGATAAACAGCGCTTTAACGGGTGGGCCTCCACTTAAGGTTGACGGAACACCAGTCAGAATTTCACCGATTCTCGATTGGTCCAGCAACCGCACAGTCGGATCTACTGCATCTAGGCCCTCAATAAGGGTCTTATCCCAGTGATAAATGCCGCTATTAGATAACAAAGCGCCACCACCTTCATAAAGCCACGAACCAGTGATCGCTGCTATCGACGCCACCGCATGCATACTGTTTGCCCCGTTTCTTTGACGCGTGAAGCCATATCCTAGTCTCAGGAAGGTTTTTTTATTTTCTCCGATTAGATTGGCGAACCTAATGATTTCATCCTCAGAAATTCCACAAATTTGGCCTGCCCACTGAGGGGTATGCTTTGTCAGATGCTGCTCTAGAATGTCATAGTCTTTGGTGTATTTTCTGAGGTAGTCTCTATCCGCCATGTTGCTTTTAAACAAGTGATGCATGATTGAGCAAGCGAGCGCAGCATCTGTGCCAGGTTTGACCGCGATAAACAAATCGGCTTGCTTAGCGGTAGCATTTTTATAGGTATCGACTACCACGATTTTCGCACCATGATCTCGGCGAGCTTTAAGAGCGTGACTCATGACGTTCACTTGAGTCACGGCAGCATTGGTGCCCCAAATAACAATCACGTCAGACTTCTGCATTTCACGAGGGTCCGCACCTGACATTCGTCCCGATCCTGCTAAGTAACCACTCCAAGCAAGTGAGACACAAATCGTGCTGTGATAGCCAGAATATTTTTTAACATGACGGAGTCTATTTATTCCATCTCGCATAAGTAAACCCATGGTGCCCGCGTAATAGTAGGGCCATACAGACTCGGCACCATAGTCATTTTCTATTTCTAAAAATCTTTCGGCAACCTCATCAAGGGCCGCATCCCAGGTGATTGGGACAAATTTCCCTCTGCCTTTTTTACCTACACGCCTTAGTGGTGAGGTAATACGGTCGGGGTGGTGAGTCCGCTCAGCATAGCGTGCGACTTTGCTACAAATTACGCCATCGGTATAAGTATTGTCTTTTGCACCGCGCACTCGACCTATCTGGTTAGACGACAATACTTCTATTTCCAGAGCACAGGTAGATGGACAATCATGTGGACAAGCACTATTTATATAAGCCATGGCACTCCCTCAGTTAATCTATGCCTTAGTTCGTATTGTACGCACTTTTACTTAGACACCATTATTTTATTTTTCGATTAATAAAATACCTGACAATATAATTTTTTGGGTAGTTTTTTTTTATGATACCGCATATTCTCTAGTCTGAATAAATCTGGGTTGGAGAGAAATTAGATGGAACTTCATAACGTCGTCAGTTCTGATGGTTTACGCTTAAATGTAGCCGAGTGCGGGAATGCGGAAGGGGCATCAATACTTTTTATTCACGGTTGGTCACAATCATACCTGTGCTGGATGAAGCAGTTGGAAAGTCAACTTGCCGAACAGTTTAGGTTGGTGGCATTCGATCTTAGAGGGCATGGTGCTTCCGAGGCACCTCGGGAAGAATCTGCATACACTAGTACTGCTCAATGGGCAGACGATGTGAAGGCGGTAATTGATGAGCTGGGATTAGAAAAAACTCTATTAGTTGGTTGGAGTTATGGCGGATTAGTTATTTGTGATTATGTGCGAGAGTATGGCTGTGATTGTGTGAGCGGTATTAATTTTGTCGGTGCAGCGGTGAAGCTTAACGAGGCGGCGATAGGGCCGTTCATTGGACCAGGATTTTATCAACATTTTGAAGCTGCTACTTCTGCGAACCTTCAGGTAAGCGTTGATGCGATGCGAGTTTTCGTAGAAGGTTGTTTCACTAAAAAGTTGTCGAGAGAGGATTACGAGAGAATTCTTTGTTTCAACATGGCAGTGCGGCCTGATGTGCGAGCTAGCTTAGCGGCTCGGGACTTAGATAACAGTGATCTTTTAGAAGAGATCTCTTCCCCTGTTCTCGTGTCGCAGGGTGAGGATGATACTGTAGTCCTACCCTCTATGGCTGAATTTATATTGAGTAACTGTGCTGTTGCCAAAGGAAGTTATTACCAGGGTGTAGGGCATGGGCCGTTCATGGAAGATGTCGACCGCTTTAATGCTGAGTTAGCTGCTTTTGCCAGCATGGCAAGCTGAGCTGAAATTAGAGGAGAGAGAATTGCTTTCGGGAACTAATTTGGTATCCACTTCGTGGCTGGAAGATCATCTAACAATGGACTCTCTAAGATTGTTCGATACAACTGTTGATCTGCAGGCTCGAGCTGACGGGACTGGTTACCTTCCTATCAGCGGGTATGATCATTGGGTTAAAGATCATATTCCTGGTGCTGGGTTTTTGGATGTAATTCACGAACTCTCGGATTCCGAGAACTCAGTTCCGTTTATGATGCCTCCGGCTGAAAATTTTGGGGCCGCAATGCAGAGTCATGGGGTTGCTAATGACTCAGTAGTTGTGCTGTATGGAAGAGGATCGCCGATGTGGGCTACCCGTGTTTGGTGGATGCTACTATCTGTTGGTTTTCATAATGTTGCAGTTTTAGATGGCGGATGGGAGAAATGGAGCAATGAGGGTCGCAGAACCGAGTCACAATTTAAACCATACCCTCTCGGTGAGTTAAGTATCAAACCCAAGCCTGAGCTCTGGGTTGGGAAACAAGAAATGCGTGAGGCTGAGAGTGACGAGGAGATAGTTGTTATCAACGCACTTTCTCCTGATGTTTACTCCGGCAAATTGAATCGATATGGGAGGCCGGGTCATCTTAGGGGATCTCACAATGTTTACTATGGTTCTATATTAGACCCAGAGAATTCAACATTTCTACCTGTTGAAGATTTAAAGGCTCGTTTTGCGGAAAGTGGTGCATTGAATGCGCGAAAAGTATATACCTACTGCGGCGGAGGAATCTCCGCGACCATGGATTGTCTTGCACTGCATGCTTGTGGACAACTGAATGTTGCTGTTTATGACGGTTCGATGTCGGAATGGGTTAGCGATGAAAGTTTGGAACTTGTTATCGGTAATGAGCCCTAACTATTCCATGACTAGTCGGCGTCTTCCGGCCAAACTTTGTTTAGACTTCGCATTGCGCCCATCGCGTTAGGCCAGCCTGCGTAATGCGCTGTGTGAGTTATCATTTCCACCATTTTTTCACGGGGTACTCCAAGTCTCTTTGCTGCAGCGAAATGGAACTGCTGTTCGGGTTCGCGCGCAAGAGCCGTTAGTATGGTGCAAGTTATCAAGGATCGCTCTGTGAGTTCGAGATCATCGCCTTGCCATACTGTGCCGAACAAGTGCTCCAGAGAGTATTCTCTCAAATTATGAGGCAATCCATCTACTCCATTTGGATTGCCACAAAGCTTATCTAGCAACTCTCTTCCTTTTGCTTTTTTATCGTCGCTCATTATCGTTTCTCTTTTATTGCTTGTTACTGTTAGGTGCCTTCAGTTTGACCATTCTTCGAAATGAATTTTGGTCTCTAATGGCTCTCTCGATACTGGGCCAAATTTGCCGCTAGGGAAGCCTATAGGGATAGTAGCAACCAACCCATGATCGGTGGGTATTTTATAATACTCATGAATCTCATCTTCAAACATTTGATGCATAGTAGTCAAGCTTGCCCCGAGGCCGAGCGCGCGCGCGGCAAGGAGAATATTTTGGACACACGGGTATATTGATCCGTACGAGGGGGGAGCTTTGCCGACGCGATCTTGTTCTTTCACGTTAAAAGGCCAATCCCGTTTTCCTAATACCATAAGTATCACGGGCGCCTCGTGCATGTGCTCAGATAAATACAGAGCAGAACGTATCGTTCGTCCATACTTTGTAGAAGTATCCGGTTCAAGCAGCCCATCACCAAAACGGTTCTTTAGCCAGAAATCATAACGCTCGCCAAAAAATTTCTTTTTTTCAGGATCGGTTATTACAACAAACGCCCAAGGCTGAGAGTTGATCCCGCTGGGCGCCTGTATTCCGGCATCAAGAATCTTCTCAATCATCTCAATTGGTACGGGATCCTTTTTAAGTCGCCGCATGGACCTTAGGCTATAAATGATCTCAAAAATATCACTTTTATTGGTCATTAGTGTATTTTCTCCTAACATGTACTATTTGAACTATTTTATATTGAAGGTATACGTCCCCCAATCAAAGGTAAAGAGAAATAAAGTCTGAACTTAATATGAGGTGATTGGAAAATAAAATTAACAACGTAAGGGAAAAAGATATGTACGAGCTTGCCGAGCCATTTTCGATAAATATACCTGACTCTCAGTTAGTGGATTTAAAAAATAGACTGCGCAATAGCCGTATTCCAATTCAGGTCGACAACTCGGATTGGAGCTATGGGACAGATGCAAATTATATTTGCGAATTAGTAGATTATTGGCTAGAGGAATATGACTGGCGAGCGCAAGAAGACATGTTGAATAATGTCTTACCACAGTACACTTTGGAAATTGACGGGAGAAAAATTCATTATGCTCACGTAATGTCCGAGAGTCCCAAAAACTTGACGATCGTCTTGACTCACGGATGGCCGGGCTCGTTCCTGGAGTTCTATAAGGTGGCTCGTCGGTTGACGCATCCTGAGGAGTTTGGCGGGGATAAAGATCAAGCTTTCAACATTATTTGCCCTTCGATGACTGGTTATGGTTGGTCCGAGCCACTGCTAGAGAGTGGTTGTGACGTTCGTAAGGTAGCTGAGCGGCAGGTCAAATTGCTGCGGGCTTTAGATATAGAGCGTTACGGCGTACAAGGTGGAGACTGGGGTGGGATAGTGAGTCCACATATGGCACTTTTAGCTCCCGAATCGATAGTTGGAGTGCATCTAAATATGTGTTCGACCAAATCTACCGACGATCCTGAAGAAGCTAGAGCGCAAGGTGTGGCAACGGGGCCTTCTAGTATTAGTGTAGAGTATGACCGAGAGCAAAAAGGCTATGCCGTAATACAGGGGTTGAAACCCGATCAATTGAGTTTTGCACTTAATGATTCTCCCTTAGGATTAGCTGCTTGGATAATCCAGTGTTTCCATATGTGGGGTGATATTGGTGATGACCTTGAATCGCGTTTTACAAAAGATGAATTGATTACTAACATTTTGATTTACTGGTTTACCCAGTCTATGCCATCCGCTATCCGTCTTTACTGCGAGTCCATGCGAGCCAACACATTTGGTCCCGCAGGAATGTACGTCAAGACACCTACCGCAGTCGCACTTTTTAAAGATGTTTCCAAGCCGAAAAAAGAGTGGGCTGAAAAGGAATACAATATTGCACGATGGACGGAAATGCCCTCAGGCGGACACTTCGCGGCACTTGAGGAACCAAAATTATTAGCGGATGATGTCCGAGAATTTTTCGTTAATTTGCAGGTATAGGGCTAATCGTTAGGAGGATATTGATGAGCGAGATCTACGGAGAGGCGCACAGATTGCTTCAAGGGAACTTTGGTACCACTGATATGGCTACTCGGTTGGAAGAGGTTATCATAAAGACCGAATTCGACGAGGCGGATGTTGCTTTTGTTGAAAGCAGGGACATGTTTTTCCTCTCGACAGTTGATCATGTAGGCAGGCCCACGGTCTCGTACAAGGGTGGAGATGTTGGTTTTGTTAGGGTGGTTGATTCCACCACCCTAGCTTTCCCAAGTTATGATGGTAACGGTATGTTTTATTCCATGGGTAACTTACATCAAAACCCGAGTGTTGGAATATTATTCATCGATTTTGAAGTGCCACATCGCATGAGACTGCAGGGGAGGGCTTCAATAGTAGACGATGACCCACTTCTTCAGGAGTACTCGGAAGCTGATTTAATCGTCAGAGTTAGTCTCGAGCAGACTTGGGTCAATTGTCCGCGTTACATTCACCGATATAAAAAGCTTCAGACTTCTAAATATGTGCCGAAGCCTGACGTTGAGACACCGCACGCTGTTTGGAAGCGTATCGATGCAGTTCAAGATGTTTTGCCTGAAAAAGATCAGGGCAAAGCGGCGATATCCGGAGGCGAGCTAACTTTTGAAGAGTATGTTGAATTGCAGCGCAAAGGAGACGCATAGTTTCTCACGAAATCATTCGCGAGACTCATTGATTTTATCAGTGATCGTGCTATGAAATTTTGCGAGGGCAGGTTCATTAAGTCCGAAGGTAATATTTTTTTGCGCCCCAGTGTAAAAAGCTTTTTGAGTTCCTTCGCCCACGGGAAAGTCTTCATTTTCAGTGACGTGTAACACAAGTTCGAGATTCTTGTCCCAATGCTGCTTTGACTTTTCGCTGCAGCATTCCTCAGGCGTATAAAGCGAAACTTGCATTATCGTTTCATTGACCGGATCATTACCGGGAAAAATTTGCCACAACTCTACATGATCTAGCTGCCACATAAGTACTACATTAGGAAATAGAATATAAATTGACACTATGTGCGGAAGAATGTTCCATTGGGTCTTGGGCAAATCCCGCAGCTCTTCGATGCTGTGACGCGCAAAAACTAATCTAAAGTGATCGCCGGCCGGATCAAATGTTCCTAGATTATGATAAAAAAT
>Ga0315320_10000382_pt1 | contig 36153 bp, 50 predicted proteins | sample M140m21515metaG_FD_203458 | JGI IMG/M metagenome (GOLD analysis project Ga0315320, IMG submission 203458) | Ammonia-oxidizing marine archaeal communities from Monterey Bay, California, United States - M1 40m 21515 | ecosystem: Environmental > Aquatic > Marine > Coastal | place: USA: California... | reverse complement strand
CTCTCAATATATAGCTGAGAAAATAAATCACCGAGATTTTTCACAAACCCCAGGCCAACGCGTTTTACGGGGCATATGAGCATAGGTAAGGTTTCGTGTATGTTCATATATTCCGTGTTTTTGGTGAGGTTTCGTTATACTGTTCACATGTACCCCCATGAAGGCATCGTGTTTCCTATGCTAGGAGTGACTTGCCTTTACCGTCGTCTGTTTCTTCGATATAACTCGAAGGGCATTTCTTCTTATCGCAAACACTTTTTGTAGCCCGCCACCCAGAGATCCACGAGCAGAGGGGTTTTCCCCGCTCTAATAATTGAGGGTAATACATCCAACACCCTTGCCAGCTGTCGTGACCCGTATTGTTTGTAGGATAAACGTCACTGTAATGATACGATGGTGGTGGTGGTGGTGGTGGATCTGGTGCTGACAACGGTAAAGCATCATAGTTTCCATTGTCTTTAGTTCCCACACCATCAGTGCCACAATGGTCCCCTGGTATACCCCGGATTCCACCACACAATCCAGCATCAGAACAACAGGCTGTATCCCCACCACACCTTGAATTTGGGGGGTCCCCCTGGTAACCACATCGATTATTGGTACTACGCGACTTTCCATCTTGTGTTCGGTTATCGACCCAACCGGTTACTCGGTCTTCATCGTCGACAACCCGTCGCCCATATTCATCCAATTCCTCATTTACTTCATCACCGGTTGTTCGTCTCCAATAAAGACCACCCTGACCAAACCTATAATCCCAATCAGTAGGTTTTAGATCTATATCCTTAACGAATATACTAGGTTCGACATCGTTCGTCAAACACATCGAGGGATCTTCCCATGGTTTATTCACACATACATCATCATAAGGGTGTGTGTTATCATTTGTGCGGTATTCCCTACACCACCAATTAGAAGAATCATCATTCGTTCTCCACGTAGCAAATCCAACGGTTTGCCAATCTCGCCATTGAAGTTTTTCTTTACACTTCTTCGCGGCTGTACCCTCCTGGCACACGATTCCAGTACATGTAATTTTCCCAAGGTCGTGATCAATCTCACCCCACCCACCTCTATTTTTTCTTAAATGCCATCCATTCTGATAAATAGTAAAACCTGCATCGGCGCCTCGAACTTGTTTGTACTTGTCGAGAGTCCGATATCGTACATTATTTTCAGTTGGTTTTGGACATACAGCTTGACCAGATTTACCATCCCACTCAGCGGGGAAAATATCAGATTTAGAAGGGTATTTAAGATCTTTACATTCAGGGTCAGATTCCTCATTCCACGCATATCTACACCTTTGATTGGCGAGGCAGTAATACACTTTATCTATACGTTCCTGGCGATCCATCATATCTGCTGCATACCCCAAACCATCGTATTCGTCTAGATCCTTAGTAGCTACAGATCTACCCTTACAGAAGTCATCATTCTTCCCCTGTTCTCCCCCACACTGTCGCCCAGTCGCTCCCGGCGGAGCCAGTCGACAACATTGTGTACCCGGACACCGCGTTCCGATCCCGGTTCCGGTTCCCTTGGACTCCTCGAACTGGCCACATTTATCATTATCTGTAAGCGAAAACTTTTCACGTCTGGGTGAAAAAACAGCGTCGTATTCCTCTACCTGAAGATCCAATTCATATTGTAACGGTTCTGTTAACGTTTCCGCATAATTCAACCAATAAGAATCAAACCCACGTATATATACTTGTGAATCACCTCTAGCATCATCTTTTGAAAAATATACCCGATTTTCCCAGTCACCTATACCTTCCATTGGACTCGTCCGTGGGTCTCGTTTCATCATTAAACCTGTGGTAGGGTTTTTAACATATCTATCAGGGTAGTAACCTGTAATGACACCTCTATGACCCGTACAACTAGTCTCATCTTTTTTTATACTAACGCCGATACACGAGGGATCTCCTTGACAATTTCTAATACATGTCCTGAACGTAGGTTTTATTAGAGTATTTTGATTATACTCAAACGCTGCAAACTCCCCGCTCGTCATGACATCTACCGAATCCGTAAACACCCACTTCTGTTCATGATTAGCAGACGCCGCATCATCTAATTTTTTAATATGCGCTTCCCATTGCTCTTTCGCTTGGTCCCTTGCGTCTAATCTTGCTTTTCTTTCTAAACAGGCCTCCATGGTGAAAGGTTCATAATCCCATGTGTGTCCAGACCTCGCTTGCTCAGATGCTATAGTCTCTACGACATCGGGATCACATCTTCTTATCGCGTCACGCCTCTCCTGAAGCAGCCTTGTATAGTTTTCACTACCCACGGGGAAAAACTCCCATGGGAAAACAGGACCACGACGAATCCCTCCCGTGGCTTTAATTTTGGGCGAAAAATCAATTACACCCCCCGCCATCATACATTCCATCATATAATCAGGACCAGGCTGTCCATCCCGGTCAATTTCCGCCTTCTCATCCGGTACCTGACACGTTTTTACAGGTTCTTTCAGGTTCTTGAGGACTTCACCCTCTTTTTTGGGGACACAGTCAGGTCTACTACTGTTTACACCACACCATTCCCCCGTTAATGTATAAAACCCAGTACGTGGCGCCCGTGGATAATCATATTCTCCGGAAGGTGACCATTCGTGGTTTGTCATGGGACGCCCATGTGCGTCGTTCCCATCGCATATCTCTTCTGTGATATACCCCATATCTATGTATAATATTTTTTTTATTATAGACCTAAAAAGCAGCTCCAACCGCCATCCTCATCCCATCCAACTCCTGTCGAGCTGCACTGTCCTTATCACCGTACTCACATTTTCTTTTGTCACCTGTCTGATAGTCACACTTACCACCGAACATAGCAGGGAACTCAACAGTGGCGGTTTTATCACCGTAATCATACCCCGCGACAGGGAATGGTACAACCTCACCAAGTAGTTTTGGGTTTTTACAACCCGATAGATCCCATGTAACATAGCAATCCATTGGTTCTATTGGTTCCGTCATTGGGTCGGATTTACACGAGAAAACCATATCATCCATCATTTGCCCCCTCATCATCTCCTCCTTTTCATCTTCCGTCATGAACGTACCATCCTCATTCAGACTACTCATACACTCCGCCATCTCACTAGCTTCTACGGCGCATGCTGTGTTTTCGCTCTCAGGACCAAATAAACTCATCTCAAAATAGGCGTCGGTGATACCATTTGCGTACAGATTTTCGTCACCTTCGTAAATAGGGATTCCAAATCTCTTTAAATCTGGTGTTTGGTCTTCGAGTATCTTACTCGTATCATATTCACTGTACCCCATAGCCGCTAAATCCAAATTCAACATTGCTGGAATATCATTTCCGATATCTTCACCGAAGGCCGTGAGAAATATACCATTGACGTCGAGGGGGTTTCCATCATACATCCAGTTTATACCAGTTTGTGTAAATCTTCGTTCGTCTTCAGGTATAATGACCTTCTCTATATCAGGGTTACTTGCCAAGTTTCGGTGTTCCAGGGGTGTAATCTCGAATCCTATCAGAGATTTATACAATTCGACCGCTTTCAATTTGTCATGTTCTTCCGGTGTCATGTCAAACCCTAAGGCCATCTTATATTCGTGGTCAGTAATTCTCTTCATCGCTATGCGGTAGAGTTCCTCGTTACGTGCGAATACTTCATCCTTACATGTATTCAGTTTTTCATATTCTGCTGGACAACTCCCTTGAGCAGCTAAACTTATAACGTCGTTATTTACTTGATCCAAAATACGTTGGTGTTGAGCAGTGTATGTAGCGTTACTAGCCATGAACATGGTTAAGTTAATACCTCTCCTCATAGCAGCTTCCGACCCTACAACGGCTTTTGACGTTTCCAGCTGGTCTTCCGTGGCAAAGCGCTCATTCTCATCAAGTTCAGCAATCGCATCCTTCGCATCATTTAATATTTTGTCATTCGCATCTTTTCGATCTTGTATCTCTTGATATAATGCATCTCGCGCACCTTCTAATTTTGCTATTTCATTTTCTGTCTCAGTATAGATGTTACTCATGTTGTTATTATGCTCACGCTCTATTTCCTCATTTATCGAGAGTAACGTATCAGCTTCCGACTTTTTTTCTAAACGGTCACTTTCAATCGCAGCTAAACGGTCCTGTTCGTTAGACAGGTGCGTCTCATCCAATTCATTGGCATCGTCCACGTCACGTTGTATCAAATCTTCTAGATCTTCTAGATCTCCTAATAATTCCGTTCTATCACGGATTGATTTATCTAATTTATCATTAGCATCATTTATTTCAGTTTCTAGAGCTGCTACAAATGCGACCGAATCACTTTCAAGTTTTGCTCTCAGCACATCCGCCTCTGTAGTGTCTTCCATATCATCAAGTTTAAGCAATTCATTTTCCAAACGCGCACCCTCTAATTCCTTTGCTAAGTTCACACGCGTTTGTGTCGCCAGCGCAGCCGCTTTCAATTTATCTTCATCAATTTCATAGTCTGATAGTTTTTGTAACAGGTCAGAACGAACCGATTGTTTCTTTTCTTGTTCTGTTTCGTATACGGCTAATGCGGATTGATGTGCTGCCAGTCGCTCCGCCTTCTCGGCTGCCTCACGCTGTTCTTCGATTCGTATCTGCTCAGCTATATCATCTAACTGACGTTGTGTTTCTGCTTTTTGTGCCCGAAACTCCTCTGTTTTTATTGCTTCTAATGCATTTCTTTCTGTCTCAAGGTTCGCCATTCTTGTCTCTAATGCAGCGACTTGAGCCAGGTCATCTTGATTAAGTTCTTCATTCGCAAATTCTTGTGTGGTTGCGTTTTGTAGAATTGGCATGAGCTCTTCTTTCTGTTTGGTGATATCGGTTAATACGTTCGTCGCTTGTTCATTCATAAGCACTGCTGTATTATACGTTTCAATTTTATCAATTGCGTCGACAACTTCTTTACTGATTTCGACCCGATCATCTAAAGTAACAGATGTACCATCTGGATTGTTTGTGGATTGAAGTATGGCCAATAATTGGTCAAGTGTAGTAGGGGCATCTTCGTCCATGGGGGCGGGTGCGGGCCCAATCGACTCTGAAGCCGTAAAGACTTCGTCCATGGGTGCGGGTCCGGTCGACTCTGAAGCCGTAAATACTTCGTCCATGGGTGCGGGTCCGGTCGACTCTGAAGCCGTAAATACTTCGTCCATGGGTGCGGGTCCGGTCGACTCTGAAGCCGTAAAGATGTCTTCAACCTCTTGAACGGGTGTGCCAGTGAAATCGAGCTGTTCCGAAAAGGTGTCCTGTCCCAAATCATCACTCATCTGTATATCAACTCGCCTAGTTAAAATAATCATGGCACCAAGTGTTACCAATGTCATGACAACTATCATTGGCATAGACACAGCCATTCTTATTTTACACGTATATAATATATTCTCCCAAAATATTGGTATGTTTGAGAGAATATAGTAGTGATAATATTGTTACATTACATAGAACCCAAAGCCGTCTCGATATCTTTTACGATAGTTTCCTTTTCCTCCGGTGTACTAGCTGTGTTTAATTTCTCTGACAAGGCTCTCGACTTTTCAACGTTAGCGAGAGATTTATCGAGTGTGCTGACAAACTTAGCCTGTGCGCGCATACTGAGTGCGTTTGATGCCATTTCACTAACCCTTTCATAATCAATCTCGAGCTCTTTCAGGGCTTCGAAATCAAGATTTTCTACATCAACCGAATAGAGACGATTTTTCTTCTCGATAACCTCTTTGACAGCTACAATCGCTTCAGTCAAAGCCTTGGACAACTTCTCGTTCACTGAGTCTAATCTGTCTTTATATTGACTGGGACCTACTGACATTCTTTATTCTATACAAACAATTTTTTAAAACGTATTACGCCTTTTCTTCGCCACCCTTCATACCCTTAAGAACTGGTGATTTACTCATCTCTTTCAACAGGTCATTGAGTTCAGCTTCGAGAACTTCCGGGGATTCGTATCCTTCTTTCGTCTTGATGTATCCGAGTACGTACATAACAATCACAACAAAGAACATGGAACCGAGCGAAACAACCAGGTGTGACCGGTTAAGCTTAGAAGCAAATTTCATTTTTATATGTCAATATTTTTTTCTGTGTTTGTATTAAATGAAAACAAGACCCATCCAATTCGTCCTGACAGAAGCTATGATAATAGGTGTGATAAATTTAATATTTTTCATGATATTAACTCGTTTATTTAAACTGTCTACATCATTAAGGCTAATCATAGGGGGAGCTCTCATTCACATTGCATTCGAATATTCTGGTGGAAATGAATGGTGGTGTAAATCAACTTATTGACATTCCTCATATCGCTCAATACACTCACTTCTAGCGATCTCGAGTGTTTCAATCTCATTAACTATTTGAGATGTAGTTTCTCGCACAATCTCATTTTGATACGCAATATATTCTAAGTAAAATCTGCGTTCATCTGAAATGTTATACTGAGGATATGTACCAACGAGTTCCGAAAATGTATAGTCATCAAGTCTCAGAAGTCTATTCGAACAAAAAGATTTTACCGCTTCGCATTTAACACGGGATGTAATATTACGCAGAATTCTGTGTTGTTTAAGTGTCCGGTTTAGAATCTTCAATTGACCCATAATCGCGATATATTCTCGATTCAATATAGATCGTCTAGCATCCATATCAACACCGACACCGTACACGCGTGTGGTTGGAGTGGGTGTAAAAGGAACAATATTAACAGTGACATCAGTGGGAGTGTACTCATCATCTGTATCGGTTTCCGTATCCACCGATCCGTTTACAAAAGTAAAAATACTTCTCAGCCTGTTACACATCGTAAGATAATCACCTTCAGGGATCTTTTCACAGTGTGTATCAATGAGTGACATGAGTTCTGTGATAGCCTCCATCTTGAATACAAACTTATATTTGTATTCAAAATCGCCAACTTAAGCTTGTTTCACACTCGACAAATTTGTGCGTGTCATCGATGTCGCGGTAAGAAACGCACGTATACGCGAATATTGATCGACGTAGGTATCAACACGTATCGCATTTCTCATATCGATGTCATCCATTATATTATGGACAAGCGATACCAAATTTTTATTTATCTCGGTGATATCATTTTTATCATGCACCGACTTCATTTTTGAATTCAAATATGAAATCAACCGTTCACACTTCATTAAAATAGAAAACAAATCATCACAGTGATCGTTGTAATTAATATCTGACTGATCATGTATGATTATAGTTTCATCACATTCATTATATGAAATAATATATTTTCCGGTTCTTATTCTTCTCGGCCTCGATTCGAAGAATTTGTCAATGACACTTCGAATGATTTCGAACATTTTTTAGTCGGGGCGTTAGGTACTTCCAATTCCTGAGATAATACTTGATCCCAGATGTACCGTTGGACGTCTGGACACAGGGGTCGTGTAGCTTGACAAAACGCGAGTGCGAATTCGTGTGTGTAACAAGTCATTACTTTATTATACAAAGCATATGACTTAGGTTATATTTGAACTTTTATGAATAAGGGTGTGTATTTATTCATAAAAACATGTATATGCCTTCGATAGTGATTATTCGTTTTTTTCATCTCCCTGTTGTGTACTGACATCCGCATCGCGGATGATACCGACAAACCGACTGAAGTCTTCTGCGAACATATTTGGAGCATCTACGAGAGCCGTGCTCACCCACTTGATAAAATTAAGAATGTATTGAGGTGTACGATAATATACAGTCATAAATGTAGCCGTAGTATATATCTTAAGCTCTGACGTCGCACGGTACATGTACCCATGCTTTTCAGTAGACATGTCATCGTAATCGGAACCTTCCATTTCTATTCTAATAATACCCCTTCTTTTTATACTCATTCATTAAATAATCAACTTCTTCTCATTGCCAACAATGAGATCAGTGTTCAATGTAATCGTATGCCCCGCATCGAGGAGACGTTTACAGAATGATGCGTCATCTGGAAGTACTTGAGAGACACTCTTGTCTCCTACTTCATGAACCTTGACTGGATAATTGAAATACGGGTGTACGAGTGTCTCGATAACACCCTTCTTACATGCCATAAATCCCATGCTCGAATATTCGACGTTGACATGCTTGATATCCTTGTCGAATGTATCGAGCTTAATATATTCATACGCACCATTTTCACTGAAGAATTTATCATCAAGCTTACGAACGGCTGAGATACTCTTCATATCGGGCAACCTGTGTATGCCAGAAATGACAGGGTACTTGTCCGTGTCTTCGATCAACTCGATAACTTGCTTCGGTGTAAAAATGATATTGGAATCGATGGTAACCCATACATCATAGTCAACTTTACCATCGAATGGTTTTTGATCATCACCGCGAGTATTGTCAAGTCCCAGCGACTTCATACGGGTGAACGGTGAGTATTCAGAATAATCACTCGTGAGAGCGATTTGATACCCCTGTTGCGTGAGCTTCAGGAGCGTTTCAGACCACCCCATGAGAAATGCAGGGGAATACTCATTACCAGGAAGAGAGATGATTACTTTCTTGGACGTAGCCATTGTATGTATATATATTAAAAAAACTTTAAGTCGGTTTACCGAGTTTACTATGCACGTATTCACAAAACTTGCGAAGCTTCGGCTCGACTTCTTCTTTCCACACATCGAAATCCCTTTTAATAGTCACAGCACCTTCAGGGGTATCGAACTGACACTCAGCAACACCTAACATTTCCATCAATACTTGTGATCTCGTCACATCTGCGCCAGTGATCTTATTATTTATGTATTCGGTGTATTGCTTTGTGTTTAATATTGTTAGACACCCACTATCACCGGTGACGACATCACCTACTCGTCCATACAATTCATATGTCGTTCCGCAAATATCAAACATGGAATATCTACACTCCCGTTTATCAAGTTGTGTGTATTCTCGAATAGTGAGTTTACTGTATAAAATATCACTGATATACCCAAATAAAAATGTCAAAACATTTTTACCTACCTTACACTTCGAAACGAGTTGAACTTTAATCGCATTCAATTTCATTTCCAGATCACGGGTTCTACGAGATTGAAACTGCCTCGCAGTATCTATCATAACACGCACAAATGGTTCCTTTGTTGCGATCTGCTCAATGATACGTTCACGATCAATACCACCAGATGTTCGCCCAATATACGACGCACGAATACTTTTCGCGATATCAATAGGTTTCATGAACCATATTTTACCCATAATCGCCGGGACATCACTCACGTCAATCGAGATTTTATCGATATCTATTTTTTTACAGTTGAATTTAATGTCTCTCACGACAGAATATACGTGTCCGCACGCACGCGAATCCTCTAACGCGTCGTGTGCTCGGAATACATCACCTGTTATATGTTTATACACAGTTTCCAGTTTATAGTTCGCGGTATCGAAGAATGCACCTCTCGACAAGTCGAGTGTGCATACAAACTTTAATCGTTTGAACGGCTCCACTGATAAACCGTAACGGTAACACTCACTGAACAAAACATTTTTATCAAAGTTGGCATTATGCGCGACGAGTGTATCGACTCGCGCACTTTTAATAAAATCTACAAAATTGTTATACACTTGTACGAATGGTAACCCTTGTTGTAATGCTTGGACATGTTTAATCTTATGTATATGGGTAGCACCCATCGTATCTTCATCATGAGACCCCAATGTAAACCCATTCGGATATACAAGCGAATGATACGTGGACAGTTCTCGACCGTGTCGTGAGAAATGAACTGCTGCGATTGAAGCCATTCTACAATCGCTAAAGAGATGATAGTTTTCGGGTGTAACTTCCCCCGATATACTCGGGGGTTTACCAGATGTTTCCGTATCCCACGCAATGTATCCCATCTTATGTTTTTGTAATGAATATTCTTTATATATGACAACTTAGGTCCTATTCATCTTTATCGATGTATTCTTCATCTACGACATCGTCTTCGACTTCACACTCATCATCCTCTTCAATTAGTGCTTCATCTTCTTCGGGGCCGTCTTCATCTACAGGTTCATCCTCGACGACTTCGTCAGCATCTCTGATATCAACTGTATCTTCATCCATATCCACCACCTTCACAACTTTCTTCGTCACTTTCTTTCGTGTTACTTTCTTGTCAAAAATATCGGCAATCATCTTTTCGAGTTTCGCTGCAAACTTCTGTCGCACTTTTAAATTATCGTTCATTTTTTTCAGGAACGCTGGCGAATACCCAACCGCCTTATATGCCGCTACTAGCGTTTTATATGTCGGAGACTTCCCTTTAGAGTAATACTCTGACCATAAATATAAAAAGTTTGTAACAATTTTAATGCGAACTTTACCTGATTTTAAGATATTAAGTTTTACATAAACCTTATCAAGGTAATCGACATGACACTCCGGTTTGTAAGTTGTGTACGTGTCTTTACCCTGTGCTTCTATCACGTCTGGCTCTTTGTAAGGTACATTACATTTCGCGTAATTAGCTTTTAACAATCTCTTGTATAATTCAACATTCTGATAGCCAAAGCGAGATTTCAGTGGTGGTCTAGTCGTAACCTGCCTGTTATTAATAATAGAGTACACTACACTACCAATCGCAGGTAGTCCATCATTTATATGTGGTGAAACGGGAATTCGCTTTTGCGGTCGCTTCAACATGTATAAAATGACATTACAAAATAACTTAAGTTCAATCTACACTCTACCACTACTGTAATCTAGTTCACATCCAATCACGTGATGTGCCTGAAAATTTTGAAGAGAACTGAATGGTCCCCATAGTTCAATAACCTTCCGTTTTTTATCATACCAGATGTAGGAAAGTTCGAGAAATCTCGTGAGCCAGTAAAAACGCTTACCATTTCTACCCACAAACTTAAACATTTCTTCATCCGAATACGACGAAACGTCCATTTGACTGTAATGCGTGTTCGGTGGGGTATAAGGTGCCATATTGATTACTTATATGTATAAGCGACTTATGTTTTAAGTAGGTTTATTTCATACCACACGAACTGCAGTAACCCTCTGTACCACCGTTCTTGCTGCAGACGGGGCATGGTTGTCCATATACCTGGTCGGTCGACCCACATTTAGGACAGACACCGGACTTCTTAATGGGTGCTCCTGTGTCGTATCCCTCATGCTTACCACCCGTCTTATGCGCATACCCCTCACGTTTACCACCACACATGTACTTTTCTTTCGCTGTCACTTTATAAACCGCAATACCTACCAAGAGAAATAAAATAATAATTCGGGGATCGAAGTTTTTCATTTTATATATGTAGACATTTTTATTCATACTCATATTCATTAGATTCATGTAAACTTATTTCAGAATCTTCATAACTTTCACTATCACTATCACTCTCATCCTGATCATCTGTATCATATTCGTATTCGGGGTCAGAATCATCTAAACTTCTGTAATAGATAGTGTCACCTTCTTTAGCAAACCTTCCTGTTTCTGTTAGGTCAGTCGTATCGTAAAATCCCGAAATAGAATCAATCGGAACTTGGTGTGTGTAATGACTGAATTTATACAAAAAAATTTCAGCGTCATATACCAGTGGTTTTACTGTATATGTTTCATCTTGTGTGGAAATTATTTTACACAAATCTACTAAACCCTCTTCATATTCAACATCCACGATCTGCCCGTTCATTCAATTAATACAAAGTATATTCTTAAAGTAACATTTTCTTAGTATATACATATGATCATCCCCGAAACAACAAACCCTGAAGACGCGGTTATGTTTGATATAGACGATACTCTCATTAACACACAAACGGGTAAAATTATTGATGATATGTATGAACTGTATAAAAATATTCAGAAAAAGGGATACAGGATGATTATAATCACAGCCCGCCCCGGATTTTACAAGAATGTACTATGGACACGGGAACAGTTGAAAGATATAGGCATAACCTATGACGAATTAGTATTCACACCTCCACAATATAAAGTTGATTACAAACGCGAATCTAAATATAATTACATCCTTTCAGTCGGAGATATGGATACGGATTTAACAGGTTCTAAATATTCTATTAAAGTTTCCAATGCGAATTACACAAGTGACACGTGATAAATACCGTCATGGGTTCATCTGCCGATCGCGTCTGCATTTCATAATATGTCGTTTTCCATTGTCTACATTTCCCGCATTTGAAAGCACCCTTATAGTTGATTTCATTCGCGACATTGTAATCCTTTTTCATACTTTTCTTCACACTCTCGTTTATTTGAATAGCAAGGGGGCCATCCGGCCATAAAACATGCGGTGGTGTAGTCACAATATCACTCACTCTTAGTTTACCTGACACTATATCATCCTTAAGGGTAGGTGCTTTTCTTATACATGTCTGAATCTCGAGAAACTTGGTTTTGTAACGGTTTACGTGTCGGTGGTTATCAGACGCCGGTACGTCACAAACCTCTTTGGATTTAAGTATAGCCCAATTATGAATAGTTTTCTCGAGATTGATACACTTTGTATCCGTCACTGACAGGTCTAATAGCTCCGCAAATCGCTCTACGACGAATTGCCTTGCCATATTTACTATTATAAATGAATGTTTTAGTACCGACTTAAGTGTGGCATGGCAGTTTTCGCACAATCTCCATGCGATTCAGGCGAACACGTGTTAAACGGGTCCTTTGTTTGTTTACGATCGTTCGACAGTCTTCTGACGTTGAAATGTGTGTCAAGACTTCCCTCATACGCCGTATACTTCTCAACACACGCACTCAAAACTATGACAGCTAAGAGTACGAAAATCGCGGTCTGTATTGTTAATTGCATATATTAATACAACTTTTTTTATTTGTACATTCCAGATGACAAATGCTGTATTAATACACGAAGAGGTGGATCGTATTGATAATATTACCGTGGATATAGACCCGAGTAAGAGGGAGATATTTCAAATTCTTCAGGGACCAGCCACGTTTATAGGACAGTGGCAACAACTTGATGTTGTGATAATGAAATGTGTACGAGGAAACGTCAAGAACTTAAACATTCTTCCTACACCGTTTGATAATGAAAGTGTGGATGGTAAGATACTTCTTATGCGAATGGATAAGAATTCCGAACCACAAGATTTCACACTAGAAGAATATTTACAATTCACTAAAGAAAAGTCTTCGGAATGAAAGCCTTACCACGTAGAACAGCCTGTGAATACTTTAAGGCGAGTTGGAAATGTGTGAAAGCCCATTCTACCATATCAATCTTGCCACATGTAAACGGTGTTTCATTAACGATCTTATCAAGATGGATCTTTTTTTGTTCAGTAACTCCAATCATGGCGTTATCGACTTTCTGTAACCACATAACATGCTTCTCGTCACTTGGATCAAATTGTGTGATAGCAGAAGCCATTTATATATAGTCTCACATATTCTTTATACTGTAATCCAGGTTTTCCTTGTACAATAAAATATCCGCCTCGCCATCTATCTCCTGTCCCGTAAGACGAATTGATAGTAAACTATCGTAATCAAATTCATGACAGTAGAAGTATTGTATTCCCGTCGCGAGTGTCAATACATCTAAATCTTCGCGTGTTTTATAACTCAAACTCAATAAACCATCAAAATCTGCACTGTCACATGGGGTATACCCTTCTGGGGGGTCAATTTTAGACATCGGTTTAGAAAGATCCACACATGGCCACTTCCCAAACGCCCCTCTGTGCTTGGATAGGTATTTCGCGTACACACGAGCAGTCTTGAAATATTTAAAGCATATGAACCGTGGTATAGTTTTGGTATCTAAAATGGTAGACGCACCCGTCTTCTCGAGTGTTACAAAATAAAAATCCGTCATGCATACTATTTATAGGATTAAAAACCTTAATATACTGTATATGCAATTCCCAAAAACCCCTGGACAGTGTACATATTTAAGGTCCATCCAATCTCCCAAACCAATTATCATCGCAACCGGCCCCGCGGGCTCGGGTAAAACTTTACTCGCATGTCAGGAAGCTTCAATAAATGTAGCCAAGCGCCGTTATGACAGTGTCATCTGTACACGGCCTATCGTCGCAGCGGGTGAAGATTTGGGGTATTTGCCTGGAGATATGGATAGTAAGATGGAACCATGGACAGTTCCCATGATCGAAGTTTTTGAACATACACTTTCACATGGCCAACTTAATTCCCGTGTAGTAATCGAACCATTAGGATTTATGCGTGGTCGTACGTTTAAAAATGCATTTGTCATCGCAGATGAAATGCAGAATAGTACACCTAGTCAAATGAAAATGCTTCTCACACGTATTGGTGATAATTCCAAAATGATCATACTCGGGGATTTACAACAGAGTGATATAGAAACACGTAACGGTTTAGAAGACATTATCGATCGGATCGATTGCGTCGACTTGGAGTATATAGACCACGTAAAAATGCTTGATGAAGATGTTGTACGCCATCCATGTGTCGCTGAGATATTAGGGCTTTACATATAAATATACGTGTTCCGGTCGAGCTATAGGATCATCATATCCAAGCTCCTTTATAAATCTGTGTACATTGTTATGTTCTGTAAAGTCATGTATTTCTACCAAAATTGACGGCATGTGTTGCTTGATAGTCTCTATAGCACCTTCTAATACACGTAGTTCGTGTCCTTCAACATCAATCTTCATTATTGAAGGTGTGCCTTTATATACATCATCCAGTCGTTCACACTTAACCGATAAACCCTTTCCTTTTATATCGGGAGCGTGGTGAAAGCTCGTACCTCCATAATTTATTTTATCAACTGATTGACACCCACGACTAGGTAAATGTATTACATCGTCACGTTTTTCATTTGATAACGCGCATGTATATACATTTATCGGATGTTTGGTTTGATTTTGTTTTGCATTTTTCGCGACTAATGGGTGAAATACAGGTTCAAACGAACTCACGGGGCCATAATCGGAAAACATCAACGTATTATATCCGATATTCGCACCGATGTCTAAAATATCGGTACCCTCTTTGTAATGCTTTGATACATCGGCCCTCATCCACCCGTCCCATTCATACCCCATCGCTATAGTAGGTCCTATATATTCATCGTTAGCAATAACGGATACTACATACTTTCCATTATTGATATCGACAAGATCTATTTCCATAGTATTTAAATTTCATATTATTTCTCTAAGTAAGCAATCTCGCACTTGGATCCGTTACATTTGTCCATTTAGGTCGCCATATTTCGGAAATGAGATAATCATTATCCTTTCCGAAGTTTTGCCAGAAAATGTTCCTGTACATTGCCTCTTCTTTCGTGAGAGGAATATTATACCCGTTCGCTCGCTCGACAATCATCCGAAACTCTTTGGGTGATACATTTTTCTCCGCATACGTTTTTATAGTGTCAACCCAGTTGGTACCTACAGCATCACTCATACCATCTTTTCTACGCCATAAAATATCATCCGGAAGATACCCCATGAAGAGGGAACGTAGAACATTCTTTTCGATCGTGTGCATTTTGAATTTTTGGTTTATTCTCATACATACATCGATGAACTGTTTGTCCAGGAAAGGTACGACTAGGTCAAGACCGTGCGCACTCGCACACCTATCAGCCCTCAACCCATCAAACTGATGAATGAGTTTAAGTCTGCGCATATTCTCATGTGCAAATTCAATCACTCCAGGGGCTTTGTGAAAGTAAAGATACCCACCCAGTAACTCATCTGCACCTTCACCAGAAAATATGTAGCGACAGTCAGTCTTTTCCTTGATGTATTTGCACAAAAGCCACATAGGCGTACTCGCACGAATGGTTGTCGTATCGTACGTTTCAGTAGACTTAATGACATCCGTGATAGTGCTGATACCCTCATCCGTCGTAAACGTGACCTCGGTGTGATCTGTGTCGAGATATTCGGCAACCTTCCGAGCGGCTGCGAGATCGGGGCTGTCAGCGAGACCAATCGAAAACGTTTTAATCTTACCGAGTTTTCCAGACGCGATGGATGCGATAAGACTGCTATCAAGACCACCAGATAGAAGGAACCCTATATCTCTTTCAGTGTTGTCGAGGCGTGTATGTACGGCATCGATAAGTGTCTGCTTAATATTCCTCACGGGTAGATACCGACCCGATGTTACATTCCAGTACGTATTATAGTAACACATGAAATCATCAATATACGAGTCGTATACGTAACCTGGTGGGAAAACGTGGACTTCGGTACCCAAGAAAAGTAAAGCCTTAGCCTCACTCGCAAACGCGATTGAATTCGCATCATATCGGGTATAAAACAAGGGACGTACACCGACCGGGTCCCGCGCTGCGATCACCCTGTCACCAGTCGTGTACACCATCGCAAAATCACCGTTAATCTTCTCAACTGTTTTCATTATCCCATACTTGTTAATCATCGGTAGCAGGACTTCACAATCACTGTTACCTTTTTCATCACCCGTCCGAAAATTCTTATGGTTATAGATTTCACCATTACAGATGAGCATACTCTCATTCTGGATGAATGGTTGCATACCCGCATCCGTCAAGTCGTTAATGGCTAGACGGTAAAAATCCATCTGACATTTTCCCAACGTCACAGTCCTATAATCATTAGGGCCTCGGTGTGTCAGTAACTTAGAGGATACTTCGACCGTGCTACCGAACAATGCAAATATACCACACATAGTGTCATGTCGACCTATTATTTTAAGCTGTATTAAAGTTAACTCACTTATGTAATACATATGTTCTCTATCACGTACAAACCCGCGTTCACGATTTACAACACGAAAAAAGAACAAGAACCCCCTAAGAAGACCAAAAGACATTGGCGTCAATACTCCGCGGGTAGCTCGGAAAGACCGCGCGTGAAATTTGCTATGACCCCTACACCGAAGACGTTGATGAGGGATCGTGTGATAGAATTGGAACTTGAAGTAGAAAAGTATAAACAGATTAACACCAAGCTGAAAATGATCGCAGGGTGGAATGTCCGCGCATCTAAATCCGCACTCAGAGACTCGCAGCATATACTTGAAATCATCGAAGACCTATACGGGGATGAAGCGACTGAAAAGCGGGATTCGATCCTGGATTAACTCAGATGTTTTCTACACACAGCACTATACATATCACTCCCACCAATAAGTTCCAACTCTGTATTACTCACCATACGTTTTGTGAATGGCCCAGGGGTTCCATCTTTACACTTCATACACAACGCTGAAAGTTTCGTGACCTCAGACGCGAGTGGTATACACTCGATCAGTTCACCAAATTTTCTCTGTGACGAGTCTCCATCGAGACCCGCGATCACCACACTCTTACCTATACATAATGAACACTCGATAAACTTTTTCAGGTCGGGGAAAAATTGCGCTTCGTCTATAGCTACTATATCAGCACTATCATACTCGGTCTTGTTAATTAAATCGAAAAGCTTCATGGTCTTGAAACACTCGAATGTTACGTTATCATGTGATTTTAATACTTCATCCGGGGAACGAGTATCTTTCGCAGAATTTATCACTATTATTTTTTTTCCAATAACCTTGTATCGTTTGAGTCTCCGAATCATTTCAGAAGTTTTACCTGAAAACATATTTCCCATAATAATTGACAACCCCATCGACTACTAGTTTTATAAAAGTTTTTTTATATCACTTTTGAACACGGATATAAATAATTTACTACTAGTAGATGAAGGTTCATATTATTGGGGCAGGTCCAACTGGTATGTCCATCGCATGGGAACTAAAAAAATATACTGATCACGATGTCGTCGTGTACGATAAAAAAACGTCAGCAGGTGGTTCATGGTGGGAACCTTCGATCGATACACGTGATCTACACGCACATAGAATAGTGTTTGATCGCGCGTTCATCAATACGAATAATCTATTCAAGGAAATGGGAATTAAATGGGACGACATATTCCAGAAAGTCGAATCTACGAGTGGACCTGTTATTAGTAAGTATCTTTCGGCGATGGATTACATGACACTCACGACACTCGCTGTCAAAGTATTAGCGATGCCTTGGAAATATAAAAAAGTATCACTCAAAGATGCAATTGGGCCGTTATCTGAAAATGGTCGAAAACTAATGGAAGCTGTAACACTCGTCATAGATGGAGTGCCGTGGAATGTCATGACAGCGTACGAATTTGTGAAAAGTTTTGATCACGTCGGCCTTTCAAGTGCTTATACACAAAAAGGTTCGGGTAAGATCATGTCAGACGCGATGCATGGCGCCCTCGTCAATCGCGGTGTTCAGTTTAAGTTTGAAAGTGAATTGAAGGATGTTGTGTATCGCGACGATGGGTTTACAGGGTATTTTGAAAACGGTGAAATTATCGAAGATGGATTACTTGTACTGTGCCTCGATAATAGCCCGGCGATAAAGTTCGTGAAGGATAACTGGGGAGATGATGCAGTGAATAGGATAAGTCCAAGTACATACGGTGCGATTAATGTCATATTGGAATATGAAGAAGAAATTTCAATCGCGAGTGATTTACAATACATAATAGACACCGAGCTACACATTCAACCCGTGGTTCTCGCAGATAAGAAAACAATATCATGTGTTATTTGCGATCTAACACCAGAAGTACTTCGCATGGATGAAGATACACTTACATCAAAAGTTGTAGAACAATTAAATATTATCAAACCCGTGAATGTACGGATTGGGTGGGGTGCTGACTGGAACGGGACAAAATGGGTCTTCGACCAGTCTTCCGGTGTTCTAAACCCTAAAGGTCATATTCCATTTTTCGGAAAATCTGAGACAGTTGCCATGTGTGGCATGATGTCCTATAGATACACACCTTATTCCAGTATCGAAGCCGCTGTTGAAGTGGGTCAACGATTTTGTAATCATAGGTTCGGTACGCGAAAGCCATCTAAACCTCTCATGGTGACAGACGTGCTATTGTTGTTCGTTGTATTACTCGTTGCCGCTTTAAACATGAAACGTTTTAAATAACTTTCACGTATACGGGTCTCTCAGTGCGTATAAATATGAGAGCGGTCTGTAAAATTCGACGTGCGAATCTCGTTTTTACGTATATGGTACTATCTTCGATGTACTGCCTCGAGTGCTGTCTATGTTCATTCAAAACTTTTTTCATGGACAATACTCGACGAAGTGATATGTTCTTACACTTCGTCGCGTCAATTTCCAATTTTACTTTTTTGTTGAAAGCCCACGTTCGCATGAAAAACAAGTCTAAATGTTCAGGTGTCATGGCATCTGTCATTTTTAATTTATGGACAAATGCCATCCTGCTCTTTCTTGAGTTTTTTTAATCGCTTTATTTCCCGTGAAAAATCAATCGCACACGCCACTGCAAGACTACCACAAAATATAGTTGTTCTGACGCCTATATCCATATCTTAGGTGTGTATTTTTTCTTTGTGTATAATAAGTCATGAATGCGAATCGCGAGAAGCGAAAAAAATTAGAGAATGAAATTCGTTCAATGAAAAAGAAACTTTACAACGCTGAAAACAATCTACAAAATTTGAATAAGAACATCAAGAACAATTCAAACAAAAATAAAAATGTTACGACATGGATGAATGCTAGTATGATGGCTGGTAATAAAAAGAATATAAAGCCTGTCAAACGAGCTTATATCAAAAGTGATGTTAAGAATGGTAAGATCACTACGGTTTATAATAGAAACGGGTTGAAATCCTGGCTGGCTGCAGGGAATAACACAAAAATAAACGCTAAGAGAGGTAGTCCCTTCACTCGTAAACCGTTCGGATATAAAAATATTAAAAAGTACCCACCGAGACTCGTTGTCAGGATGAAGAAGTAAGATTTTCTCAGTAAAAGATAAGATGTCCCTGAGTGATGCAGCCATCATCAAGAAGGTCGGGCAACTGCGTAGAACAGAAGGTAAGATATATGCACCACTCAAATATTTCAGGGGACTTACAACTCTCGGGGAAGTTGAGACGCGTTATAAGAAAATGCTCAAGCGAGACTATAAAGGATTCAAGACGGACAAGGGACAAAAAACTAAGACTTCCTCCTACACCCAAAAGTTTAGGAAAATGTATCCGGGAGCCAAATCCCTCCCTGAAATTGCTAAGGCTACTAAGATTCCTCTGAAGACTGTGAAGACCATCTACAATAGGGGACTCGCTGCGTGGAGAACCGGGCATCGTCCGGGAGCCTCTCCACAAGCGTGGGGGTACGCGAGGGTTCATAGTTTCGCCACTAAGGGAAAGACGTACTATACAGCTGATGCCAATCTTAGAAAATAATATGTGTATATATTACAAATGAACAACACCAAAGAGGAATTAGTGAAAAATATAATGAGGCGTGGTCTCCTAGACAATAAATACGCGAATAAGGTTTGGTCTCGAGGTGAGATGAATGCAATGAATTTTAATAATATTCAAAATGAATCCATAGCTAACATTGCCGGGCTGTCTAGCGTTAAGGTGACAAAAAAAGAAGTAAAGCAAATGTCGGATCCAAAGTTGAGGAGGTTTCTCGAGAAGTTACCTAAAAATGATTTACTTAAAATGAGAAAGAAAATGACTAACGCCGCCCTACCATTTTCTACTAATGCATCCCGGAATAAGATGACAATTAACAAGAAGGTAAATCAAATGACAAAAAGGATCAACGAGAAGAAAAAAATCGCAACCATCGCAGGACTCCGTAAAGCCGCTGGTGGAAGAAGTAATCTCGTGAATGCCTACTCCAAATATTTAAAATCTAAGAAGTAGGGAAAGACGTACTACACAGCTGATAAGGATTTGAGGAAGTAGTGTCTTCTACCCATTCACCATCTTTGTTCAACACGATAAGTCGAAAATCATAACCAAGTTCGTTACTTGCTTTTCGAGTTCTCTGGATTTTATCTGCGTTTAGTTCTGCTGTCCATTCACTTTTCACTTCTATAATAAGTTTAAGTGTTTCTATATAAAAATCACAAAAGTAATAATGTTCATTTCCATCTTCATCGAACCATGGTATACGCGGAACTTCTCGAAGTTTGGGTGTTATATTTTCTTCTCCATACTCTTCTAATAGTTTTTGTGCAACTAAGGGTTCATACCCCTGTAAATACCATTCTACACCAGACGGTGTTACAAACACTTTACGTCTGTATCCAGATTTCTGAACGCGTTCTAAAATATCGGAATTTTGTAACGGTTTTCGCACACCATATTTTTGTAGACACGTTTCTTCAATCTTTTTTATCACCTCTTTAGACTGTAAGGTGTATGTTACACCCCAATTTTTTACATTCGTTTCCCTCGTTTTTTGTTTAACTTCTTCACTTTGTGTCGGGAACGGTTTGCCGTACTTGTCAATACATGTTTGTTTACTTTTCTTTCTCACATGTTCACTTTGCATGGGATATGATACACCCAAATTTATAATATTTGTTTCTCGTGTTTTTTGTTTGACGTCCTCATTTTGTGTAGGATATGGTGTATTATATTTTGACATATTTGTTTCAAATGCGGCAGCTCTGAGTTCTTTACTTTTTAGAGGATGTGATACACCCCAGTTTTTTATACTTGTTTCTTGTGCTTTTTGTTTGACTACTTCACTTTGCATTGTATATGACACACCCCAATTTTTCATACTTGTTTCTTGTGCTTTTTGTTTGACTTCTTCACTTTGTGAAGGAATTGACACACCCCAATTTTTCATAGATGTTTCTTCCTTCTTTTGTTTGACTTCTTCACTTTGTGAAGGATTTGACACACCCCAATTTTTCATATTCGTTTCTTCTTTTTTTCTGTTTGTATTTTCTGCGGTACAGATGTCACAATACGGTCCACTTATGTCTAATAATCCTCCAATACTTTTTTCAAACCTGCCGTCACAATTTTCTGTTAGACACTGACCATTGACACGGGTATTACGATTACAATTGTCTGGTATAACATCCAATACAACACCATTTTTTTCACAAAACTTTGTTATATGTTTTTTATTAAAGCGATAGTCCATTTTCAGAACCCTTTTCAAGTGACCGTTTTTCGTGGAACAGTTTTTACAGTGGGGTCCACCTTCATCAAGTAATCGCCTAATACTTTTTTCAAAATGACCATCACAATTTTCTGTTAGACATGGACCACTGACACGGGTATCACGATTACAATTATCTGGTAAGACATCCAATACAACACCATTGCTTTCACAAAAGTTTGTTAAACTCTCTCGGTCATATTTACCCATCTTAACACATATTCAGTATGATTCTCTAAACGACTTAGGTTTCATATTAAGAAATTCTACACATACTAGGTTTCTTCACTGGTTCGGGTGCAAACTTGAGTGCGAAGATTTTACCCACAATGGGTTGATTTTTCTCTGATTCACTCGCCATCTTGTCCGAATGTTCCATCATTTCTTTCATCATATCCATGATTCGTGTGTTAGATACTAGATACTTCCTCTGATCGTGAGCTGCGGCCTTTTCAGCCCAAGATACAGCATTCTCCCTCACCGAATTATTCATTTCGAACTGTTTCGATGCGGTGGCAGCCGGACTCGGTTTCGCTTCCCTAAACTCTTCGATAAGACCATTAATGGTTTCACCGTATGTATGAAAACGTTTGTCATCATAGGCTTTATCACATACGGCATAGAGTAGTTCATCACTCACCCCGTAAAGAAGGACATCCTTGTTTTCAATCGTGTATTCAAAAAAATCATTCATTTCATCACGAGGCACCCCATCCGGGTACGTCTTGATGAGAGTATCGAGCTTGTGTTCGTAATCGGTGAGAGTCGTCATGTTTGTAAACTTAAAAATATGATGAATAGTACATTTACTTAGGTTCAATATGACTGATCGCATTACATGGGATGAATACTTTATGAACGTCGCAGATCTCGCCTCTGTTCGATCTCCGTGTAATCGACTGAAGGTGGGGTGTGTCCTCGTGAAGAATAATAGGCTCATCAGTATGGGTTACAATGGATTTCTAGGTGGATGTGAACACAAGTCTATTGTGAGGGATGGACACGAACAAGCGACGATCCATGCGGAGATTAACGCAATCACGGATGCGGCGAAAAGGGGTGCCTCCATTGATGATTGTGTGGCGTACGTGACACATTACCCATGTCTCAATTGCTACAAGGCTCTGGCGAGTAGTGGAATCAAAAAGGTGTATTACAAATTAGACTACAAGAATGACCCAGTCGTAGAGGAAATGGGGTACGGAATATCTCTGGTAAAGTTATAATATAAAGCACCTAAGTCGCGAAAAAGATACATCTTTATTCATCTACAAACCAACAACATGCAACACATCGACTTCCCCATCCCCGAGAAGGGTACTCCCCCCACTTCCGGTTACCTCAAGAACTTTGCTGACGGAAGTTGGAAACTCCATGGTATCCAACGAAACGACACTACCTGGAAACCTGAAGAGTACCGCAAGACCATTCAAAGTATCTTTTCGAACATCCTGATTTCCCCCTTTGTGGGTTCTCTTCAAGCGGATGGTGTAACGACCCACCTTCTCGACGGTGGTCACAGAACCCTCGCCATGTTGCGTTTCATCAACAACGAGTTCGAGGTCTGTGCGCCGAGCACGAATCAACCGTGCTTCTACAAGGATTTACCCCAAAGGGACAGAAAGGCGTTCGATGATTCTCGACCTCTTCACACGTTCGTCTATACGAACCTGACGAAGGCTCAAGAGGAACTCCTGTTCTTTCGCCTGAATATCGGACTCCCACTCTCCGCTGGCGAAGCCGTTCGGGCGTTCCATACGATTCCGATCTGCGTTCTCGCCTCCGAACTTTCTGTGAAGTTTGATTCGATCATTCAGAAATCGATTTGTCGAGCTGTCACGAAGAATAATGAGCGACATGACGCAGCCTCTTGGATACTTCTTATCCTTCAGAACTTTCACGCGGGTGAGATTGTTCTCGGCGAAAATCCCGGTCCGTCGAAGCAAACTGAGAATCTCGAACGCTGTGAGAATTACAGAGATGCGACGATCGATCGAGAGAAATTGACGAAACAGACGGCGTTTCTCATGGATATCATCGAGAATAGGCCCATCACGAAAATGTTTCCTTCGTACGTAATGCCCACGGTACAAGGTATCATGATGCGGTACCCTATGGTGAGTGGTGACACGATAAGATCCTTTCTGTCTGGCATGTTTGGACGTGATGAAACCGCGGACCTTCTCATTAGAGAATGGAACTATCAGGCAACATGCGACCATAACCCCGCAAAGTCTGCCAAGTGTAAAGAGCGTGTGAAGATTTTTGGTAAGTGGTTGGCGTAGTTTTTTTATATATAAGAGTAATGCTCAAACACCTAAGTCGGTTCGGTACCCTCGTAAAATCCCAACTTTCAAAAATGGAAACCCCTCCACCCCGAACGATCGATAACATTCACAAGAACATCATCCACCGTATCGGGGTACAAATGCCCTGGGAACGAATTCTAACCCGAGGTGGTCGAACACAAGCGGCTGAGAGTGAGTATATCCTCCATCTTAAAGAGGCTATCATTGCCGAAGGTGGTTTAATTACCGAGTGTACAGGGACTCAACAGTCCAGGGATATTCGTGGTGTTAAGTACCCTGGCATCGATGGACTCCTTGATTATGAGGGTAAAAAGATCAATGGTAAAAATGGCAATTTCTGTCTCAATGATACCCTTCCAATTGGGGACAATGTCTACTACATATTTCTTCGGGTTGGTGGACAGATGGTCGATATCCGCAAAGCGAGTGAGCTTACGAATGCCGAGTACGCCACGTATGACGAATACTCAGCAACACTTGACGAGCTAATTGATTGTGTAGAGCGATTATACTCTGTGGGTAATTCCGCTAATGTCTCCAACTTTCAAGAACTGTTCCGCCTTACGGTAAAGCTCTTGGAGGTTGCAGTAAAGTCTGGCATGATGTCACTCTACGACTATGGTCAATTATTCAAGTTTACAACGACGTTTGGATTTTTCAAATCTAGACCTCGCCCTAATTGGTTACTATCTAGTAAAGCCCTTAGCGATAAATCGTCTCAACAATCTTCTGGATCAGAGGTGGAGGAACCGCATTTCCCAGTTGAACAACCTGATCCTTTGGTGATCCTTCCATCACATAGTCCTTCGGAAAACCCTGAATCTGTTTGAGTTCGTCAACTGTATATGGTCTGAGATAATACTTTTCACCAACTCGATGGGCTACAAAGAGGCGTGGCTGATGGTCATACGTAGATATGATCGTTTTACTAGGCATTTTAATATCGACAATTTCACAATGAATCGGAGAAACTCGTTTACCAAATGAGAATCCATATTCACCAACATGTTTTCCATTATACTCCAGGTTCCGTTGTTTACAACGATCTATAAGGTACGGGTGAACTATCCCACACGGTTCACCCTCACCAGTCAAAATACTATCTTCCGTAACACCCGCATTCTCTATCAAATCTTTAGGAACTTCGATCGTCCCATCCATACTGAATTCAAGAATGTTCCTAAGAGATACGTCAACACTCGCTTCGTCGGGCCATTTGTGTACATAATTGGGATCTTTCCAGCCGACAATAATCAAACGCTCGCGTTTCTGAGGTACACCATACTTCACAATCGGGAACAATTTATGTTCACATGTGTACCCGATATCCTTGAATGCGCGTTCGATAACATCTATAAAATTTTCACCCGTGCTCGTTTTACGCGAAAGTAAACCCTTTACATTTTCACCAATGATAAAGTCAGGTTCGATACATTTAGTGGCACGAACAAAGTCGAGATACAGTTGTCCTCGGGTGTCATCCGCGCGTTTCTTGCCCGCGTGTGAGAAACTTTGACATGGAAACCCGGCGAATATGACCTTCACTTTTCCGTTCAATTCTTTGAATTTTTCATCAGGAATCTTGGTAATGTCAGTACCTATACAATCGGAATCGGGAAAATTGGATTCGTGTGTCTTACAAAACGGTTTCTTAATTTCCGAATACCATTTAACATCGAGTCCGGCATTTTTCATACCTAGTGTATCACCCCCACACCCCGAAAAAAGGGAAAGTGCGCTCATATTCATGTATGACGTTTATTGTTTAAGCTTCGCGATCTTACAAGAAAAAACGCTCATCACCACGTTTCACCCTATACATGTGATCGTACATATGAAGAAGAATCACTGCGAGGATGCCTGTAGATATGACAGCCGTGTTAGATTTACGTACGGACCAAGCATACGCAATCAACAAAGAGATGATTATAGCCTGAATAAATGTAATTGTGGGTAGTACAAAACGAGTCTCGACCGTTCGAACTTCTTCAGTGGGTTCTGGTGTATATTTCTCCATTCGCGGATAACCGGGCATTTTTATTTTATACTGAGAAATTAATGCGAGAGGTTATATTAGTACCGTTACTCTTATGTCTTTATGATTATCTCAAACCACCCATGGATTTACTATACTTTCAAAAACCGTTGAGACTGTTGATTGGTATGAGAAACACACTCATTGATATTTTACTTCATAAATCTGAATACGATAGTACACACTATCCCGGACTTTGGTATATAAACGCGAATTATAGTAAAATTTTGAACGAGTATGAACAAGGCACACCTGTCATAAATAAGAAATATTTTCACGATCTCGATCGATGGTTCGAGAAAAATGAAGGGTATTATTATTACGATGTCGAAGATTTTCCCGTAATTCAAAATATTATTGACGCCGTTCCATGTGTGGATAAAAAAACTGCTAAGCTCGCAGTTATAGAAGGACCAATGACTATAGCACCTCACCGCGCAGAAAGTAACCTCCTTCTAAGATATCACCTCACACTAAAAGGTGGTGATGACTGTATACTCCACACATCCAACGGGATGCATCAACATGAACCCGGCAGGGATTTTTTATTCGATCATTCTCGCTTTCATAGTCTCATCAAACGCGATCATCATACACGGGTTGTACTTATATTAGATATTCATAGATTTAATTAACAATTCTTTTCACTTTTTTGTAGAATGTGCCTCTCGGTGTTTTCTTCTGTGTCGTATTGATCAGGGTCGTAAATGACACCACTCTGTAGACGCGCAACGTGGGTCTTTTTTTTGGACTTACTCATGGTAGGGTTCGAGAACCCCCGAGCAGTATTAATTTCTACATCATATTGAGCAGGGTCCACGATCGCGTGAGTGCTGACTTTACGTACATTGGGAATAGTAAATGTGAGTGTAAAGGGCATTTATTATAATTGCACTCTATTCTTTATGATCCGCGTAAATCTCAAAAACTAAAAAACTGAAACAAATGTAATGAACGTCGATAACATCCCAGAAGCGATGAAACGTGTTATGAAAGATCACAATCTTACAGTGTCACAGAAGATGATGACATTTATGACATTTATGCCAACTCTCCCAGATGACCCTAAGACTGCCGGTGTATGGCGGGATAATGTAAAAACTGGAAAAGTGATTAAGCGCCTCATCGATGAAGGTAAAATACGTATAGGAAAAATGAATAAAAAATCTATCCTAGAAATTGTACAACTCTAATCTACGAATCCTCATTTTGTACGGCGTGAATCGCTTCTGCTAGAGCTGTTTCGTGCGCGGTAGCCAATGCCACTAACGCAAGATCCTCTCGGGTCATTTCATCAGTGTTATCACGCGCATTCACATTTTCCCATCTTTCAAATATATGCGCAAAGTTTATAAAATCTGGTGTAGACTCCTCCCCCGTCGGTAAAGTTGCTTCATATGGTCGATTGTAAAAATCCGCATCACGTGTTTCAGTTTCTTCAGCGACCCATAGAAGTTCATTCTGATCAAGAAGGAAAGGTGGTGGTTTCACGCGGTCTCTCAACTCCTTTATAGTGTCACACATCTGTAGATAATCTCCCTCTGGAATATTTTCAGCATTCTTATCGACCAGTTCCATGAGTTTGTGAAAGAGATCCATACCACGCGACTCTCGAACAATCGGTTCGTATGTAAGTGGTAAATCAGGTGAAGATGGGTGCATAATTTTTATTTACACACGAGTTTACTTAAGTTCCTTCTATTGATATACGATTGATTATTATACTTAAGTCATGAAGTAATATTGTGATTGTCATCATTTCACAATGTCTTCCGATATGAACTCCCGCTCCATCACCGACTACATCCTCAAGCTCGAGAAGCTCAACGAAGAGTCTCGCACCAAGATTGAACAGCTCAAGAAGCTCTTCCTCAAGGAGAATTCAGACAAGATTGATGCTCTCAACGCACTCAACGATTTCAAGTACAAGACTAATTGTATGTCCAACCCCAGCTACACTGAATCCACCGCCAGGGTTTGTGGTAAAACGCCTTACTGTAAAACCCGCGAAAACGCTGGTATTGTTGAACGCCTTTTGGAGTTGGGTGAAATGACTTCCGATTTCCATAAGACCGCTGCGTACCAGGGGGCTGCTGATACGATCGCTGATCTCGATTACGTGATCGAGAGTGGTGAGTGTGTGCGTCATCTCAGGGGTATTGGTAGGGGTATTTCCTCAAAGATCGACGAGTACCTCGACGAGCAAGATTCTGATTATGAGGAATCCGAATGCTCCGATACTGAGTCAATCGCATCCACAGAGAGCTATGTCGAAACTATTCCCAACCAAGGTATTGCGGATATGCTTTACGCACACGCGGAAAAGACGGAGGACAAGTACAAGTACAAGGCTTACATCAAGGCTGCTGACATGGTTTATAACCTGAACTATATGATTACTAGTGGCGCGGAGGCTATGAAACTCCCTGGTATTGGTAAGAGCATCGGGAAGAAGATTGACGCATTCCTCGATGACGAGGATGATGACTTTCACGTGAAATTCCACACGAATGTGATCATTTCGGATGAACTCTCCAATCTCGCCACTCTCGAGGAACATGTCGGGGCCAGTGAATGGAAGGTCAATGCGTACAAGAGTGCCGCTAAGTTGATTGACACCCTTCCATACGAGGTCTTGAACGGTACCGATCTTATGAAATTTGACGGTATCGGCAAGGGTATCGCACAGAAGGTTGATGAGATCATCCAGTTTGGATCGACGAGACGCGCACATGAACTGAAGCAGGCTAACCCTGACAAGTGTAATTAAACCCATGTTGCCGGTGGTTTGTGTCGTGAAGCCTTAGGTTTTTTAATGTGTGTGAGTTTGAATAATAGCCACCCATAAAATAAAGCCACAGGGACCATTTTAATATTACAACTTTTTATATGAAGACGCATTTTCGTATTCCTCATCTATCGTGAGATCATTATACTCTTTCTCATCTGTATCATAAAAGGTCTCGCTATCTCCGATCATCATTTCCCTGACAGTTTGGTATAAGACGGTAGACAACGCGAATTTATAAGCAAGAAAACCTACAAACGTGGCCCCGTAATCAAAGTCAAACGCGAAAGGTGCGTTATTCCATGCTACTTCAAACGCAGCAGTACCAAGGGGTGCCAAAAACTCATTTTGAATTGCCGACTTTTCAAACCTGTCAACCCTGTCAGATAGAAGTGTCACGTACGCGTATGATGCGACAGCCCCCAAAGTTGCCGAAACACCCTGGTCTGCACCTTGTGTGATAAAATAGGAAGCACTCAGAGCAGATCCATACCCAATCGTAGACTTCTTTAGAGTTGTCTTGAGACGCCCATAGTCAGTGGATACGACCGGCTTGGCGAAGGCGCGAGTGAGGGACATTCTATGTGAAAGTCACTTAAAATCTTTATCCGAGTTAACAGTAGAAATGCCGTGTCAATTATGCCGCAAGAAGTGTGGTGTTCCTATCGATTGTAAATACTGTGAAGGAAGTTTCTGTCCGAGTTGTATCAATTTAACAAAGCATGATTGTCAGGGTGCGGATATCAAGAAGATGAAACAACGACAAGAATTGAGAGAACAGACTGCGTTTGAGCCACCACCGAAGTGTGTGAAGATTTGATCATATCTTTATCTCTAGTGGAATGGAGTTCATGATTTTTTCACTCGTTTTAACGAGTTTATACTTTCCATCTGCGTGAATTCCATTTTCGATTAATTTTTTAAATGTACCTACATCCATACTATCTACACCTTTATCGTAACAATGCGCGTAATTGTGAATTTTATTCGCTACAAACTTTTCGTCTCCGAACGACGATAGATGCCACCCAGCATTCTTATAGTGTGGGACACTCCACCGCATCTCCCTCAATTTTTGTGGTGACACCTGCATCAACACTTCCTTCGTAGTGATGACCGTACCGAACCATGGTTCAAGTTCTTGAATATAATTAAAATTGTACTGAAATGCGATCATGTTATACGAGCACATCGGCACATTAGGTGGTACTCGTAGGGCTGTTCTATCCGGAATTTCGTCTACATCCGATACCATGACAATGTCATCATCTTGGAATTCTAACAAACCTCTTGCGATACAGTTTCTTTGAAAGTTTTCCCGAACCCATGGATCTTTATCCACAGGGTTGTCTCGTATAATTACATGTATAATCTTGTCCGACCATTCTTCGAAATCTTTTTTGTTTTCTTCAAAGAATAGTTTTTTTTCTTCACCACGATGCGTGACAGTCGACTCTACTAAGACAAATTTATCTACAACGCTGTCAAGATACCTTAACCGTTTTTTCAGGATGTCGAGTTCATTATAAAAAATAAAACAATCTACAAGCATATACTAATCCGCAATTGTATCTTTTAAGTCTATCTTCACGATCGAAGAGTGTTCAAATCCAGATGCATTTTGTATCCCATTTTTCATACAAAATTCGCGAAGGGCTTTTGAAACGTCATTCCCAGGTCTACAGTCGTGACACAAAATGACACCGTTCTTCTTCATTTTTGGTAAAACTGTATTCAGATCCTTTAGAGCACCTTCATATGAATGGTCGCCGTCGATAAAAGCAAGATCTATACTCTCATCTCTATGAATGTTGAGTGTATACACACTATCACCGCGAATAGGGATGATAATATTCTGTAGGTTATTGTTCAACACGTTTTCGTAAAAAGTGTAAAAATAGTCGTCGGTTTTAGGCGGTGGGCCAGATTCTTCAGTTAAATTATCCATGTTCTCGAGCCATATATCATGACAGTACACAGTCGAACCATACTTACTTGACAGGCCAGCGAGAACCCCACTACACCCCAGGTAACTCCCAGTTTCTACATATTTACTGTTCATGGGTAGTTGGATATAATGGTTCAAGAGTACATTGGTGTCAGCTTCATTTAATGTTCCCTTCACACCGTTGACATACGTATATGCCATGCCATCGTCGGTAACTTCGAATTTTAGATCCATTATACTACTATATTAATACACGCCTTTAACTGTTGGATAATAAAAAATGTTTCCTAATAACAAAACACACAAGATGAAATATTCTGCCGAAATGGGATTACCAATTATACTAGTATTAATGCTCGTCGCCGCGGTGACATTTTTCGTAAATTTCGTGGGTATCAAACACTATAACGAATGTGACGCGATCAGGGGGGTTGAAAAATTCGAAAACAGGAAGGTATACCTCAGCCAGCTCGTGACCATCGTTATCACAGGTGTCGTGACACTCGCTCTGCGACAGTTCGCGTCCAGCCCCGGCATGTCCGCGACGGGTCCCATGATGTTGGTTGTCGGAGCTCTTCTATTGACTTCGTCTGTATTCGTGTACCAGATACTCAACGCCGACAAGGAAGCGTGTGAACCTAAGAAGACCGATGTAAATTATTCGGGTGTATCGATGGGGTTCGCGAGTGTTATCATACTAGCTGGTATCGCTATAACGTACCTGTCGATCACGAAGAACAAGAAATTCACTAACACCGCCTCGGCATTAGAAGCATTTAGTAACCGTGGTACAACGCAGGTCGGACCTCTCAATCAGCGAGGTCGCTTTTAATTAATTTAAAAAACAGGTAAGAATACAAAGTATGCAACTTCATGAAGCTACATATTTAGTTTGTATGCTTATCGTCCATGTTGTTCGTAACGTGGGTAAAATAACATTCGAAGACAAGATGAAAGTTCTTCAACTCTGTTTTTCCCTACTCCGTTCCGTTGAAGACACTTTATACAGGATATACAATTGTGAAAGTAAAGCGACACTAGAGTATATAGCAGAATAATTCGACCCTTTCCTATACTGATACGTTAACCATAATATGTTCGCTAGTATACTCATGTACATGAAAGGCATTGTGTGTTTACCCACTGGGTACTCGTCTACGTTTATCGCACGGATTATCATCTGAATCATACCCAGGGTAAGTGCTGAACCGGCGATTAAATCGTTACCCGGTATAACCATTTATATAATTAAAGATTTTAATCTCGATATATACAAATGGATACCATTTTGAAAACGTACGCGACTAAATCTAAGGATAGCGCCGCTCTTGTCTCACGCATTGAACGTCTCGTAGCCAAATATGGTAAAACGGGTATCAACAAGGAAAACCTACCTGGTCTCGTATCCGTTCTGATGGTGGATGTTCAAAAGATCAAGGGTCTGACTGGTGCCGATAAAAAGGATCTTGTCATTGACTTGATTAATTCCGTGATTGAGCAGATCGACGCGGGAGATGAGGACACGGAACTTGAGACCGTCTTAAAGACCATGGTACCCCCCATGATCGATAGTTTTTCGGTCATGCTAAAGGTAAATAAGGCTTGTGGATGTATGTAAAATAGAATGAAGTTTCCATCTCTTGAAACTATGGTCATGTATGGCATCTACACTGTCAAGGATCTCGTTTTACATTCACATAATAAATTGAAAAAACGGCACATTATACCTCTTAATGAATGTGATAATTGTGCATTTGTTTTTCCTGGTACGAAGTGTACCAACTGTCCTATGGTTTAGGTTTTATAACTAGCCCAAGTACAGATTCCAAATTATTTTGATCACGCTTAAGCGGTTTACTACGTTTAAGGCGTAGTGGTTCATTTGTTCCCACGGCACCTTTTATCTCGTACAATTTCGCTGTATTCTTAACTATAGGGATATCTATTTTCACTTCCGAGTCTGTTATAATTTCTTTTGGTGGACCCGGATCAATTTTCACGTTTTGTCTAAATTGTTCTATTGTGAGATCCCCCCCAAATTCATGTAATCTCTGTCTTTTCGGAGCAGGTGGAATACTCCCAATAGCCCCGTACATCTGTTTACGCATCATCACGATGTTACCGCAGATGATACCCCCCCTAGATAACCCATATTCTTCTATAGCATACGTTTTCATACAATTCCATGAACAGAAACGACCACTGGTAATGAACCGTTTGCGTCTATCATCGTATTTTATTGGTAGTGCTAATGCATCGGTATCAAAAGTATGACAACACCACCAACACCACAACATAAGTATATTCAGACATTAGTCTTTAAGTTATAAATTTTTATCTCGTATTATCATAATAGGCCGGATGGCGTCAGGGAAAAGAGGGTCGGCCGGAGGACTCGTTTTTACATTGATTCTATTGGTAATAAGTCTATATTTCCTCCGTCAATATAACAACGATCAGAGGAAAGTTCAAATTTTCGATTCATTGCTTGGACAATATGTTGAGGTGACAGAAGAACAGGCTCGTGATCAGGGTATATCTGATAATACAGGCGCCGACCCCGAGGACATCGTCGTTCCAAGCCTTGACGATGCTCGTGATCGTATGGATGATGACATGCGAAACAAGGATGAACAAGGTGGGAATGACAGTCTAGGTGCAGATCGAACGGATATAATGGAAGAGATACGACGGTTAAGTGAGAAGGTATGTCTGTTCCCTCCCGATGATCAGTATGGGTGTTATGGTGAATTTGAAGATGACGAGGATGAGATGCTGGCACGCGATGAGGCGCTCGCGATGGTACCCATCGTCGAATCACAATTAGCCGATGCTACTGCGGCATCTGACACGTCGCGCATGACTGAACTCAGATCAGAATTAGAGCGTGTTCAGAAAGTTGCTTATGATGTTGTCTGTTGTAAACCGAAGGAGGTGGTCATCGACCCTGGTGGACTCAGTGAAATGAATCAACTCGCTTTAGAACTCGCTGCTTCAATCGTTGTGGGTATCTTTTTAGAAGAAGCTGTCATAAAAAGGGCTATTGGTGTGAAACCTAAATATAACCCCCCGGGTACGGCTGCTAAAGCTGCGACCAAAAAGATCTTAAAAGAAGCGACTGACGAAGCCGCGACAGAGGCGGGCGAAAAGGCTTTTAGAAAGGCAGTCGCAGAAGGTCTTGACGAAGCTGGTCAAAAGCTGGCCAGGGAAGTAGCAGAAACGGGTGTCAGAAGCACCACCAGCGTAGCCATGAGAGAACTGGCACAAGAAGTCGGAGAAGAAGCAGCAGAAAAGGTATTCAAGGAAGCGGGAGATGCAGCCGTGGAGAGGGTGGTTAGGGAAGGTGGTGATAAGGCTGCGCAGTTAGCTGCGAGGAAACTCGCGGAAGAGGGTGCCACGGAAGCGATGGAAAAAGCCTCTTCTAAAGCTATAAAGGCTACTCTAGGTGAATTAACTGAAGTGATAGTCAAGGAAGCCGTTAAGTCTGCGGTCGAAGAAGGTGTCGAAACCGCCGCCGCTCACGCTGCGGGTAAGGCTGCCGCTGAGAAGGCCGCTGATGAGGGTCTGAGTGAAACTGCTCAAACGCTTGCGAGGGAAAATGCCGAAAAACTTGCTAGGCAACAGGCAGCACAGGCCGCGACCGAGAAAGCTGCCAAAGAGGCGGGTGACGCAGCTGCACGAAAAGCAGTGCAAGCCGGTACAGATATACTTGGACAGAAAATAGCCAGAGAGGCTGCAGAAAAGGGTGTAAGAGAGGCTGCCGAGAAGGCTGTTGGAAAAGCTCTTCTCGAGAAAAATATAAGAGATGCTATCCTCAACTCAAACGTTAAAAATGCGGGTGACGCGGCTGCTACACGGGCTGCCAGGGAAGGGATGGATGAAGTTGGTCAGAAATTAGCCAGGGAAGCTGCGGAGAAAGCTACCCGGGAAGCGGGTGAGCTGGCTGTGAAGAAAGCTATCGCGAAAACAGTCGCGAAACAGGCTGCGAAGAAGGCAACTGCGAAAATCGTCGCAAAAGTAGGTGTTAAGATAGCCACGAAAGTTGCCTCGAAGGTGGCTAAGTATACCATGTTAGCTGTAGCAGGTCCGCCAGGTTGGGTTGCGGGTGCTTTGATGATGGCATTTGACGTCATGTCGATATTGTTAGATATTTTCGATGTCGACGGCTATGGCACTTATACACCTGGTAACGCTTTAGAAATGATACGAAGTAAAGTTTTGGCAGATGGTGAACGATCTGCAATCCAAGGAGGTGACGGCGATTGGCCCACACTATTCCCAATCACGGAAATCGCACCACTCGAGTACCCAATCGCAGTCAATATGATGACATCGGATATGACATTAAACTACGGTATGCCAACTGTAGAATTTGATGCGATCGTGGGACCGGAATACGCAGCTTATATTGAAAAGACTATTGAAGATATACAATCAGGGTTAGAACCGAGTGACCCGCCCGAATCTTTCGTAGACTATTTAGTAGGAATACCTAAAATATATCACAAACAACGCGATATCTTTATATTTGAACACTTGAAGACATTGATTAAGATGTCTAGCACACCCGAAAGAGCAGATATGTTGGTTCTCTTACCGTTTATGAGTTCCCCGAAACGTGTAGGTATTTCGATTACACCCGAAGCTGCCGCGAACTGGAATACGAATAGTATGCCTTCTTGGATGGCAAATAATGCGATTCTCCCACCATTCCCTGAAAGTTGCGAGGAATATATAGATCCCATGGCAGCCATGTACACCGACGTATTCTACACAATGAATCCAAGCTTTTATGATGAGTCGATTGAACAAGTCGAGCGCTCAGATGATATGCCGGGTGACGCGGTGACAAATCCCGTACTTACACCAGTCCCTATACGCGATGAAACAGGACAACAAGTGAAGATAGTTTTGGGAGCACCTCTCGGTCCGAGTGTAGCGTTTTGTTTGAAACCACGGACCGGTGGTCTCCCGGGTCTCCCGACTACGGTAATTGACCCACAGGCATTTGGGGTTGAATTTGATTTTACAACTGGTATGT